>Ga0268299_1004316_pt1 | contig 11296 bp, 9 predicted proteins | sample NOBtaG_FD_193484 | JGI IMG/M metagenome (GOLD analysis project Ga0268299, IMG submission 193484) | Activated sludge microbial communities from bioreactor in Nijmegen, Gelderland, Netherland - NOB reactor | ecosystem: Engineered > Bioreactor > Aerobic > Activated sludge | place: Netherlands... | reverse complement strand
TCCCCGTCGGGACCGGTGCGTTCCCCACACCCCTTGGAGAACCACCGATGGCACGCACCACTGCGGCCAGTCCGATCACGGGCTGGCTTCCGGGTTTCGACCCAAAAGCCGATCAGGCCGCTCCAGCCGCCGAGTCGAACGATCCGTCCGGCTGGGTGGACCTGTTCAGCCCGGCTGCGACCGTAGTCCCCGTACTGCACGAGCTGCCGCTCGAACCAGCGACGAAGCAGACATCCGATATCGATGTCGACAAGCAAGAAGACTCGCCTGGCTACGTCCGCGCCTCCTGGCGAGTTGCAGGCGCAGCGACCGGCACGCTCGAGACGCGGACACCGTGGCCACCGGTCGCACGTGCGCATCTCGACGGCCTGAGCGGCGCCGTCACCAAGTTCGACGGCAACGTCGCAGCGATCGAACTGCTGCAACGGCTCGAAGCCGAGGATCGCTCGGCCACCGCCGACGAACGCGGCGTGCTGCTGCGCTTCACGGGCTGGGGCGGCATTCCCGCAGCCTTCAACCTGGAAGGTAGGGATGCGGCCTGGGCAGCGCGGGCGCAGCGCCTCGCGGCGTCGCTTGACGCCAAAGACCATGCGTCGGCGCTGGCCTCGGTCAACAACAGCCACTACACCGAGATCCACGTGATCGAGGCGATCTGGCAAGCCGTCCAGCGCTTCGGCTTCGATGGCGGTCGTGTGCTCGAGCCGTCTGCCGGCGTCGGCCACTTCATCGGCGCGATGCCAAGCGCGCTCGTCGAGCGGTGCACCGTCACGGCGGTCGAGATCGACCGGGTGGCCGGGCGGCTGCTGCAAGCGCTGTATGGCCCGCACGGCGTCGATGTACGCATCGAGGCCTTCGAGAAGGTGTCTCTGCCCGAGAACTGGTTCGACCTGGCGATCGGCAACGTGCCGTTCGGCAACTACAAGGCCGCCGATGCGAGCCACCGCGCCTACGCGCGGTTCAGCATCCACAACTACTTCTTCGGCCGCGCGCTCGACCTGGTGCGGCCGGGCGGGCTGGTCTGCTTCATCACGAGCAGCCACACGATGGAATCGCAGTCGGACCACGTGCGCGAGTACCTGGCGGCTCAAGCCGAGCTGCTCGGCGCGATCCGGCTGCCCGCAGGAGCCTTCGCCGGCATCGCCGCGACCGAGGTGCAGACCGACATCCTGTTTCTGCGCAGGCGCGAACGCGGCGAGCAGACCCGTAGCGATTGGGTCCATCGCAGCCTCGTGCCCGAGGAGATGCGGCATCGGCAGTGCCGTGACCGCTACCCGCAGATCAACGCCTGGTACGCGCGGCAACCGCAGTTCTGCATCGGGCGCATCGCCTACCGCAGCAACGGCTACGACGAAGTACCGACGGCGGTGTTCGAGGGCGATCTGGAAGCGACGCTGCGCGAGCGCGTCGAGCTGCTGCCCGAAGGCGGCTACAAGCCAGCAGCCCGGGCCGAAGAACCCACGGTCAGGGCCGCAGTCCCTGCGGAACCCGGCGCTCGACCGGGAAGCTACCGGCTGCACCAGGGGCGCGTACATCGCGTCTCGGCAACCGAACTCGTGGACATCCACGACGAGCTGAACGCCACGCAGCGCAGCCGCATCACGGGCTTGTGCGCGATCAGGGGCCACGCGCGGGCGCTGCTCGACGCGCAACTGGCCCACGACGGCGACGGGCAACTTGCTAACCAGCGAGCAATGCTCAACGGCACCTACGACCGCTACGTCGCGCGTCACGGCTGCCTGAGCAACCGGGCCAACGCGCTGGCGTTTCGGCGCGACCCGGACTACCCGCTGCTGCTGTCATTGGAGCATTACGACGACGAGTCGGACACGGCGCGCAAAGCGGACCTGTTCAGCCGGCGCACCCTGCGCCGCGTGACGGCACCGGCGACGGCGGCCGATCCGGCCGAAGCGCTCGCTGCGTCCGTGCAGTGGCGCGGCCGGGTCGATCCGGCCTACATGGCCGATCTGCTGCAGGCGCCCGAGCAGGAAGTGCTGGACGCCCTGGCCGACGGCGGGCTCGTGTTCCTCGATCCGGACGACCGGGCATGGAAGACGGCCGACGACTACCTGTCGGGCAACGTCAAGACGAAGCTAAAGCAAGCCGTGCTGTCCGGTCCGGCCTACCGCGGCAACGTCGCTGCGCTGGAGAGGGTGCAGCCTGAAGACCTGTCGCCAGCGTCGATCGAGCCGCGGCTGGGCGCCGTGTGGATCCCCGCCGGCGATGTCGAGGCCTTCATCCGCGAAGTGCTGGAACTGAAGGACTGCGACGTGTCGTACTCGGCCGAGGCGGGAGCCTGGTCGGTGCGCTACCCCGAGTGGAGCGCGCGGCAGAACGTGAAGGTGACGCAGGAACTGGGGACCTCGCGCATGAACGCGATCGAACTGGTGATGGCAGCGCTGAACGTGCAGGTGCCGACGGTGCGCGACCGCGATCCGGAAACGGACCGCTACCTCGTCAATCCGGACGAGACGCTGGCCGCCCGCGAGAAGCTGGGCCAGCTCAAAGAGCGATTCGCGGCCTGGGCCTTCGAAGACACCGAGCGGCGCGAGCGGCTGTGCAGGATCTACAACGACCTGTTCAACGCCACACGGCCGCGGCACTTCGATGGTTCGCACCTGAAGCTGCCGGGGTTCTCCCACTGCTTCGAGCTGCACCCGCACCAGCTGAACGCGGTGTGGCGCATCGTGCAGGTCGGCAACACGGGGCTGTTCCACGTCGTCGGCGCCGGCAAGACCGCCGTGTGCGCGATCGCGAGCATGGAGATGCGCCGCCTGGGCTTCCTCGCGAAGCCCTGCCACGTGGTGCCGAACCACATGCTGGCGCAGTACACGGCGGAGTTCGTGCGCTTGTACCCGCAGGCCGCGGTGCTGATGGCCGCGAAGGAAGACCTGGAAGGCGACCGCCGGCGAGAGCTGGTGTCGCGCATCGCCACCGGCGATTGGGACGCGGTGGTCATCACGCACTCGAGCTTCGAGCGCATCCGGATGTCGCCGTCATTCACTCAAACCTACATCGAGGAAATCATGCATGAAATCGAAATGGCAGTGCGCGCCGAGAAGCAAGGTGACCGGTCGAACCGGATCATCAAGCAGCTCGAAGCGCAGAAGAAGAACTGGCGGGCGCGCCTGGAACGGCTGCTCGCCGACGGCAAGAAGGACGATCTGCTGACCTGGGAGCAGCTGGGTGTCGACGGCCTGTTCGTCGATGAAGCCCACCTGTTCAAGAACCTGTACCGGTTCACCAAGATGACGCGGGTCGCGGGCCTGCCGCTGACCAACTCGGAGCGCGCGTTCGACCTCTACCTGAAGACGCGCTACACGATGCAGCTGCATGAACGCCAACGCCCAGGCGCCCAACGCGGCGTGGTGTTCGCCACGGCAACCCCGGTCGCCAACACGATGGCCGAGATCCACACGATGCAACGCTACCTGCAGCCGCGGCGGCTGGAGGAACTGGGCCTGCAGCAGTTCGATGCGTGGGCCGCCACCTTCGGCGAAAGCATCACAGCGTTGGAGATAGCACCGGACGGCAGCGGCTACCGGATGCACACGAGGTTCGCTCGGTTCATCAACGTGCCGGAGCTGATGACGGTGTTCGGCGAGGTCGCCGACATCCGCACCGCGGAGATGCTGAACCTGCCGGTGCCCAAGCTGCGTGGCGGCAAGCCGCGCACGGTGGCCTGCCCGGCCAGCCCGGCGCTCAAGACCTACGTGCAGACGCTGGTGCAGCGCGCCGAAGCCATCCGCAACGGCGCCGTGGACCCGCGAGAAGACAACATGCTCGCGGTGACCAACGACGGCCGCCAAGCCGCGCTGGACTTCAGGCTGATCGCGCCGACGGCGGCCTTCGACCCGAAAGGAAAGGTGGCGGCTTGCGTCGACGAGGTGCTGGCCGTCTGGGAGCGCACGGCGGACTTCCGCGGGGCGCAACTGGTGTTCTGTGACCTGTCCTCGCCGAAGGGCGGCAAGGCCTTCAGCGTCTACGACGACATGAAGGCGCGGCTGATTGAGGCTGGCGTGCCCGAGCGCGAGATCGCGTTCATCCACGACGCGGACACCGACGCCCAGAAGGCGACGCTGTTCAAGGCGGTGCGCGAAGGCAAGGTCCGTGTGCTGTTCGGCTCGACCGCGAAGATGGGGATCGGCACCAACGTGCAGACCCGGCTGGCCGCCCTGCATCACCTCGATGCGCCGTGGCGGCCCTGCGATGTCGAGCAGCGCGACGGGCGCATCCTGCGTCAGGGCAACGAGTGCGAGGACGTGGAGATCTTCCGCTACGTCACCGAGGGGAGTTTCGACAGCTACATGTGGCAGACGCTGGAGACCAAGGCGCGCTTCATCGCCCAGGTGATGAAGGGCGACAAGGGGCTCCGGTCGCTCGAAGACGTGGAGCTGGCGGCGCTGTCGTACGCGGAGGTCAAGGCCCTGGCCAGCGGCAACCCGCTGGTGGTCGAGAAGGCGGGGGTAGACGCCGAGGTGGCGAAGCTCTCGACGTTGTTCTCGGTATGGCGCAGTCAGCGCTGGGACAACCAGCGTGAGGTCGGCAACCTGCCGATGCTGGTGGAGGCGCTGGAGAGGAAGATCGGCCTGATCGAGCTGGATGCTGCGGCTGTCGTGCCGCAGAGCATGGCGAACATTGCCGTCGAGCTGAACGGCCGGCGATTCGAGGGTGCAGATCAGATCGGGCAAGCGCTGCGGGACCTTGTGAAGACGGAGAAGGTCGGCCACCGGCGCTGGGCAACACCGACCGAGCGTGCCGTTGGACGCTTCGGCGGCATGACGTTGAACATCGGATGCTCACAAGGCGATGGTGTGCCGGCGTACCACCTGTCCGGGCATTGCCGCTACGAGGCCCAGGCCTTCCAAACGGGGCCGGCACTGGTCGCCGCGCTGCTGGCTGCGCTGGACTCGGTGAACGAGCAGCACGAGAAGAGCCAGGCACAACTGGCCTTGCGCCGCAAGCGGCTGGAAGACCTGCGCATCGAGATTGAGCGCCCGTTCGAGCACGAAGCCAGGCTCACCGATTTGCTGGTGCGCCAGCGCGAGCTGCTGAAGCGGCTGGACCTCGACAAGGACGAGGCCGGGAGCGCGAGGATCGAAGCGGAGGAGCCGCGCATCGCGGCATGACTCACGTGCGTTGAACCCTCATCGCCGAAAGGCGGTGAGGGCTTCTCTTTTTTCGCTCTGCGGCGGCACCTGCCCGTACGCGTCGAAGCCGCCGAAAACAACCCGGCCGCACCGATGATTCCCTGTGGCGAGTGGCCAGCGGTCAACGGCGACACCACCCAACAACCATACTCGAAGGGCTTCCCGCAGACATCGCGTCTGCAAGCCTTCACTGGCGGCTTCGGCTGCCCTGAAGTCCAGCCTGGCTGGCGTCGCAGTCGTCACCTGCCAACGTTCGATCCGGCTCGTCCGGGACCGGTCACTCGCTGACCAAGAGCACGTTCAGCCCCCGAGCTGACAGTCGATCGATTGCCGAGCAGCCCACCGGCTGCTTGGCACCGAGCGAAGGCCTGCGCCCGCAAGGATGTGGGCCTTCAACCCGCGCGCCGCTCGGCGCGCAAAGAGCCGCTCCGCCCTCGCGGAGCTTCCCGAACGGGGAACCCCAAGTTCCCCGCCAGGGCTGGGCGTTCCCCTTCTTCGCGAAGGAGAACCCCATGAACGCCGTCATCTCGACGAGAGCCCTGAGCCCGGTGCCAACGCTCCTGGGCGGTTCCGGACGCGCTCGCGCGTCCACCGTGCAAGTCCGGCGCCTGCCGGTCCTGTTGCGGCCTTCGGTCAGCACGCCACTGCCCTCGGGCAGCACGGCATGTTGATCGACTGCTACCGTCGGCGCATCGCTGCGACCGCTATCCAACTGGCCAAGGAGGATCCCCTCCTGGTCAAGGAGATGATCAGCCGCTTGCGAGCAGCCGGTGAAATCGAAGCCGGCGACTTGGTCTACCTGGACCGGATCGCCGATCGCTGGATCGCCATCGCCGCTGCCAATGCGGCGCGTTCGGCAACCGCGTGCGTTGCACGTGCTTAGCCCACGCGCCCGGCCGCAACACTCGAGCAGTGTTGCGACGGGAGCAAGCCGTGGCCTGCGAGTTCGGCGCCTGCATGTCAGGCCCGCACCTGCGGACTACACCGTTCGCGCTCCGTCGAGGTCAAGCCGAGTCGTCGGCCACCCTCGGCGGACGCGAACCGCCCTCCATCTGGCTCTGCCGGCACCTCGCTGCAGAACCGTCGAATCGTCGCCACGACCTTCCTGGTCATGGTGCCGCTGACCCTGGGAGTTCACCGCCTCCCTCAAGGGGCAGGTGCCTCTCTGCATATCAAGGAGAAACACCATGCCCCTGAGCACGCTGCGGCAGAAGCCGCCGCGCCGCACCAGCGTCGCGACCGAGGAAGAACGCGCTTGGATCAGCTTCTATCGGCGCGTTGGCCACGACACGGCGCTCGCCGACGAAGTGCTGGCCCAGCTGGACGCTGACGGCGAGATGAAGCGGACGCACCTTGCGCTGTACCTGAGTTGCCGGGAATCGCTTCGGCTGCATGCCGAGCGCGAACGGCGCAACGCAAGGATCGGCGGGTTCGTTCGCGGTCTGTTCCATGCCGTGTTCGTTGCCATGCCCGCGGCTGCCGGCCGCAAGCTGAAGCGCAGCGGCGACCTTGCTGTCGCATGTCTGCCCGACGTGAACGCGGAGCCTGCGCATGCGCAAGTCGGGCGGCTCACCTCGGAGCCACCGTTCGAGGCCGCTCGCCGGGCCTTCGAAGCGTCAGCGCCTGCGGCGTCTTCGCGCAGCAGGACTGACTCACCGCCAGCCGCGGCAGAACCCACTCAGGTTCGGGCTGCCGAGTAGCGCATTGCCTGTAAGGTGGCCCTTTGGGATTAGGCCGCCTTCAGGCAGCGCTCGACTTCCTGGTCGATGAGCCAGTGCAGGAACCGCGTGTCCTTCGACACACCCCAGTAGTGGGCCTTGCATCGCTTCGCATATGCATCCAGGTCCGCGCGGGTTCGCACGCCGACCGGCGCCATCCCGGTGATGCGGTTCAGCCGGTCGAACTCCGGCCTGGTGAGCCGGATGCGGGAATCGAGGCACAGCATGGCAGGTGGACCCTTCAGGACGCCATCCTGCCGCATCGCCTGCCCCTACGGTCAAGCTGGGGGCAATGCGCGAGAGAAATTTCTGGGGTGGCATTCCGGTGATGATGCGGTGTCACCTGGGCGCCAGAACCGTTGTCAACCTGCTACCCGTGGCCGCCCCGCCACGCTACAGCTCCGCCTCCGCCATCAGCTCGGTCATCGTCATGTCCATCGCGTGCGCGACGCGAATGATCGACAAGATGCCCGGGTTCTGACCACCACGCTCGATGCTGCTCATGTAGGAACGGTCGATCGCGCTGCGATGCGCCAGTTCCTCCTGCGACACCCCAAGACTTCGCCGGCAGCGGCGAATGGCGGCACCGAGCGCCACCAGCGCCGGGTCGTTCGCGTGCCGAGAAGAGATGGGCATGCACCCATCGTCGGCATATGATGACGATCACACCACGGACGCTCTTCCACATGCCACGGCAAGTAGCGTGTCGGCACGCGAGCAGGGTTCTTCAAACCCATCACGGTTGTCGACGTCGCGAGAGGTAGTACCGAGGTCGCGCAAGTTCGTCCCATGGTCGAACTCGATGCCACGGGAAACCGTCAGAGCGCCGCAGCCGTTCCCGGCGAGTCGGACCGATCCCGATTGCGGGTCGGTCCTCCGTGTACCAGACTGAAGAGACTTGGCCGCGCCCAACATGGAGCGGTGATTTCGGCTATGGCCGCGTCGCAGTCGATACCTGCCAAGACCATCGTGCCGACAGAGCGTCAGCACTTTCAACCTACAACGGGGCATCGTCCCCGATGGGGTCGGTGTTCCCACTCCACACGTGAAGGAGAACACCGTGATCGCACGCACCCTCGTGACGAACCGATCTGCGACGTCCCCATGCCCGATGTGTCCGGGCTACGGCGTGCCCTTGGGCACGCTGGGTGCCATCAACTGGTTCCGCTGCCGCCATTGCGGCTGGGACTTCGGTCGCCGAAGGCTTTCGCGACCGAAGCGTTCCCGGACCATCGAACAAGGAGGGCGTGATGCCCCAATCTGCAGCTGACACCCTTCGTGACCTTGCCGAACCCCTGGCTGCCATCTCCCTGCGACACCTCAGCCCCGAGACTCGCCAGAAGCTGAAGGACGACGAACTCTCGGTCAATGCCTACCCCACCGGCGTTGGAGGCCTCGTCTTCGTTGGCATACCTCGCCAGGCCGTGCCGAGAGAACAGGATCTGGCCGTCCTGTTCGATTCGGCTGAACAAGCCGGCATTGCGTGGCTGTTGTTCGATGACGAGGCCGAGGTGGTTGACGGCCTGCCCTTGTTCGCTCCGACCGAGCGCGACGTTAGCGACGACGGCTGACCCGGACCGACAAGCCGGGCGGCGCTTCTGCGGCCGTGCCTAAGCGGCCCTACGACGGGACCGCGTCCGGCACGGCCGCTGCCTGGATCGCTCGCGTACCTTGCTGCCCAAGGACATAGCGGTCGAGATCGATGACCGCGTCCGCCATCGCGGTCAGTTCCGGCGTCTGCGAGATGAACTACTCACGTTCGTAGCCGCCGAGCCTCAGCACCTCTCGCTTCATCGCCATGAACCGGCGCTTCCGATCTGGGTCCAGTGCGCCATCGGCCTCATCGGAGAACAGGGTCGAGTAGCGCCGGCCCGTGCTCTGGGCGAGGTACAAGGCGATCGCCCTGGTCAGGCAGGCTTCGATGATCGTGCGCTCGCCGCCGCTCATCCAGACCAGGCTCTTGCTCTCCGCGGATTCGGCGTCGTGCACGAGGATGTCGAAGCCCTCGCGTTGATCGCCGGTGGCGGTCTGCAGCAGGGTCTGGATACTCACCGTGAACCTCGCGCCATAGCTTGCCAGCAGCAGGTCGTTCGCCAATCCCGAGAGCTCGGGCCCGGCATCGTCGATCGCCAGCGCGATGAGGCCGTCGTTGCTCATGCAGCGAGCGAACAGCGCCCAGTTCCCGAGTTGATCCTCGATATGAGCCCGTCGATCATCACAACGGGATCGGCGCTCGGCAAGCGCCGATTGCTGCTCTCGATTGGCCTTGAGCAATTGCACGTCGCGCAGCGCCGCGACCTGAGCTTGCTCGGCCGTGAGAACCGCCGCGCGGCTCTGTGCAACGGACTCGCCGGCGGCGGTGAGTGTTGCGTCATCGAACCTGGCGGGCAGGCTTGCCAGCAGGCCGTCGATCCGTTCCAGCGCAGCCCGCACCTGCTCCGCATGCGAAGCAGTCTGCGCCAACATCGCTTGCCGCGACGCGTAGATGCGTGATCGTTCCTGCTTCTCTTCGTCGGTCTCCGCTGCGGCGCCGGAGCCCTCGACCGGGCCCAACGCCCTCAACTCCTCGTCGATGATTTCCAGCTCGGCCCGAGCCTGATCGCAGGCCGGAAGCCGGGCCGCGAGCGCTTGAATCGACAACAGTCGCGTTCGCGCCGTGTCTTCCCTTCGTTCGGCACTGCTCAGCCCACGCAGCGCGTCGGCCAGGGCTTCGCGCTCGATCCGCAGCACAGCGAGGCAGGCCTTCGCCGATGTGATGTCGCCTGCCACGCGCTCGATCTGTGCCTGAGCACTGGGGATCAAGACTTGTGCGGCGCGGGCATCGCCCAGGAGCTTGCAACGCCCCTGAAGATCGGTGCCCGAACATGGCACCTCACCAGTCAACCCGAATCTGGCGGCGAGATCTCGCGCGTCGAGCGCAGCCCGACCTGCTTCCTGCTCCAGGGCGGCAAGGCGCTGCTCGCCCAACCGAATGTCCGCTTCGCAACGTGCCAGCAACTGCGCTCGTTCGCGACCGAGGCGCGTGTGCTCGGTGCGTTGGGCCAGTACGCGTTCGGCAAGGGGCAGCCTGTTGCTGGCGTGTTGCACCGCCGACACCGGCTCGAGCGTCGAGCGGCAGCGCTGCCGGGCACGCTCCAACGTGAGCCGCTTCTTGCGCGCCGCATCGAGTCGACCCGCAATCCGACATTCGAGCTGCTGGAGACGCTCGCGTTCGTCACGATCCTGCTTCTGCAGGCGCGCCTTCGCTTGCTCGTCGCTGTCAGCAACGGCTTGCCGTTCCGATCGCAGTTGTTGCCTCCGCGACTCGACACCGGCGGACTGTTCCTTCAGCGCGGCCAGCCGCGCATGCAGGGCCTGCGCCTCGTCCAATGCATGTTGCGCGACCGCCCGGGACGCCGTGGCCTCCTGCAACCCTTGCGGCGCCCCCTCGAGCCGCAGCCGCTCGGCATCCAGGCGCTGCGCCTCTGCCGCGATGCCGGCAGCGTCCTGCCTGACTACCGCCAGTCCCGCACGCAGCAGGCGAGCGGTTTCCGACGCCTTCTGCCCCAGCGTCTGAATCTGCGCCTGGCCGAGCAGATCGGCGAGCAGCGACTTGATCTCCGCGTTCTTGTAGGCACTGAGCGCCCGTTTGCCTTGGGCGGCGAAGACGGAGGTGAAGAAGGTATCGGCGCTGCCGCAGATCGCCTCAACGCAGCGCTCGTAGGTCGCGACCTTGCCGTCGGATACGGTGCCGTCCTCCAGCGTGACAGGGCGCCAGCCGCCGTCGTCGCCCACCACATGCAGATACGCCTCGGTGCGGCGCTTACCAGCGTTGCGGATGACGATCTGCGATCGGTAGCTCCGGCCTTCGTGCGCCCAGGTCAGGTCTTTGAGGCTCTCGGAGAGACACACATGGTCGTAGAACGAGAAGCCGCCCGGACCGGCAGCCGCGGCGCGCGACGGCATCGTCAGGTACGGCGTTTAGGTTGCATTCGCGAGTGTCAACGCCCTTGGTTTGAGCAGCCTCGCTGCCTACAGTCACCTCACGCCCGGGCAGCCCAGCCTCTTTCAGAGGCGAGTAGCCCGCCGCGTCCCGCGTTTTCGAACAACGCCACAGGAGGTCGCGAACATGGTCGCGCGCCGACTACGCAGTTCATTCAGTGCCTCGACGTTGACACGGCTTCGCCAGATGCCGGCCTGCGACGCGCTTGCGCTGCTGGCCACCCACCTCAAGGTTGACCCGACGTATCGGCCAATCAAGGACGATCAGAGCCAGCGTTGGCACCTGAGCACCGGCCGCGGCGATTTCGAGATCGTGACCACGGGTCCCAAGTGGTACGACACACGTGCGAGGCATGGCGGAGGTGGCGCCATCGACTTGGCGATTTACCTCCTGGATGTGCCATTCGTCGACGCCGTCAAGCTTCTGACCCGCAAGGCAGCGCCTCATGG
>Ga0268299_1004314_pt1 | contig 11303 bp, 5 predicted proteins | sample NOBtaG_FD_193484 | JGI IMG/M metagenome (GOLD analysis project Ga0268299, IMG submission 193484) | Activated sludge microbial communities from bioreactor in Nijmegen, Gelderland, Netherland - NOB reactor | ecosystem: Engineered > Bioreactor > Aerobic > Activated sludge | place: Netherlands... | reverse complement strand
CGCGGCGATATACTTCCCCCATGAACCCAATCTCTCGCCGGGAACTGCTCGCAGGCGCGGCTGCCTCCGCCATTCCGATGCGCGCGGCTTCGAGAAAGCCGAACGTGATCTGGATGATGGCCGACGACCTCGGTTACGGCGACGTGGGTTGCTACGGGCAGAAATCGATCCGCACGCCGAACATCGACCGGCTCGCCACGCAAGGTCTGCGATTTACCGACGCATATGCTGGTTGCACCGTGTGCGCCCCTTCCCGCAGTTGTCTGATGACGGGGCTGCACACCGGGCATACGCCAATCCGGTGCAATGTAGGCGGCGCACCGCTTCTTCCCGAGGAGCGCACAGTGGCCAACGTGATGAAGGATGCGGGCTACGCTACTGGGTTGTTCGGCAAGTGGGGCTTGGGCGACATCGGTACGACCGGTGTTCCGTGGAAGCACGGCTTCGACGAGTTCTTCGGGTTCCTCCACCAGGCGCACGCGCATTTTCAGTATCCGCGGTTTCTCTATAGCAACGAGAAAGAGTATCCGCTCAAGGGCAACGACACACCGGGGCGCCAAACCTACGGCAACGATGCGATGAACGAGAAGGCGCTCGACTTCATGAGGCGGAATAAGAACAGTCCGTTCTATCTCTACCTCTCCTGGACCGTGCCCCACTTCGAGCCCCACGTGCCCGACGATTCGATGGCCCCATACCGCGGCCGGGTTCCGAACGGCGAACCCTTCGTCAACAAACCGGGCCGCCTGAAGAACCAGGATGAGTTGGGCCCGGCCTACGCGGGCATGGTCGCTCGCATCGACAGGTACGTCGGCTCCGTGATGGCGCTTCTCCGGGAATTGAAGCTGGAAGAGGACACGCTTGTCTTCTTCACGAGCGACAACGGCGGCATCATGGGCAACTTCCATAACGACTTCTTCCAAAACACCGCTGGGCTGCGCGGCCAGAAGACCAATATGTATGAGGGCGGCATCCGGGTGCCGATGATCGCGCGCTGGCCGGGGAAGATCGCGGCGGGCAGGACAAGCGGCTATGTATGGAACTTCGCCGATTTTCTGCCGACGGCGGCCAACGTGGCGGAAACTAAGGCTCCCGGCGGCATCGACGGTTTTTCCGTGTTGCCGACCCTGCTGGGCAAGCGCCAGAATCCCCACGAATCGCTCTATTGGGAGTTGCCGCGCTACGACTCGCAAGCGAAAGCGTTCCGCGCCGAGAAGCCGATGGCGGCGTTGCGGAGGGGAACAATGAAGTTGATTCGGCCGAAGCCTGACGCTGCCGTGGAGTTGTACGATTTGGCGGCCGACCGCCGGGAAACCACGGACCTCAGCTCCAAAATGCCCGAGATCGCCGCCGGAATGGAGAAGCAGTTGAACGCGGCGCGAACCGAGCCACGGCCGCAGAGCGAACCGCCGCACCCGTGGTGGGACGCACGGAGCTAACAGGCCGGATTGTGCGCGCGCCCGAACGTCACTCGCCGATATCCTCGAACCAGAGTTGTGGATTCCCGGCGATGAAATCGCGCATCATCTCGACGCACGTCGAGTCGTCCACGATCTCCAGTTCGACGCCACGGGAGCGCAAGTAGCCTTCAGGGCCTTGAAACGTACGGTTCTCGCCGATCACGATCCTCGGAATCTTGTACAGCAGCGCCGTGCCGCTGCACATGTCGCAGGGCGAGAGGGTCGAGTATAGGGTGGCGCGAGCGTACTCGGTGGCGGGCAGGCGGCCCGCGTTTTCCAGGCAGTCCATCTCGGCATGCAGAATGGCGCTGCCTCGTTGCACCCTCCGGTTGTGGCCTCGGGCAACGATTCGCCCTTCGATCACCAACACGGAGCCAATCGGGATACCGCCCTCGTCCCGGCCGCGCCTGGCCTCTTCGATCGCTTCCTGCAGGAACTGATCCATATTCCGCCCTCTTGGCTAGAAGACAAATTGAGTGAGATTACTCTCCACGGAGCCCTGAAAGAGCTGAACGGCGTGCGTCCCGCTGATTCCGGAGGGAATGCGCACGTTCACCTGGTACAACCCGGTGAAGCCCGGCGCGAGGCCGCTGAACAGGACCTCGGCGTCTCGGCCCGCGATCAAGACTCGAGGGCGGATCACGGTGTCTTCGAGAAATATGTTGGCGGTGCTCGCCTGCGTTGCGCCGAGCCCGGTGCAGTAGATCTCCAGGAACTCGCCGTTGCGGATCGCCGCCGTCTGATTGCCGCGAACGAAAATCCCCGGCTGCACGTCGAGAATGGGAACGGCGATCGTGTCAGAGGTCTCGGCAAGCGAACCGGCTGTCACGGTCACCTGCCCCTGCCCCATCGGCAGCCCGGACGGAGCGACGAAGTTGATTTGACGGTCGCTCACATAAAGCAGTGAAGCGGGGCGGCCGTTGATGGAGACGCGCACGTTGGCGAGTGTGTCCGGAAACGGCGCCGTTCCCGACGCCGTGGCGCCGGCCGCGAGCGATGCGCCAAATATGCTGCCGATGCCGCCGCCGACGATTCCCGGAACGAATGAGGCGGCGTTGACTATGCCGCCACTCGCGATGAAGGGCCGGGATAGCGCGGTCGCGGCCGTGCCGGTTCCGCTCGCCTCGACGCGAAGGTCCAATTGATACACGGGGCCCGGCCCCGGAGTCCAGTTGAACCGCACCAGGCCGGACTCGTCGCTCGATGCAAAGGCGGGCGCGACGCTTCCACCGGACAATGTCGCCGCGTTCACGCGATATCCCGAGTAGGGGACGAGATTGGCGTCTACCACCTGCGCCACAATGGGCTGCGACAACGCGGAATTTCCAGTAGCCCGCTGTTTGTCGCCGGAAAGAATACGCAGGCCCAGCGCGGAAACTCCAGCCGCAATCTGGACGCGCGCCACCTCCGGCGCGAATGCGGGATCGTCGGCTCGCAATGTGACCTCATCTACTCCGGGCGAAGCTGCGGTCCAGTTGAATTCCGCGCTCGTCGAACCCGCGGTCACCGTCACCGACGCCGGCGTTTGCACGATTCCCGCCGTCGTCTGAAGGCGGAAGATGGTGTCGGATTGAGCGGAGCGATCGAGCACGACGGTGGCTCGGGCCGTCGAGCCGGCGACGATTCCGGTTGCCGGCCACATGGAGAACTGCGCGGCGCGGCGGAGCCTCGTGTCCGCCTCGGCGCGTTCGGAGGAGACCGCCCGATAGTAGGATTCAAACTGATGCCGGTATGCTTCAACTTTGGAGATATCGTCGGCCGAAGGCTCCTGGCCCGCGGCGGTGATCATGATGAATCCGAATCGGAAGCGGCGCTGAGCCATGGACGCGTCGGGCCGGCGTGGACCGTAGATCTGCACAATCTCGTCGACCGTGACGTCTCGCCTCGTGCCGTTGAAGTTCACTCCAGCCTGAGGCGGCCGGTCGAACGAACCGAGAGTCGCGGAGTTTACATAAAAGGTAGGCGGAACTTCCCCGGGCCCGCGGAATCCCATGAGATATTGATCGAGCGCCGAGAACCCCTCCACCGTCGCCGTCGTGGTGAAACGAGGATTCGCGGCGGGACCGTTGTCGCGAATGCGGTTTCCTTCCAATAACGAGGCATCGGAGTTGAAGCGGAAGTTCCAGTGCGCCGACTGCCGGCCCAGCATAGGCATGGCGTTCGGGTCGTTCGCATCCCGTACGCTGACGAAGGCCAGAAAAAGGTGACCGGCCTCGTGCCCCAGCACGGAGAGAGGCGTGTCGCGGCTCGTGGAGCGGGATGGAACAATTCCCAAAGGATCGCGCGGATACTGACTGAGCGGCCCCATGTTCATGAAGCCCTGCAACCGGCGCCGTGAGCCGTACAGTTCGCCCGCGTCGATCGGTACGTCGCCGTATCCCTCTCGTGAATTGCGCAACGTCAGCTCATAGGCGACGGCTCCATCATCCGCCGGAATGCCTAGGTTGTTATAGAGGACGAGATAATCGTAAGCGTCGTCGTGAGTCTCATAGAACTTCTGCGCGGTGAAGACGACGTCGATCGATTCCGTCCCGGAGAATCGTTCGGCGAGCACGCCGGAGTATGTGTTGCCGCTGCCCTGCAAGAAGTTCACGATGGCGCTCGCTCCCTTCAGTCCACCAGGGGAGAGTCCTACCACCGCCTCGGCCGTGGTGATCGACGAGAATGCCGCCTCGATGCGTCCGTCGGGGAACAGCCGGACCTGAAACGTCTGCCGCGGACCGGTTCCGCTCGACGCGTACTCTGGCACGTTCACCCACGAAACCACGAACGCGTTCGCGTTGGAAAGAACGCGCACGGATCCGGACGGGCGCGACGGATCGAGGTCGCGAAAGAGCGGAGCGATCCGGGGCGGGCCGGCATTCAGGCGGCCGAGCGAGCGGTCCGACGTGGATGTGTCCGGCGATTGGAACGTGAGATTGCCGTCGGAGTTTACGTAAGCGGCATTATAAGTCTGGCCATAGAACGGAAACGCGAACGGTAGCGGCGCGAGACGGGTGTCGTCATCCTCCAGGCCGCTGAGTTCGCTGCCCGCCGCGGCTTGCGCGGAGTCGTACGATCCCGGAGCCACGTCAAACTTGTACTCGGCCGTAGTGCTCTGTGGCTGGAATCGAAGCGTCCGCGCATCGAGGTTGAATACGTTGCGGCGGGCGACCACGCCATCGGAATCCTCCAGAATCGCGATATCGCCGATGTCGCGAGCCACGCTCTGCGCGCCGGCCGAACGCGCCCGGATCGACGAAGGTTTTCGTTGCGCGATGGCCGAACGATGAAGGGAGATCGCCTCTTGCGAGGAAAGGGAATGCGTGCCGCAAGTGACCCAATCCTGCCGGGCGTCGAGCAAAACCGCCCCTGCCGCCGCAAGGCACAGCAGAGGGAACAAACGCCGCGGCGGGCGCGTATCATGCAGGGAGTGCAAACTCATTAGTTGGGGAAGGCCCCAAAGTGAGATACGCCGCTGGAGGAGAATTGGTTTATGCCTTTCTGTACGGGATGTGGGAATCAGATGTCGGATGCCGCCAGGTTTTGCCCCGGGTGCGGGCGCCCGAACGCAGGCGCGGAACCGGCCGCCGGGGTTGGCGCGGCCATGGGAGCGGGCTCGGCCATGAGCGCCGCCTCATATTCAGGATACACATCGAACGAGCCGCTGGACTACGAGGTTTTCGGAGACAACCTGCAAGTGGCGCGTCTGAAGTTGAAACCTGGCCAGGAGCTATTCGCCGAGGCGGGCAAGATGGTTTACAAGACCCCGAACGTCAGTTGGGAGACCCGGATGAGCGGCAACTCCCTGGGCGAAAAGTTGTGGGGCGCGCTGAAGCGGAAGGCGATGGGCGAGTCTCTGTTCCTGACATACTTCCGGTCAAATGCGGCCGGTGAAGTGGGCTTTGCGGGCGACTATCCCGGCAGAGTCCAGGTGTTCACGCTCGAATCGGGCCGGTCGATTCTTGTGCAACGCGACAGCTTCCTCTGCGCGCAATCGACCGTGCAATTGAACATCGCCTTCACCAAGAAACTCGGCGCCGGCCTGTTCGGCGGCGAAGGCTTCATCCTTGAAAAACTGACCGGACCTGGCACGGCGTTCATCCACGCGGGCGGCGATCACCTCGAGTTCACGCTCAATGCGGGCGAGATGCTCCAGGTGGACACAGGCTGCATCGTGGCGTTCGAGGAATCCGTGTCCTACGACATTCAATTCGTCGGTGGCATCAAAACTGCAATCTTCGGCGGTGAAGGATTGTTCCTGGCCACGCTCACGGGGCCGGGCAAAGTGATTATCCAATCGATGACCTTGGAAAAGCTGCGAAGGCAATTTGTGTCGCCCAGAACCGGCGGCGACGAACGGTCGGGGCTCGGCGCCCTTACCGGACTGCTCGGCAGCGAAGATTAGGCGGATTCACGCCACCGCCGGAATTGGCGGCAACGCGAATCCAAACGGATGCGTCTGAACCAAAGGCCCGCGGGTTTCCGATTGGAAACTGGCGGGCCCTTTTTATTGGCAAACATTTTGCATAGAATATGTTTTATGTAACCGGTGTGTGAGTTCGCATCCGGCGCTCGTTATCCGGAGACCGGTCGTGAGCGGACGTTAGGAAGGATGAGGAACGGAGACTCGACCATGAAGGCACTTTCGCAGTTGTTCCCTTTGGCCGCATCGGCTGTGCTGTTATTCGCCAGTGTCCTGACGGGCCAGGCGCAAACGATCACGGCAAACCCGTCGTCGCTGGCTTTCGCCTACCAGATCGGATCGGTAAATCCGTCCGCCCAGACCTTAAGCATCTCGGGCACGGCGGGGCTCGCCGTGACCGTCACCCGTCAAGCGCCCGCTATCGGCGCGTCGGAGTGGCTCTTCGTCTCCGCCGGTTCTTCCCTCCCCTTCACCATGACGGTGTTCGTTCTGGCCAACTCCTCGTTCCCGGCCGGCGCCTATAACGCCTCGATCACGGTAGCCGCCACCAATGGGAGCGGAACGCCGTTGGTGATCCCGGTGAGCTTCACTGTAAGCGCGAATCCACTGCTCACCTCGTCACCATCCACCTTGACGTTTCAATATGCGTTGAACGGATCGCAACCAGCAAACCAAACGGCCTCGATTGGAAGCTCCAGTGCGGCTCAATTGAACTTCACGGCCGCCGCCACCACGACAACCGGCGGGAACTGGCTCAGCATCGTTCCTCCCGCCACGGGGACAACGCCCTCGATTCTCACCATCGCCGCCGCCGTGAACAACACGTTTGCCGTTGGATCTTACAACGGCAAGATTACGTTGACCTCGACCAGTACGGGAAACCCGACGTTGGATATCCCGGTGACGCTCATCGTCACTCCGGAAACCACTCTCACCGCTGCGCCGTCCTCGGTGAACTTCACCTACCAGATGGGTACGGCAGCGCCCCTCCCGCGCGCGCTGACGGTGGGAAGCACGGGCGTTTCCGTCGGTGTCGGGATTGCCACGGAGGCCGTTGGAGGCGGCGCGGCGCCAACGTGGCTCTCGGCGACGCCGACCTCCGGTACGACGCCGCTCAACCTGTCTCTTTCCGTGAATCCCACCGGGCTGGCTCTTGGTGACTATTCGGCAAACATCAAAGTAACGGGACCGGGCGCGTCGAACAGTCCGTTGACCGTTCCCGTGACGCTGAAGATAACCGACAAGCCGGTGGCCCAGCTATCCACTCAGGCGCTCGAATTTCATCACCAGGTAGGCGGTAGTGCGCCCGGCGGCGAGTTGGTCGTGGTCACAAACACCGGCGCGGGTCTTCCGGTTGGACTGACGGTCACCTCGGCGGGCGGAAACTGGTTGGCCGCATCGCCTTCGGCGACAACAAGTCCAGCGGCGATTCTGGTCACCGTCGATCCCGGCACGCTCGTGCCTGGCGACTACGCCGGCAGCGTCGGCATCTCGGTTCCAGGCGCGGCCGTCCCGCAGCTTACGCTGCCCGTCACGCTGCACGTTTCGGCGAACCCGCTCATGCGGCTCAGCCGCCGCAGCCTCGGCTTCGTCTACCAAACCGGCCAATCCGCGCCGGCCTCGAAGACTGTTTCCATCAGTTCCACCGGAGCGCAGATTCCGTACACCGTCTCGACGAACGTCGCCTCGGGAGGCGCATGGCTGACCGTGTCCGCCTCTTCGGGCACAACGCCGTCGGACCTCTCCGTGAGCGTCAACCCGGTCGGACTCGTTCCAGGTTTGTACTCGGGTACGGTGACGGTAACTCCCTCAGGCGTGGGCGGCGCCGCGCAGACGATCAACATTACTCTTCAGGTCGGCGACACGGCGTTACTGAACGTGCCCGACCAGCCGCTGCGCTTCTCGTTCGGCGCGGGCGGCCAGCAGCCGCCGGATCAGACGCTCAACATCACGGCGACCTCGGGGACGCTGACCTACTCAATTGCGCCTACCACCATGAGCGGCGGCGCATGGCTCATCGCCGGCCCGCTCAGCGGCTCCACCGGGCAGCCGGTGACCGTGGGAATCAACACGAACTTCTCCGGAGGCACGTTCACGGGACTGCTGGCCATTACCGGCAACGCCAGCAACAGCCCGATATACGTGCCGGTTCTCTACAGCGGGAGCAGCACCTCCACCCTTCAGGTGGCTCCGAATTCGCTGAAGTTTACGCAAACAAGCGGTACGACTCCTCCCGCGGCGCAGACCTTGACCGTATCCTCCACGGGAAGCCGATTGGACTTCACGACCACGGTGGAGACCTTGAACGGCGGCGACTGGCTCGCGGTGACTCCAAGCGGAGGGTTGACGCCAGGCACATTGAGCGTCTCGATCAAGGTGAACGCATTGACCGCCGGCACGTACACCGGCACGATCAAGGTGACCTCTACAGCGCTTGGCGCGCAGCAGATCATTCCGGTCACGCTCGAAGTGCCGCCGGCGGTAAACCAACTGGTCGCAGCTCCGGCGAACCTCAATTTCACCTTCACGGTCGGCGGCACGCCGCCGCCGGCGCAGACGGTGAACCTCAAGTCGACCTCGGCGCTGAACTTCACGCTGACCACATCGACCACGACCGGCGCGCCTTGGCTCTCGGTGACGCCAGTGAGTGGCACCACAGAGGCCAACTTCGCCGTGAACGTAGCAGTCGCGGGACTCACACCCGGCGTCTACATCGGAACGATCAACGTTTCCGCTCCCGGCGCGAACAATACGCCGTTGCAGATCCCTGTCACGCTTACCGTCACCGCGCCCCCCGCGGGCAATCTCACCGTCTTCCAAAACGCGGCCAGTTTCTTGCCGACGGCGGCCTCTCCGGGCCTCATTGTCACTCTGCGCGGCAGCGGACTCGGTCCCACGCCCGGTGTGGAGTTTCAGTTGAACCCGCAAGGCGCCGTGCCCACCTTAGTCGGCGAAACACGCGTGCTGTTCGACGGCATTCCGGGCCCGGTTCTCTACACCTCCGGAACGCAGGTGAACGCCATCGTTCCCTACGAGGTGTTCGGACGCTTCTCTTCGAAGGTCGAAATCGAATATAAGGGCGTGCGCACCAACCAGCTCGATGTCCGGGTCGTGGATGCGGCGCCGGCCATTTTCAGCCTGACCTCCACCGGCAGCGGCCAGGGCGCGATTCTCAATCAGAACGGTACAGTCAACTCAGCCTCAAACCCGGCGGCGCGAGGCGAAGTAATCGTCATCTACGCCACCGGAGAAGGCCAGACGACGCCGGCAGGCGTGAACGGATCGGTGCCTCGGGCAGCGGCCGAATTAAAGGCGCCGCTAGGGGCCGTGAAGGTCCGCATCGGAGGCGTTGAAGTGACGCCGTTATACGCAGGTTCGGCTCCGTTCATCGTGGCGGGTATGATGCAGGTGAACGCCACGGTTCCGGCGGGAATCACGCCTGGATCGAGCGTTCCCGTCGAACTGATCGTCGGGAACTCCACTTCGGCCGCGCAGTCGATCACGGTGGCCATCCGGTAATCCGGGCGGTTTGCTTTGGGGCGGCCTGTCCAGTACAGGTTCGCCCCAATATGTTTCACCTCTCCCAACCGAGCGTCCGCATGTTGCGCGATACACTAGGTGCATGATCCCGCCGGATACAAAGGCCGAGGAAACCGCCGCGCCCGTCCGAGTCCTCATCGCCGACGACGAGGAGAATCAGCGAAACGGCCTGCGAAGCATGATCGCCGGTTGGGGCTTCTCCACGCAAGTGGCCGCGGACGGCCTCGAAGCGCTGGAGCAAATTCCCGTCTTCGAACCCCAAATCATCCTGACCGATCTGATGATGCCGCGCCTGGACGGCTACGAACTGCTGCGCCAACTGCAGAGCAAAGGACCGGGCATTCCGGCGATCGTGCTCACGGCCTTCGGCAACATCGAGACGGCCATGAATACGATGCTCGACCTGGGCGCGTTCTGGTTCCTCGAAAAACCGATTCAGCCCAGGGTCCTGCGGATGCTCCTGGATCGAGCTGCCTCGCAGGCCCGGCTCAGCGAGCAGGCGGAGCGGCTGCAACGCCAGCTCAGCTATCAAGGCGTGCTGGGCGATCTGGTGGGCGTAAGCGAACCGATGCACCAGATCTTCTCCCTCGTGCAGCAAGTGGCTCCAACCAAGGCCCAGGTGCTGATCACCGGAGAATCCGGCACCGGGAAGGAGCTGGTCGCCAGGGCCATTCATCAGCTTTCCCAAAGGCACGCCGGTCCGTTTGTGGCGATCAATTGCGCGGCTTTGCCGGAAACGTTGATGGAAAGCGAACTGTTCGGCCACGAAAAGGGCGCCTTCACGGGCGCGGTGGAGCGCCGCGCGGGCTGCTTCGAACTCGCCCAGGGCGGCACGCTGCTGCTCGACGAGCTGGCTGAGATGCCCATTGGAACCCAGGCCAAGCTCCTGCGCGTACTCGAGGACTCCAAGGTGCGAAGGCTCGGCGGAAAGTCGGAGACACTAGTCGACGTACGAGTCCTGGCGTCCACCAACCGGCCGCCCGAGGAGGCGGTCAAAAAGGGAATGCTGCGCGAAGACCTATACTACCGGTTAAACGTCTTCGAGTTGAAGTTGCCGCCGTTGCGGCAACGATTAGACGACATTCCCGTGCTGTGTGAGGCCATTCTCAAGGACGTGAACGAGAAGAATGGCACCCGCGTCACCGGAATCGACGCCGACGTCCTGGTGCGGCTGTCGCGGCACAATTGGCCGGGCAATGTGCGCGAGTTGCGAAACGTCATGGAGCGCTCGGCGATCGTTGCCGGTCAAGGTCAAGTGCAGGTCCAGCATCTGCCTTCCACTCTTGGGGCGGCCCTGAATCTAGGCTTGCCCGACGGCGCCGATAGCGGCGGAGCCGCCAACCTAGTCGCTCTCGGCGAAGCCATCACGCTTCCAGTCGGCACCACGGTCCACGACGCCGAAAAAGCGATGATTTTCCTCACTCTTTCGCACACCAAGAACAACAAGACGAGAGCGGCGGAGATTCTGGGAATCAGTCTCAAAACACTTTTCAATAAACTCAAGGAATATGGCTCGGCGCCGCCTTCAGAAGCGGAGAGCCAATAGGCATCGGAGACGGTAGGGCGGATGTCGCTTAAGACGCGGCTGCGTATTTCGATCGTGACGCTCGTGACGCTACTGGTGTTTGCACAGTGCGTCGTCAGCCTGCGGATCGCCGCCGAGGCCAACTTCAACGACGCGCTAGACCGGGCCCAGGCCATCGCGCAACAGGTGAACTTCCTCGTCGCGCAACGAGTCAATGAGCAGGCGCGGGAGGTGCAGCCTCCGCCCGCCACCATCGAAGCCACCAAGCGTCTGTGGGAGCGAATCGTCGACGAAGACCTGGCGCTACCGGAACTTCTTGAAAAGACGATGGCCAATTCGAACGCCGTGATCGAGATCCTCATCTGCGACGAGA
>Ga0268299_1004313_pt1 | contig 11307 bp, 8 predicted proteins | sample NOBtaG_FD_193484 | JGI IMG/M metagenome (GOLD analysis project Ga0268299, IMG submission 193484) | Activated sludge microbial communities from bioreactor in Nijmegen, Gelderland, Netherland - NOB reactor | ecosystem: Engineered > Bioreactor > Aerobic > Activated sludge | place: Netherlands... | reverse complement strand
CGAGGCGGCGCAGGCTGTCCCAATCGACCTGCAACTGCGCGTCGAAGGGTGTCGCCATAATATTGAAAATACCCGTAATTCGTCCGGTCATTGCGCTTTATCCCAATACAATCTAAAAACTTTCAAAATTGGCTTTGTAAGGGCGGTTCGCCCCCAGGGGGTTCCCTTCGGTCACGCAGCGCCCCTACGGGAAAATCGGTAGAATTGGCTCATTCATTTCGATCATGGGCATGGGGATCCCCAATTTATAGGACGCCCTCGTCATATTCAACCCAGGGAACGTCGAAGCCGAATTCGTGAAACGTCGGGTCAGGCAGCGGCAGCCCTAAAATTTTAGATGCCAGAATTTCACCGCCCGCTGGCGAACTCATGATACCATGACCGACATGCGCAATGGAAACGTATAGGCCGTCCACGCTGGGATACGAATCGATAATCGCGCGTTCGCTGTCGTAGGGACGCTTCGTGCCATCTGCGCCAACGCTGTGGGCGACACTTTCGTCGCGATAGACATAATAGCCGATATTGTGGGCGATGCCACGCAGATAATTGCCGCTGGCAAAACCTTCGCCGTCAACATGACCGAACTGCCGCGCTAAAAGTGCCAGCGCAACCGACGGAAAGCGCTGATCTTTCAAGGGCTGTGCCGGGAACAGCGGATCGATAATCGCGTCATGTTTGGCATTCGTGCCATAGGCTTCTCCCGCGTATTTGTTGTGCCACGTATATTCCCAGCCGAAAATCGCACCGTCTCGCGCTTCGGGGCGCACGTGAGGATAAGGCGCAGCGCCGATAATCATGGGCGCATCCTCTGGAAATTCGCGATGCCGCCAGCCTGTCGTGAAGCTCTGGCGGGGGCGCAAAATAATCGGCAGTTCGATCCCCACCGTGCGCCCGATTTTTCGCGCTTCTGCTCCGGCAGCGATGACGACTTTCGGCGTGGCGATATGTCCATTGGGAGTTATGACGCCGACTACACGCCCCTGCTCGACATTGATTTTTACATCCTGTATGCCTAAAAGAATCTGCGCAGAATGGGCGCTGCTGGCATAACGATAAATCAGCGCATTCGAGTCCAGCCAGCCCGCCACCGGATCGTATTTGGCAGCGATTACCCGTTCGCCGACCCAGCCGAAACGATGGGCAACCTCGCCCGCGTCGAGATATTCGATATGCGTCAGGCCAATTTCATGCAGCCGTTTCACATCCGATTTTAAAACCTCGGCCTGTGATTCGGCGAACGCGCAAAATAGATAGCCGCGCTCTTTAACAGCGAGAGAAAGCGCTGCCCCTTCGCCCAGATATTCATCAGCGTTATGAAAAACTTCGACGCTGCGCCCCATCTGCCGCGCCAGACACAGCGCAGGCCAGCAGGTGCGGTAATTTTCCAGCGACGCGAGCGAACTACCCGCGCCCAGGCGGTCACTTTTTTCGATCAGCACCGTTTTTGTCCCCGGTGCGAGGCGTTCAATTGCCCACAGCGCGGCTGATCCCGCCGGGCCGCCGCCGATTACCACGACATCAGCCGTGCGCGGCATTTCATCGATGCCCGGATTTGCAAAGAATTTCTGTTTGGTCATCAAAATTTGCTCTGGCGTGTAGAGATTCTGGCCTGAGTTTATCGCAGCAGCAGCAAAATATCACTCAGGATTGGTTGCGTACCGATTCGCGTTCGATCAGTTCCCATTCGCTCCGAAACAAACGCCCCGGCCCGGTCACTTTGCCGTCGATTCGTTCAAATAAAATTTCGGCGACCTGGTGACCGATGCTGGGTAAATCGCGGGCAACCGTCGTCAGCCGGGGGCGGACGATGCTGGCTTCGGGGATGTCGTCAAAACCCATGATGCTGAAATCGTCAGGGATGCGATAGCCGCTGTCGTGAGCGACCATCATCGCGCCAATCGCGGTAAGGCAGTTGCAGGCAAAAATGGCGGTTGGCGGATTCGGCTGCTGCAAAAACGTCGTCATCGCCCGCTGGCCGCCTTCCTGTGTAAATTCCACTTTCTGGATGAATCCCGGCTCAATCGTCAGCTCTGCATCAGCCATCGCCGTTGAATAACCCCGCAAACGCGGCGGGCCAGGAGGCATATCCTCGGCAACACCAATAAAACCAATGCGCCGATGTCCTTTTTCGCGAATCAGCCACGAAATCGCCTCGTAGGTGGCGGGTTCGCTGGTGCTGCCGACGACATCAATCAGCGGATGCTCGACCTGCGCCCCCAGCGCTACAATCGGAATATGGCTGCGCTTGATGAATCGGTCTAAATCGTCGGTGGTCAGGCGGTGCGGCGACATGATGATGCCATCCACCGGGCGGCGAAGCATCGTTTGTAAAAAACGCTTTTCGTTCTCGTAAAGATGGTCGCCGTTGGAGATCAACACGTCATAATCGTAGACGCGCGCCACATCCTGCGCCGCGCGCACTATCGGATGATAAAAAGCGTTGGTGATGTCACCAATCATGATACCGATCATTTGTGAGCGCTGAGTACGCAGGCTGCGTGCGATCAAATTGGGCTGGTAGCCGAGTTCTTCAATCGCGTTGAATATTTTTTGCTTGGTTTCTTCGCTGATCGGCACGGAAGAAGAAGTCTCGTTCAACACGCGCGAAACGGTACTCTGCGAAACCCCAGCTAACCGAGCAACATCATCCATTGTCGGGATGTTTGAGGCGGGGCGAGACTTATTTCGTGGCATCAGATTCTCGTTTCACTCCGTAACAATCAGAAACATTCTATCGGATTCTCAAACAACAGGCGGAGAATATCTGATTTGCTCCGCCTATCATTCCACAAAGATCAACAAATTAAATAGCGCCGAATTTGTAAATCGTCGTCGTCGAATACGTTTCGCCAGGGTTCAGGACACTGGACGGAAAATTCGGTTGATTCGGTGAATCGGGAAAATGCTGCGTTTCCAGCGCCAGCCCATCGCTCTGGCGATAGATGCGTCCACTTGCACCGACGCGCGTCGCATCTAGAAAATTGCCCGCGTAAAATTGGATTCCCGGCTCTGTCGTCCACACTTCCATCGTGCGGCCTGAGTGGGGGTCATAAACGCGCGCCGCAAATAATAAGGAAGTGTCCTCGAAATTGGGACGGTTCAGCACCCAGTTATGGTCATAGCCGCGCCCAAGCACAATCTGCTCATGATTCGAGCGCTGTCCAGGGGCAATCGCTTTCGGCATCCGAAAATCAAGCGGAGTCCTTTCGACGGAAGCAAATTCACCTGTCGGGATCAGCGTCCCATCGACAGGGGTAAATCGATCCGCGTTCAGCGTCAGAATGTGATCCTGAATCGAGCCGCTGCCCTCGCCGGAGAGGTTGAAATAAGCGTGATTGGTCAGGTTGACAATCGTCGGCTTATCCGTCGTCGCCGAATAATCGATGCGCAGGCCATTATCATCGGTTAGCGAGTAAACGACTTTGGCGCTCAGATTTCCGGGATAGCCTTCCTCGCCGTCCGGGCTGAGATAGGAAAGCTCGACGCCTCCATTGATCGCTTTGGCTTTCCAGACTTTCTTATCAAATCCTTTGAGGCCGCCGTGCAGCGTGTTCGCGCCATCATTCAGCGCCAGGGTATAGGGTGTCCCGTTGAGCGTGAATTTGCCGCCTGCGATTCGATTGGCATAGCGGCCTGTGATCGTGCCGAAATAGACATTTCGATTTTCATAGTCTGTCAGATTATTAAAGCCCAGCGTCACATTATCAATCTTGCCGTCGCGATCTGGCACACGAACCGATGTGATAATCCCGCCGTAGGTGATAATTTTCACCTCCATGCCGTTCGCGTTCGTCAAAATAATTTCATCGACGACCTGACCGTCCGAGGTTGTTCCATAAGGTTGCATTTTTCCCGCCTTGTGTGAATACAAAATTCGTTATGAGGAGCGTGGTACGCACCCGCCGAATCACGATTGTACCGTTCCCCAAGAAGTTTGACTTTACCTCATGAAACCAACTACACTGATTGAAGGTTGATTCAACCTGATATAAGGATGGGCAGAGGTGCATTCACTCGCACCTCTACCCTCTGCCTGATGTATATGCTGGGTAGAGATGCCCCGACTGGCCCTCTACCCACCTCTGCTGATTTACGAAGCGCGCCAGAATTGGCTGTTCTCTTTGGTGATAACGACCACGCCTGTGTCCACGGCAGGCGGCAACGGTGAGATTCCCGCCGCTTTCCAATCCGCGACTGACTCGATCTTTTCATTGCGAACCATATAGGCGAACAGCAGACCCCAGAAGCCCATCTGCCACGTGCCCTGCGCCAGTGTCGCGCCCAGTTCGCCGCTGTCGATCAGGTCAAGTGTGCCTTCGTTATAATCGAAGCCGATGTGCTGCACAGATGCCGAAAGCCCTGCTTCACGAAGCGCCTGCGCCCCACCAACCGCTGCCTCGGCATTGCTGCTAAAGACCGCCTTAACATCCGGGTCAGCCTGGAGAAGTGCCGATAAATCGGATGCCGCTTTTTGCGCGTTATTCTGGTTATCGACGATGAATTCAGCGCCCGTCGTGATATTCGGGAATTCCGCTTGAATGGTGTCGATAAAGCCGTTGGTACGTTCGAGTAGATTACCCTGCGTGGGCACCGTAATCACGGCAGCTTTGCCTGATTCAAGGCGCGCGCCGATGTAACGGGCAGCCACGACACCCGCATAATAATTGCCTGTGCCGAGGAATGAGTAGCGCTTGCTCAGGGGCGAGTCGGCGTCAAATGTGACCAGGGGCAGGCCGCTGTCAATTGCCGAGTCAATCGTTGGCTGGAGGCCTTCGGGATTCATGACCGTGAGCAGGATACCGTCAGGCTGCTGGGCTATCGTTTCTTCCAAAACGCGCACTTCGGCGGTGATGTCAAATTCCGGCGTCCCGGTATATATCGCCTCGACTCCCAAAAATTCAGCCGCGTCCATCATGCCACGCGCGCAGTCTTTCCAGTAATCGATGCCCGACAAGAACGACACCATGTAGTAAGTCTGGCCTTCCTGCGCCCGCGCCAGACTCAGGCCGTGTGAGGCCATCAGACCCGCAGCAGCGGTAAAACCAGAACGTTTGAGAAAATCGCGTCTATTCATTTTTTATCCCTTCTAAAAACCTCTCTAAAATAAACGCTCCCAGGCATCAAGTGGTCGGATGCCCTTTGGAGCGGACTTGCCATCGCTGACTGAGGGTGTCGAACCCGACTGCCAAAAGCAGCACGACACCCATCGAAAGCTGCTGCCAGTAAACCGGAACACGCAGCAAAATCATGCCATTATTAATGAAGCCGACGAAAATTAACCCCAGCAGGCCGCCGATCACCGTTCCTCTGCCACCGCGCAGGCTGCACCCGCCGATAATGCAGGCGGCGATGATGCGCAGTTCTTCGCCAACCGCCGTGCCGGGATCGGCAACCGTGAAGCGCGAAACGGATAAAACGCCCGCCAGCGCCGCCAACATGCCGGACAAGACGTAAACGCCGATTTTCACGCGATCCACGTTGATGCCGGACAGCCGTGCCGCTTCCTCATTGCCGCCGACATAATAAATCTGGCGGAAGGCCGACGAGCGCCGCATCAAAATATCGCCAATAAAAATCGTGATAAGCGCGATGATGATGAGGTTGGGAATATCGAGGGTTTTGCCCTGCCCAAACACGAAAAATTCTTCCGGTAGTTTGGCGAGGGGCGCGCCTTCTGTCACCGCAAGGCTGACTCCGCGCGCAATCCCCAGCATCCCCAGTGTCGTGATGAACGGATTGATCTGTGCTTTGGTAATCAGCAGGCCGCTAATCAGCCCCGCCAGCAAGCCCGCGCCGACACCGCACAACATCGAGAGCGGAATCGGCAGGCCAGCGCGCAGAGCAATCGCCGCCGTCACACCACCCATCGCGAACACCGAGCCGACGGACAGATCAAACCCCCCAGACACCAGCGCGGCAGTCATGCCAAAAATCATGATGGCCGAGGTCGCGAAACCCAGGCTGATCGCGCTCAGATTAGGTGTCGTAAAAAAGCGCCCCGTATACAGATGCAGCGCGATGCCGATCAAAACGATCATCGCGATCAACGTAAACTCGCGCACCCGCATCAACCGCATGAAAATATCCCAGGCTGACGAAGGGGCTGCTGCTTTTTCGGGAAGTTCGCTAACAGGGGTTGAGCCGACCATGTATTTCCTCTATTTGCCGCTATGTGTATTGACCGCTGGTTATCAACGTGCTGATATTTATCGTTGCTGCTGCTTATATACGTGCTGCTTAACGTTATTTGCCACTGGCGGAACGAATAATTTTTTCTTCGGTGGCGTTTTCCGCGTGATATTCGGCGACGATGGCGTTCTCATGCACCACCAAAATCCGATCACTCATGCCCAGGATTTCAGGCAGTTCGGACGAAATCATGATAACGCCGACTCCGCTTTCAGCCAGCGCCCGCAGCAGAAAATGAATCGACTTTTTCGCCCCCACGTCAATGCCGCGCGTCGGTTCGTCCACAATCAAAATTTTCGGCTGGATCGCCAGCCACTTTGCAACCAGGGTTTTCTGCTGGTTGCCGCCGCTGAGCCGCCGGATTTCCTGCTCGATTCCCGCCGTGCTGATGTCGAGCCGCTGGACGTACCGCTCGGCTAACAGGCGCTCTTTACGCGGCGACACCATCATGCCGCTGCTTACCTCGTCAATCACCGTCGCCGCCATGTTCAGCTTGACGCTCATGTCGAGGAAAAGTCCGGCGGCCTTGCGATCTTCAGGCAGATAGCCTAACCCCAATGCAATCGCTTTTTTCGGCGAATCAATCGTCACCCGTTCGCCGTTGAGCCAGATTTCCCCTTCGGCTTTGGGTTCTGCGCCAAAAATTGCGCGGGCAAGTTCGCTGCGTCCAGAGCCGATCAAGCCCGCAAAGCCCAGAATTTCGCCCTCGTAAAGCGTAAAACTGTTGCGCGGCTGGGTGTCTGGCAGTCGCAAATTTTTCACTTCGAGCAGTGGAGCGCCCTGCTGCTGGCTTTTCGGCGGATACATATTGCCCAACTCACGCCCAACCATCATGCGAATCACCACGTCCGGCGTGATGTCGCTGATTTTCTCCGTGCCGACATACTTACCGTCGCGCAGAACCGTGACACGATCCGCCGTCGCAAAAATTTCGTTCAATTTATGGCTAATATAGAGGATACCCACACCATCCGCCGCCAGACGCCGCAAAAAGGCCAGCAGCATATCGGCTTCGTGGTCGGTCAGCGCCGAAGTCGGCTCATCCAGGATCAATACTTTGCAGTTGAGTGAGAGCGCTTTGGTGATTTCGATCAATTGCTGAGTCGCAATCGAAAGCTGCTCGACAGGCGTGTGGGGATCAATGGCGACATTTAATTTTTGCAAAACCTCGCCCGCCTCGCGGAAAAGTTCGCCATAGCGCACCATACCGAATCGATTCGTCGGCAAGCGACCAGGAAAAATATTTTCGGCAACGCTCAGGGTGGGAACGAGGCTGAGTTCCTGATGAACGATGGCGATGCCGAGCAGCAATGCCTCGCGAGGGTTGGCAGGGGATACGGGACTGCCTTCAAAACGAATTTCACCGGAGTCTGCCGCGCTCACTCCGGCGAGAATTTTCATCAGGGTGCTTTTGCCAGCGCCATTTTCGCCGACAACCGCGTGGATTTCGCCGGGGAGCAGTTCGATTTGTACGCCATCCAGCGCCCGCGTACCCGGAAACTGCTTGGTAATCCCTATCGCTTCTAATAAAGGCGTCATCTTCAAATTTCGTTAAATAAGCAAAATTATCGCAAGAAATAGACGTATGCAAACGTATGCGGTCAATCGTATGAACTGTATCGTGCTTTTTTTCGGCTGTCAAGAGAGGCGGGTGAAATGAGTAGGGGGCATAGCGCGCTATACCCTGCCATGCTCGTAAATGGAAGACACACTGCTATTGCGGGGCATCGCACGCTATACTCTGCCATCAACAGGCCAACGGGCTTGAATAGATTGTGGACACGATAATCAGAAATTTCGTCAGTGCGTGTTCACGTGGACGCGCGAATATTCTTCGCGATATTTGCCGGGTGAAATCTGCATGTAGCGCCGAAACACACGCCGGAAATAATCAGGATCGGCAAAACCACACTTGAACGCGATCTGTTCGATGGTCAGGTTGCTATCCAGCAGATATTCACAGGCAAATTTGATGCGGCGGCGGTTGATCGCTTCCGTCAGCGTGACGCCATAAATCTGCCGATAAATTCTCCCCAGGTAATCGGCGTTGTAGCCCAGCGCTTCGGCAATTTTGCTGGTCGTGATAGGCCGATCATAGTTGATACGAATGTAGTTATGTGCCCAGGTCGCGACAGCGTTCAAATCTTCCTCATTGAGCGCCTTTGGTTCGCAGGACTGCGCTACTTCCATCAGCATGAGCGTCGTCAGCAGGTTCGCGGATGACGGATGCAGCAGGCCGCTTTCCTGGTCTTCGAGAAACATCAGAAACAGCCGTTCCAAACGCTCAGGCTGGTTGATCTGGCTCACCTGGGCGATTTTGGTCGCCGGGGCAAATTCATCCCCGGAGCGGCGTTCTTCGCGCCCATTCAAGTTTTCAAGCTCGAAGTGAATCCAGTAGAACTTGAGGCCGAGCGGCATCGGTTTCGTGCTGCCGTGCTGTCGTCCAGGCCAGAGGTGCAGCGTTTGCCCTGCTTTGAGCTGAAAAACCTGATTTCCTTCCCACATATCCAGTTCACCCTGCTTGACAAAAATCAACTCATGCGAGTGGATGACGCGGGTGGGATGCATGGCGTCGCCGCGCGCGATAAATAAACCCGCATTCTGGGCTTTCAGTGGGTACTGAATTCGTAAGTAAAGATTATTTAGGGTTTCCATAAGTCAATCATCTTTTTTGCAAAAAGTCGGAATTATCCTTCTATTGTAGTGTTCAATGTCTGTTCAGTAAACACGTTCTTCTATACATTTAAGGTGAGAATCACTAAATTTCGCGAAAATTTTTGAGTTGAAATTGCAAAAAATTGGTACTTAAAGATCATTTTTCAAAAATTTAAAGATCACAAATGGGATCGCTCCGCACCGGACAATCCCTGTATCCAGTTCTCAATAAAAGGAGCTTTTTTTCTTTATGATTAACAACGCGCAAAAAGTAGAAGCCGTCCCAGTAAAAAATGTCGAGATCAAAAGTGGGCTTTGGGGCGAACGGCAGGCGACCAACCGTGACCGGACGCTTCCGGCAATTTATCACCAGATGAAAACGACAGGCCGCCTGGACGCCTGGAAACTGGATTGGAAACCGGGAGAAACCAAGCCGCACATTTTCTGGGATTCCGACGCAGGCAAGTGGATTGAAGCGGTAGGATTCAGCCTCACGACACATCCAAACCCCGAATTTGAAAAGCAGGTGGATGAAGTCGTTGACCTCATCGAAAAAGCCCAGCACGACGACGGCTATCTAAATATTTTTTTCACGTCCGTCGAGCCGCAAAACCGCTGGAAGAATCTACGCGATTGGCACGAACTTTATGACGCGGGGCATCTGATGGAAGGCGCTGTTGCTTACTACAACGCGACGGGTAAACGCAAACTGCTCGACGTTCTCAGCCGTTATGCCGATCACATCGACACGCTGTTTGGCCCGCGTGAAGGCCAAAGACGAGGCTACTGCGGACATCCTGAAGTTGAGCTGGCATTGGTCAAGCTCTACCATGCGACAGGCGAAAAACGCTATCTGAATCTCTCAAAATATTTTATCGACGAGCGTGGTCAACAGCCGCACTATTTTGATATGGAAGCCAGCGAACGCGGCGATGATCCCCGCAATTTCTGGGCAAAATCCTATCATTACTGTCAGGCGCATACCCCTGTGCGCCAACAAACGAAAGCGACAGGGCATTCGGTGCGCGCCGGATATTTGTACTCCGGCATGGCAGACATCGCCGCCGAAACAGGCGACACCGAACTGCTTTCGATCTGCCGCTCAATCTGGGATGACCTGACACAGCACCAGATGTACATCACGGGTGGCTTGGGGCCAGCCCACGCTAACGAAGGCTTCACTTTTGAATATGACCTGCCAAACGAAACGGCCTATGCCGAAACCTGCGCCTCGATTTCGCTCGTTTTTTGGGCGCAGCGCATGTTTCTGGCAGACCCAGACAGCCGCTACGTTGATGTGATGGAACGCGCGCTGTATAACGGCGTGTTGAGCGGAGTTTCGTTCGAAGGCAGCCGTTTTTTCTATGCCAATCCGCTGGCGTCGTATCCTTACATCAATCCCTACGAGCGTTTCAGCGGCATTCATACCGACCATCACTATCACCGTTCGGAATGGTTTCAATGTGCCTGCTGCCCGCCCAATCTGTCACGGATGGTTGCCAGCGTCGGTGGTTATATGTATGGCACAAGCGCCGATACGCTCTACGTGAATCTTTACAATCCGAATCGCGCAAAATTCGAAATTGGCGGCAGCAAGGTTCAGGTCGAGCAGCACACCAATTATCCCTGGGACAACGAAATTCAATTGGCGTTCCAGCTTGACCAGCCCACGCAGTTCGACCTCGCGCTGCGCATTCCCAACTGGTGCCGCGATTTCAAGCTGGCGGTGAATGGCGCACCCGTTTCCGCAAATTTGGCAAATGGATACGCACATATCCAGCGCAAATGGTCGTCCGGCGACGAAGTATCGCTGTCCCTGTCAATGCCTGTCGAGCGTGTGGTTTCGCATCCTCACATCCGGCAAAACGCGGGCAATATCGCGCTGCAACGCGGCCCTGTCGTTTACTGCCTGGAAGAAGTCGATAACGGGTCGCATCTTGCCAATGTCGTTTTGCCGCGCGACAGCCGCATGACTCCCTCACTGGATGCATCGCTGTTCGGCGGCGTGGGCGTGATTAGCGGCGATGCCGTGCGCGTCGAACCGACCAACTGGTCAAGCGGCCTCTACAAGCCGGAGAGTGCTGTCGAATATGGGCAATCGCCTCTGACCTTTAAAGCCGTACCTTACAATTTTTGGGCAAATCGTGAACCGGGTGAGATGCGCGTCTGGCTGCGGGAGGGCTGAGAGCCGAGCGCACTCATATTGATCGACACATCGAAAAAAGATACCACTGATACGAAAGATTTCCGCTTATATCGAATGATTGATTTTAAAAGGAGTATTTTGAATGTCTAAGAGATCACTTTCACGTCGGGACTTTTTAAAAATGTCGGGTGCTTCGACAGCTTTGTTAGCAGCCGGGGCGCATCTGCCGAACGCACTTCTTGCTGCTCCCGCGCGGCAGGATGTCACCAACATTACGTTTGGCGGTTGGGGTGCTACGGCTGAGGACGAAGGCG
>Ga0268299_1004312_pt1 | contig 11308 bp, 10 predicted proteins | sample NOBtaG_FD_193484 | JGI IMG/M metagenome (GOLD analysis project Ga0268299, IMG submission 193484) | Activated sludge microbial communities from bioreactor in Nijmegen, Gelderland, Netherland - NOB reactor | ecosystem: Engineered > Bioreactor > Aerobic > Activated sludge | place: Netherlands... | reverse complement strand
CGACTACGCATACGTTGAAAGCCCGAGAGCGGCGGCACGCAATGGGCGCATCTTCATGACTGTTGGATTACGAGCGCGCAAGGCGACTGAAGCCTTCGGAAGTTGTGTCGGCCCCGGCGACTCGCGCGACGTCACGTTTTCGGCCGCGCCTTTTTTCGATAACGGTGCCCTTGGCCTGAAAGACATCCAGATCGAGTCGATTTCAGGATTGAACTTCCCCGGGGCTGAGGGCCTAGTGCGCAGCTTTCTCGGTACCAGCGTGCCTTCGACCTTCCGTTACGATTTCCGTACAGACTTGCAAAATTCGCTCGGTGCCGCCGGTGCTCCCCAAGGTCTCCGGCTAAGCCTTGCCGGCTTTACCGTTCGCGGCATACAAACCGACGCCAATGCGATCGTGTGCAGTTTCGATTTTGCGATTTCTGTTACGCCACGGTGACCGGGAAGCGCGCCTCCTTCGCGAGCTCCGCCGTCGTCCAGAGCCGCCGGATCGGTATTTATCTTCCTGATCGCTTCCGCCAGCCGGTCGTCGTGGAAACCACGGAGCTGTCCGGCGAGGGTATTTGATGCGGCCGTGCTCTGGTGTGGAAAGGCATCGAGCACTATTTGGCCAAGTTTGCTTATGTACATGTTTTGCACAAACGGCCTGAGATTCCTGCGAACGCGGCGAATCGTGAGTTCGCGGTTGCCAGTAACTTAAAGGAAACACTAGAGGACGGAGAATCCGGGTTCAACTTGCCGCAGCCCTGAGACGCCGCTGAGATCCCGCCCGGTGCGTGGGTCTCCTCATCGACGGATAGATCGCAGGCAACAGCGATCCCTCTGCCTCCGAGACTGTTCACCGGAAAGCCCACCCATCCCAACCCGCGCGACGTGATCGACGCGCTGGCCCGGAAGGGCAAGGTCCGGGTGGTGGTCGATGGCCTCACCGCGGCCAACGACCTCGGACTCACCAACGCCGTCCCGGCACGCATCGGCGTGCTTACCGATAGACGCCTGCCGCCCATCACGCTCGGCAACCTCACGCTGGACTTCCAGGCCGCCGCGCCTAGCGCGGGCGAGAGACGCGCCTGCGTTTGGCTCAGGAGATCGGCTTCCCGACTAACGCCCCTGCTTCTCTGCTGTGCCAGAACTGTGTCCGAACCCCATCTGTTCGATCCACGGGAATTGCGATTTGAGCGAAAGCAGATTCCCCGGTTTGTTGGAATCGTTAGTAGTTAGCGAAAAACGATGGAGCCTTTGGAAGCCGGCTCGCTCCCTTGGGCGCAGGGGGTCGCGTGTTCAAATCACGCCGCCCCGACCAACAGAATCAGACAGATACACGATCGCTCAGTCGGCTTCTGCACAGGCGTGAGCATTAGCCTACCGCCCGGCCCTTCCTGTTGAGTATGTCCACGTGCGCTGCGAACCACGGTACCGGCTTGCGGAGACTCAGGATTGCTGCAGTAGCGGCGGATTGTCCGGCATCGCATTCGCAAATGCGGCGTTTCGGTTGATCGCGCCGGACAAGCCGAGCGGTCCCTGATTTAGTGGAGCACCAGGGCGCCCGTGCCGCTCAGTTCACATTTAACCTGTAGATGCGGCGATCGGCGTAGAAGCGGCGAACAGCGGTCTGCCGCCCGGTAAGAACGACATTCGGATGAATCGAACCATGGCAAAATTTCTCGATGCCCGAGCCGGATTCATCCGAAAATCACGCGAGAATCAGTGGCTGCTGAATTGCACTTAATTGGGTACTATGTCTGTCGCGTTCTCAGCATTCGGCTTCGCGGTCCTGGTGAATGGCTTGGATGTGGGTGCGCAGCTTTTGGACGGCCCCGCCAAGTGGGTGCTCTTGGGGTGCGCGGTTCGCATGGGGCTGGGGCTGCTGGAGAGCGTTGCCGTTGAGCTGCGCCGTCATCCCTGAAGCTACCGCGGCTCATTGGCCGTCGGGTTCGCTCCATCCTCGCCGTCTTTTCATCTCCACGGAAATTTCCGCCAGTTCTCTTCCCGTCAGGACCGCCTTGCTTATTTCGGCGAGTTGGGAGTCCTCGATCGAGATGTGCCGGCGGTAGAATGCGCTGAACCGCGAGACGAGGCTCGCGTACTGTAGCGCCGCAGGCTCGTCAAAGTCCGGCGATGTGGCAATCTGGTCCACGGCGAGGCGCAGACTGGCGTACAGTTCGTGGGCTACCGCGTGATCCGCTTCGAGAGCTGCTACCAACTCCTCTTGAACGGGGTGAAGCTTCCCGCGCAGCCGGGGGAACAGACTCTTCTCCTCGTCTTCAGTGTGTAAGACTCCGTTTGAGTCGAGGAAGGCGAAGGCATTGTGTATGGCCTGGAGCGCTTCTTCACGCCGCGTGGCCAGCACGGCGGCCGCGCGATCGAGCGTTGTGAGGCGCTGCTCGATGCGGCGATGGCAGGCGGAGAGGTGCTCGATCGGGTGGTCGAGCGTAGACGAAGCTTCCCGCTGTGCTCCTGTGCGGATCGAGATCATACATAGAGGGTAGCGTGGCGGCCGCGGACAGGTATGTGACGGGGGTCACCGGCGGACGCAACTACTCAGATGCGGGTATGTAACCGGAACCATGCACGCGCCCATTGCGCTAGTTCGGAGGAGTGGCGTGGAGTGTCGAGTGTGGCGAGCGCTGCTTCCGTTTGTGCGGCGCCGAGACGATCGGCCCGTTCGCTCAGGAGCGCACGGGGGTACGGAGGCTGCCACTCCGGGTGGCCTTGGATGCCGAGCATGGAGCGGCGCCGGTAGATCGCCACGGGGCAATGATCGCTGGAAGCCAACACTGTCGACTCGGGTGGAAGGACCTCCACCTGGTCCTGGCAGCTCATGAGCAGCGCAACGGTTTCCAGCGGCGGCTGCATCCAGGGCTCGATCGAATCGACCTGAAAGTAGTGCACACCGATTCCCCAGCCGCGCGGGCTCTTAGCCGTGCGTCCGCCGAGGGCGTGGGCGATCATCTGGTGACCGAAGCAAACGCCCACAAATGGGACACGCGCGGAATCGATCGCGCGCACCAACTGTGCGAACCGGCGAATCCACGGAACATCGTCGTAGACAGAGTAGTGTGAGCCGGTGGACACCCAGGCGTCGCATTCATTGGCTTCCGGGAAGTGGCCGGCGGTAAGGTCGTAGACACGCCAGTCGCCGGGCAACCAGTGGGCGAACATGTCGTTGTAGTCGCCTGCGATGTGGCGATTGTGCTCGTCTACGTGGTCGCACTGTAACAGGCCTAGAGTCATGGGTTCGTTTATGTCGTGGCAGTGCGGAGGTGGAACGATTTGGGACGCGTGAACTGCTCGAAGCCGAGTACGCTGAGGGCGCAGCCGCGGCCCGAGTCTTTCACCCCGGTCCAGGCGAGCGCGGGGTCCAGATAGTCGCAGCGGTTCATGAACCACGTGCCGGTCTCATTCCGGTCGCCGATGCGAATCGCGGCTTCGGCGTCCGATGTCCAAATCGCTGCGGTGAGGCCGTAGCGCGAATCGTTCATCAGGGCGATGGCCTCGTCATCGGAGGCGACAGGCATGATGGGAGCCACGGGACCGAACGTCTCTTCGGTCATCACCCGCATGGAGTGGTTGACGCCGGTGAGAACCTGCGGCGCGAGATAGGGCGTGCCGGGCTTGTCGAGACCAAACGTGGCCGGATCGATGTGGCCAGTGGCGCCTCGTCCGACGGCCTCGGCGATCTGCCCGCGCACAAACTCAGCGGCGGATGCTCGCACCATGGGTCCGAGCGTGGCCTGTGGATCGAGTGGATTGGCGAGCACGTAGGTCTTGGTCAACTCGACGGCGCGTTGCACGAATTCGTCGTAGACATTGCGATGGACGTATATGCGCTCGATGCCGCAGCACGATTGGCCGGAGTTGAACATGGCGCCATCGACTAAGTTCTCGACGGCGTGGGCAAGGTCGGCGTCCGCTCGGACATAGGCGGGATCCTTGCCGCCGAGTTCGAGTCCGGTTGCGATGAACCGTCGGCTGGCGGCGGTTTGCACGGCGTGGCCGCCTTCGACCGAACCGGTAAAGGCGACGAAGGAGATGCGACCGTCGCCGATGACGCGCTCGACGTCGGCGTGGCTCAAGTGGAGCGACTGGAAGACGCCGCCGGGCAGACCGGCTTCGCGCAGGCCCTCGGCGAAACGGCCCGCGCATAGCGGGGTTTGCGCCGAATGCTTGAGGACTACGGCGTTGCCCGCGAGCAGCGCCGGAACCACCGAGTTGACGGCCGTGAGATAGGGGTAGTTCCACGGCGCGATCGTCAGGACGACGCCCACCGGTTCGCGCCGTATGAAGCGCGTGAAGCCGGCGGCCGGGGCTACGGCGACATCGGCGAGCGCTTGGGGTGCGGCGGCAATCATGAACCGCGCGCGCTCTGCAAAGCCGCGGCGGATTTCGTTCGGCGAATAGCGAATGGGACGGCCCATCTGCCAGGAGATCTCCTCGCCGATTACATCCGCGCGTGCTTCCATGACCTCCACGAACCGGGTCAGGATGGAGCGGCGTTCGTCGAGTTTCGTGGCGCGCCAGGACGTCTGCGCGGCAGATGCCCGCGCGAGCGTGGATTCGATTTGCCCGGGCGTCGCCAACTCGATTTCGGCGACGACCCTGCCATCGACCGGAGAGATTGTCTTCTGCGCGCTCATAGTGGAGTGGTGTAGGCGGCGGTGATGCCGCCATCGACGAGAAACTCCGCGCCGGTGACGAATGACGATTCCGGCGAAGCGAGATAGAGTGCGGCCTTGGCGATTTCGGCTGCTTCGCCGAACCGCCCCATCGGGATGTGGACGAGACGGCGCTGCTTCTTCTCCTCCGTGTTGAGGTATTTCATGAGAAGTTCGGTGCGCAACGGCCCGGGGCAGAGAGCGTTGACTCGAATGTTCTGGCGGGCGTGGACGGCGGCAAGTTCGCGCGTCATCGAAAGCACGGCGCCTTTGCTTGCGGTGTAGGCAAGCTGCGGCGTGGCCGCCCCGAGGATGGCGACAAATGAGGCAGTGTTGATGATGGCCCCTCCCCCCGCGCGTTGGAGAGCGGGAATGCCGTGCTTGCAGCCGAGGAAGACGCCCTTCACGTTTATGGCGAAGGTAAGATCCCACACCTCCTCCGGCGTCGATATGGCGTCGTCGTCGTCGGCATGGGAGATGCCGGCGTTGTTGAACAGGACGGTCAGTTTGCCATACGTCCTCTCGGCGGCGGCAACCATCGCTTCGCAATCGGCGGCCTTCGAGACGTCCGCCTTCACCGCGATGGCCTTTCCTCCTCCGGCGGTGATTTCCGAGGCGACGGCCTCAGCAGTGGCGAGATTCACGTCGACGGCGGCGACGGCCGCGCCTTCGGCGGCGAACAAGAGGGCGGACTCGCGGCCGATGCCGCTACCCGCACCCGTAATCAGTGCGACTTGGTCGTGCAAACGCATGGAGTGTGTTGGTCCTCGATACTTCAAATCAGATCTTCTCAAAATAGCGGCGGCGCTCCCAATCGGTGACCGCTCGGTCGAACGCACGCTGCTCGCTCCGGTAGAAATGCGCGTAGTGGGCGGCCACGGCCGCGCTCAGCGACTCCCGCACGAACGCGCTCGCCTCGAATCGCTCCACGGCTTCGGCCAGTGAGTACGGCACTCGCGGGAGCGCGCGCGCGGCATACACGTCGCCCTCGAACGGAGGCGGCGGTTCGGTCTTCCTTGCGATACCGTCGAGACCCGACGCGAGTGCCGCTGCGAAGGCAAGGTAAGGATTGATATCGGCGCCGGGAATGCGGCATTCGATGCGCAACGACTCGCCGCTACCCACCACGCGGAAGCCGGCGGTGCGGTTGTCGTGGCTCCAGGCGAGGCGCGTTGGCGCCCAGGAGAGATCTTCAAAGCGCTTGTACGAATTGATCGTCGGCGCGTAGAACACCATGAACTCGGGCACGTGAGCGAGCCAGCCGCCGAGGAACCAGCGAAATACATCCGAGCCGCCCGCCTGTCCGGTCTTCCGATTCCCGGCGAACGCATTCTTGGCGCCCTTGCGCAGGCTGAGATGGATGTGGCAGCCGGAGCCCGCCTGTCCCGCGGCTTGTTTGGCCATGAAAGTAACGCTAACGCCCGCTTGTTCGGCGACCTCCTTGAGGCACTGCTTAAACAGCGCGTGGTCGTCGGCCATCTCGAGAATGGGCGCATAGCGGACGTTGATCTCGTGCTGGCCGAGGCCCCACTCCCCCTTCGAGTTTTCGATGCCGATGCCGGACGCTTTCAAGTGACGGCGTACGGCGGCCGTGTAGAACTCTTCGCGCGTGCCCTGCAGGATGTTGTAGTCCTCGAGATACCAGCCGAGCGGTTCTAACCCGCGGTAGTCCTTCTTAGCTGCGTCGCGGTAGGTGTCGCGGAAGACGTAATATTCAAGCTCCGAGGCTGCCATGGGCTGATAGCCCATGGCGGTGGCGCGCGCCAGTTGACGCTTGAGAATGGATCGGGGAGCGATATCGGCGTGATCGGCGTCGCAATGGACAAATGCGGTGCGGTCTTGCCAACTGAGGCGGCGTAGGGTGGCGAGATCCGGCACAAGGTGGACGTCGCCATAACCGAGTTCCCAATTGGCGAACTGGTATCCCGGCACGGGCTCCATTTCGGCGTCGGTGGTGAGCAGGTAGTTGCAGGCGTGCGTGCCGCCGCGGGCGGTGTGGCTGAGGAAGAATTCCGCGTCGAATCGCTTGCCCATAAGCCGGCCATAGTGGTCGGTGAAGGCGGCGATCACGGTGTCGACCTCGCCCGATGCGGCGAGCCGCTTCAGTTCAGGCAGATTCAGATGCGTGGGTGTGTTTTTCATGAGCCTCCACGTGACGGCGGCGGTATAGCCAATAGTAGGCGAGCATGACCAGTATGAATACCGCCACGCCGGCGACGCCGGGGCGGAACGCCGGTACGGCGAACGTGGCGGCCAGGCACACGAGGGCGAGCGCGACCCCCGCGAGGGCCCCGGGAATGCCAAGCGGCGAGCGATAGGGACGGCGCAGCAGCGGAGAATCCACGCGCAGGCGGACGAACGAGACGAGCACGAGGATATAGGAGATTAGCGCTCCGAAGACGGCCATGTTCAGCAGGGCCGCGCCGACGCTTGTGGAGTATCGTTGGGCCAGGAAGCAGAGAGCCAGGCCGAGCGCGCCGCCGAACATGAGCGCCGCCGAGGGCGTGCGCCAACGGCCAACGTGGCCGAGCGGGGAGGGCAGGTAGCTGGAGCGGCTGAGCGAATAGAGGAGCCGACCATAGGCGTAGATGATCGAATGAAAACTTGCGATGAGACCGGTGAGCGAGATGATGGAGAGCACGGCCGATGTCATGTTGCTGGGGAAGACGGCTCGGAAGCCGGTTTCGAGCGGGGAATTGGATGCGCCGACTCCTCGAGCGCCGGGCCCGACGCCGGAGTTCAGAACCAGCGTGGCGAGCGACAGGCACAAGAGCGACGCGATGCCCCACTTGAGGGCGCGTGGCATGTCGCGCTCCGCGTCGAAGCTCTCTTCGGCCGACAACGGCAGTTGTTCGATCGCGAGGTAGAACCAGACGGCGTAGGGCAGCGCCGAAAAGACGCCGAACCAGCCGTAGGGAAGGAACGCGCTGCCGCCGGGCGAAGGCGCGACGTTGAGCGCATTGCTCCAACTGAAGGCGCCGGTAAGCAGCGCGCTGGCGTAAAAGAAGATCAGGACTCCGGCGGCGAGCGCCGTAATCGCCATCGAGACGCGAAACGTGAGCGCCGCGCCTTTGACGTTGATGAACACGAACACGCAGTAGAAGACCACCCACCAAACCCATTCCGCCGTCGATGGCGCAAGCGCCTTCATGTAACCGGCGATGCCCGCGACGATGACGGCCGGCGTGGTGACGTATTCGATGGCGTCGGTAAGCCCGTTTAAGAACGCGCGATCCTTCCCGAATGCCGATCGGGTGAAGTTATAAAAGCCGCCCGCCGAGGGAAGCGCGGCCGAGAGTTCGGCGATCGAGAAGACCAGGCAAACGTACATCGCGGCGATCACGAGGGTAGCCAGGAAGAGGCCGCCGAAGCCCCCGGTAAGTAAGCCTGTTTGCCAGCCGAAGAAGTTGCCGGAAATGACGCCGCCGACGCCTAGCGCCCAGAGGTGGACCCAACCGGCGGTCTTTTGCAGACTCTGATTTGAACTGGTCAACGGTTGATCGGCCATCTTAGCATGGCGCCTGTTCAAAATGGCTTTCGGGCGAGGCGGAACCCGCCCGACGCCCGTCCGGCATCTCCGTCGCCTCTGGAACTGCAGGGAGCACGGCATTCATCCACGGCTGCCCGTTCCAGTGTTACTCAATAGGGCGGTGTGACAACCAGCGGCCTGCAGCCGGTTGCGGGTTGTGCCGGAGCCTCTAGACGATGAATTGGCGGGCCACGACCGGCTCGGAGGTGTACTCATCGAACCAGAGGCTCTGGGCGAATCCGCGGTCCCGATAGAGACGTTTGGCGGCGGCGAGCGCGAATTGCGAGAGAGGCATGCCGCCCACTCATTTGTAGGGTGAAGTCTAAGGTGAACGTCCGATTTAGTCCTGGGGAGAACCGGACGATAGTGAATCGATGCCCACGCGTAGCAGCCGGCACGCCGAGCCCGAGCCAACGGTGCGCCGCGCGCCGCATCGGGAAACGACCCTCGAGCTTTCGCTGCGCGGGCGCGAGGCGTTGGGCAAGCGGGTGGGGCCGTACCAACTGGAGCGAGTGCTGGGCCACGGCGGCATGGGAACGGTGTATCTGGCCAGCCGCGCCGATCAACAGTACGAGAAACGCGTCGCGATCAAGTTGATCAAATCCGGTTTGGCGACGGAAAACCTGATGACACGCTTCCGCGTGGAGCGGCAGATTCTGGCCAAGTTGGACCATCCAAACATCGCGCGCATGTTTGACGGCGGCGTAACCGAGGCGGGCGAGCCGTATTTCGTAATGGAATACGTGGCGGGCGCGATGGCGCTCGACGAATATTGCGATCAGAACGAGCTCGGAGTGCGGCAGCGGCTGGAAGTATTCCGTCAGGTGTGCGAAGCGGTGCAGTACGCGCACAGATTTCTGGTCGTGCATCGGGACATCAAACCGAGCAATGTCTTGGTTTCGCGGCATGGCCTGGTAAAGCTCATGGATTTCGGCATCGCTAAGGACCTCATGGCCGGTGCGCTGGCCGAGCAGGTGAGCGACGCCGGCTACGGGCGTTCGATGACGCCGCGCTACGCAAGTCCGGAGCAGATGAGCGGGCACGCGATCGGCACATCGAGCGACATCTATTCACTCGGCGTCATTCTGTACGAACTGCTTACCGGGTGCGGGCCTTACCGCGCCGACGACCACGACCTCGAGGAGTTGAAGCGGCAGGTATGCGAGACCGATCCAGTGCGGATGCGGCGTAGGCTGTCGCCCCGGCAGGAGCCGGGCATGAGCGAGCCACAGCGGCAGCAACTGCTAAAGGCCCGCGGCTGGAAGAACCTGCGGGCGATGCAGGGGGCGTTGGAAGGCGACCTCGAATGGATCGTTCGCAAGGCGATGGCGAAAGACCCGCAGCAGCGCTACGCCAGCGTCGAGCAGTTCAGCGCCGACGTGCAGCGGCACCTCAACGGCCTTCCGGTAGCGGCTGCCCCGGACCACTTCGGCTACCGGTTGCGAAAGCACCTCATGCGGCACCGCGTAGCGACTGCGGTGGCGGCCGCGCTGCTTGTGGCGCTCGTCGGCTTCGGCATCGGCATGGCCTGGCTGGCGGGCAGCATGACGCGGGAACGGGATCGCATGGCGCGGGAACGGGAGCGGGCAGAGCAGGTGTCCCAGTTCCTCGGCCGGATGTTTCTGGTGAGCTATCCGAACGAGGCGCGCGGGAATACGGCAATGGCGAGGGACTTGCTGCGTCAGGCGGCGCGCGAGGCCGGACCGAGATTCGCGCAACAGCCGCGCACGCTCGCCACGGTTTGGTGGACGCTGGGCGAAGCCTACCGGAACCTGGCGATTCCCGCGGAGGCGATTCCCCTGCTCGAACGTTCGCTTGGCCTGCAGATCGAGAACTCCGGCGCAGGGAGCCCGGAGGTGGCCGACGTACTGCTTTCGCTTGGACAGGCGCGGGCGGCGCAGTGGGAATGGCCGCAGGCGGAACGGCACCTCCGCCAGGCGGCGGCGATTCGTGCGTCCGAACTGGGAGAGGAGGCAGATGGAACGATCGAAGCGCGGCGGGCGCTGTCCCGAGTGCTGAGGGGGACCGGGCAGGAGCGCGAGGCCGAGCAGTTGCTGCGATGGGCGATGGTTCCGCTGCGGAAGCGGGGCAACGATATCGAACTGGCGGCGGTGCAAACCGAGTTGGCGCGGTTGCTGACGTCGCGCGGGGTCTTGCGGGAAGCCGAAGACCTGGCGAGGGAGTCGCTCGCGTTGCGGCGGAAGGTGTATGGGGAGGAGCACGCGAGCGTCGCCGAGAGCCTCACGGTCTTGGCGGAAGCCCTCATCCAACAGGACCGGGCGCTGATGGCCGAGCCGCACTTGCGGCAGGCCGTTGCGCTGCGGCAGCGATTGCTGGGAACGGATCACGAGTTGACCGCGCGGGCGATGGAGCAGTTGGCGCGCGCCGTGGAGGCAACCGGCAACGCGGAGGAGGCGGACCGGCTTCTCTCGGGCGCATTGCAGTCGGAGCGGCGTATGTGGAGCGAGGGGCATCGCGAGTTGCTGGGGATACTGGAGCAGTATGGGAGTTATCTGTCGCGCCACGGCCGGATGCGTGAGGCAGCTCCGCTGTTCGAGGAAGCGGCTGCGGTGGCGGCGCGCCACTATCCTTACGACGGCGCGCTGCTGGAGCGGTTGGCGAAGAAGCGCGCCGAGGCGGTGACGGCGGGCGGGGCGGCGGGAGTGCAAGCGCGGTAGTTCTACTGGCGGACGCGGCGGTCGAGGTCGGCCGTGACCTGAGGAAGCGTGGATACGTTATGTACGAGGTTGCGCGCCGCCTCCGGTCCATAAGCAGTGATGAGTGAGTCGGCCGCCAGGTAGGCGGCGGCGTAAGCGACACGGGCATGGAGCGGGCTAAGGCGCGACCATGTGCCGCTGAGACGTCCAAGCGACGGCAACTGATTCTGCCGGGCCATCTGTTTCACCATGGCGAGGTCGGCGGGCGGCGGGACTTCGCCAGACAGCTTCTGGGCCAGTCCCTCGTGCAGCCACGCTGGAAACGAGCCAATGTTGGCCAGACAGGCGTGCACGATTTCGTGGGCAAACGCCCGGCGCGTCTCTTCGCCCATGCGTCCCCCGTCAAGCAGGGCAACGCGGATGCGCCCGTCGTATTGGCCACCGGCCCATTCGGCGGCGCCTGTTGTCTT
>Ga0268299_1004311_pt1 | contig 11311 bp, 7 predicted proteins | sample NOBtaG_FD_193484 | JGI IMG/M metagenome (GOLD analysis project Ga0268299, IMG submission 193484) | Activated sludge microbial communities from bioreactor in Nijmegen, Gelderland, Netherland - NOB reactor | ecosystem: Engineered > Bioreactor > Aerobic > Activated sludge | place: Netherlands... | reverse complement strand
GCGGCTGTTGGCCACCATGGACTCGGTGAGGGCCTTGGCGATGGCGTACTCCACCCGCACCGAGTAGTCCACCGGCACGTGCAGGGTGTCGGGCTCGGCCAGCTGGCCCGACCGGCCGTAGACCTCGGCCGAGGAGAACACCACCACCGGCACGTCGTGGTCGATGCACTGCTCGATCACCATCTCGGCGGAGCGCACGATCTCGGGGCCGAGCCGACCGGCGAACCGCAGGATCCCGGCCGGACCGACCAGGGAGGCGGCGTGGATCACCCGCTCGGCACCGGCCACGGTGCCGCCCCGGAGGAAGTAGTCCTCCACCTTCATCCGCAGGACCGTGCAATTGGGGTCCTCGTCGTAGGGGCGGGTGGAGATGACCGAGCTGACCATCGAATCGATGATCACCACCTTCCGCCCCGCCGCCAGGTAGGCGTCGGCCACGAAGGACCCGATGAACCCGAGCCCGCCGGTCACGATCACCGCCCCCTCGGTGTCGACCGTCTCGACTTCCACCACACCCAGCTCCATCAGTTCGCTCCTTGTCTCGTGCTCATTCGGTTCTGTTGTCTTGTGTCCTGCAGTTGGGCGAGTTGTGATGCGCCGTACCGGCGCGGGAGGACGGCCGCAGGGAGGTCGCCCGGGGGATTCATCAGACCCTCAGCCGCTGCCGATCGCCGGCGCGGCCCGGAGGGCTCGCCGGCTGCGCAGCCAGAGGAAAGGACCGACGAAACGGCCGGCCATGTTGGCCGCGGCGTGACGGAACCGCATGGGCACGTCGTCGAGGCGGGCGATCGAGTCGGGCAGGACCTCAGGGGCCAGCAGGTAGCGGGCGCCGAAGGGGGCCCGCCGCAGCACCTGCCATCGGGTGCGGCGATCGGCCAGGTGGCTGGCCAGGAAGGCGGTGAGGCCCACCCCGTAGGTGTACATGTGGGTGCCGAAGCCCCGATCGTCGTACCGGTCGGCGTGCCAGCCGATGGCGGCTGGCTCGTAGACGCACTGACCACCGTCGAGCAGCACCCGCACGGGCGCGTCGAGGTCTTCCCCGCCCCGGGCGATCGTGCCCGGGCCGAGGGTCTCGTCGAAGCCGCCGCTGGAGCGGAACCAGGCCGTGTCGAAGCTCATGTTGGCCCCCACCCCGATGCCGATGCGGTACGGATAGAGCCGGTCGTCGGCCAGGTGGGGGCCCACCAGCCGGGCTTCGAACCCGTTGCGCCAGCCCCAGGCCATGGTCTTTTCGAACACCAGCTGGGCCTCGGTGTCGAGGTACATCGGGGGGCAGTAGCCCACCACGCAGCGCACGTCGGGCGCCCGCCGGAACGCCCGGACCACGGCGGCCAGCCAAAGGCTGTCGACCACGATGTCGTCGGACAGGAAGGCCGTGATGGGATGGCTGGCGGCGGCCAGGCCGATGTTGCGGGCCCGGGACAGGCCGGGCCGGTTCTCGTGGATGTAGCGGACGCGCTCGTCGTCGCCGAACTCGGCGGCGATGGCCGTGCCGGTGGCGCCGGACGACGCTCCGTTGTCGACCACGATCACCTCGACCGGACCGGGGTAGGTCTGCTTGAGCACCCGGGCCACGCAGGTCACAGCGTGGTCGGGCCGGTTCCGGGTACCCACCACTACGGTCACGCCGGGCAGGTCAGGGTCGTCGACCACGGCAGCCAGCTCCGGCGACAGCAACGGCAGCGACCCGGACAGCCGGCGCCGCCAGTCGGCCCCCAGGCGACGCTCGATGGCCGGGGCGAACTGCTCGCACGCCTCGGCCACCACGGCCTCCACCGGGGCCTCGCCCCGGGTGAGCGCCACGCTCATCACCCCGAGCGGCTCGCCCTGCAGGCGGATCAGGATGCGGGCCCGCTGGTAACGCTCCCCATCGACGCCCCCGGGAAGGGGGCGGTCGGCCACGATGCGGGGCGGCGGATCGGCCAGCTCGATCTCGCTCACCCAGAGCGGGGTCAGCGCGGTGCTCACCCTGCCGTAGCCTTCCGGTCGTCCCTACCCACTCGATGCGCCCTTGGTGATACGCGCGGCAGAGTCGCCCTACCGTGCCCCAACAGATTCGTGCCGCCGCTCGCATCCGGCGGTTCCCGCACCGGGAATTCACCGCACACGTACCAACAACGAACCTCAACAATACTTGCCGATCATGCTTCATCTACGAGGAAGACTCACCCGACCCACGCCGGTGGGTGAGACGACTCACGCCGCCCAGAAACGCAGGTGACAGGTGTCATTTCCCCGCCCGACGACGAGCCGCTCACGGGCCCTGCGAGCCGCCCTGGGAGTGGCCGTGGCGGTGGCGGCGTTCGCCTGGGCCCTGCCCGCATTTGCGTCGTATCGTGAAGCCTGGGACCAGCTCACCAGGGTGAAAGCGGCACCGGCCATAGCGCTCCTGGTGGTGGGCGTGGCGAACATCCTGTCGCCGTCGGCCAACCAGTGCGCCGCCCTTCCCGGGCTCCGGTTCCGCGACGCGGTGGCGGCCGACTGGACCACCTCGGCCATCACCAACACGATCCCCGGCGGCAGCGCGCTGGCCATCGCCACCACCTGGCGGATGTACCGCAGCTACGGGATCACCGCCCGGGACACGGCCCGGTGCGTGGTGGTCACCGGGGTGTGGGACATGATCGTCAAGCTGGGCACGCCCCTGGTGGCGGTGGCCTGGCTGTCGGTCGAACGGCCGGTGGACGCCGGGCTGATCCAGGCCGCCCTGGTGGGGACCGCCCTGTTCGCCGTGTTGGTGGTCCTCGGTGTCGTGGTGCTGGCCGGCCCGGGAGCGGCCGACCGGCTGGGCCGGGCGCTGGACCGGGTCCGCTGGCTGGGATCCCGCTGGCCCGAACGGCTCCACGAGCTGCGGGTGGACACGGCCTGGCTGCTGCGGACGCGATGGCGGAGCCTCACCGTGTGGACGGTGGCCGGCCACGCCAACCTCTACCTGCTGCTGGTGGTGTGCCTCCGGGCCGTGGGGGTGACGTCGGCCGAGCTCAGCCTGGCCGCCGTGCTGGCCGCCTTCGCCTTCGGCCGGCTGGTGACGGCGCTGCCCCTCTCCCCCGGCGGCCTGGGGGTGATGGAGGTGGGGCTCACCGGCGCGCTGGCCGCCGTGGGCGACGCCGACCCGGCATCGGTGGTGGCGGCAGTGCTGCTGTTCCGGTTCCTCACCTTCGCCCTGCCCATCCCCCTCGGCGCCATCTGCTGGCTGGCCTGGACCGCCCGCTCCCGGCCTGGCCCCGCCCGGGCCGGGCCGACGGGGTAGGGGCCCCAGGCGGCGATGGGGAGCCGGCGCAGCCGGCGGGGGGGGCGCAACCCCCTAAAGAAGTGCGTGGAGGCGGGCGGCCTGTTCGGCCGCCTTGGCCCGCACCTCGGCGTCGTCGACCCGGGTGGGTACCCCGCCCACCACCACGGCCTCCCCGCCCACGGTCACGTCGAGGGCCCGTACGCCGGTGGTGTAGGCCAGGTGCCATGGATCGGCGCTGGGATAGGCCCACGTCACCTGGTCGCCGGCAGCCTCGGGAAACAGATCCCAGCCGGCGGCCAGCCACGCCCAGGCCTGGTCGGGGCCGGCGGTCACGTCGGTGGCCCGCAGGGCGGCGAAGGCCAGGCGGAACTCCTCCATCATGTCGGCCCCGATGCCGTCGGTGCCGAGAGCGACCCGGCCGCCGAACCGGGCCGGGCGGGCGTAGCCGACGGCGTTGTTCATGTTCGACCGGGGGTTGTGGACGATCGTGGCCGGCGTCTCGAACCCGTCGGGCAGGTGGACCCCGTGGACCAGCAGCCAGTCGGGCCCGGCCCGGCGAGCGAGGGCCAGCCCGGCCTCGGCGTCCACCGGGCCCTCGGCCACGTGCACGTGGACGCCCACGCCGAGGTCGTCGGCCAGGCCGATGGCGGCGTCCAGCGTGCCGGCCTGGCAGGTGAAGGCGGCGTGGATCCCCACCAGGCCCCGGCCCCCGGCCCGCAGGTACCGCTCGTTCTCGGCCAACCCGGCGGCCGCTCCCGCTGGGCCGTGGCGGTCGGTGACCCCGTAGGCGCAGCTCACCCGCACCCCCACCTCGGCGCAAGCGTCGGCGATCACGCTGAGGCTGCCCTCGATGGCGTGGGGCGACTCGTGGTGGTCGATGATGGCCGTGCACCCCGAGAGCAGGGCCTCCATGGCCCCCAGGCGGGCCGAGGCGGCCAGCATCTCCAGGTCGAGCGCGGTGTCGAGCCGCCACCACACCTGCTCCAGGATCTCGGTGAAGCTGTGGGGCTGGCGGGGCGGGGCCGGCATGCCCCGGGCCAGGGCCGAGTACAGGTGGTGGTGGGCGCAGACCAGGCCGGGGGTCTGCGCCCGCCCCGCCCCGGCCCCGCCGTCAATCACCGGCGCCGCCGGCGGCCGCCGTCCCGGACCGCATCGGGAGCCGGTTGCGCCACACACCATCGACCTCGTGGAGCATGGCCGCCACCGCCCCGGCCGTGGGCACCAGGCCGATCTCGCCCACTCCCTTGATCCCGTAGGGGGCGTTGGGCTGGGGCGACTCCACCAGGATCGTTGTCACCTCGGGCATGTCCTTGGGGCGGATGATGCCGAGCGAGCGCAGGGTGGTGTTGAGCAGCACCCCCTGGTCGTCAGTGGGGAAGTCTTCGCTCAGGGCGTAGCCCAGCCCCATGTGGACCGCCCCCTCCACCTGGCCCTCGCACAGCTGGGGGTTCACCGCCCGGCCCACGTCGTGGGCCGCCACCACCCGCTCGATCTTCCCGGTGGAGGGATCGGCGATCACCAGCTGGGCGGCATAGCCGAAGGTGGAGTGGATCACCGGGTGCTCCAGGCCCTCCTCCAGCTTGTTCGTCCAGTCGACCCGGTACTCGCCGGGATAGTCGACCTCCTGGCGGCACCCGTCGGCCAGGGCGGCCCGGCAGGCTTCGGCCACCGAGCCGGCCGCCATCAGCGTGCCCCGGCTGCCCGTGGTCTGGCCCGCCCCCAGCTCCCGGGTCGTGTCGACCAGCACCTCGATCCGCTCCGGCTCGATGCCCAGCTCCTCCACCGCCACCTGGAGGGCCACGGTGTGGACGCCCTGGCCCATCTCGGTCCAGCAGTGGCGGACCTCGACCTTGCCGTCGGAGCGGAAGCGGACCACGGCCCGGGCGATCTCCTTGAAGCCGTTGCCCAGGCCCGAGTTCTTGAGCCCGATGCCCAGCCCGACCGCCTTGCCGGCGGCCCGGGCCGCCCGGTAGTGGGGCTCGACGGCGTCGAGGCACAGGGCCACGCCGAGGCAGCCGTCGTCCATGATCTGGCCCGGCCCCCACACCGAGCCCGGGTGGACGATGTTGCGGCGCCGCATCTCCAGCCCGTCGATCCCCACCCGCTCGGCCAGCCGGTCGATCACGCCCTCCATGGCGAACTGGGCCTGGTTGGCCCCGAAGCCCCGGAACGCCCCGCACACCGGGTTGTTGGTGCGGGCGGCCAGGGCCTCCACGTCGATCACGGGCACGTGGTAGGGGCCGCTGGCGTGGCCCGCCGCCCGCTCCAGCACCTTCATGCCCACCGAGGCGTAGGGCCCGGAGTCGCCCACCATCCGGCTCTTCATGGCCGTGAGGCGGCCCTCGGCGTCGCATCCGGCCCAGGTCTCGATCCGGATCGGGTGGCGCTTGGCGTGGATGCGCAGCGACTGGTCCCGGGTGAGCGTGCACTTCACCGGGCGGCCGGTGAGGAATGCGGCCAGCGCCGTCTGGGCCTGGTTGGCCATGTCCTCCTTGCCCCCGAAGGCGCCCCCGTTCGACACGAGCTCCACCGTCACCCGGGAGGGTTCGATGGCCAGGATGCGGGCGATCTGGTCGCGGTCGTCCCACACGCCCTGGCCCCCCGACCACACGTACAGGGTGCCGTCGGCCCGGGGCTCCACCAGCGTGGACTCCGGCTCCAGGAAGGCCTGCTCGATCCGCTGGGTCTGGAACACCTCGTGGACCACGTGGGCGCTGGCGGCCAGGGCCGCCTCCACGTCGCCGCCCCGGGTGTACGCCGACCGGCTGAGCAGGTTGCCCTCCAGGCCCCACACCGCGTCCTCGGTGGACGCCAGCGCCGCCACCGGGTCGGTGAACGGCTGGTGGACGTCGTAGCCCACCTCGATGGCCTCGGCCCCGGCGTGGGCCGCCGCCTTGGTGTCGGCCACCACGATGGCCAGCACGTCGCCCCGGTGGCTGGTGATGCCGCCCACCGGGATGAAGCACGGCCAGTCCTGGTGGATGAGGCCCGTCTTGAGCTCGCCCGGCACGTCGGCGCCGGTATAGACGGCGGTGACACCGGGGACGGCCAGGGCCGGGGCGGTGTCGATCGAGGTGACCGTGGCCCGGGCGTGGTCGCTGAGGCGCAGGGCGCCGTGGAGCATGCCGGGGAGCGACATGTCGTCGATGTAGGGCCGGGCGCCGGCGGCCAGGGCCACCGCCTCGTACTTCACCCCCGAGCTGCCGACGCCGCCGGGCCGCTCGGGCTGCAGGGTCTTGCCCTGGGCCAGGGCCTCCACCGCGTCGAGGATCTTGACGTAGCCCGTGCAGCGGCACAGGTGGGCCCCCAGGTGGCGGGCCGCGTCGTCGCGGGTGAGGCCGGCCCCCTTGCGGTCGACCAGGGACTTGGTGCGCACCACGATGCCCGGCGTGCAGAAGCCGCACTGGAGGGCGCCGCAGGCGGCGAAGGTTTCGGCGTAACGCTCCACCTCGGCCTGGTCGAAGCCCTCCAACGTGGTGACCTCCTTGCCCGCCACCTTGGCCAGGGCCAGGTTGCACGACACCACGGCCTTGCCGTCGACCAGGACGGTGCAGCACCCGCACTGCCCGGACGGGGCGCAGCCGTCTTTGGGCGAGGTGACGCCGAGCTCCTCCCGCAGGGCCGACAGCAGGTGGGGATGCCGACCCCGCACCTCCACCGGGGTGCCGTTGAGCACAAACCCCACAGCCTCCGCCGCCGTGGTCTCCACCGTCTCCGCCGTGTCTGTCATGAGGGGCTGACCTCCTCCAGCTTCCCGCCGGGCTCGCTGCTGTGTTCGGTGCCGGGCGACGGCGGCGGGAGCACGGCGCCCTTCTGGGCCGTGATCCGGCCGTAGTACTGGGGCATGCGGTAGTAGTCGAAGTCGAAGAGGGTGCCCTTGTAGTTGTTGCACCAATCAAGATCGCAGGTGGCCACCACCAGCTCGTCACCGGTGGTGGCGGCCCGGGCCACGATCTCCCCCGAGGGGGCGATGATGGCCGACTCGCACAGCGAGTCGACCCCCTCCTCCACCCCACCCTTGGCCACCCCGACCACCCACGTGCCGTTCTGGTAGGCGCCGGACTGCATGACCAGGTGGTTGTGGAACCCCTGGAGGCGGTCCTGCGACGGGTCCGGGGCGTAGTGCAGGGGCGTGTTGTACCCGCACAGGATCATCTCGACGCCCTGCAGGCCCATCACCCGGTACGTCTCGGGCCACCGGCGGTCGTTGCAGATCATCATCCCGATCAGCCCGTCGAAGGCCCGCCACACCCCGAAGCCGTCGGGGCCGGGCTCGAAGTAGCGGCGCTCCAGGTGCTGGAACGGCCGCCAGCTCTCGTTGGCGTCGTGCCCCGGGATGTGGATCTTGCGGAACGTGGCCACGTGGCGGCCGTCCCGCTCCACCAGGATCTGGGAGTTGTACTGGTGGACCGTGCCGTCGGCGTCGGTGGCCAGCTCGGCGTAGCCCAGGCAGAACCCGATCCCCAGCTCCCGGGCCCGGTCGAACAATGGCCGGGTGGCCGGGCCCGGCATCTCGGTCTCGTAGTACGACCGGATCTCGTCGGGATCCTCCAGGTACCAGCGGGGGAAGAACGTGGTGAGGGCCAGCTCGGGGTACACCACCAGCTCCACCCCGGCCGCCGCCGCCTCCTCCAGCAGCGCCAGCAGGCGGGCCAGCACCTCGGCCCGGGTGTCGCTGCGGGCGATCGGGCCCAGCTGGGCCGCCCCCACGGTGAGGTTCCTGGTCACTGGGGTGCTCCGGCGCTGCGGGATCTCATCGGACCATATTGCCGCGGCCGTGTGACAGTGTTGTTAACCAGCGGGTCTCGGCCCCGCCGGCCGCCACTCAGCCGGCCAGGCGCAGCAGCACCTGGAGCAGCACGTTGGCCCCCGCCTCGAGGTCCTGCGGGTCGGTGTGCTCGGCCGGGTTGTGGCTGATCCCCCGGTGGCTGGGGGTGAAGATCATGGCCGCCGGGCACATCCGGGCCAGCATCTGGGCGTCGTGCCCGGCCCCCGACGGCAGGCGCAGGGTGCTGCACCCCAGCTCCCGGGCCGTCGCCTCCACCAGGTCGACCACGCCGGGGTTGAACGCCACGGGGGCGAAGCGGGCCAGCGGCCGGGTGGCGATACGCACCCCTTCGGTCTCGGCCAGCTCGTCGAGGAAGGCGCCCAGCCGCTTCTCGGCCACGGCCAGCACCCCGTCGTCGGTGTGGCGCAGGTCGACCGTGACCAGCGCCGACGCCGCCACCACGTTGACCAGGTCGGGACGGAGGCGCAGCGAGCCGACCGTGCCCACCATCGGCGGGCCCAGCTCGGCGGCCAGCTCCCGCACGAACACGGCCAGGCGGGCGGCGGCATAGCCGGCGTCGTGGCGGAGCCGCATGGGCGTGGTGCCGGCGTGGTTCGACTGCCCCTCGATCGTCACCTCCGTCCACGAGATCCCCTGGACGCCCTCCACCACACCGATGCCGATCCCGGCCTCCTCCAGCACGGGCCCCTGTTCGATGTGCAGCTCCACGTAGGCGTGGGGGGCGGGGCCGGGGCAGGGGGCGGGCCCCCGGTAGCCGATCCGGTTGAGCTCGTCGCCCACGGTGGCACCGTCGATCCCGGTGATGGCCAGCGCCTCCTCCAGAGCCATACCGCCGGCGTACACCAGCGAGCCGAGCATGTCGGGGGCGAAGCGGGCCCCCTCTTCGTTGGAGAAGACGCCGACGGCCAGGGGCCGGGCCGTGGTGACCCCGGCCCGGGCCAGGGTCTCGACGATCTCGAGGCCGGCCAGCACGCCGAGGTTGCCGTCGTAGCGGCCGCCGGTGGCGACCGTGTCGATGTGGCTGCCGCACAGCACGGGGGCCAGGTGGCGACCGGCCGGCTCCGCCCCCTGGCGCCACACGCCGATCACGTTGCCGATGGCGTCGATCGTGACCTCGAGGCCGAGGTCGGCCATCCAGGTGACCACCAGGTCCCGGCCGTCGCGGTCGGCGTCGGTGAAGGCCAGGCGGGCGGCACCGGCCGTGCCCTCGATGGCCCCGATCCCGGCCAGGGCGGCCAGCCGGTCCGTCAGCCGGTCGATCGAGATCCGCAGGGCGGCACGCTCTGCGGTCACGGCTCGCCCAGGCCTGGCTCGCCCAGGATCACGAGGCCGTCCTTCACCGCTGGGGCGCCGGCGTCGTTCAGCACCTCGAAGGGCACGGTGGCGCGGCCGTCGCCGGTGTCGTTGGCCGGCCACACCCGGATGTGGAGGGTCGAGGGCATCGGCACCATGGCGGCGAAGCGGCACGCCACCCGGCGCACCAGCTCGGGGCGGCCGCCGGCCCGGGTGTCGATCACGGCTGTGACGCCGTGGGCCAGGTTGGCCGTGCCGTGGAGGATGATGTCGGGCAGCCCGGCGCGGCGGGCCACCGCCCGGTCCGTGTGGATCGGGTTCCAGATGCGGGCGCATTCGGTGTAGGTGTGGGCCGCCCCGGCGGCCACGGCCACGGTGGCCGTGACGGGCTCGCCCCGACGCTCGGTCCCCTCGATCGGGGGCGGCGGGGAGGGATCGGGGTGGTCGTCGCCGCTGGCCGGCACGCCGAGGTAGATGCCGCTCTGGGTGGTGGAGGAGACCGAGCGACCGGTGGCGTCGACCGTCTCCAGACGGGTGAGCGACATGGCTCCGGGCGGGCGGGCCACCAGGCCGACCATCTCGAGCGACGTGGTGAGCACGTCGCCGGGCCGGATCAGGCGGTGGATCGTGGTGTCGTGCCCGGCGTGGACACCGGTGATCACCTCGTCGGGGCTGACCCCCCGCTCCTCCGACGCCGCCCGGGACGACACGATCACCGGCCACTCCGGGCACACGGCGAACAGGGGGTGGGCCACCACGCCGTCGGCCCGTAGGGTGTCCAGGTACTCCGCCCGGTGGTCGCCCAGGCCGGCGGCGTAGGCCATCGTCCAGCGGGCGTCCACGTGGTGGGTCATCGGGGGCACGGTGAGCCCGGCCAGGGCCGTCGGAATCGCCATGGCTAGTTAACTTACTGCCCGCTACCGTGCGCGCATGCGGCTCACCTCTCGCACCCTGCAGCTCACGGCGTCGCCCATCGCCGAGGCCCACGCCTGGCTGGCCCACCGCACGAGCGAGCGGCGGCTGCTCGACCTGTCGCAGGCCGCCCCCTCCTACCCCACGGCCCCCGAGATCGCGGCGGCCATCGCCGAGACGGCGCATTCCCCCACCGGCGGCCGCTACGCCCCGCCGCCCGGCCTGCCCGAGCTCAACGAGGCCTTCGCCGCCGAGATCTCGGCCGACTACGGCGCCCCGATCCCGACCACCCACGTGCTGCCCACCGGCGGCTGCAACCAGGCCTTCTGCGTGATCACCGCCACCCTCACCCAGCCCGGCGACGAGGTGATCGTGCCGGTGCCGTACTACTTCAACCACGACATGTGGCTGAAGCTCGACGGGGTGCGCCCGGTCTACCTCCACCCGGCGGGCGAGCCGGGGCCGGGCGACGCCGGGGTGCTGGTGCCCGACCCGGAACGGGCCGCCGCCCTCATCACCGGGCGGACCCGGGCCATCGTGCTCGTGACCCCGGCCAACCCGACGGGGGTGATCACGCCGCCCGAGGTGATCCACGCCTTCCACCGCCTGGCGGTGGAGCACGACATCGCCCTCATCGTCGACGAGACCTACCGCAACTTCCGGGGCACCCGGGCCGCCCCCCACCGCCTGTTCTCCGAACCCGGCTGGGCCGACCACGTGATCAGCCTCCACTCGTTCTCCAAGGACCTGGCCATCCCCGGCTACCGGGTGGGGGCCATCGTGGCCGGGCCCGATGTGATCTACGAGGCGCTCAAGCTGGTCGACTGCGTGCAGATCAGCGCCCCCCGGATCGGCCAGGAGGCGGTGCTGGCCGGCCTGCGCCGGGCCGGGGCCTGGCGCCGGGAGCAGAGCGAGCGGATCGCAGCGGCCCAGGTGGTGTTCGAACAGGTGATGGCGGGCCGGCCCGGCGGGTTCGAGCTGGCCTCGGCCGGGGCCTTCTTCGGCTGGGTCCGCCACCCGTTCCTCGACCTCGGGACCGACGAGGTGATCAAGCGCCTGGTGCTCGACCACGACGTGCTCGCCAT
>Ga0268299_1004310_pt1 | contig 11318 bp, 10 predicted proteins | sample NOBtaG_FD_193484 | JGI IMG/M metagenome (GOLD analysis project Ga0268299, IMG submission 193484) | Activated sludge microbial communities from bioreactor in Nijmegen, Gelderland, Netherland - NOB reactor | ecosystem: Engineered > Bioreactor > Aerobic > Activated sludge | place: Netherlands... | reverse complement strand
CGGTCTGCCCGTCCGCCGAGTTTGAGCACCAGGTAAGGCGTGAGGTAATAACACACGACTGAAATCATCACGCCCGCCGCGGCGCCGATTAACCCGCGCACATAGACGCCGAAGAACGGGAGCAGGAACACGAGCAGGATCATCGCCACTGCGATGCGCGTATGCCGTTCATAGAAGGCGGTGCGTCTCGCCGGAGTGAGCGAGTCGGAGAAAGAGAAGGGAGATGGCACTGCCATGAGATTGCGCCTATTCCTTTTTTGCCGGATTGCGTGTAAGAACGTGCATCCCCGACATCCACGGGGCGTATTCATTTAACACGGGAGGCTGGTTATGGCGAAGGGCATGCAGCAGAAAAAGGCGACGAAGAAGAAGCCGGCGAAGACGATGATGGAAAAACGCGCGGAAAAAAACGCGAAGAAGGGCCGCTGATCGGGTTTCGTTCCTGCATCACCGCCGCCCGATGATGGCGCCTACCTGTATGTCCGGAGGGGCGCCGAACCGCACGCCCTTCCGGTCACGCAGGCGGTCGACCGTTCTCCAGTGCCCGCCTCAACGCAACTTCTGCAGGACCCCCTCCGCGACGACGGCGTCCGGATCGCCTCCGACCATCAAGTCCTTGTCGCCGAAGTGAGATGTCGAACTGGTGGTCACCCGCATCTTCAGGCCGCCGGGGACAAGGGCATACTCGAATAGCGCCGCTTCCTGCCGTTGATCCAGATAGCCTTGGCTTGCCCGCTCGAAAGAGCCGACGATCCCGACCGACAATCGCCCCTGCCCCTGCTCGACACGCTTCACGACCATTCGCTGCACGCCGCCTCCCGGCGGAACGTATTCCACCGTTTGACCGACCTGCGACAGCTCCACTTGCCGCGTCAGCCCCTTGTTGTTGGTGTACGAGTAGAGGGGAAAGCCCTGCGGACTGAAGTCGATCTGCACTTCGGCCTGGCTGCCGTCGGCACTGCTGAGCAGGCCTTTCCATGCGCCGGTCAGGTCCGCCGCTTCACTGGCGTTCGACAAGAACAGTCCTATGACCATCGCTGCCATGCCGACAAGGAACGTTGTCTTCATCACTCTCCCCTCCCGGTGATGGGGCACATTCGCCAAGGTCGTCACACCGTGAAGGGTCGCTGGCGCACGAAACGCGCGGCCGCCCCGAGAGTGAAGAGATTCGGAGACTGGCTGGCCGGCAATCCCGCCTTGATGGCGGCGTGAAACTTGGCGTAGTTCCCGCTGTAGTTGCCATGGTTCCAGACCCTCAGCACCTGTTCGGTGAACGCGCCGTTCTGCTCGCCGTCCATGGAGGTCTGGTTGTCCTGGCAGCCTGAGATGAGAAGCACCGATGCCTTGAAGTCTTTCGCGATAGCCGTCAAGCGCGGACTCACGGCCAGTTGGGCGAGCACGCTATCCGGATCTGCCACAGAAGCCTTGCCGGCCGCTTTGGCGACGTTTTTCTGCAAGGTGTCGTAGAACTGCTGGTGCTCGCGATAGGTGCGGAGGCCGACGGAGATCGGCATCATCTTCGAGCGCCTGACCGATGTGTTGGGATCGAATTGCGGGGGCCTGTTGCGGGTGACGGTGCCGCTATGGCAGCTGTCGGAGAACACCAGAATGCGTACGCCCGCCGCGAAGCGGCTCAATTCGAAGTACAACTCATCGTCGATCAGCTGGCCGTCGTACAGGCACCAGGTTTCGTCCTGCTTGTCCGCTTCCTCACCGGTGACGTCGGGGACCTGTCCGCCGTGGCCCGAATAGGTCAGAAAAAAGAGATCGCCTTTCCGCAGTGTCTTTGCGGCCTTGCGCATGGCCGCCAGGGTTTTGGCGCGTGTTCCCTTCTTGGTCAGCAGCACGGTGGATTTCATGCCGCGCGAAGCGGCGATCGCCGCCATGTCCTTGGCATCGAACTCACAGGCCGCCAGGTCGCCGCTCCAGCCACCGTAGGCGGCGGGGCTCACGGCGTTCAGGCCGATGTGCAGGGAGAGGCCCTTCGGTTTGCTGCCGGATGACGACGTGGTCTTGGCCATACGTACCTCCTTGGTCGGCGAGGATGGGTGAGTATAAAAAGTTCGATGATCAAAAAGATGGCGGTACGGTAATCGTTACGCGGGAATCTGTCAACGGACCGCGCCGGTAAATACTGGTATTTCAACCGATCGGAGAAGGGGAACACCGCATCTTCCTCTCCATTACTTCGCATCCTCCAACCGGACGTACCGGCCCGCGCCCGATCGGCAGGAGTGACTCAAGCTCGTCCGGATAAGCCGTGTGTCTTCCCCCCTCCACGAGATACGCTTCACGAACGACGAGAGACGATTATTCTTTTCTCCTGTGACCCCGGATGTCACACCGCAGTGGTAGGGTCGGGCTGCCAAGATTGATGGAGCGTGATGGCCGATAGCTGATGGTCCGAGCGGGAAGGTCCCATGAGAGATGTGTCACAAGGCACGCTTCACGAATAGGGAGGCCCTAGGCATTTATCTAGGATGGAGTGAGCGACTTTGCGCGGGACGGTTCTGTCGAATCTTGCTACAGTGCGGCGGCGTTTGGAGCACACCATGAGTTGGAATGAAAAGGCCCGGATCAGTTGCCGGTTTTCGTTCAAGTGCCCTCGATCGTGGGATCGCCTCCAGCCGACCGCAGAGGAAGGAGTCCGGCATTGTCATGAATGCGATCGAGATGTACACCTCGCGCTGTCGGACGCAGATGTGCGGCGATTCAGCGAGCAGGGCCGATGCATCGCGGTGCCTGTGGCGCAGCCTGATGGGGAGGCCCAATCTGATGAGCCCTGCTACGTGGTCGGCAGGGTGATGCCAGCTTAAGACGGAGAGGAAGAAGAGTAACCCCGGCTGAGCGAATCCAAGAGCGCTGGTGGTGGCAGATGTGGACGAAGTGGGGAGGGGCGAGAGCAACTCGCGAATCATGAATCGACGCAACCTCCGTAGGGCACTCATTGCGTTGGCGCTGGGCGGACTGTTCAGGCCGGTTAAGCATGCAGTGGCTGAACCGACTGCGATATCAGCGTCGGGGAACCATCCAGCCAGTGGAATCCAGAGAAACGAACAGAAGCTGGTGGTCTGTATTCTCAGGCGCCAAGCGCCGGGCAGGTGCATGACATTTTTGAGGGAGCCACGCACTGCGACGTAGGGCACACGTCGCGGTAACGGCAAAGACTGTGATTGATCGCACATGAATCCAACACGTCGTCCTGAGCAATCAGAAAAACCTTATCTCGCGCATGTTCGCCAGAATGCTCATGGATCGTTCCTGATCCATGAGCTTGAAGAGCAGGTGCGACCGATGGTTGCCATTGTAGAAGGGGTGCCGCACTAATGCCTAATTATCGCCCAGCCCCTGAGCCGCAATACTCTCAGTACTTCGCACACAGCGCAAACGGACACGGTGACTGGCACCGTCTGGCGGAGCATCTCGTTGGCGTCTCAAGAATGGCAAAAGAATTCCTGCAAGGATGGAACGGCGCGGAGGAAGCGGCACTCGCTGGTTTATTGCATGATCTTGGGAAATATGGCGACCGCTTTCAGGCACGGTTGCACGGCAAAGATAAGGGGCTGGACCATTGGTCGCAGGGCGCATCGCTGGCTCTGAGACATCGTGCAGTTGCTGCTGCGTTAGCCATCGAAGGTCATCACATTGGCTTGCAGCGCGGGAGTAAAGATTCCTTGAGGCGGTTACTGCCAGTCAATCTCCCTGCCGCTGTCTTACCAGGTTTAGCCCTCAGTGAACCCAACGTGGAACGACTGGAATCACTTGCCGCCGGAGATGGAATTGAATTCAGTTCGCCATCTAGTTTTGTTCTTAACTCGTGGGCGCAGGCAGTCTCCGCCATGCTTGATGTGCGGCTTCTCTTTTCGTGTTTGGTTGATGCGGATTTTCTCGATACTGAGTCGCACTTCGAGGGTGACGCACAAGGGAAGCGCCCCCGTTCTGAGGGGCCGAAGCTGGATGCCAGTGCGGCACTTGCCGCGCTGGATGCTCACATGGTGTCGTTGCGCGGCGCCACTGGCGCGCAGATGGCGGTACGGCAGGCACGGGAAACCCTGTGGCGTGCAGCGATACGTGCCGGCCAGGCAGAACCGGGCACGTTCACCCTCACCGCGCCGACCGGTTCTGGTAAGACACTGGCGATGATCAAGTTCGCGTTGGAACACGCGAAGAAGCATGGACTGAAGCGGATCGTTCTAGCCGTCCCTTTTTTGACGGTCATCGAGCAGACGGCGCGTATTTACCGGGCGATATTCAAGTCCTTCCCAGACAATTTCGTATTGGAACACCATAGTTTGGCTGGGTTGGGGGCCGAAGCGGAACAGCGGGACGCTGAAGGAGCAAACGAACGGCACCGTCGTCTGCTTGCCGAAAACTGGGACGCGCCAATCGTGCTGACCACTAACGTGCAGTTGCTGGAGTCGCTTTTTTCCAATCGGCCGTCCAGTTGCCGCAAGTTGCACAACCTCATGGACTCGGTAATCCTGTTCGACGAGGCGCAGAGCCTGCCGCAGCACTTGGCGGTACCTACCTTGGCGGCACTGTCTCACCTGTCGGCGGCCTATCGCTCCACCATAGCTTTTGCCACCGCGACACAACCCGCGTTCGATACTCTAAACGAGGCTGTAAAAAAGCATGCTGTGCATGGATGGCAACCGATCGAAGCCGTACCGGAACACCCGGCACTGTTCGCAGCACTGAAACGTGTCGCAGTACGCTGGCCGGAAGCTGACGAAAAGCGCACTTGGACTCAACTCGCTGATGAATTGCGAGGCGTGGATCAGGCATTGGTGGTGGTGAACCTTAAACGCCATGCTCTTGCTCTGCTCAATGAGCTGACCCGGACGGAAAACATGTTCCATCTCTCCACCAACTTGTGCGCCGAGCACCGGCGGGCGGTAATGGATAGGGTGAGGGCTCAGCTAGTAGCTGGATTTCCCTGCCGCCTCGTTTCCACTCAATGTGTTGAGGCAGGGGTGGACGTGGATTTCCCTATTGTTTTTCGCGCCATGGCGCCGCTGGAGTCTATTGCACAGGCGGCAGGACGCTGTAACCGTGAGGGCAGGCTCAATGAACTGGGCTTTCTTGGAGAAGTCGTGGTTTTTGAACCGAGCGAGGAAGACGGGTGGAGGAAACGGTTTCCCACGCATAGCTACTATCAGGCGACTCAAGTCACACAAACCCTGCTCAAGCTGCACGACAATCGTCTGGATATCAACGACCCCGAGGTATTCCGGGCCTATTATCACCGGCTCTACAACCTGAACGATCCAGCCAGTCAGAACGCCGATCTTACGAGAGCGATTCACGAGCTCGATTTCGTTGAGATCGCCAAGGCTTACCGCCTCATCGTTCAAGATGCCATTCAGGTGCTGGTGCCATGGGCGAGCCGACACGACGAATTTCTGGAATTGCGAACGGAAGCCGATCGACAAGGTATCAGCGCCAACTGGATGCGCCGTGCCCAAGGGCTCGCCGTCAGTGTTTATCGCGCAGATGATGGTCCTCCCGCCTGGGCAATTCCGGCGAAGCTGCGGCGCGGCGGCGTTTCCGACGAGTGGTTCATTCTTGAAGGAGATTTTTATGACGACACTCTAGGGTTGAATCCACCCAAGGGTGAACAGGTGTTCATCGCATAGGAGGGGATATGGCTAACGGCACACACACGTTGGAGGTCTGGGGCGATTTTGCCTGCTTTACGCGGCCAGAGATGAAGGTTGAGCGGTTCTCCTACCCAGTCATCACGCCATCTGCGGCACGCGGCATCTTCGACGCCATCTACTGGGATGGGCTACGGGAACGGCAGGGCAGGGTAAGCATGATGCGTCCCTATTTCCACTGGCAGGTGACTCGTATCGAGGTATTGGAACTGCCCCGCTACATTGCGCTGCGGCGCAACGAAGTAAAAGACAAAATGCCTGCGGACCGCACGCTTAAGGCCTGGATGGAAGGGCACGAACAACCCGAACCCATCTGGGCGGACGGCAGCAAAGATGAACTCGGCAGCGATCAGAAAGGCCGCACCCAGCGACAGACCATGGCGCTCAAGAACGTGCGTTATCGACTCACCGCGCAGATCGTCCCCAAGTCCGGTTTTGCCTCCGACTACGGCAAGTTCAACGCTTGCTTCGAGCGTCGGGCCAAGCAGGGAAAATGTTTTCAACAACCCTATTTGGGTTGCCGCGAATTCCCGGCGTTCTTTGAGTATGTCGAATCGCCAGACTCCAAAGTCCAGCCACCCGCCGCCCTGGATCAACATCTTGGTTTCATGCTCTACGACGTGTTCGACCTGCGGAAGGATGCCGTGAAAGATAATGACAAACCATTCATTACGCTGTTTGACGCCCACATTCACAACGGCGTACTGGACGTTCCGTCGTTCGACAGCTCGGCGGTAAAGAAGCCGGGGAGGCCATAGTCATGTTGCAGGCATTAATGGATTATGGGAATGGCCTCGATTCCGAACCGGGTTTCAAAACCCGTGAGGTGCGCTGGTGCATCGAACTGGGTGCTGACGGACGATTTCTGAATGTGTTGCCGCTAGGCGACGGCAAACGCGGGGTGATGCTACCTCGTTGCACGGAAATGCCTGGCACGAATGCGGGCGGCAAATCCCATTTCCTCGTGGAAACGGTGCAAACGGTGGCGCTTCTGTTCAAAACCAATGAAGAGGCCCAAAAGATTGCCAATACCAAGAACAAACACCGATTCTTCGTTGATCTGCTCCGCACGGCTTCGGTCTCGATTCCCGCGCTCATTCCGCTTGTAAGTGTGCTGCAAGATGATGGTTTGCTCACACAACTTCGTGAAGCCCTGACTCAGCACAACGCCAAACCCGCCGATTGGCTGGGCTGGCGGGTGGATGGTGTCGATCCACGGGAGGATAAAACCGTTCAGGCTTGGTGGCGCGAATGGCGAAGGAAGGATATGGAAGGACGCAAACCAAATTCCACATCTTCTGACCGGGACGATATGGTTTGTTTCCTCACGGGTAATGCAACTCAAGCCTTGCCAACCCACCCTAAGATTACAGGGCTATCTGGTGTTGGTGGCTTGAGCATGGGCGATGTGATGGTGGGTTTCGATAAAGCCGCTTTCGGCTCTTTCGGTTTAGATCAGTCGGCCAACGCCGCCATGAACGCCGAAGCTGCTCAGAAATATGTGGACGGCCTCAATGCTTTGATTCGCAACCACTCCCGCAAGCTCGCCAATGTGTTGGTCGTTCACTGGTTCAAGGAACAGGTCGGCCCACAAGACGATCCTCTGGAATGGTTGAACGGTTTCGAGTCGCAGGAGCAAACGGAAGCGGCTGCACTGGGGGCTGCGCGTCGTCTGCTTGAATCCATCCGCCAAGGTGAACGTGTTGATTTGGGCAACAATCATTACTACGCACTGGCACTCTCGGGCGCATCAGGGCGAGTGATGGTGCGTGACTGGATGGAAGGAGCTTTCGAGGATTTGGTGCGTAATGTCGAAGCATGGTTTGCCGATCTCGCCATTGTTGCCCGCGACGGCAAAGGGCAAGCTCATGATCCCAAGTTCATGGCGGTGTGTGGAGCATTGGTGCGCGAACTGAAGGATTTGCCCGCGCCTACAAGCGCTATGTTATGGAAGGTGGCGGTGCAACGTCTGCCCATCCCGCAACCGTTAATGGTGCAGGCGCTAGCGAGGTTCCGCACCGATCTGGTCGATAAGGACCAACCCCCCTTCAACCACGCCCGCATGGGACTCATCAAAGCATATTTCGTTCGGCTTCAACCTGGAGGTGCCCACACTATGACTGCATATCTCAATCCCAATCATCCAGAACCTGCCTACCACTGCGGGCGATTACTGGCAGTGTTCTCCAACCTGCAACGCGCCGCGCTGGGAGACGTGGGCGCAGGCGTTGTGCAGCGCTACTACGCTGCTGCCAGCCAGACACCGGGACTGATTCTCGGACGCTTGACCAGCAATGCGCGTAACCACTTGGGCAAGCTCGAAGGCGGCTTGGCCTGGTGGTATGAAAATCAGATCGCGGACGTCATGGGCCACTTGGGCGACGGCGCGCCACGCATTCTCGACCTCAGCGGCCAGGGGTTGTTTGCCCTCGGGTACTATCAGCAACTTGCTGCATTGCGACCAGACAAGAAAAACAACGAAATCGTACAAGGAGAAAACCAATGAGCGCCATTCAGAACCGTTACGAATTTCTGTATCTCTTCGATTGTGAAAACGGCAATCCGAACGGTGATCCCGATGCCGGTAACAGCCCGCGCATTGACCCAGAAGACATGCACGGCCTGGTTTCAGATGTGGCCATTAAACGGCGGGTGCGCAATTACGTGCAGGCCGCGTTTGGCAATCAGGCACCCAATGCTATTTTTGTCGAGCACTCGTCCAACTTGAATAGGCCGATCACTGCAGCGCACGAAGCAACACACGGTGCCCCTGCTGGTGGCGGAAACAGAGCGCAAGTTGGAAAAGCTCGTGCTTGGATGTGCCAACAGTTTTTCGATGTGCGTACTTTTGGCGCAGTTATGTCCACCGGGCCAAATGCCGGACAGGTGCGCGGCCCAGTACAGGTTGCTTTCTCGCGTTCAGTAGATCCAATCCTGCCCATAGATGTTTCAATTACCCGCATGGCTGTTGCCGAAAAAGTATCCGGTGCCAAGTCGGTTGCGGACTACCAGAAGTGGGAAAACGAGCAAGAAGAAGACAAGCTCCGCACAATGGGCCGAAAATCCCTCATCCCCTACGGCCTCTATGTCGCCAAAGGGTTCGTGTCTGCCAATCTCGCCCAGGGAACCCTGTTTTCCGACGACGACCTCACCTATCTGTGGGAGGCACTGGCCGGCATGTGGGATCACGACCGCTCCGCCTCCAAAGGCATGATGTCGCGCCGGGGGCTGTATGTGTTTAAGCACGTGGGCACCGACAGCAATGCGGAACAGCGTAAGCGTCAAGCCATGCTTGGCTGTGCGCCAGCGCAAGCGTTGTTGGATCTCGGGCGCGTCATCGACGTGAAGCGCAATGAATCGGCAATGAAAGAAGACAAGATTGGAAGTCCCCGCAAGTTTGCGCATTACTCGGTAACAACGAATACGGCCAATCTGCCGAACGGCGTGGAGTTGTGGGTGTGGGATGACAGCGCGGGTAAGCTTGTCAAGCTATCGTAGGCCAAACAATGTCGCAGGACGACGCTGATCGGGAGTTGATCCCTATTTCCGCGCTGAATCACTACGCCTACTGCCCCCGGCGATGTGCGTTGATTCATGTGGAGCAGACGTATTCTGAAAACGTGTTCACCATGCGCGGTCACGACCTCCACGAGCGAACCGACCGAGAAGACGAAAGCGGTTGGGAGGAGGGCGTACGAGTGGAGCGTGCGTTACCGCTCTGTTCCAAGCGATTAGGTTTGATTGGCAAAGCCGATGTTGTCGAATTTTATGGAGCGACTCCCTATCCCGTCGAATACAAATCTGGGCCAAACCGGCGATACGAGAATGATGACTTGCAGCTCTGCGCTCAAGCGCTGTGCTTGGAAGAAATGCTGAGCAGGGATGTTGTGCGTGGCGCGATCTTTCATCACAAATCTAGAAGACGACGTGAAGTGATATTTACTCCGGCGTTACGAACTCGGGTGGAAGAAATTGTGACGGCGATTCGCTCCATGTTACTCGCCAAGACTCTTCCTCCTCCGGTGAATGATCAACGTTGTGAACACTGTTCGTTACATGAAGCCTGTATGCCGTCGGTCATCGGCGAGCAGCAGCGAGCGGCGGCGCTGGTACGCACGTTGTTTGTCGTGGCTGAACCGAAGTGAGCCGATCATGCATCAATTACTCAACACACTGTATCTCACGACCGAAGGGGCCTATCTCCGGCTCGATCATGACACGCTCAGGGTCGAGGTCGAGCGGGAGACGAAGCTGCAAGTGCCGATCCATCACCTGGGTGGCATCGTCTGTTTCGGCGACGTGCTGGTGAGTCCGGCGGCGCTGGCGCGCTGTGCCCAAGACGGCCGATTCGTCGTGTTTCTCGATCGTAATGGACGATTTCAAGCGCGTCTGGAAGGGCCGATTTCTGGCAACGTCTTATTGCGTTGCGCACAACATGCAGCCATCGGCAATGCCGATAAAACCCTGACAATCGCTCGTCATGTAGTCGGTGGAAAAATTCAGAATAGCCGCCAGATCGTCTTGCGCGCCGCTCGGGACACCGAGGACCCAGGCGACGGCGAGGCGCTGCGGCAGACGGCCGAGTCGCTGGCGAACGTACTGGGTCGCGTGCCGCTCGCGGAGGACCTGGACTATCTGAGAGGCTTGGAAGGCGAGGCCGCGCGAAAATACTTCGCCACGTTCGACCGGATGGTCCGTGAAGACCGCGCAACGTTTACGCTGAATGGTCGAAACCGGCGTCCTCCGATCGACCCGGTCAATGCGCTGCTTTCCTTTCTCTACGCCCTCCTGATGAACGATTGTGTGGCGGCGCTGGAAGGCGTGGGCCTTGATCCACAGATGGGATTTCTGCATGCCCTGCGTCCAGGCCGAGCAGCCTTGGCCTTAGACCTGATGGAAGAGTTGCGGAGTGTCTTTGCCGATCGACTGGCGCTCACGTTGATCAATCGAAAGCAGGTGGCAGGCAGCCAGTTTCACACTCGACCTGGCGGGGCAGTGCATCTGGAGGATGCCGCCCGGAAAGAGGTCATCGTGGCCTATCAAAAACGTAAGCAAGAAGAGATCACACACCCGGTCTTGGATCAAAAGATGCCGTTAGGTTTGGTCCCACACGTGCAAGCACGGTTACTGGCCCGCGTGCTGCGCGGAGACCTGGAGGCCTATCCGCCGTTTCTCTACCGGTAGGAGGGTGACATGAATGTGTTGATCGCCTATGACGTGGCGACGGAATCAACAGGAGGGCGACGGCGCCTACGGAAGGTGGCGCAAGCGTGCCAGGATTTCGGACAACGCGTACAGAAATCGGTGTTCGAATGCGCGGTCAGTGAGATGCAATTTGAAGAACTCGTCCGGCGCCTTGTCGAGATTATCGATGAGAAGGAAGATAGTTTGCGGGTGTATCGGTTAGTCGAACCCAAAGAGAAGTATGTGCAGGTGTTTGGCGTGGACACCTCAGTTGATTTTGGCGAGCCATTAATTTTGTGAACGCGAACCCCCAGCGCTGACGAATACTGCGTGGGATCGCGCAGACGAGAAGCCCACGAATTGAAAGGAGATTTCCTCAGGTGACACCAAACCATTGTCACTGTCCCCAGGTGATTCCGATAGGTTCGCGCCGACACCAGGCAAACCTCTCGGGAAATCATGGGTTTTTGTTAGCGC
>Ga0268299_1004308_pt1 | contig 11323 bp, 17 predicted proteins | sample NOBtaG_FD_193484 | JGI IMG/M metagenome (GOLD analysis project Ga0268299, IMG submission 193484) | Activated sludge microbial communities from bioreactor in Nijmegen, Gelderland, Netherland - NOB reactor | ecosystem: Engineered > Bioreactor > Aerobic > Activated sludge | place: Netherlands... | reverse complement strand
GTCGGTCTCGCAGAATAAAACGTCACTCTAAGGAAAGGCCCCTTCTAGAAGGGGTTCTCCCAGAAAGGTCCCGGTGCGCCCGTCTTCATTCCCACGTCCACACAGGATAGATGAGGCTTTGGATGTGCGCTCGATGCACGGGACCAAAGTAGCGCGCATCGAAGGAACGGCTATTGGTGTCCGACATCAACATGAGTTCCGAAGCAGCCAGCTCATGATCGTTAACACGGAACCGTGGAAGCGGTCTCCCCATCGAATCCGCCTCACTGGGCTGGCTCGCTGGAAGAAGCGTCCCGTTGATTGTCACACCCTCATCCGTCACGCTCACGACATCATGATCTGACGCCACAACCTTTTTCATCATGTTCCCGTATCCGCCCGGGCAGAATCCCGCTCCGATATAGCCTCGCTCCTTCGCCAGATCAAACTCCGGGCGCTCCGGAGGACACCACAGCACATACGCCCCTGTCTCAATCGGATCGGTCGACATCCGATAGAGCCCCAGCGGAATACTGCTCGTGGTGTTGAGACGAAGCCCAGCTTGGTGAGCCAGGACGAGGCCCAGTGCGAGACAGAAACCCACGATCACGAGGGGGCGACGCAAGCGGCTCCACCCTGTCATCATAGTTCAATCTTCACGGCCTGTGGGACGTGCGGCTCACAGAGCCTGTTGCTCACCGCCGGCGGTGGAATGGCGGCGCGAGCCGCAAAGGTCGGATCTTGAAAAAAGAGCGGCTGCCGGCCGTAAATGGCGGGACAGCCCGCGACATAAATCACCATGTCCCCTGCTTCAAGGATCTGTCCCTGCGCGTCTTTCTTCGGCCCCGGCATGCGGAGGCATTCATCGGGGGTCAGCAACGGCCGTTGTACCTCGTGCTGCGAGCGGGATTCCTGCGCTTGGATGGCGCTCATGCGTCGTCGGCTGACCGTCAGTTTCTCCTGCACGACGGTCGTCTGTCCGGTCAAACGCGAGAGATGTTCGGCGGTTTCGAGGCGATTCGGCGGAAACGCATTTTGAATGTGGCAGTTGGAGCTAATGGCTTCATCGGCTCCATATCCGGTCTCACGGCTCCTCAGTTGGTTGATGTCCTGACAGATCAAATAAAACTTCAGCCCGTACCCCGCCATGAACGCGAGAGATTCTTGAAAGATCTCGAGTTTCCCCAGACTCGGAAACTCATCCAGCATGCCCAGCAAGCGATGCCGATAGGCGGCCTTGGTCGTCAGCGGTGGCGGGGTGGATCGGATCCCGAGGCGATCAAACAGTCCCATGAACCCGGATGGTGGAACCGTCTCTCGATGAAAGGCAATCGTGTCGGTGAGCAAGCGCAGCGCCATGGCCACGAAGACACGAATCAACGGGCGCAACCGGGCTTTGTCGTTCGGCTTCGTGACGAGGTACAGACTCACCGGATTCGTATGGTGCATGAGATCTCGAATCTTGAATTCTGAGGCGCTGACGTTGTGGGCGACGAGGGGATCGCGATAGAGCGCGAGGTAGGATTTCGCGGACGAGAGGACCGAGCCTGCTTCCTCCTCGGGCCGATCCATCATGTCTCGAGCGGCGGCTCCCACCACCGGATGCACCTGCCCGTTCACGTGACCATAGGTCGTCATCTCTTTCCACAGTTCGGCGATCGGCCGTTGGGGATCGGCCAACATCCTATCGACGGCGGGTAAGGAAGTGGTGGTGCCATCGTTGCGCGCTTGGTAGAGCGCATGCAGCATGACGCCCACCAACAACGCTTGGCTCGTCTTCTGCCAGTGGGATTCCAGGCCGCGGCCGTCTGGATCGACCAGGATCGTGGCCAGATTCTGCACGTCGGCCACTTCGTGTTCGGTCCCGAGCCGAACTTCATCCAGCGGATTCCACCGCACCGTACCCTGGGCGGCGGCCGGTTCAAAACGCAAGACTTTATTCTTCGCATGTTGCTGTCTCCATCCAGCGGTAAGTTCCCACAACTCCCCTTTCAAATCGGCAATGAGGGCGCTATGCGGCCAGGACAACAGCGTCGGAATGACCAAGCCCACTCCTTTGCCGGATCGGGTCGGCGCATAGGTCAACACATGTTCCGGCCCACTGTGGCGCAAGTAGTGCTGCGTTCCTTTCGCATCAAGCCAACCCCCTACATACACGCCATCGCTTGACGGGTTCGGCGTGCCGTTCAGCCAATCGAAGAACGTTCGAGATCGAGGCAGCAAGGTGGCAGCTTCAAGATCCTCTCGGTTGGCCCATCGAGCCGAGCCGTGGAGAAAGGGATTCGGGCGAGGCTGTGAGGCCTGGACCGTGCGCGCGATGGCGAGACAGAGGAGCCCACTCGCTGCCACGATCATGCCGACTCCTCCGGCCTGTCTTAATTGCAACGGATAGTCGTGCGCCCACCGCCAGGCCCATTCAAGAATAGCCCAGGGCTGATACAGCGCACCGAGAGGCTCGCCCAGCACCGCTTGATACTGGAAGGTAGAGGCAAAGTATTGGGTGGCCGATTGCAACCCAACCACGAGGGAGGCACAGGCCAAGAAGGGAATCACCAGGCCTGGTTTGGGCTGTGGGGCACGGACTTGAGGACCCACCGCATTGTTGTAGGTGGTGCTCATCGCCTGCGTCCTCTCCCAAGCGTGAGAGATCCTGTCGAAGACACCCGTATGGAGTGACCCCGTTTCAATGAAGCGAACTGTTTGAATGTCGCCTCATCGATGGACAGCACTAAGAGTTCGTCCTGCCGGTGGACCAACGCGAAAGACCTGCCCTCAATCTTCTCCACCACCCCGAATTGGACCACCCCCTGGTCTCGTGTCTCGAACCGTCTGACGGTCGGCGTGCGAATGACCTGCAACCGCTTGCGTTCTCGCTCCGCGAGCTCACGGAGCACGGCCTCACTCGGCGGGGTCAGTGACGGCGGGGCAGCCGGCGTCGGTGGTGTGGTCGATGGGGTCCCTGGTCTGGGTGGGCGGCGTGAGTCCTGCCCGTGACGCTCCAGCATCGCAGCTGATATTTCGGGTGAGGTCGGCCAGATGCCGCCCGGAGATCCGGTATGACGCTGGTATTGTCCAAGCGCCTCCAAATCGGGCTGAACGGGCGTGCCATGTTTCAGAAAGAGCAGGCCCACGGCGTCACTGGGAACGCGGCTGATAAATCGCTCCGCGTCTTCGATCATGCGGCGGATACGCCGGTGCACGTCGGATGGGTCAAGAGGCCGCTCAGTGGCGAGCACCTGAAATTCTTCCGCCGTAAAGCGGCTGTGGCGCGTGATCTCAGCCAGCATCTCTTCGGGTGATTGTCCCGGGAACCGCCCAACCGCAGCAGAAATGACGGCACCGAGGGGAAGGATGTTGTCGTGAATGGTGAGGAGGTCAACGAGGTCGCGTGGCTCGCGCCGATCAGCCGCCGCAGACGCTTTGTTGGTCGCAAGGTCAGCGGGGTGCAGCACGTACCCGAACAGATCGTCACGCTGCGGGGGAAAAAAGCGGAAGGGCGCCTCATGCACCCAATCCAGTCTCATGGTGTCGCCGAGCCCCTCAAGCGCCGCCGTGCGCCGGCCGGTCACAATCGTTTTCCATGAGAGTTGAAGCCCCGCCGCCGTTAACGTGCTCGCGTCGGCAACGGCCGCGTCGTGAAGACGCTGCTCTGTATCCTGGAAAATATCGATGTCGCCGGAATAACGCGGTCCGTCACGGTTGAGGGCGACCCCACCCGCGATGTAACTATCTGGGCTGCGCGCCGCCGCGAGCAGACGCAAGACATGGGATTGGAGTTTAGTGAGCGGCATGGCAGACCTGTTCAATGTGTTCGGCCAAGCGCCGTCCTTGCATCCCGCCATGCGTCCGCAATGCCTTGGTGATCGCCAAGGCATCGGCGGGCGTCGGGTCTTCACGTGGCCGCATGTTCCACAGTGCCTGCGCCCCATATTCCGCGAAGGCACGGTGATACAGGGTTGCAAAGGTTTCCGTTCCAGCTGACACGTCGTTCATCGTGACCCTCTTAGGGTGAGTGGCGTGCCGATGGGGGAGATCGAACGCGCCAGGATGGGGTCTTGCACCAATTCGTGTGAGCGTTGCGCGACGAATTGCGCCTCAGTTGTCTCTAACGTGGCTTCGTCCGTAATGCCCAAACGATTCTTGAGCACCCCCGTGGCGGGGTCGGTATCGTCATCGTGGCTTGAAGATCGGGACATTCGGGAAACGGCTGTAGAGTTTCCTGATCAAGTCGTCGTTCGACATTTCACCACGCGCGATCCTGCGCATGTCCTCGACGGTCTCGGCGGGAACCCTCAACCCCTCAAGCTCCTGCTGCGCGATCGCATGGGTCACCGCGCGAAGATTGCGTTCAATTTCGGCTTCGGTCAGCATGGGATTACCTTACCCCAAATACCCATTCACAACAAGATGAACGTGCACAAATAGGTGCTAATCCAGTGCCTGAGACTGTGCCTCAACCTCGGCCAAATCCTCCGATAGGGTGTCCTGCGTGGTGAGGTCAACGAGATGGGCTCCATCTTCAACCGCCAACATGCCAGAGAGCACGTCAGCCTTGGTCGTGCCAGTCACCACTGTCGCGGCATGATGGATGGCCGACTGCAAACCAAAGTCGAGAGAGGCACGGCCAAGATGGGAATGACCAGGCCAGGCTTCGTGGCGGGGGTGCGGACTTGCGGGCCAATCGCGTTGTTGTAGGTCGTACTCATACACGTCGTCCTCTCCCAAGCCTGATCGATCCTGACGCATGCAGATGAACCGTGCGCCCTCGTGTGAACGATGTGAGTCGTCTGTAGGTGGCCTCATCGATGGAGAGCACCAAGGTCTCGTCCCGCCGGTGAACGAGGGCGAAATGCCAGCCTTCGATCTGCTTCACCGCCCCGAACTGCACCATCCCCTCGTCTCGCGCCTCGAACCGTCTGACGGTCGGCGTGCGAAGGACCTGCAACCGTTTCCGTTCCTGTTCCGCGAGAGAGCGGAGGATCGCATCACTCGGCGGGGTGAGTGGTGGCGGTGGTGCGGCCTGCGTCGGACCGGTGGCCGACGGAGTCTCCGGTGTGGATGGGCGTCGCGAATCCCGCGCGTACCGTTGCCGCTGCTGTTCCAGTGTCGGGTCATCGAAGCGAATAGTATGCCGAGAACGAGCCGCGACCTCTGCCACCCGGCGCTTGAAGGCGTCGGACCCCGACACCGCAATCGTGGTCCCGTACTTTTGTACCGCGAGCCGGAGCGCCGCCTCAATCCCGTCATTCGTGACTTCACGCGACACCTGCAAGCGGGCCCCATCGTCTCGGACGGCAGAGAGCCCGACCCGATAAATGATGGTGCCCTGTTTGGTAATGTGGTCCTGATTCGCGCCCACCACTGCATTCACGAGTCTGGTTCCAACCGGCGCGATCGTGTCGCCCACGAGACCGCGTGCGGCGTCCCGGGCGCGCAACGCACGCAGTGCCTCCTGATCGCCGGCGAGTGCCTGCTGTCGCAACCAATCCGCCCACGTCAGTCTCTGATAGCGTGCCGTGATGGACATACAGTCTTGTCGGTGCCGATCGACAATCTGACGGAGATCGGACCGAAGCGACTGCGAGACCTTCGCGTAGAGGAGTTTCTTCGCGATCCGTTCCCTCATGGTCAGTTTGATCGTGTCCCGTTTGATCTGTCCGGCTCGCTTTGCCGCGTCGATGTGCTGCGCCTTACGGCTTCGCGCTTCATGCAGGGCGACCGCTCGTGCTTGAGCCCGAGCGAGCCGGTCTTGTTGATACCGCTCATAGAGCACTGTGGTGTCCATGCGGCTGCGAACCGGTTTCGCTTCGTACCGACGTGTGGGCTTGGCGGTCTGGACGGGATCGGGAGGCTGAAACCGGCCGAGACGACGCTCGAGGGATTGTTTTGAGAGATCCCGCGCTACCGAGCTGGCCCGAACAAAGGTCCCCTGCCCGTCCGTGATGACCAACCCTTGGCCGCGCGGTTGGATGACCAAGCCATGCTGATGGAGCACCTGATGCAACTCGGCCCAGGTCTGCACGGACCGCAGGTCGTCCAGACAGTCTCGTTGAATCCATCCGATCAGGCTCTCGGTGCCGGCATGCCGCTCCATATCTGAGGCCCGATTCTCCCCGCCGGTCTTCCGGACCTGGTGCTGGTCCCGTTCGAGATGAAAGGCGTCTTCCAAACTGTCGCACAGTTCGCCAAAGGCCCGATAGGCCTTGTACGGCTCATGCAGGGTATAGCGGGTCGGGTGGATTTTGTTGATCGCCAGATGCAGATGCACATTGTTGGTGTCATGGTGGAGCACGCTCACCCGCTGATGTGCTCCGAACCCCAGTCGGTGACAGACGCGAGCTTCGATCGCTCGGAGGGCCTCAGGCGAGGGCAGCTCCCCAGGACGGAAACTCACGATGAGATGATAGGTCTTATCCGACTGCGCCCTGGTGTTGAGCGATTGGGTATTCAACATTTCGAGTGACGCCGCGTCGTGCCGGTCGCTCTGGCAGTTCGTCAACGCGATCTCCCCGACCCGTTCCTGTCTCCCTTGGGTGTTCGTCAGATAGTCCACGAGGGACACAACATTGCTCTTTCGCAGGGTTCGCATCGGCACATGTTTGATGATCATGGGCCGTCGTCCTTCCCTGCACTCCTGTCTGCGCTCGTGCGTGACCTCGTCATGGGGTCGGCTTGTGGGCGAAGGACCCGCTGCATCAGCGCCACCATCTCATCCTGCGCCCGGTCGATCTTCTTCAACGTCTCGCGGATGGTGCGGGCATCGATCCCTCCTACGGACTTCTCATTCGAGAGCCAGAGCTTCAAGAGTCCGCCGAGTCGTCCCAGATCCCCATTGATTCTGACCAACTCCTCTACTTGATGGTGGTCCACGACGCTGCGGATGGGATAGCCCATGCCGACGCGCAGCAGATAGGACGATTTGCTCAATCCGGTCGAGCGGGCTTGCTGCTCGATGGTCTGTTTTTCGTCGGGGAAACAATAGACTTTGATCGGCTGGTAGTCTTTGCGATTCTTGGGTGCTCGCTCGTTCATCCATCTCCTCCGCAGGATAGGGCCCCCCGTTGAGCGCGCAGGCGCGAAGAAGGGAACTGTGAATGGCGGCGCACCAGTCACACTGGTGGGCCCCCTTCACCTATCCTGCCCCGCATTCTACGCTGAATCCTCCGATGAGTCTATCTGTCTCCAGGCAGAATTCTCTCTGTACTGTGTCGCTCGCGTTCGGGTATTCTAGGGGCCGGAAGCATTGAGGGAACGGCATGGGGGGGAAGAAAAGTCTGTCGGTCCGGGTGCAAGAACGGGCGCAACGGGTCTTGCCGGCCGCTCGCAATCGAGCCCAGGTGGTCGCCCTTCGGAAGGAGATCGAGCAAGCCATCACAGACGGCTGCACGCTCGCCATGATTTGGAACACGCTGCATGAGGAAGGAACGATTGTATTCGGCTATGAGACGTTTCGTGCGCATGTCCGTCAACTGATCCGGCCTCACCCGGAGGCCCGTCCCCCTTCCCATCCGGCCACGACAACGTCACGACGGCTCACGAACACGACGAAGCCAGCATCCTCAGAAACCGAGAAGAACAGTGGCTTCGTCTTCAACCCCGTTCCCAATGAGGAGGAGCTCTACTAATGGCCACGATTCATCTGATCTTGCAAGGTAAAGGCGGCGTCGGGAAGTCGATGATTGCGGCCTTGATCGCCCAATACCAACTGACCAAAGGGAGACGCCCGCTCTGTATCGATACGGACCCTGTGAATGCGTCCTTCCAGGCCTATAAGAGCTTGAACGTGCATCGTCTCACCATCCTGCAGGATGAGGAGATCGATCCACGCAGTTTTGACCAGCTGGTGGAACTGATCTCGAACGCGAACGGCGATGTGGTGATCGACAATGGGGCCAGCTCCTTCGTGCCGCTCTCGGCCTATCTGCTCACGAATCAGGTTCCGGCCTTACTGCACGAGATGAAACATCAGCTTGTCGTGCATACGGTGATTACCGGCGGGCAAGCCCAGTCGGATACCCTGCATGGATTGACACAACTCGTGAAACAGTTCCCACCTGACGTCCAGTTCGTGGTGTGGCTGAATCCGTACTGGGGTCCCATTGAGCGCGAGGGGAAACCGTTTGAGCAGATGAAGGCCTACACCGCACACAAGGATCGGATCTCGGCCATGATCCGACTCCCGGACCTCAAAAAAGAAACGTTCGGGCGAGATCTCAGCGACATGCTGCAAGCCCATCTCACCTTTGAGGAAGCCATGGCCCTCTCCTCGATCACAATCATGGCGCGGCAACGGTTGTCGATCATCAAGAAACAGCTCTTTGAACAGTTCGCCGCGGTGCCGGTGTTGTGATGGGCGACGATCGCACCGACGACTTGCTCAAGGAAATTGCCTCAAAGCATGGCGTGGCCTTGGACCGAGAAGATCCGATTTTGATCGTGCAGACCATGCACGCTCGGCTATTGGCCGAGAGCCGGTCCGCGCAACAGGTGATGCTTGAGGAGTATCGCGCTGCGCTCGAAGGGATGTTGGACCGATGGAGCGCGGAGACGACAGCCAAAGCAGAACGGATCGTCACGGCCTCGCTCACGGCTACCACGGAGACCATGAAGGCGGAGATGGCGACCCACACCACGGACCTGGCCAGCGCCATCCGGAAAGAAGTCACCGTTGTATGGAAAACAACCGAGACGCGAATGCGCAGGGCCACCACAGTGGGGTACGTGAATCTCCTCGCAGCACTCGTGACCTTTCTCTCAGCCGTCGTGGTCTATTGGACGCTCCGACCCTAACTCGCGAGACCACCCCGACAGATGGGGACAGTGGGGCGGCTCATGGGGCGAGCAATCGCGCCAGCGCGGACTCTGGCACGCCTGCAACGCCCCACCCGCCGAACTCAGAATCGGGCGTCCCCGCCCCCGTCGTGGGTGAGGGGCGGGAAACGCGATCAAACGAAGGAGAGGGAGTCGTGATTCCCTCCCCTCCCACCTGCTGTCCCATCGCACCAGCTCCATTCCTCCTCAGCCTTTCGGCGTGGGCAATGCATCAGGATAGTGCTTGGCGATGATCCGATTGAGTCGCGTCACTAGATCAGGACGCTTGAAGGTCACATGCCCGTTCTGATTTTTAAACAGCCGAATGGAGACGTAGTCATTCTCGGCGAGCTTGGGCCATAATGAGGTCAGCTGCATCGCATCCGCAATGAGCCGATACGCTCCTCTCCGATGATCGGCCTCCGGCTTGCCATCACAGAGATGAAAGACGCGGAGCAGATCGTCCAGATGATCGGTTTGCCGCATATTGGCGCTTCCATAGGAAGTCACATACGTCATCACCATCCGCTTCCCAAACTTCTGCGGCAGATTCGTCTTGTAGTCCCAGGAGAGACGGCGAAAGCACTCAATCACCCCCTGCTCGAACATGTCCATGCGTGAATCATGGAGCGTGGCAAAGGTGGCGCGAATCGCCTCGCGCGTGAGTTCCGGCACCTGCTCTGCTCCGAGTTGCTCATCCACCTCCTTTCTCTTCGACGCGGACATCATGGACCGCAGGCCAGAATCCTGTAAGAGCGTGGTCCATCCTCCGGCATCCACACAGGCTTGAAATGTCTCCAACAGCGTCGTACGGTTGGCATACTCGCCCGTCACGCGGATGACGTTGCCTCGCCACCCGCAGGCCATGGAGATATCAGGAAATCCGAGCCGTGCCGCCGTTGCAAGGGCGCGAGCTTGCTCCAGCTTGTCGAGCGCCTCGCGAAAGAGCGTCAGAACCGCCTCCCGTTGCTGCAACAGATTGGCAATGCTCAGACTCGGAATCAGGTCCTGCTGGGGTCCTGCGTCACCGTCCGGGCTCACAAAGATGGTCTCTGCTTGAGTCGTCATGCTGGCGTCCTTTCTGTTCCCACGGTCGGGCTCTCATCTGGAATCTGAAACGGGCCGATCCAGGTGCCTGGGTGAGCCTTCGCCGTGAGGTCGGCCACGATCTGATCTTGTGTCGCGTGATCCACCCCTTGTCGCGTCCAGCCTGCACGTGCTTGTCGTTCTGGATCATCCATCAGCGCTCCTTCAAAACGAAAAGAAGACACGGGGGCCTGTCGCTGACAGACTTCGCACATGGCAAAGGCTGTGTCGTCGTCCGTGTCTCCCTCATCGTCAAGGAAGGGCGTCTCATCCTCGCTGAGCCTCACGCGCGTGAGCATGGTCACAGTAAAGGGTCCCCAGCTCTGGCAATCCGGACAGTGCCAGCTTTCGCCCTCATTCGTATTCACCGATTCGTCGATCCTGCTTGGAGTCATGATGCTGTCCTTTCTTTCTCGTTCCCGACTATTATCCTGTTCCATTCGAGTCATCCGTCATCAGCACTTCGACCTGACGCATAACCCCTCCCCGTCCAGCCAGCCTTCATCGGCGAAGGACACGTGCCGCCCTTCCCCCATCACGATATGATCGAGCACGCGAATGCCCAGTAACTCGCCCGCGCTGACGAGTCGTTTCGTCAAGGTGCGGTCCTCAAGGCTCGGTGTGGGATCCCCCGAGGGGTGGTTATGCGAAAAAATCACGGCCGCCGCGCTCATGCACACGGCAGCTTTAAACGCCTCACGTGGATGCACGATCGAGAGCGTGAGGCTACCGACCGACACGACCTGATAGCCGACGGGGGTATTTTTCGCGTCGAGGAACAGCGCGAGGAATTCCTCATGCGGTCGTCCATCGAAGTGGGCCCGGAGAAAGCGGCACACCTCACTCGATTGTGAGAGCCGTGGTGCGCCGTACAGGGCCGAATGGGGTTCTTTCACCACCTGCAGCCGATAGAGGGGGATACAGACCGACGTGGTGTCATGCTGATGCTGGTTTGCTGCTACGATCTTCTTCGTCATCTTTTCACCTTTCTCTTTTATGTGATGCTTGGTCAGGGAGCCGGAACAGGTGCTCCCGTTTCGACTCCCCGCGTTTCGTCGACCGTCAATTCTTTTCCTGGAGATAATTCAGCTGTGCCGCACGTTCGAGCGATGCCAGATCCTGGCGCATGCGCTCACAGTAATGACGGAGATCCGTGAGGAAATCGGACAGGACTGTTTCGACCGCAGCGCCAGGCTCCCGCAAGGCGGCGACGCGATAGTAGGCCAGCGCCTGCGCGGCTCGATCGGCCCGAATCGCATTCGGATGCCTCTTCACTCGTCGAACATTCGCCCGATACATCGTTGTTGTGTTCATCCTCGTGTCCTTTCTGTTGGACTGTCTCCCCATGAGAACAGCCACCCACGAGACCAACGGCCACAGCGCGTCGACCGGCCCACCGGTCTCTTTCACGAACATGTGTTGCGCCTCTCACGCACAGCAGGAGGCG
>Ga0268299_1004307_pt1 | contig 11324 bp, 7 predicted proteins | sample NOBtaG_FD_193484 | JGI IMG/M metagenome (GOLD analysis project Ga0268299, IMG submission 193484) | Activated sludge microbial communities from bioreactor in Nijmegen, Gelderland, Netherland - NOB reactor | ecosystem: Engineered > Bioreactor > Aerobic > Activated sludge | place: Netherlands... | reverse complement strand
AGGCATGATGTGCTGGCGGACGCTCGACCACCGCTTCGTGCGGCACCTCCCGGAAACGCTGGAGCCCGGCGTGCTCTACGTCTCGGTGGAGTACGCCACCGCGTCGCACCTCTGCTGCTGCGGCTGCGGCGAAGAGGTGGTGACACCGTTCTCCCCGGTCGGCTGGCGGATGACGTTCGACGGCGAGGCGGTTTCACTGTGGCCGTCCGTCGGCAACTGGAACCTTCGCTGCCGGTCGCACTACGTCATCGACCGCGGGGCCGTCCACGAGGCCCCCCCGTGGAGCGACGAACAGGTCGAGGCGGAACGGCGGCGGGACAAGGCGGCGAAGGACCGCCACTTCGCGACGCCCGCAGCCTCCGAGCCGGCACCACAAGCACCGACGGAGCAGCCAGCCGAAAGCGAACCGAGCGGGTGGTGGACCTGGCTCTGGCGGCGGTTATTCCCTCGACAAGGGAAAGGCCCCGGAACGAGATAGCCGGCAGCCCCTTCTCAGCAGCCATTATGACGCTCCCGGAAATGTGTCAAAGGAGATCGTCGAAGAGGCGCAGGGCGGCAACCGTGAGGGGAAGTCCACACCCTTCGAGGACAGGAAGGAACTCCTCAACCGTCTTGGGCGGCTTCTTCAGGCCCTCCCGCTGGCGCTTCAGGGCGGCGCACACTGCCCCCGGATAGAGGCCGAGCAGCTGGGCGACGAACTCGTCGGGGTGCTGGGCCTCGATCCCGAGCGGGTTGAGGACCGACGCCGGGAAGTCCTTCAAGTTGAAGGTCACGATGACGTCCGCCCGGCCGACGATGGCCGCGGCGAGGACGTGCCGGTCGTCGGCGTCGGGGAGTGAAAGCGACGGGATGAGGCCCTCGTAGCCGGTGACGAGGCAGTCCCGGACGTGGGCGTTCATCAACTGCCGGGTGCGCTCGAGCTGCTCGGGCTTCAGGTCCGGCCGGGTTTTGAGCACCGCGCGGATCCACTCGTCGTGGATGGCGTCGGTCCAACGGGCGCGGAACGTGTCGGTCAGGGCCAGCTGCATGAGCAGGTCCCGGAGCGGTGCCGGGTAGAGCACGCACGCGTCGTACAGGGCGGTGAAGGCCGCCACGGTCAGTAGCCCATGTCGAGGTCCTGGGCCTGGGCGGCCAGCTCCTCGAGCGCCTTGAGCCGTTCGGCGTCCACCTTCCGCTTGTACGCCATGAGGTCCTGGAACAGGACCCGCCGGTGCGTCCCGACCTTGCGGAACGGGATCTGGCCCTCGTCGAGGAGCTTGACCAGGAACGGCCGCGAGACGTTGAGCAGGTCGGCCGCCTGCTGGGTCGTCAGCTCGGCATGGACCGGGATGAGCGTTACGGCGTTGCCGCGGGCCATCTCGGTCAGGATGTGGAACAGGAGCTTCACCGCCGACAGCGGGATGACCATGGGCTCGCCGCCTGTGCCACCTTCGACCTGGAGGCGGACGCTCCGGGCAACCGGGAGCCGGGCCGCGAGCTGCCGGCTCGTCTCCCGGGCGAGTCTCGCCTCCTCCTCGGTCGGTATAACTGCGTCGAGTTCGTCTAGAAGTGCTCCTGGCATGGTTTATGTCTCCTACGTCTCCACATCACGTATTCACTCTATCACACCAACGAAACAAACGCAACAAAAGAAATAATCGAAGTCAAAGACGCATGGACCACTGCCGGACGAGTACCGGCGGGTGCGCGACCTCATCGAGAGCAAGGCGAAGGATTTGATCGGAAGGTTCGCCGCGCAGACCAGCTGACAATGAGGCCGGCTTCGGGGGTGCGGGCAAATGAATGAGCCCCCGGGACCCCTCGGGGGCTCACGTCGTGTCGCTTCACTTCTTCTGGTTGAGCGGGCAGCAGTTCGGGCAGCCGAGCTCCTCGCCCGTTAGTGGGCAGATGTAACCCCCTTCCGGCGTGGCCTTCGGCTCCTTGGCCGCGTCGCCCGCCTTGCCGTTCAGCGGGCAGCACGCCTGGCAGGGCAATTCCTCGCCCGTGATCGGACAGATGAAGGGCTGCGCGTTCAGCGGGCAGCAGTCCTCACAGGGCAGGTTCTCGCCGGTGAGCGGGCAGACATACGGCCGGGCCTGCTGGGTTGCGTACACCACGCCGACCACGGCCAGAGGCACTGCCAGCAGCGCCGCCCAGAGCCAGTTCCTTCGGTTCATCACACCTTCCTCCTCGCGTCGGGGGTCCGTGTCGTGACCGGAACGCCCGCTCACTTCACGAACTTGTAGATGGCTTCCATGAGTTCGTCGTAGACGGCGGTGTCCCCCGAACGGATGGCGTCGGTGGCGCACCGCTCTGGGTAGTTCCGGAGGACCGTCTTCGTCACGCCCTTCAGCGCCGCCGTCACGCTGGCAAGCTGCTGGAGGACTTCCAGGCACGGGCGCTGCCCTTCGACCATGCGGGCGACGCCCCGCACTTGGCCCTCGATGCGGCTCAGGCGGTCGAGCATTTCTTGCTGTCGTTCCTCGGCGTAGATCGGCAGGCTCACTTTGTCTGACATGGTGCCCTCCTACTGGTACCCCCTACCCCTATGCCAACTGCGCCGTTCCGTATGTCAAGACGTTGCCGTCCACTCGGAGTTGAACACGGGCCGACCGTCGCCTGGAACGTCCCCGGGCCGAGGCAGTCCGGGGGGTGCCGCTGGCCTAAAGCTCCGCCCGGCGGAGGCGGAGCGCGTTGGCGATGACGGAGACGGAGCTCAGGCTCATGGCGACGCTGGCCCACATCGGCCCGATCAGGACGCCGGCCACCGGGTAGAGCACCCCGGCCGCGACCGGGACGCTCACCGCGTTGTAGGCGAACGCCAGGAACAGGTTCTGGCGGATGCCGGCCATCGTCGCCTTGCTCAGCCGCCGCGCCCGGGCGATGCCGCGCAGGTCGCCGCGGACGAGCGTCACCGAGGCGCTCTCGATCGCGACGTCGGTCCCGGTCCCCATCGCGACGCCGACGTCCGCTTGGGCCAGGGCCGGCGCGTCGTTCACCCCGTCGCCGGCCATCGCCACGACGCGGCCCTGCTCCTGCAAGCGCCTGACCGCGGCGGCCTTTTCTGCCGGGAGGACCTCGGCGACCACCTCGTCGATGCCGAGCTCGCGGCCGACCGCCTCGGCCGTCGCCCGGCTGTCGCCGGTCAGCATGACGATCCGTAGCCCTTCCGCATGGAGCAGCCGGACCGCCTCGGCCGTCGTCGCCTTAACCGAATCGGCCACCGCCAGCAGCCCGGCCAGCTTGCCGTCCACGGCGACGAGGACCGCCGTCCGCCCCTGCCTGCGATGCTCCTCCAGCCGGGCGAGCAACCCGGCCGCATCCACGCCGCGCTCAGCGAGCAGGGCCGGCGTGCCGAGCAGGACGCTCCGGCCGTCGACCACGCCGGCGACGCCCTTGCCGGCGACGGCGTCGAAAGCCGCCGCGTCCGGGACGGCGACGCCGCGCTCGGCGGCCGCCTGGAGGACCGCCCGGGCGAGCGGGTGCTCGCTGCCGCGCTCCACCCCGGCCGCGAGGCGGAGCAGGTCCGCCTCGCTCACGCCGGCAGCCGGCTCGACCGCGACCAGGCGCGGCTTGCCCTCGGTCAGGGTCCCGGTCTTGTCGACGACGAGGACGTCGGCCCGGCCGAGGACCTCCAGCGCCGCGGCGTCCTTGACCAGGACGCCGACCTCCGCCCCGCGGCCGACGCCGACCAGGACCGCCATCGGCGTCGCCAGGCCGAGCGCGCACGGGCAGGCGATGATCAGCACGGCGACGGCGTTCACCAGGCCGAGCGCCCAGCGCGGCTGGTCCGCCGGACCGAAGAGCCCCCAGGCGAAGAACGTCGCCACGGCGACGATGATCACCGCCGGGACGAACCAGCGCGACACCCGGTCGACGAGGCGTTCGACCGGGGCCCGGCTGCGCTGCGCCTCGCCGACCATGCGGACGATCCGGGACAGGACCGTCTCGCCGCCGACGGCGGTGACGCGCAGGACGAACGACCCGCTGCCGTTGACCGTCCCGCCGGTGGCCGGGTCGCCAGGGGCCTTCTCGACCGGGACCGGCTCGCCGGTCAGCATCGACTCGTCGATGCTGCTGTGTCCGTCCTCGACGATGCCGTCGGCGGGGACCTTCTCGCCGGGCCGGACGCGCAGCCGGTCGCCGACCAGGACGGCGTCGAGCGGGACGTCCTGGTCGGTGCCGTCGTCACGGACGCGCCGGGCCGTCTTCGGGGCGAGGCTGAGCAGGCGCCGGATAGCCGAGCTGGTCGCGCCGCGGGCGCGCAGCTCGAGGACCTGCCCGAGCAGGACCAGGACGACGACCACGACCGCCGTGTCGTAGTACGGCTCGACGACCGCCCCGGCCGCGCCGTGGCCGGCGTGGAACCCGGCCGGGAAAGCCCCCGGCGCGACGGTGGCGACGAAGCTGTAGAGGTAGGCCGCCCCGACGCCGAGGCCGATCAGGGTGAACATGTTCGGGCTGCGGTTGACGACCGACGCCCACGCCCGCTCGAAGAACGGCCAGCCGCACCAGAACACGACCGGCGTCGCCAGGACGAGCTGGACCCAGTTCAGCGGCCCCATCCAGTCGCGCAGCGCCGGCATTGCCATGGCGATGACGAACACCGGCAGGCCGAGGGCGAGCCCGACCCAGAACCGGCGTGTCATGTCGATCAGCTCGGGGCTCGGCCCGTCGTCCGCGGTCGGCATCTCGGGCTCGAGGGCCATGCCGCACTTCGGGCAGGTGCCGGGGTGGTCCTGGCGCACCTCCGGGTGCATCGGGCACGTCCAGATCGCCCCGGCCGGGGCGGGCGGCACCGACACGGCGGGGGCCGGCTGGAGGTAGCGGGCCGGGTCGGCGCGGAACCGCTCGGCGCAGTGGGCCGAGCAGAAGTAGTGCGTCGTGCCGGCGTGGTCAACCGTGCCGGCCGCGTGGGCCGGGTCGACCGTCATGCCGCAGACGGGGTCGATGTGCGTCGCGGCGGTCGCGGTGGCGGCCGGGTGCTGGCAGCAGCCGTGCCGGTCGTGGTCATGGTCGTGCATGGTCCGTCCTCGGGGCGATCAGTGTACGTTCAGTGGGCGGCCGGGTCGTGGCCGAGGGCGTGCAAGATCGGGCAACCGTCGAGCGGGCCGTGCCCGTCGCACGCCGCCGCCAGCGCCCGGAGGGCGTCCCGGACGCGGGTCAGGTCGGCGATCCGCGCCTCGACGTCGGCGACTTTGGCCTCGGCCCGGCCGCGCACCTCCGCCCGGGTCGTGTCCGGGTCGGCGGCCAGCTCGAGCAGGTCCTTGATCTCGCGCAGGGTGAACCCCAGCTCCTTCGCCCGGCGGATGAAGCGCAGCCGGTCGACCGCCTCGGCCGGGTACTCCCGATAGCCGGAAGGCCGCCGGGCCGGCTCGGCCAGGAGCCCCTCCCGCTCGTAGTAGCGCACCGTCTCGACGCCGATCCCGACCCGCCGGGCCACCTGGCCGATCGTCAGTCGCTTCATGGCCGCCTCCCGTCGGGCGGTCCCGTCCGCCCGTCTTGAGTCTACACCCCGTACCATGGTCCAGGGTCAAGGGCCGCGGGGAGAAATTCTTCCGCTCACGGCGTCGGGTCGTCCGGCGAGCTGCCGCCGTCGGACGGCTGGCGGCCTTCCGGGAGGCCCCGAAGCTTGGACAGCACGTCGTCCATGACCTCGGCCGGGATCGGCCCGGCGTCGGAGGCGGGCCGGTCCGCACCGACCCACTCCCCGGCGGGGCCCTCCCCCTGGAGCCACGCGTCGTCCCATGGGGCGTCGAGTGGGTCGGCCGGCCTGCCGACTTCGGGCCGGTAGACGTCGCGCCCGAACTTCCAGAACACGGCCGGCGTGACGACCTGGTCCAGGAGCGTCGCCCCGACCAGGCCGCCGATGACGACGACGGCGAGCGGGTGGAGGATCTCCTTGCCCGGCTGGCCGGCCCCCAGCGCGAGCGGCACCAGGCCGATGATCGCCGTAAGGGCGGTCATCAGCACCGGGGCGAGCCGCTCCAGGCTGCCGCGCACGACCATGCCCTCGCTGAACGTCTCGCCCTCGTGCTTCATCAGGTGGATGTAGTGCGAGACCATCATGATCCCGTTCCGGCTGACGATGCCGATGAGCGTGATGAACCCGACCCAGTGCGCCACCGACAGCGTCGTCGCCGCCGCCCAGACGCGCGGCCAGTCGTGCCACGCCGCGCCCTGCAGCGTGGCCGAACTCGGCCGGTTAAGGAGCAACAGGGCGACGACCGCGCCGGCCGCGGCGAGGGGCAGGTTCACCAGCAGGACCATGAGCGCCGCCCGCCACGACCCGAGGCACTGCCACAGCAACAGAAAGACGCCCACCACCGACGCGCACCCGAGGTAGAACAGCCGCTCGTTCGCCTCGGCCTGGGCCTCGAACTGGCCGCCGTACTCGACCCGGTAGCCGGCCCCCTTCGCGCGGAGGGTGCCCTCGACCGGCCCGACGGCCTTGCGGATGTCGGCGACGACGCTCCCGAGGTCGCGCCCCTGGACGTTGCACGACACGACGATGCGGCGCTGGACGTCCTCCCGGTTAAGGGTGTTGGGCCCGGTCGTCTCTAACACCTCGGCCACCTGGCCGAGCGCAACCTTCCGCCCCGACGGCGTGTCGAGGACGGTCCCGGCGATGACGGCCGGGTCGTTCCGGGACGGCTCGTCGTACCAGACGACGAGCTGGAAGTATCGCTCCCCGTCGAGGACGGTCGAGACGACCCGGCCCTTGTACGCCGTCTCGAGCAGGCTCGCCACGTCCCCCGGGGCGAGGCCGTAGCGCGCCGCCTCCTCGCGCTTGACGCGCAACCGAAGCTGCGGGATCTCGACCTGCGGCTCGACCTGCAGGTCGACCACGCCGGGGACCGTGCTCATCCGGCCTAGGATGTCCTGGGCGGCGGCGCGCAGCTCGCGCAGGTCGTCGCCGAACACCTTGACGGCGACCTGGGCCCGGACGCCCGACATCAGGTGGTCGAGCCGGTGGCTGATCGGCTGGCCGACGTTCACCCGGACGTTCGGCAGGGCGGCGACGCGCTCGCGCACGTCGGCGAGCACCTGCTCCGGGTGCCGGCCGAGGTGCTCCACGCCGTAGCCGTGCAGGCCGGGGACGGCGCGGAGGACGGCCGGACCGAACCCGGGCAGCGGCCGCTCGTGCGGCCGGAGGCGCACCTCGATCTCCGAACTGTTGACCCCCTCGGCGTGCTCGTCCATCTCGGCCCGGCCCGTGCGCCGGGCGACGGACACCACCTCCGGCACCGCCAGCAAGAGCGCCTCGGCCCGCTCGGCGACCCGGGTGCTCTCGGCCAGGCTCGTGCCCGGCTCGAGCTGGACGTTGACCGTCAGCGTCCCCTCGTTGAACGGCGGCAGGAACTCCGACCCCATCCCGGCCAGGGCTAGGAGTGACACCAGCCCGAGCGCCGCGGTCCCGGCGACGATCTTCCACGGGTGCCGCAGCGATAGGCGGACGAGCTTCTCGTCGAGCCACTTAAGGTTGCGCAGGAGCCACGAGTCCCCCTCGCGCTCGAGCAGGCGCGTCCGGCCGAGCAGGTAGTACGACAGGGCCGGCGTCACCGTCAGCGACACGACCAGCGACGCCATCAACGCCACGAGGTAGGCCAGCCCGAGCGGCGCGAACATGCGCCCCTCCAGGCCGGACATGGCGAACAGCGGCAGGACGACCAGGCAGACGATGAGCGTCGCGTAGACGATCGAGTTGCGCACCTCGCTCGACGCGGCGAAGATGACCTTTAGCGTCGGCTCGGGGTCCGGCTTGAGGCGGTTCTCGCGCAGCCGGCGGAAGATGTTCTCGACGTCGACGATGGCGTCGTCGACCAGCTCGCCGACCGCGACGGCGATGCCGCCTAGCGTCATCGTGTTGATGCCGACGCCGAGCCAGCGGAAGACGAGCACCGTCGTGAGCAGCGACAGCGGGATCGCCGTCAGGGTGATGACGCTCGTCCGCAGGTTGGCCAGAAACAGCAGCAGCACGACGAAGACCCAGATCGTCCCGTCGCGGATCGCCTCGACGACGTTGTCGATCGCGGTGCGGATGAACTCCGCCTGGCGGAAGATGTGCCGCTCGATCACGACGTCCGGCGGCAGTTCGGCCCGCAGCTCGTCGAGGACCTGGTCGATGCGCGGGTCGAGGTCGAGCGTGTTCTCGCCGGGCTGCTTCTGGACCGTCAGGATGACCGCGGGACCGCCCTCGACCCGGTCGCCGTCCTTGACGTGGACGCCGCCGTCGCCGCGACGCACCGGGCCGGCGTAGCGCACGTCGGCGACGTCCTTGACCTTCACCGCGCGCTGGTTGCGCCAGGCGACGGGCGTCTCGGCGATCTCGGCCGGGGTGAGGCCCTGGCCGCTCAGCCGGATGACGGCCTCCTTCGTCGCCCGCTCGAGGACGCCGCCGCCGGCGAGGACGTTCGCCTTCTCGGCCGCCTCGGTCAACTCGGCCAGGGTGACGTTCTGCGCGGCCAGGCGGGCGGGCGACGTGACGATCTGGTACTGCTTCAGCACCCCGCCCATCACCGTCACCTGGGACACCCCCGAGACGGCGAGGAGGCGGTTCCGGACGGTGAACTCGCCCAGGGTGCGCAGGGCCATCCCCTGTTCGAGCCGGGCCGCCGGGTCGCGCGGCGTGTCGGTCGACCGGAGGGCGAGCAGGACGACCTCGCCCATGATCGACGAGATCGGGGCGAGGACCGGGTTGGCGTCCGCGGGCAGCCGCTCCCGTGCCAGCTGCAGCTTCTCCGAGACGATCTGCCGGTCGCGGAAGATGTCCGTCCCCCAGTCGAACTCGACCCAGACGATCGACAGGCCGACGCCCGAGGCGGACCGGACGCGCAGCACGCCGGTCGCCCCGTTGAGCAGGTACTCCAAGGGCCGGGTGACGAGCGCCTCCACCTCCTCCGGCGCGAGACCGGGCGCCTCGGTCATGACGGTGACCGTCGGCCGGTTCAGATCTGGGAAGACGTCCACTGGCAGGGCCATCAGTTGCCACAGGCCGAACCCGGTCAGGACGAGGGCCAGCAGCAGGACGAGCTGGCGGTTCTTAAGCGAGAACGCGATGACCCGGTTGAGCATGGCCCGCCCCTTTCAGCGCACCGACGCGAACGCGGTCTGCAACCCGGCGACCCCGGCGACGGCGACCACCTCGCCGGGCCGCAGCCCCGTCGTCACCTCGGCGAACCGGTCGTCGCTCCGGCCGACGGTGACCGGCCGCCGCTCGAACGTGCCGTCGCTTCTGTCCGCGGCGGCCCTGCCCGCCAGGCCGGCGGGCAAACCAGCCGCCACGCCGGCGACCTCGAACCGGCCGGGTGGGCTCACGAAGACGTACGCCTGGCCGCCCTCGGACACGACGGCCTGGCGGGGCACGGCCAGGGCCGGCGGCCGGGTCGCCACGACCAGGCTCAGCCGGACGAGCTGCCGGTGGCGCAGCACGAGCCCGGCCGGCGGTTCGGGCCGCGCCCAGACGGACAGGGTCTGGTCCCCGGCGACGAACACCCGCCCGCTCCGGACCACCGCGGCCGCGATGGCCTCGTCCGGGTGGCTCGTCAGCCGGACGCGGGCCGCCTGGCCGGGGCCCACGCGGGCAAGGTCGCGCTCGGTGACGAAGCCGACGACGAGCGGCCGGGAGAGGTCGTGCACCTCGACCAGCGGCTCGTCCGGCCGGACGGCTTGCCCGAGGACCCGGCTGAAGTCGACGACGCGCCCGGTGATCGCGGCCCGGACCGGCAGCGCCTCGGCCACCTTTCCCCCGTCGGCCAGGGCGGCCAGCTCGGCCGACGTCATGCCGATCGCCGCGAGGCGGTTGCGCAGGCTCTCGATGCGGTTGCGGCCCGTCGTCCGCAGGGCCTCCAGTTCGACGAGGCGGCGCTGCGGCGCGACGCCGGCCAGCTTCTGCTGCCGCTGGTACTGCTGCTCGACCAGGCCCAGGGCGAGCGACTCCCGGAGCAGGTCGAGCTGCAAGGCGAGGAACTCCGGGCTCGCCACCTCGGCGACGAGCTGGCCGGCCTCCACGGCCTGGCCCCGATCGACGTGGAGCCGGACGAGGTTCCCCGCCAGCTGGGCCGACGCGGCCGCCCGCCGGTCGGGCGGTATGTCGACGTGCCCCTCGACCTCGACCACGTCGTCGACGGCGCGTGCGCCGGCCGGGGCGGTCGCCAGGCCCCAGGCCGCGGCCGCCTCCGGGCCGGGCCGTAACACGCCGGGGATGAAGAACCCGCCCAGCTCGTGCGCCCCGCGCGAGACGACCCGGTCGCCGGGGTAGAGGTCCTTCGCCCGGACCTCGACCTTGTCGCCGGCCCGGCCCACGACGACGACCGGCCGCTTGCGGTACTCCGACACGGCCGCCGTGCTCGCCTCCTCGACCAGGACGTAGCGCTCCACGCCGTCGTCGACCAGGGCGGCGGCCGGGACGGTCCAGGTCCGTGTCTCGCGCGGCGGCAGGAGGAGCCGCCCCTGGCCGGACATGCCCGGCAGGAGGCGCGGCTCCCCGGCGGGATTCTCCAGTTCGGCCCACGCCGACAGGACGTGCGTCCGCGGGTCGATCGCCAGGCCGAGGGACCCGACCCGCGTCCGGAACACCTCGCCCGGGTAGGCGGTCAGGGACAGCTCGACCTCCTGGCCGACCCGGACCCGGTCGATGTCGGCCTCGAGGACGGCGAGCCGGGCCCAGACCCGGGACAGGTCGACGACCTCGAACAGGTGCTCGCCCGGCTCGACCACCTTGCCGACGCTCAGGTCGGCGTGGATGACCGTCCCGCCGACCGGGCTGCGCACCGGCAGGGCGGCGACGCGGCGCGCCCCGCCGGAGGCGAGCAACTCGTCGAGGGCCTTCTCGTCCAGGCCGAGGCCGCGCCAGCGGGCCCGGCCGACGACGCCCGCGTTCTTCGCCTGGTCGAGGTTGTTCCGGGCCTCGAGGACGGCCTGCTCGGCGACCGCCCCGCCGCTCGCCTCGAGCATGTCGACGCGCTTGCGGGCGAGGCGCTCGTCGCTCTGCAGGTTGAGCAGCTCGGCCTGGAGCGCCTCCAGCTCCTGGCTGGCGACCTCGGCGAGCAGCTCGCCTTCTTTGACGGCCTGGCCCGGCCGGACGTGGAGGTGGACGACCTTGCCGGCGAGGCGCGACGAGGCGAAGGCGTGCCGCCGCCACGGGGCCTCGAGCGTCGCGTATGCCGTGACCGCGTTGGGGAGCGGCTCGCGGGCCACCTCGGCGGCATCGACGTCGAGGGCGTCGCGCGCCTCCTTCGTCAGGATGATGTGGCCCGTCGCCGCGTCGACCGTCGCGCCGCGGCTCGGCAGGGCGACGTGCCCCTCGTGGGCGAGCAGCCAGCCGACGGCGACGGTCAGCAGGG
>Ga0268299_1004306_pt1 | contig 11326 bp, 8 predicted proteins | sample NOBtaG_FD_193484 | JGI IMG/M metagenome (GOLD analysis project Ga0268299, IMG submission 193484) | Activated sludge microbial communities from bioreactor in Nijmegen, Gelderland, Netherland - NOB reactor | ecosystem: Engineered > Bioreactor > Aerobic > Activated sludge | place: Netherlands... | reverse complement strand
GAAACAGACGAAATCTTTTTTCTCCTCATCATCGGTGATGTGGATTTGTGTCCAGGCGATGCGTTCGGCACGGCGCGATTCAATTTTCTGCGCCAGTGACGCAATATTTTCAGCTTCGTCGCCAAATCCAGCAGCCTGCGCCGCCTGCAACCCGGCGAGTTCGCCTTCGCGCTCGACATCTTCAAGCAGATGTGTCGCGGCAGCTTCCCCGGCAGCAAACACATCTGGCGGCAGCTTGTCGAGCGTATATTCATTGATTCGCTCGTCCCATTTCAGCTTACTGCCTGCCTGGAAAAGCAGTTGGTTAGCGGGCATATAGCCCGTCGAAACCACCAGCAAATCGCAGGGAAATTCGTGAATCTGCCCCGTATGCAGCGACTTGAGTGCTGCGCCCTGCACCTTGCCGATTCCCCAAGCACGTTTAATCATCGTCCCGTTAAAAATCATGACGTGTTCAGCCGACAATTTTTGAATCAGATCGGCGTCCGGCGCATCGCGCATTTCGGCAACGGCCTCGACGTGAACACCCGCCGCGATCAGATCGAGCGCCGTTTGCAGCCCACGACGATTCGCCGAAACGACTACCGCCCTCGCCCCTGGCACAACGCCCCACAGGTGAATCATGCGCCGCGCCGCCGAGCCAAGCATCACCCCCGGCAGGTCATTATTTTCAAACAGCGGCGGAATCTCATGTGCGCCCGCTGCCACGATCAGCGATTTTGTCCGCAGCTTAATCAGGCGATTTCCGCTCGCCGCGCCGACCCAGTTGTGATCGTAGCGCCCTACCGCCGTCGTGTTCGTCAGAATTTCGACATTCGAAAATTTTGCTAATTCCGCAGCCAGTTTCGCGGCGTACTCATAAGCAGGCTGGCCTTCAATTTCGTCGCTGCTGAAGCGCAAATGTCCGCCAAGCGCAGGTTCGCTATCCATCAAAATGACCTGCGCACCGGATTTTGCCGCCGTCAGTGCCGCTTTCAAGCCTGCTGGCCCACCGCCGATCACCGTTACGTCAGCGTGTTTGTAAATTTTGTCAAAATAGCCGGGTTCGGAATCGGGGTCAATTTTGCCGAGGCCCGCCGCGTGGCGCAGAAAACGTTCATAGGTCGGCCACAGCGCTTGCGGGCGGATAAAGGCTTTGTAGTAAAAGCCCGCTGGCAAAAAGCGATCCACCAACTGCGTCGCGCTCATTACGTCGGCGTCCAGCGAGGGCGTGACATTTTGCGCCTCAACCTTCATGCCCGCCTGCACGGGTGTCGTGCAGCTTCGCACGTTGGCCTCGTCGCCCACCTGCACCAGACAATTCGGGCAAGCACCCGCCGCGCACAGCAAACCCCTCCGGCGATGATATTTGAACGAGCGGCTGAATGTCGTGACACCCGCCGCCGCCAACGCCGAAGCAATGGTATCGCCCTCGTAGGCGCTGTAGGTTTTTCCATCAAAAATGAACTCGACGACTTTTTCGCGGTTGGTGACCTGCGAAGGCGCTTCCGGCAGCCGTCCGACTGCGACCTGTGTTGCCATGCGTTTTTACTCCTGGGGTCGCGCTTCCCAAACATAGGTTTTGAGGACTTCATGGGTTTTCGTGTGGCGCTCGGCGATAAACCACTGACCGCACCCGGCTTGATGGCACCACCACTCCGGCATCACACCCAGCACGTTATTCCGCATATATAAATACTGCGCCCATTCGGCTTGCGTCGCCGCATTCGGGTTGGGGCGTTTGGTGATCTCGCCACCATAACGATATTCGCTCACATTGCGCGCCCCACAGTTAGGGCATTTTAAAAGGATCATGATATTCTCGTCCTCTCATCCAAAAGCGTGTAGGGGCGCGATATATTGCGCCCCTACGGATGGATCTTATCTAATGCCCCACCGCCGCCGCGCCTTTTTCGCCGATCAACATGCCGTCCTCAAACCGCCCCAGATAAAATGGCGCGATCAATTCCGGCGTCTGGTTGGTGGCGATCAATTCCGCCATGCGCTTGCCGCTGACTGGCCCAGCCTTAAAGCCATATGTCCCCCAGCCAACATCCACGACGAAGCCCTCGACAGGTGTAAATCCCATAATCGGGCTGTAATCCGGCGTCATGTCGCACACCCCTGCCCACTGGCGCAAAATTTTGACACGCGACAGGCTGGGGAAAAGTTCGAGCATGTGACCACTCAGGCTTTCGAGAAAACCGAGGGTAGAGTCAAGCGAATACGACTGATACGGGTCAATCGATGCCCCCATCACCAGTTCACCGCGATCCGATTGGCTGACGTAAACGTGAAGTGAACCAGACACGATCACCACATCCAAAAATGGCTTGAGTGCCTCACTCACGCAGGCTTGCAGCGGGTGAGACGTGATCGGCAGCCGGACATCGACCATATCGCAGATCAGCGAACACCAGCCCGCCGTCGCGTTCAAGACCATGCCTGTTTTGATCGTGCCGCGATTGGTATCGACAGAGACAACCTTATTATTTTCCACATTGATGCCCGTCACTTCGGTCGTCTGGTGGATGTGGACGCCCTTCTGGTCTGCCCCACGCGCATAGCCCCACACCACCGCGTCATGGCGGATAATGCCGCCGGGTGGGTGATAGAGTGCGCCCATAATTGGGTAACGAGGATGGTCACTCAAATCCAACTGTGGGCAGAGTTTAGCGATCTCATCGGGATAGATCAGGCTGCTGTTGACGCCTTGAACCTGGTTAACTTCCGCCCTCCAGCGCATTGTCCGCACGGCTGCATCGCTGTGCGCCAATGTCAGGTGTCCACGCTGGCTGAACAGGACGTTAAAATCCAGCTCAAGCGACAGATTTTCGTAGAGCTTGATGCTCTCGTCGTAGAATGCAACGCCTTCCGGTGTCAGATAATTCGAGCGCAAAATGGTCGTATTACGCCCGCTGCCACCGCTGCCGATGTAGCGCTTTTCCAGCACCGCCACGTTGGTGATGCCATGATAATTCGCCAGATAATAGGCCGTCGCCAGCCCATGCACCCCGCCGCCGATGATAACCACATCATAGCTATCCTTCAGGTCATGCGTGCGCCACATGCGTGGCAGCGGTTTACTACCATTCAACCCATGCCGGATCAGTTTCCACATGAACTAGCTCTTCTTTTCAAAGTCCTGAATATGCCGTTTGTATTTTTCTTTCGATTCGCCCTGTGCGCCCAGAACCGGGTGCATCGAGAGATCAGGTGAGTATACACTGGCAGGCACGGTGCGTCCCAACGCCTCAGACATCGCGCGGACGTGATGCGGCGCACCACCGCAGCAAATTCCGATGAAATTCACGCCCAGATCACGCGCTTTCAGCGCAAATTCAGCCATCTCGAAGCGGTTCACCAGGAACGGGTCAAGACCGACGGGAAATGCGCGGTTGCCATGTACATCTTCTAAAACCTGAAAGTAAGGATGGTCGTGCGTTGTATGGTACGGCACGGGCTGCGCTGCGACATAGCATTTGACGGCTGCACGGATTTTTTCGAGCAGTCCAAACATCGTTTCCGGCCCTCGGCTGCAATTCAAGCCAACCACGTCCGCGCCTTCATCTTCGAGAATCTTGCACGCTTCATCCCAGGGAACATTATCATAACTTTCTTCGCCCTTCGCTGCAAATGTTACCATTGCAGGCAGTCCGGCTTTTTTGATGACATCCAGCGCCAGCCGCGCTTCGCCCAAATGGTTGAACGTTTCGGCGATGATAAAACTCGCGCCTTCTTCCTTTGCCCACTGGACTTGTTCTTCAAACATCGGGCGGACAACTTTTTCGCTTTCAGCCTGTTTCGCCGGGTCATATTCCCAGGTATTGCAGATATTTCCAGCCACCAGCGCGTCACCTTTTGCGGCAACCGTTTTCGCCAGCCGCAGCGCGTCGCGGTTCAGGCGTTCAAGGTCACCTTCACGCCCAATCGCGCGCATTTTGGCACGGTGTCCATAGTAGGTGAAAGCGACCATGACCTCTGCCCCCGCGCGCAAAAATTCGGTGTGCAGTTCGATCACAGCCTGCGGATATTCGATGACCACTTCGGGGACATACGCTCCCGCCTTCAGATAGCCACGCCGCTCAAGTTCAAACAAATAACCTTCTGCGCCAATAACCACATCATTCTTGAGGCGTTCCAGCAAGTTCTGGGATTTCATGATGTCTCTCCTTCGATTGATAAACAGATTATGCACAAGTATTGCATAATACGCAAGAACACGGTACAAACATGGTCTGTGGCTGGTGCATCCTGTGAAAAAAATTACAAAATTGACATTTTAACTAGATTGAACATAGAATTTGCGCATTATGCACAGGGCTTGCACAAGCCGTCGGCACAACACCCCTCGCAACCTATATTTAGATATGGAGGAGACGCAACATGAAGTTCGATTTAAGGGCATTAAAAGCCCGCAAAGAGCAAGTACGCGAATCACATTTTCAGTACACACAGGGGAAAATCTCACGGCGGGATTTTCTGCGTTTTTCGTCGATGCTCGGCGCGGGGGCGTTCGCTACTGGCCTGCTGTCTCCGCTCGAACGTTTTCAGATGCGTGAGGCTCGACGGCTGCTTGCCCAGGATGTTGCACCCACACGCGGCGGTTTAATCACCAGTGCGCTCGGAATCAGCACAGATCGTTTTGATGATCCTGCAAAAATGAACAGCGTCTTTGTCTCCAACTACGTGCGCCAGGTTTGTGATTATCTGGTCACGCTTGACCCTGAACTGAATCTGCAACCTGGACTGGCTGAAAGCTGGCTGCCTTCTGAAGATGGCCTGACCTGGACGCTCTCCTTGCGCCAGGGCGTAAAATTTAATCATGGCAAGGATTTTAACGCCGATGATGTGGTCTTTACGATCAATCGACTGATCGACCCCGAAACGGCCTCCGCCTTCGCTGGCGCGGCCAATTTTGTTACGGGCGCAGAAAAAGTCGATGATTTCACCGTCAATATTCACACCAACCGCGTCGCAGCCGATTTTATCTATTCGCTGTTCCTCTATCATGCCGCAATCCTCCCCGCCGACTGGCCGGGTGATTTCTTCACCAATCCCTGGGGCACTGGCCCGTTCACGATTGAAGAATTTGCACCGGGTGAATACATTCGTTTCCAACGCCGCGAAGATTATTGGAAGCTGGGCGCAGATGGTCAGGCGCTCCCCTACCTGGACACGATTGAATTTGTCAGCTATCCCGACGAACTCGCCCGCATCAGCGCCTTACAAGAAGGGTCGCTGCATCTCGCCCCGGCAGGCATCACCCTGATCGATCAATATCAATCCCTCAGTGGATATGATTTCAAATCGGTACAGACGGGCAACCTGCACATCGCGATTATGCACTTCAACGAAGAACCCTGGACTGACCCGCGTATGCGTGAAGCGCTCAAGCTGACGCTGGATCGTCAAGCTTACGTCGATACGCTCTACCTCGGCTACGCGATTCAGGGCGACGATCATCCGATTGCCCCCGGCATGTATCCGCTTGCGCCCGCCGAACAGACCCCGCGCCAGCAGGATTACGAGCAGGCCAAAGCATTGTTGGCAGAAGCAGGTTATCCTGACGGCATTGACCTCACCGCAATTTACATTGATCCTGCCAGCGACGGCGGCTTTACCGAGGGCTTTGCTCTATTTTTGGCGGCGCAGGCCGAACCCGCAGGTATCCGCATTACCATGCAGCCGACGCCGGATTACTGGAACGTCTGGCTGGACGACTGGGGTCCAAACTACATCGGTATCTCCAACTGGGCGCAGAAAAACACCGCCAGCGAAATGTTCAATTTGGCCTATCGCACGGGCAGCGTGTGGAACGAAAGCCATTGGAGCAATCCTGAGTTCGATACGCTCCTCGAAGAATTTGACCGCACACTCGACCAGGAAGCGCGAGTCGGTCAGCTTGCCCAACTCACTGAACTGCTTTCAAACGACGGCCCGGTGATTGTTCCCGGCTTCCGCCAGGATTTCGCGACAATGGTTTCCAAGCTGCACTATAATCTCCATCCCCAGGCGTTCGTCTGGCTGGGCGATACCTGGCTTGAACCCTAAGCAGTAATTTTTTCGTAGGGCGCAGCGACCCCACAGGGTTCCCTTCGGTCACGCTGCGCCTCTACAACCCATATCGTCGCACAATGAGGAAATTATTCATGCTGCGATTCATCCTGCGCCGGATCGTCACACTCATCATCACCATGCTGGCGCTCTCCATGCTGATTTTTGGCCTCTCCGAAGTGCTGCCCATTGAACCTGCGCTGGTCATCCTGGGGCGCGAATCCACACCAGAAGCGCGCGCGGCACTCTCCGAGCAAATGGGGTTCAACCGTCCGCTGCCAGAACGCTATGTGAATTGGTTGGCGCGATTTATCAGCGGGGATTGGGGAGAATCCTATCGTCTGGGTGTGCCAATTCAGCCATTAGTGATGCGGCGTTTGCTCAATTCGGTCATCCTGGCTGGATTCGCGCTGCTCATCATTAGCCCAATTTCGCTTTTTCTCGGCGTCCTTGCCGGGTTGTACCGCGCCCGCTGGCCGGATCGCGCCATTTCTGCGGGGAGTTTATTGACGATTTCCCTGCCGGATTTCGTCGTCGGCCTGCTCTTGATAATCATTTTTTCCTGGTGGCTCAAGCTCCTGCCCGCCGATAGCAGCCTGCGCGGGGCTGACCTTGACCTGACTCAACATTGGCGAAAATTGGTGTTGCCTGCCGTGACCGCCGCATTTGTGTTGGTCGGCTATATCACCCGCGTGACGCGCGTCAGCATGATCGAGGTGATGGAATCGCCTTACATCCGAACCGCCGTCCTCAAAGGACTTCCCTACCGCACCGTGATTATACGCCACGCGCTGCGCAATGCCTTGATCGCGCCAATTGCTATCATCACGACTCAATTTGCATGGCTCATCGGCGGCTTGATCGTCATCGAGCAGCTTTTCAACTACCCCGGCCTCGGCAGCCTGTTCGCCGATGCCGCCCGCTCCAATGATTTGCCCATGATCGCAACATCGTCTATGATAACCGTCTCGCTGATCGTGTTTTCACAGGTCATTGCCGATGTCCTCTACGGGCTGCTTAATCCGCGCATCCGGTTCAGTTAGCAGGAAATGTCACCGATGGATCAATCGCTCGAACCTGTCCTGAGCCAACCTGTCGTCACCAAACGAAGCATCTGGCAGCGGATTTTCGCCCTTCGCCGCAATCTGACCGTGCTGATCGGCGCGAGTATCCTCATTTTTTGGGTCTTCATAGCGATTGCTGCACCTTTGATTGTCCCCTATGGCATCAACGAAATGGCGTCGGGTCAGGTCTGGAAACCCCCTTCAGCCGCGCATCCTTTTGGCACAGATAACCTGGGGCGCGACATTTTTACCCGCGTATTGATCGGCGCGCGGCAAATGGTCGTCCTTCCAACGCTTTCGGTTGGCCTCGCCGTCATCATCGGCGCGAGTATTGGCCTGCTGTCCGGCTATCGCGGTGGTTGGGTCGATGAATTAATTATGCGTGTCATGGACGCCATGATGGCCTTTCCGGTTCTGATGCTCTATCTGATGATTATCGCGGCGGTGGGCGCGTCCGCCGTCAATGTCGTCATTGCCGTCGCCGTCGCCACTGCCCCCGGCATTTCGCGCCTCGTGCGCGGGCTGGTGCTGGATTTGCGCAGCCGCGAATTTATCGCCGCCGCCCGGATGCGTGGTGAATCGACCCGCTATATTTTGTTTCGCGAAATTTTGCCGAATACGATTAACCCGATCATCGTTGATGCGCTGGTTCGCATCGGCTATGCCTCATTTTCGATCAGCGCGCTCGGCTTTTTAGGCCTGGGCGTCCCGCCGCCAAATCCCGATTGGGGCGGCATGGTCAGCGAAGCCCGCAACGCGCTGATTATCACGCCCACCGCGCCGCTGATCCCCGCGCTGGCGATTGCCTCACTCGTGATCGGCTTCAATCTGGTCGCCGATGGCCTATCCGAAGCGCTGAGGTCAGAACGATGACACCTGTTCTGGAAATTCAAAATTTAAATGTGAATTATCACAGTTCTCGCGGCATTGCCCACGCCGTGCGTGACCTTTCGCTGACCATCAACGGCGGCGAGACTTACGGTTTAGTCGGCGAATCGGGCTGTGGAAAATCCACCGTCGCCCTTTCGATCATGCGCTATTTGCCGCGTCAGGCGCAGGACAGCGGCGAAATCCGCTTCCAGGGGCGCGATTTGCGACAAGCGCCCGCCGATGAACTGCGCTATTTGCGCGGCAACCGCATCGCGATTGTCTACCAAGACCCGCAATCATCGCTCAATCCAGTGTTGACCATCGAGCGCCAGTTGAGCGAAGTCATCGCCGCGCACGAAGAACTTTCCGCATCAGAAACACGGCGGCGCATCCTCGACATGCTGGAAAAAGTTCGGATGCCCGATCCTGAATATATTCTCCGGCGCTATCCCCATCAACTCAGCGGCGGGATGCAGCAGCGCGTGGTGATCGCGATGGCCCTGCTCCTCCAGCCTGATCTGGTCATTATGGATGAGCCGACAACAGGCCTGGACGTGACGATTGAGGCGGGCGTCCTCGATATTCTGGACGATCTGCGCCGCGAATTTAAAATGGCGATTCTTTACATCAGCCACAATCTGGGCGTGATCGCGCGCATTTGTGACCGCGTGGGCGTGATGTACGCGGGCGAACTCATCGAGCAAGCACCTGTAAACGACTTGTTCGCGCATCCGAGTCACCCCTACACGCTCGGCCTGCTGCGCTGTGTGCCGCGCCAGGGGTTGCGCTATACCAATGAAGCGCTCTACTCGATTCCGGGGCGTGTTCCACCCCTGACGATGCTTCCCCAGGGCTGTGCATTTGCGCCGCGCTGTGCGTTAGCTGAATCCGCCTGCACGGCTGCCCATCCCCGCCTGGAATCAACCGCACAGGATCATATCGCGCGCTGCATCCACTGGGAGACAGTCGTCGAGCAGCCAGAGCGTGTCACCTATACTAAACCTGTTTCGGCGCAAATCAATCAAAATTCAAAACGCGACCTGCTCAACGTGCGGGCGCTCAAAGTCCATTTTATGCAGGCGCTCGACGTGTTGGGCATTCGCAAGCGCCCGAATATCAAGGTCATCGACGGCGTCAATTTCGACCTGCCCGCGCAGCGCACCCTCGGCGTCGTCGGCGAATCCGGCTGCGGCAAAAGCACCATCGCTAAAGTGCTGGCAGGGCTGACTCCGGTCACATCCGGCGAGATCGAATTTTCGGGCAATGATTTTTCCAGGCCGATTGAAGCCCGCAGCGGTGACTCGCTCAAACAGCTTCAAATGGTCTTTCAGAATCCCGATTCGTCGCTGAATCCGCGCCATACGATTGCCCAAACTCTGAGTCGCCCGCTGCGCCGCTTTAAAATTGTCTCCCCAGAGCAGGAACATGAGACGATTATCGGCTTGCTGCGCTCGGTCAACCTGGACGAAAGCTATCTGGATCGCTATCCCAGCCAGTTGAGCGGCGGCGAAAAACAGCGTGTCGCCATCGCCCGCGCTTTCGCCGGGAATCCTGAACTCGTCGTCTGCGATGAGCCGATTTCGTCGCTTGATGTGTCGGTGCAGGCCGCCGTGCTCAATTTATTGCACGATCTACAGCACCAGCGTCAGGTCGCGCTCGTTTTTATCGCGCATGATCTGAACGTGGTACGCTATATTTCAGATGAAGTCGCCGTCATTTACCTGGGACGCATTTGCGAGATCGGCCCGACAGACCGGATTTTCAGCGCACCATCGCATCCCTACACGGAAGCGCTGATGTCGGCGATTCCGGTAGCCGATCCTAATGCGGAGGTCAACCCGATTCGGCTGTCTGGCATCGTACCAAGCCCAGCCAATCCGCCGACAGGCTGCCGTTTCCATACGCGCTGCCCGCGCAAAATCGGCGCGATCTGCGAAACGCATGAGCCGCCCGCGCAGGGTGCAGGCGACGGTCACAAAATTTTCTGCCATATCCCGCTCGACGAACTGCGGGAATTGCAAACCGATTCGATGGTCAAGATGTAGAATTTGCATATCCGTAGGGCGCGCGGCGACCAACGGAAGTCCCAATGGGGCGCTACACTTCTACAACGACGACAAACAATATTTGTAGGGACGAGGCATGTCTCGTCCTATAAAAAAGATCACATCAACTAGGAATTACTCGCGGAGATAAAACGATGCTGGCATTTGTGAACATTCAACATGAAAAACTCGTCTACGATCCCAAAGTCGGGCCACCCCACCTGAAAGAACTCCAGCAGCGCGCGGATAACATCGGCGCAGCGGTGGGCATGACCTGCGTTCCGGTGCATTATCGCGACTTCAGCCTCGATTGGATGCGCAAAAATGGCATCAAAGGCTTCTTCATCAGCGGCAACACACCCGATTGGGTCGAATACGATTGGGAAAATTTCAAACCCCTGCAAGAAGCGGTATGCAGCGGCGAATATCCGGTGATGGCCTTTTGCGGCGGGCATCAACTCGTCGGCATGACGTATGGCGCGCACTGCGAAGCGTTGGGGCCGCTCGAACCCGGCGAAACCGACCTCATGCCGGATTATCACCCTGGAATGCGCAAGGAACGCGGCTATCTCCCGCTGAAAATCGAAGCCCCAGGCCATCCGATTTTCGACGGCTTCTCGCCTTCCGGCCCGGTCATCCTCGAAAGCCACTATTGGGAATTGAAAGAGATGCCAAAAGGTTTTAATCTGCTGGCCTCGACCAATTGGTGCCATATCCAGTTGATGCAGCACAGCGAACTGCCGATCTATGGCACACAGGGACACCCGGAAGCCTACACCGAGGAACATTCCGACGGCAAACGCCTGATTCGGAATTTCGCGTTAGCAACGGGAATCATCCAGCCCTAATCGGAACTTTAAAGGCAATTACCAAGCTGTAAAAAGCAAAAATATGACCCAGGAAAGTTCTAAAAAAGACAGTGGATCGATTCAATCCGTCGAGCGCGCGTTGAGCATCCTGTTTATGCTGGCGGAGGCCGATTCGGCGATGACCGTGGGACAGGTTGCCGAAAAATTGGGCGTCCACAGCAGCACCGCCTCGCGCCTGCTCAGCACATTGGCGCAGCAAAATGTGGTTTTCCAGAATCGCAGCGGCTATCAGCTTGGGCTGGGTCTGCTCCATCTGTCGCATGTCGTCCTCAGTGACTTAACGATTCGCAACCGCGCCCATCCCCATTTGCAGCGCCTTTCGCTGGAAACCGGGCATACCGTCTATCTGGCGATTCTCTTTGAGGGTGCTGAACTTTATCTGGATGAGGTCAACGTCAACGATGGGCTTTCCCGGCCCATCTGGATTGGGCGGACGATCCCT
>Ga0268299_1004305_pt1 | contig 11330 bp, 12 predicted proteins | sample NOBtaG_FD_193484 | JGI IMG/M metagenome (GOLD analysis project Ga0268299, IMG submission 193484) | Activated sludge microbial communities from bioreactor in Nijmegen, Gelderland, Netherland - NOB reactor | ecosystem: Engineered > Bioreactor > Aerobic > Activated sludge | place: Netherlands... | reverse complement strand
CGGATGAGCGCGCGGTTGTCGTATTGATTGCCGTTCTGGCCGCGCATCGCCCACGCGCGGAACGCCTGCTCACGCAGATCGCGGCGGGAAGAGAACGTGAGGAACGGCTCGACGCTCGGCCGCTGCAGGGTGACGACGTATTGTCCTTCACGCCCAAGCGCGCGACCTTGCTGAAGCGCCGCTTCACGTAGCGCCTGCGGCAGGCCTGCGAGATCGCGGTCGCCGTTGAGCGTCAACGTCCAGCCCGCTGTATCTGCGAGCAGGTTCTGGTCGAACTGCGTGTAAAGCGCGGCGAGACGCTCATTGATGGCGGCAAGCCGCGTGCGGCCCGCTTCGTCGAGACCGGCGCCCGCGCGCACGAAATCGAGGTGATAGCGCCACAGCACGCGGTTCTGCTCAGGCGTGAGACGCAGGCTCTCGCGGCGCTGGTAGAGATCATCGATCCGGCGCCATAGCGCCTGGTTCAGGAAAAGCTCGTTCTGATGGCGCGCGAAGATCGGCGTAGCTTCGCGTTGGATGGCTTGCAGCGTTTCGGTGTTGTCCGAACTTGTCAGATTGTAGAAGACGGCCGCCGCCTGGCCGAGCGTGCGGCCGGAGGTTTCGAGCGCTTCAATCGTGTTCGCGAAGGTCGGCCGCGCGCGGTTGTTGGCGATGCGCTCGATTTCGGCGGAATGCTCGGCGACGCCCTGCTGGATCGCGGGCATGTAGTGCTCCGGGCGAATCCGGTCGAAGGGCGGCGCGCCATAGGGGAGGCGGCTCCAATCTTCGTAGAACGGGTTGTCGTTACGGGGTGGTTGCGCGTTGGCCGCGCCGGTGGTCGCCAGAATCGCCATGACCGCTCCGAGGATACGCAAGAATTGCACGCGATGATCTCCCGCCCATGTGGGGCGCACTTGTGGTTTTGCGAGGCATGCCGCGCCTTGGCGTGCGCTTCAAGCGGCTTGCGGCAGGGCGCGGCGCACCTGACAATGAGGGCTCTGGAGGCGGACGTGGGACCGGGCGCGGCAAGATGAGCGAAGAAGCGCCCGCGCCCGTGCGCTCTTTTTTGCGCGAGCTTTATTTTGGCGTGACCGACCGGGCGCTCGCGTTCCAGGGCGTTCTCCTGGCGCTCGACATCCTGATCGTCGGCTTTTTCATCGTTTCGCAGTTTATCGCCGACCAGCCGTGGTACGTGCTGGCCGATTTTGCGATCGCGGTGTTCTTGACGCTCGATCTCGCGGCGAAGCTGTTCGCGCTTGGCAGCATTCGCCGCTGGGTGAAGTACCCGACGACCTGGGTCGATCTTGTCGTGCTGGCGACGCTGCTGTTCCCGAGCGTGCTCTACAATTGGGGTTTCCTGCGCGTGCTGCGGCTCTGGACGCTCGTACACCGCGAGCGGTTCTGGAACGTGATCGGCGGTGGGCGGTGGGACGATACGCACACCGAGGATCTCTCCAAAGCGATCGTCACGCTCGTGGTGTTTATCTTCATCGCCGCCGGGCTGACGCAGGCGCTGTTTCTCAACGATCACCCGAAGCTGAACAACTTTCTCGACGCGATCTACTTTGTGGTGACCTCGCTCACGACAACAGGCTTTGGCGATATCACGATCGACACGGCGAGCGGGCGGTTGTTCTCGATCCTGCTGATGCTCGCTGGCGTCTCGCTATTCTTCACGATCGCGCAAAAGGCGATCGCGCCGCAGCGCAAGATCAAGCAGTGCACGCAATGCGGCCTCGATCGGCACGAGATCGACGCGCGCCACTGCCGCAATTGTGGCGCGGCGCTTCCGCTCAACGAGGCGCGATAACGAGGTTCTGCAGGCCGCGGCCAAAATAGCCGCCTGCATCGCCGAGACGCGACGCCGCAAAGCCGCGCCCATCACGCCCGACCCACGTTTCCGCATCGAGCAGCACCCAATCACCCTCAGGCGCACGGGAGAAATTGATGGTGAGATCGGCGTTGATGTAGGTCCACTTCGTAAAATCGAGCACACCGGAAACGCCGTTGCCGAAATCGGCGACCGCGGCCGCGCGCATCGCGGCCGAAGTTTCCACGCCCTCGATCAGCGCCCGCAACGGGCGAAACCAAACCGCCGTGGGCCCAGGCTCTCCGCGCTGGCCTCGCGCGATGCGCTTATCGAAATTCGCGCCGAAGCCGCGATCTCCGAAGTTCGTGAATTGCGCGCACGTCTCCGGCACAGGCGCTTCGACCGGCGGGCCGGAGACATCGCCCGGCACATCTGTGACGAGCTCACGCACTTTGAGGGCGCTGGCGCGGACGACTTCTTTGCCCTGTGCTTCGATCGAGAGCGCAAGCACTTGGATGTTGCGCCCAGCGCGTGTGACCTCGGTTCGGATCGTGAGCGGCGCGATCGGCGCGGGACGCATCAGATCGACGGTGAGCCGGGTGAGGCGCATCGGCGCCTCGGTTGGATAGGTCTCAGCCGCCCACGCGAGCACGCACGAAGGCGCGCCGCCATGCAGGAGCCCGGGATCCCAAGGGCCCGCTGCACGATCAGTGGGGATAAGCAGCGCGCCATCGCGCGCGAAAACTGCGTCCGTCATCGCATCCGAGGTAGCTGGCCCGATCCGGGCGCCGCAAGTGGTGGGCGGTGACGGGTTCGAACCGCCGACCCGCTCGGTGTAAACGAGCCGCTCTACCGCTGAGCTAACCGCCCGACCTGACGCGCCTTCTAGGATCAATCCGGCGGCAGGGGAATGAATTCCTTATCGTCGAGCTGCGGCAGACGGATGCGGCCAGCGCGCCAATCGGCCTTGGCCTGCTCGATGCGGTCTTTCCGTGACGACACGAAATTCCAGTAGATGTGCCGCTCGCCGAGCGGGGCGCCGCCGAGCAGCATCACGGTTGCGGCGTTCGTTGCGCGAATGTTCGGCGCTTCGTTCTTCGCGAACAAGAGCATCTGGCCCGTACGATAGGCGTGGCCGTCACACTCGATGTCGCCGCGCATCACATAGAGCGCGCGCTCTTCGTGACCGTTGGGCAGCGCAATGCGCGCGCGCGGCGCGCAGATGAGGTGTGCGTAAAACATTGGCGAGCGGGTCTTCACCGCGCTCTTTAAGCCGAACGCTTCGCCAGCAATCATCCGGCCGGTGACGCCGTCGCTGTCGAACGAGTGAAGCGCGTTCGTGTCGTAATGATCGAACTCAGGCGCGGTTTCTTCGTCGGCTTCGGGCAGCGCGACCCAGGCCTGGATGCCTTCGAGAAAGCCGCCGCCCGCGCGCATGCCCTCAAAACGTTCGGAGTGACTGATGCCGCTGCCGGCCGTCATCCAGTTCACCTCGCCGGGCCGGATCACCGCTTCGACGGCAAGTGAATCGCGGTGCGTGATTTCGCCATCGAGCAGATAGGTGACTGTGGCGAGCCCGATATGCGGATGCGGGCGTACATCGACGGAGCGTGGAATATCCGGCGCGAATGTGCGCGGACCCATGTGATCGAAAAAAATGAACGGGCCGACCATGCGGCGCTGCGCATAGGGCAGCACGCGCGCAACATCGAACCCGCCAAGGTCGCGCCGGCGCGCATCAATCACGAGTTCAGGCATGAAAAGCTCCGTGTTGCGCTGACATAGGCGCACAAACGCGCACGCGCCAAGTCACGGAGCAGCGAGCGCCTCAGCCGGCGACGGTGGTGCGGTGAAGCAGGCGCCGATAGCCCTGATAGCCGCCCGTCGCCATGTGGTTGAGGCAACGATTGTCCCACATCACAAGCATGTTTTCGCGCCAGTGATGGCGATAGACGAAGTCCGGCTTCGATTGGTGGCGGAACAGCGGATAGAGGATTTCGCGCGCCTCCTCTGTCTCCATGCCTTCGATGCCGATCGTGTAGCCCGGGCTGGCGAACAGCGCTTTGCGGCCGGTTTCCGGATGCGGCCGCACGAGCGGATGCGTTTGGGTGGCGCGTGCTTTCTCTGAGGGACGGATGGTCATCGAGCGGCCCTTATCGCGCGCGCCGTAAAAGCCATCCGGCGCGTAAGCGGGGCCGGCGGAGTGAATGGCGGTGAGCCCGTCGAGCTTTTCTTTCTCGCCGTCTTCGAGCGCGTCGTAAGCGGCGTATTGGTTGGCGAACAACGTATCGCCGCCAACGGGCGGGATGACGCGCCCATGCAGCAGCGTGGCGCTCGGCGGGTTGGCGAGGAAGCTCCAGTCGGAGTGCCAGTTCTCGGCGAAGATCGGCGCCGTTTCATCCGGCTCGCGGCTGACGGCGAGAACGTGCTCACGGCCCGGGATCGGCGCGATGAACGGGTCTTCGCCGAACTCGCCGAGCGTCAGCGTGAAACGCTCGAGATCGTCGTCGCTCATCGGCTGATCTGGAAACGCGAGCACTTGATGCTCGAGCCAAGCAGCGCGGATCGCCGCGATTTCGCGCGGCGACAGATCGTTGGTGAGATCGACGCCCGTGACCGTTGCGCCGCAAGCTTGACCCGACGGCGTGACCGAGATCGCCATCCGGCGCCTCCCCTTGTTTGGGGCGAGCCTAATCCCTGAGTGCGGGCGAACGCTAGCGCTTCAGCACGTCGCCCCGGTTCATCGGGTCGGGCAGGCGCTCGCCTTCCGGCACGAAGCTGAGCGAGACCGAGTTGATGCAGAACCGCAGGCGCGTCGGCGGGGGCCCATCGGGGAAGACGTGGCCCTGGTGGCTATCGCACCGGGCGCAGCGCGTTTCGATGCGCCGCATGCCGTAAGACGTATCCTCCACGCCGCGCACATGCGCCTTGTCGATCGGCATGAAGAAGCTTGGCCAGCCGGTGCCGCTCTCGAACTTGGTGGGGCTATCGAACAGCGGGAGGCCGCACAGCCTGCAACAATAGACGCCCGCTTCCTTCTCGTTGAGGAGGCCGCCGCAGAACGGCGCTTCGGTGCCGTGGTGCAGCAGCACGTCCTGCTCCTCGGCGGTAAGCGAGGCTTCCAGCATTTCACGCTCGCCCGGCGTAGGGGGCGTCAGGTCAAATCCGAGTTCGGAACGGGGGCGGGCGGAAGCGTCGGCCATGATGGTCTCCTCGTGGGTTCATACGTCGGCGTTTTTGGCTTGGTTTCCAAGACCTGTGCTTGCGGTCACGTGCGTCGGCCCCGCTTTGGGTGCAGTCTCCACGCGAGGGTAACGCAGGAGGAAGCGATGCGGATTGCAGCTTTGGCGGCGGCGCTGAGCGTGGCGCTGGCGGGCGCCGCGGCGGCGCAGCCCGATCCGGACGCGATGATCACGCGCCTTGAACAGTCACAGGCTGCGGCCGCGGCCGCGGCGCAGCGCCCGGGCGATGACGCGCTCACGTGCGAGGCGCTTCAGGCCGAAGTCACCACGCTGATGACGAGCCCGGAGATGGCTGCGTTCAACGCGCAGAACGCCGCCTTCGCGGCCGGTTATCAAGATCAGATGGCTGGCGCGCGCGGACAGATGGCGGCCGGTATGGCGATGGGCATGGGCATGGGGTTGGCGAGCGCGTTCATTCCAGGGCTCGGCATGGCGCAAAGCCTGGCGATGCGTGCGCAGGCCGCGGGCATGCAGCGGCAGGCGACGGAAAATCAGAACGCGATGATCGAGCAGGCCGGCAATACCGAAGCGGTGATGCCGACTTTGATACGCGCGCAGCGCGTCGTCGAGCTCGCGCAAACCAAGCAATGCGCGTTTCTTCAGGACGGAAGCGTCCCGCAACAATAGTTAGGTGACGCGCTCGCGCGGATCGTGCTCGCGCGCCAGACGCGCCATCAAGGACTTGGCGGCGGCGCGGATTTGCGCGGGCGTGTAACGGGCGCGGAGACGCCTGACGGCCGCAGGCAGCCCGCGCGCCTCGAACGCTTCGCACGTCTTGTGACGCGCGCACATTTCTTCGATCAGCAGATCGGCTTTCTCCGCCGCGGGCGCGAGGATCGGCGCGAGCAGCGCTGCAATCTCGGCCGCGAGCGGATCGCGCGCGCTCACGCTTCGGCCCGCTTGAGGATGGCCGCGGCCGCGCCCGCGAGCGAGGCTTTCACCTCGCGGCTCGCCACCCGCATCATCGCGGTAACGTTGATGGGGTTCACGGCGTAGCGGTCGCTGGGCGTGGCTTTGAGTGCGCCGGAATAGGGCACCGCTTCGGGCAAGAGCGAGGAGCCGAAGAACGGCGCCGCGCTGATTTCGGCACGCGTGGCGGCGTCGGCGTCTTCGCCAGCGCGCGAGCGGACGCGGTCGTTGACGCCGTTGAGCAGCACGGAAAACTCGTCTGGCTTCAGCCGCCGACCGCGTATTTCTGTGACGACATGCTCCAGCATGTTGAGGCCGGTGAGCGAATATTTTTCCGGCCGCACGGGCGCGACGATGTGATCTGCGGCGGCGATCGCGAGGCGCGTGAGAAAGGTGGCGCAGGGATTTGCGTCGATGACGATAGCGTCGACGCGCGTGCGCAGCACCTGGATCAGCGCATGGAAGCGCGCGAACGCCTCGGCGCGCTGGCGCTCGGAGCGATTGTCGAGCGTGAATTCGAACAGGCGCTCGTCGCCCGTGATCAGCTCGAAGCGCGGCTTGCCGGCGCGCTTTGACCGGTTGAGCGGCACGGCGAGGCGCGCGAACGCTTCGCGTTCGGCCGCGGAGGGGCCTGAGCCGACGAGCACCGAATAGATCGTTTGGTTCGCGGCGCGGATGCGGTTGCGTTCGGCGGGCGGCAGAAAGTACTGCGTCAGGTTGTGTTGCGGATCGAGATCGATGAACGCGATCGAGCGGTTCGCCGCGAGGTGCGCGGCGGTGAAGAGGTTGGCGGCAAGGACGGTTTTGCCCACGCCGCCCTTGATGTTGAGCATCGCGACGACACGGCCCTTTCCCGTGGTCTCGCTGAGCGCGCGGGCAAGTTCGGCCACGGCAGGGCCGGTGACCCCCGGGCGGATATCGACGAGCAGATCGTGATCGACGGCGACTGAGAGCCAGGACTCCGGCGCGATGTCAGCCGCGAGCACCGGCACGACCGGGCGCCCGTTGGCGAGCGCCAGAGACACAGCGCGGCGCATGCCGTCGCTTGCGGCCGCTGCTGGCGTCAGCAGAGGGATGATCGCGCCGGCGGTGACGACGGCCTCGGTGCTCGCTTCGGGCGCCGCCAGCTCATCGCTCAACGCGCGAGTTTCCACCCCGGCAGCCGAAAGCGCTGCGGCAAGTTCGCGCGCGGCGGATGCATCCGCCGGCTCGAACGCGAGTAGGTTCGCGGTCGACATCGATCAGCCCCGTTCGGACCCTATCAGTGCGGGGCATGTCCGCATAGCAGCGTGGGCTTTTCCGGCGACTCCCCCGGCGCTCGAAAGCTTGATAAGGTGTCCTCATGCCGAAAACTTGGACCCCGAGCAGCTGGCGGGACCTGCCAGCCAAGCACATTCCGACCGACTACCCGGACGCCGCGGCGCTGAGCGCCGTGGAAGCGACGCTGCGCAATTATCCACCGCTCGTGTTTGCGGGCGAGGCGCGGAATCTGAAGGCGAGCCTTGCGCAAGTCGCGGCCGGCAAGGCGTTCCTGCTGCAAGGCGGCGACTGCGCCGAGAGTTTCAAGGAATTCCACCCGAACAACATCCGCGACACCTTCCGCGCGCTGATGCAGATGTCGGTGGTGCTGACGTTCGCGGCCTCGCGCCCGGTGGTGAAGGTTGGGCGCATCGCGGGGCAGTTCGCCAAGCCGCGCTCTGAGCCGACCGAGACGATCGATGGGGTCACGCTGCCGTCCTATCGCGGCGACAACATCAACGGCATGGAGTTCACGCCCGAAGCGCGCATCCCTGATCCGCAGCGCCTGATCCAGGCGTACGCACAATCGGCGTCGACGCTGAACCTCATCCGCGCCTTCGCGAATGGCGGCTACGCCGACCTTCACAACGTGCACCGCTGGACGCTCGATTTCGTCGCCGACAGCCCGCAGGGGCGCCGGTACAGCGAATTGGCCGATCGGATTTCCGAAACGCTCGCGTTCATGGAGGCGTGCGGCATCACGCCGGAATCGACGCCGCAGATGAAGCACGTGGACGTCTACACGTCGCACGAGGCGCTGCTGCTCGGGTACGAAGAGGCGATGACGCGCGAGGATTCGACCTCCCCGGGAGACCACTACGACACCAGCGCCCACTTCCTCTGGATCGGCGATCGCACCCGCCAGCCGGACGGCGCGCACGTTGAATTCTTGCGCGGCGTGAAAAACCCGATTGGTCTCAAATGCGGCCCATCGCTTGATCCCGATGAGCTCTTGAAGCTGATCGACATTCTGAATCCGTCGAACGAGCCGGGCCGTATCACGCTGATCACGCGGTTCGGTTCGGACAAGGCCGAAGCTGGCCTGCCCAAGCTGGTGCGCCCTGTTGTGCGCGCGGGCAAGCAGGTGGTGTGGTCGTGCGATCCGATGCACGGCAACACGCTGAAGACCAACTCCGGCTACAAGACGCGGCCGTTCGACCGCATTCTTTCCGAAGTGCGCACGTTCATGGACGTGCTGCCGACGGAGAATGCGTATCCGGGCGGCGTGCATGTCGAGATGACGGGGCAGAACGTCACCGAGTGCCTGGGCGGCGCCAAGGAAGTGACGCTCGAGGATCTGTCGGATCGCTATCACACGCATTGCGATCCGCGCTTGAACGGGCGCCAGGCGATCGATCTTGCCTTTGACATCGCCGAGGCGTTCCGCGGCAAGGCGCGCGCGCAAGTCGCGAAAGCGGGATGATCCGCTGGCTTGCGCTGGCGGCGGCCGCGCTGCTTTGCGGCTGCGTCTTCACATCGGAGCGGCCGCTCTATGGCGCTGACGACGGCGTGAGCTTGTTCGCCGATGGCGCGCGCTTCGAGTGGCGTGAGAATGGCCGCGAGACCGATAAGCGCACCGTTGTGATGCGGCGGCGCGGCGACAAGTACGACATCGAGATGGTGGGCGAGGACGAGCCGCTGCGCGGCGCGGTGTTCGTGCCGGTCCCCGGCACGCGCCAGGACGACTACATTGTCCAGCTTCACATCACGTCAGAGGTTGAGCAGCCGGCCTATGCGTTCATGTGGGCGGTGGAGGGCGGTTATCGCGTCGTGGCCGCGCCGAGCCAGGTGGACGATACGACGGCCGGCGAGCGGGCGATGGCGGCCGAGTGCACCGCGCGCCCGAACGGCGAATGCCATGTGGCAAGCGCGCGGGCGCTTGAGCGTATTTACCGTGCGGGCGTCTATCCGCGCTACGTCACTGGCGGCGAGGCCCCGGGCGACTATATCGACCTGGTGGCCGAGGCCCGTGGGGAGACGCCGTGAAGCTGAACATCGCCGTACAGATGGACCCGATCGACACGATGTTGGTCGAGCGGGACACCTCCCTTGCTCTGATGGTGGCGGCGCAAGAGCGCGGGCATCGCGTTTCCTGGTTTCACCCCAACGACCTCTTCTTCGAAGAGGGGCGCGTGTTCGCGCGTCTTAAGCGCGTAAGCGTGAGCTTCACGGAAGGCGCGCATTACAAGACCGAGCGGGAAGAGGTCGTCGAGGCCGCTTCGCTCGATGTGATCCTGATCCGCCAGGATCCGCCGTTCGATATGGGCTACGTCTCCAACACCTATTTGCTCGAACTTGCCGGCACGATGGTGCTCAATCGCCCGCGCGGCGTGCGCAACATTCCAGAGAAGATTTCGACGCTCCGCTTTCCCGATCTGATCCCAGCAACGTTCGTGGGGCGCGATATCGACGCGCTGCTGGAATTCGCCAAGCGCCACGGCGAGATCGTGATGAAGCCGGCTTTCATGGCCGGCGGCGAAGGCGTGGTGAAGCTCAAGGCCGATGCGCACGATTTCAAATGGCGCGTGCAGAAGTTCCTCGAAGAGCTCGGCAAAGAGCCGATCGTGGCCCAGCAATATCTGCCGCGCGTATTCGACGGCGACAAACGCCTGTTCGTCTTGGGCGGCGAGCCGATCGGCGCGGTGCGCCGCATGCCCCAAGGCGGGGACTTCCGCGCCAACCTGCACGCCGGCGGTGTCGCGGTCGCGACCGACGTCGATGCGCGCGATCGTGAGATCGCCGCGCGCGTTGCGCCGCTGCTCGCGGAAGAGGGCGTTCTGTTCGCGGGGCTCGACGTGATCGACGGGCGGCTAACCGAGATCAACGTGACCTCGCCGACCTTGGTGCGGGAGCTGAAACGTTTCGGCGGCGAAGACATTCCGGCGCGGTTCTGGGAGCGCGTCGAGGCGCTCAAGCAATAGCCGCGCGGCGCGAATCGCCGGACGCACCTAGCGCATGCTCAGCCTCATCTCCGACGCGTATGGGGAACTTTGGGGGCCGCTGCGGCTCCTCAACTCCTTCTTCTTCTTGGCGGCGACCGGCTTTGCCGCCGCCGCGATCGCAACATGGATCGCGCTGCCCGCGCTCTGGAAGCTGCTGCCCACGGATAAAGGGCGCGCCTTCGCGGTGAACGCGGAGATGAGCGTCGGCAAGCCGGTCAGCGCCGGCGTTATCTTCGTCACGATCTTCTGCCTCGCGAGCCTCATCTTCGTACCGGCGGATGCGCGTGCGATTTGGACCATCCCGCTCGTGATCGCGGCGATGTTCGTGGGCTATTTCGACGACAAGCGTGGCGGCTTCAGCGAGTACGTGCTCGCGCTCGCCGATCTCGTTATCGCGCTCGCGGTGACCCTGGTGATCTGGGGCTGGGATCCGGTGACGATCTGGCTGCCAGGGTGGCGCACTGACTTCGTGCTCGATCCATTGCTCGCCATTCCGCTCGGCACCGGCGTCGTCTGGATGGCGATCAACGCCGTGAACTGTTCGGACGGCGTCGATGGCGTGTCCGGGAGCCTCACGGGCACGGCGATCATGCTGCTGGGCGCGCTGCTCTACGCCGTGCTCGGCAATCAGGAAGTCGCTGAGCATTTGCGCGTGCCGTTCAATCCGGAGGGCGCGTCGTGGGGCATCATGGCGTTCCTGATGGTCGGTGCGCTTGGCGGCTACCTTTGGTACAACGCAGCGCCCAGCGTCGTGCTGATGGGCGACTCGGGTTCGCGCCCGATAGGGCTGCTGATCGGCATGCTGGTGCTGGCGACGAACAATCCGCTCTTTCTTGTTCTTGCTGGGTCAGTGATCTTGCTCAACGGCGCGACGGGGCTCTTCAAGGTCGCGCTGCTTCGGTTCTTCAAGCTGAAGATCCTCTCGGGCGTGCGCTTCCCGCTGCATGACCATTGCCGCAAGGAGCTCGGCTGGTCGAACACGCAGGTGCTGGTGCGCTTCATGCTGCTGCACTTGGCGCTGTCGTCGCTGCTGGTGATCTTTGCACTGAAGGTGCGCTAGCTGCCGTTCTGCCGCGCGAGGCGCAGAAATTCTTCGCGCGTGCGCGGGTCATCGCGCACGACCCCGAGGAGGCGGGACGTGATCATGCG
>Ga0268299_1004304_pt1 | contig 11334 bp, 4 predicted proteins | sample NOBtaG_FD_193484 | JGI IMG/M metagenome (GOLD analysis project Ga0268299, IMG submission 193484) | Activated sludge microbial communities from bioreactor in Nijmegen, Gelderland, Netherland - NOB reactor | ecosystem: Engineered > Bioreactor > Aerobic > Activated sludge | place: Netherlands... | reverse complement strand
ACGGGGGAGTTATCCGGATCCGACGTCACGCCGGGCACAGTCGTCGGCCAGATCGAGCATGGGTTGCAACTGGGCGCGGTAACCGTGAACGTCACATTAACGCTCGCGGGCGGAGTTTGCCTGTTGCCGCTATCGTCAACGGCGCGAACGAGAATGGTCGCCGAGCCGCTGGCGGGCGTGTTCCAGACGTAGCTCCAGGAAGTCTGACCGGTAGCGGGACGCCAGGAGACGCCAGCGTCGACGGAAACCTCGACGGCGGCAACCTGGCCACCCACATCGGAGGCTCCGCCGGTGATGGAGATAGGTGTGTTGCCAGCGACGGGACCCGCCGCCGGGAAGGTAATAGTGGCGACGGGAGCCGTTGTATCGGTGCTTGCAGTGGCGGGAAGCAGCCCGGCCTGGAGCGTAGTGGGTTGAACGCCCATGTCGGCCAACAGGTTCACAGTGGCCTGTTGCATGCGGACGTCGGCCGGGCCGCCGCCGCGGTCGTGTTCGCTGTCGAGACCCCAACTCCATTGAACGGTGCCGGCGCCGAACACCCAAGCCCCGCTGGGGTGTTTGTAGAGCGTGAGCGAGTGCGTCGAGGTTCCGGGACCGTAGTTGGTGCCGTAGTCGAGAATGCGATCCACGCCGCCGACGGTGGTCGAACTCAGCTTAAACAGCGAGGGTGGACTGAAGCCATTGTCGAGCGCCTCGTCCCACTCGTAGCCGAGGGTTCCATCGGGAAGCGTGGCGACCTGGCCGGGAGCCAGAGTGGCGATCGAGGTATTGCGCCAGAAGCGCAGCTTTCCATAGGGCTCGGGCACCGTCATGGCGTAGGTGCAGCAGTTCACGGTGAAGATGGTGCCGGTGAGCTCGTTCTCGGGACGGCCGCCATCGGACGGCGGGCTGAACCGAGGATCGCGCCAGGTGCCGGTCCAGGTGGACGTCGGATCGATCTTGGCGTCGGCGTGCGTCTCCTTGTAGCAGACCAGGGTGCGATAGGCCGTGGCCGGGCTGGAGATGCTGTTCTCATAGCGAGTCTTCCAGAAGACCTCGTTACCGGAGAAGAAGGCGAGGTGAACGCCGGCGGCGCGGGCCGCTTCAACGTTGGCGCGCTGAGCGCCGGACCAGTATTCGTCGTGCCCGACCGACATAAAGATCTTGTGGTTGGTGAGCAGGTTGCCGCGACGGTCGGTGTCGATGCCGGCAATGTAAGTGACGTCGTAGCCGTTGGCTTCCAGCCAGCGGATCATCGGGTATTCCGCGTTGAACACCCAGTCTTCGGGGGCGTTGTCGCGGGTGGTGAAGGGCCGGTTGTAGCTGACCTTATAAGCGCGGCCCGCGGGAGATCCGACGTAAAGCGAATTCCCACCGTACGCGTTGTAGGCTTGCCATGTTGTATCCGAAGTCTGGAACACGATGGCCGACGTGCTGGCGTCGTTGCGGACGACGAAGACCACGTGGCTGGAGTCCACGCCGCTGGACTGTCCGACGAGTTTGGCGAAATAGATGCCGGATTTGGCGTTGGTCGGAATGGTCCACTGTGCCGACTCGGCCCAATTGCCGCAATCGACCAGGCCGGTGGAGGACTGGGTGAGGCAGTTCGGCTGAGATTGAGGCAGCGGGACGCTCGGGTTGACGGTGGCGATCAGCGCCGCGCCGTTGCCGCCGTAATAACCCATGCGGTAGATGTCGAGCCGGTAAGAGCTGGCGGTCGTCTTGATCTTGAATCGGACGGTCTCACCGAGGTTGTAGCTGATATCGGTGGTGAAGCCCTGGATGTCGGGGTCTCCCGCGCCAGTAATATCCCATTGGCTGGGCGGAACTCCGCCGCCTGAGGAACTTCCGGAGGTGAGGAAGCTCAACGGAGCGGCCGGAGAAGCGGGTGAGGTGAGCGAGGTTCCACCGGGCTCAGTGGACCGGACACGATAGTAGTAGGTCGTCGACGGCGAGAGACCCGTAATGCTGACGGCGTGGGCTGTGACGTTGGCCGCGTCCGTGACGAACAGGTTCAGGTTCGAAGGACTGGTTCCGTAGTCGACGCGCGAGTTGGACAACAGATTGGTGGTCCAGGTGACGATGGCGGCAGTGGAGCCAGTGGTGGCGGCCACGTTGGAGATCGTCATAGGAACGAAGGCGGTGGTCTGGAACGTGAGCGGGGCGGCCGGAGCGACAGGGAATATCGACTGGTTGCCTGAAGTGTCGGCGGAAACGACGCGGTAGTGGTAGGTCGTGTTCGAAGCGAGGCCTGTCAGCACCACGTTCTGGGCGACGCCGAAAGTGGACACGGCGGCCGATAGATTCAGGTTCGAGGCGGATGTGCCATACAGGACCTGGGCGTTGGCGGCTTCGTTGGTCAGCCACGTGACGTTGGCCGAGCTAGAAGCGGGCGCCGCGGAAACGCCGCTAATGAGGGGCGCGGCGGTATCCAGGAAGATCACGTCGACCCAGTAGTTCGAACCCGCGTAGGTATTGGACGGGAAGGCGCTTGCGCCGTAGAGGTAGACGCCGTTGCCGCCGGAGCTGCCGGTGGACGGGGCCGTCAACGGTCCGTTCACCGTGGCCGAGGCGAAATAGTTCTCGTTGACCGAGTAACGGCCGACGGGCGCGTGATAAGAGACGGTGTAAGTGGTGTTGGCGGAGATCGGAACGGGAGTGGCAAAGAGCAACTGCTGCCAACCGGTGGCGGTCTCGTTGGTGAAGGTTCCGGTGGCAAGCAGCGAGCCGTCGGCGGCCCAGAGGCTGCCGGTGTGCGTGCCGGTATTTCCCGACCCCTTGTAGAACGCGACACCAGCGACGCTACCCGCTGTCTGCGCGACGAATTTGACGCCGAGCTCGATGGCGCTGTTGTCCGGATCGGCAAGGATATCGGGGGTCGCGCTGGCGTTCCAGAGCGAAAGCGCGGTCTCCGTGAAAGACGCGGGCGGCTGGCCGACCGCCGGGTAGACGGTCGTGTTCGAAAGTAGGTCGGCGGACGTCAGCCGGAAGTAATACTTCTGCCCCTGGCCGAGACCAGTGAGGGTGAGGGAATGGGATGTCTTCTGAACCGCATCGGAGACATTCAGCGGCAGGCTCGACTCGGAGACGCCGTAGTCGATGCGCGAAGATGCCGGTTTGTTGGTGGTCCAGCGAACCGTCGCCCTGCCGAGCAGACTGGGCACTACGTAGACGCCGGAGATCACCGGCGGCGCTGGGTCGAGCGTAGTGAACGTGAGCGGGGCGGCGGGCGGATTCGGGGAGGTGGCCGTGTTTCCGAGGGCGTCCGCCGAGACCACAGTGTAGTAATAAGGAGTGTTGGAGGTAAGACCGCTGAGGGCCACGGTATGCGAGGTGACCATCGTTCCGACGAAGGCAGTCAGGTTGAGCGCGCTGGGCGAAGTTCCGTAGTTGACACGGCTGTTGGACGCCTCATTCGTGGTCCACGTAACGGAAGCCGAATTCAGGCCGGGAGTAACCGCGATGGCCGAAATCACCGGCGGGACGTTATCCACCACCGTGAAGGAAAGGGGCGCGGCCGGCGGCTGCGGCGAGGTGGAAGAACCGAACGTGTCGGCGGAACTTACACGATAGTAGTAAGTTGTTCCAACGGTTAAACCCGTGAGGGTCACGCTATGATTGGTGACATTGGAGGCGCCGGTCGCAACGAACGGAAGCGAACTGGGCGAAGTTCCATAATCGACGCGCGAATCCGACACGCGGTCCGTGAGCCAGGTTATGGTTGCGGTAGACCCGCCTCCAGCGCCCTGGACGGAGGTGATTACCGGCCCAGACTGCGGAGAGGTGGTGAATGTGAAATCGGCAGACGTATGCAGGTTGCCCTGACCGTCCCGACTCTTGACGCGGAAGTGGTAGAGCGTATTGGCGGTCAAGCCGGAGAGAGCGACCGAGTGGTTGGTGACGAGCGCGGGATCGAGGACCGTGGACTGGCCATAAGCGGCGGTGAGGCCGTAGTCGACCTGGGTGTCGGCCGGAGCCGAGGTCGTCCACGTGATGGTCGCGCCCGAACCGGTGACGTTCCCCGAGGAGATTGCGCTGAGGAACGAGTTCATGTTGACTGTTACGTTCCGCAGGAGAGTGCTGGCGTCGGGATTCGACGAAGCGAACTGCGCCTCGTACTGAATGTATCGGGAGACCGCCCCCACGGTTCCGCCGTTGGCGATCGAGGCGAACGAGGTCCAGGAGCCGTCGGGCACGGCTGTATCGCCTGTCCGAACGCGCATGGATATCGACGTGCCCGCCGGAGCGTCGGCGGTCCACGCAAAGGCGCCCCAACTGGTGGCCGCGGAGCCGTCCAGAACCCGCGAAGTGAATGTGGCCGGATAAGTATGCGGAGTAAGTTGCAGCCAGTTGATGGAAACCCCAGTTCCTCCAGCGATATAATCGCTCGCCAGCGGGCGCATCAAGGCGCCGATCGCTATGGAGTGGCTGGCGACTTGGACTCCGTCGACAAAGTAAACGACGGAACCGGCGTTCCACTGAATGCGGTAAGTGCGCATAGTCCCCAGATAGGAAGGACCGATATCGGTTTCCAGGGATGTCGATCCGTCGTTAGTCCGGACTAAGAGGGAACCGCCCGCGCCGGTGCTGAAGATAGCCCACGGAGGAGCCGCGAAGTCCACTCCGAGACCGGCGTGTTGGAACCCCTCGGTGGAGAATCTGGCGGAGAACTCCAACACTCGTCCGGGAGCGAATACCGCGTCGGTGCCAAGGCGCGAGGCGTCGACCGTGACGGCTCCGCCCGATACGGTGGACGTCCCTTCGGGGGACCATTGCGTGCTGGTCCATCCGGCCGGAAGGGCCGCGCCGGAAAAGTCCGTGGCGACCGCCGGTTGGGCCTGGACCTCGCCGTCTTCCCGCTCGGCGATAGAGGCTCCGGCAAGGGTTCCGGCGGTAAAATCGGCTGTGGTGGTGTCCACGAGCGACGGCGCGCCCGGCACGCCCGAAGGCATAAGGGTCACAACGGCGGAAGCCGAACGGGTTGGATCCTGAACGGAGGTCGCGGTGACGGTTACATTCGCGATGGCGGCGATCGTGGAAGGAGCCGTGTACCGAGCCGTCGTCGAGTCGATCGGCAGAAGCGTTCCGATCGAAGGGGTGACCGACCAGGTGACGGCCGTGTTGGCGGCGCCAACCACGGTACCAGTGAAGTTCTGGAACTGGGCGGCGCTCAGCACCGCGGTTTGCGGGGATATCGAAACGGATACCGCGGCGGATGTGTAGTTCACGGCGCAGAGGCCGGCTGCCGCGCGGAATATCGCGTACTGGATGCCCTTGATCGTTTCGGTGCGGTAAGTTCTTGCCGTGCCGCCAATGGTGACGGAAGAGACAGTGCCCGTGGCCGATGCGAACGGGACCATGACCTCGGCGCCGTTGGAGCCGGTGGCCAGGCTGATGTTGAAGCCTAACGCCGCCCCATTCCAGGTGTAGTTGGAGAACGAGGAGCCATCGCGGCCATCCAGCCACCTGAGCAATTGCGCCGCGCTGATGACCGGCACGCCGCGCGCCTTGGCCGAGGCCACCACAGCGTCTGACATGACTTGCAGGGGCCCGGAGGCTTGATCGGTGTGAATGTTGGCGTCGAAGAATCCGTAGTAGCCTTCCGGCCCCAGCGCGCGGTCGAGCAGCGTATTCGGGGTAAACGGATAGCTCTGACCGGATTCGTCGGTCATTTGCGTCGGGCTCTGGTAGATGTTAAGGGTGGAGCCGTCCATGTTGGCGAAGCGCATGACCATGCCGGAGCCAGTCATGAAGCCAGGAGTATCGTTCACCCACTCGGGCGGCCAGTAGTAGTAGTTCGTATCGAGACGGATCCCGTTGGCCAACTCGACAGCGGGCTGAGTGGACCAGTCGGAGAAAGCGATGCAGTGGGTGCGATTCGTCTTCGGCGACGGAATCGTCGTGTACTTGGCCCTGAATTCATTCAACTGGGTGGAATAGAAAGACGGCAGGGTGCTGGGAGTGTAGTCGGCGCAACCGGTGTTGACGTGGAGGCCCAGCTCAAAACCGAGGTTGTGGTAGGTAAGCGCCGTGGAGGCGCTAATGGCGGTATCCGTGAAGATGTAGGAAGAACTGCGGATACACTCCCAATTGTCGACGACGCAACCTGCCGGGCTAGCCGCGATATGGCTATCGAAGCGGCCAATGGTTCCGCCGTTGGCGTGGTCGTCTCCGGTGAGCACGACGGCGGCCTTCTTGCCGAAGGGGAAGTACCAGAATCTGGGCAGCGGCTTCTTATTCAGATTCATTTGCAGAATCATGTTGGCCAAGAGGCGCTGCTGCTCGTCAGCCTGCGGGATGGCGACCTTCGACAGGTCGATCCAGTCCGGCTGGGGATCCGAGGAGTCGGCTCCGAAGAACATGTCGTTGCTGCGAATCGGCGCCTGGCCGTCGCGGTCGATTCCGGCCCAGGCCGGATTGCCCTGCCTCGTGTATACGACCGAGCGGGCCAGATCGTAGGTGAACGCCGCGGCTTGCCCGCCCAGGACACCGACGTTGCGGAGCGTAACCGCCGGGCTCGACGTAGCGGCCGAAGCGGTGGAGTACAGCGTAGCCAGGGCCGAGGCGCCGCTTAACGAGTAGAGATCCGCCGTGCCGTGATATTGAATGGTCTGGCTCACAAGGCCCGCACCGGGCGCCTGCGCGGTGTTGATCAGCAGGTATCCGTTAGACAACGTGTTGACCGAGGCAGCGAGGCCAAGCAGGCCTGCAAGCTGCTTGTCTGGCCGCATGGCGATGAGCTTGCCACCGCCCGTGACCCAGTCGGCAAACATGTTGACTTGCGCCGCCGTGAGCGGCGTCTCGCCAAGGATGACGACATCCCGGCTCGCCAGCACGGACGCGTTGACCGAGGTGAGGTCGGCGTAGCTGGCTCCGTTGAATCCCTCAGCCTTGAGAATCTCCGAGTAGTAACCCGAGAAGGGGTTCGCGGTAGTGCCCACCACGAGAACCGGGTTGGTCTGGCCGAACGCTATGCCCCCGATGCCGAAAAGCACCGCTCCGAAAAATGCTGGTAAAGTCGCACGAGTATTCACAGTGCGGAGACTGGAAGCATGTGAGGGACCATACGGACGGTGGAGAAATAAAATTCTACTTCATTTGTTTTCTTACTGTTACGGGACGCACGGGAGTCCCCAAATTTGGACCGGACGAAAAGTTTCACTCGAACTGAGATGAAGTACCCAAGCGTTTCCAATTGTGCCCTACACTTGCCTAAGGTCGAGAAGCCACCGGAGACCAGGTTGCTCAGGCTGGGGCCTTAGGCGAATTGCTGACTGCAGGTTCAGGCGAATAGGAGGCCCAGGCGTGCTAAAGCCGAGGGCCGGACGCCGCAAACGCGCGAACCGGCCGACACCTTACCGCGTTGAGAAGAGGTCGCGAAACCTGATTCAGGCTGGCCTAGCCCAGACCGATTCGCTACGGTAGGCCTGCGTGGCTCGAACCACCATGAATCGCGGGCTGGGGGCAACAATTGCTGTCCGCCGGGCGGATCTCAGGCGCAGCGTATCCCTCAGCGACGACACCACTCCGGCTCTGGGCGTTCGCCGGTAGCGGGCCGGGGGCATCACTCGATATCAGCGACGAATACCTGACCTGGCAGGCTCCGTTTGCGGCGCGGAAGATCGCATATTGGACTCCCTTGATCGTCTCCGTGCGGAAAGCGGTGGGCGTTCCGGCGATGGTGACCGAGGAAACCGACGCGCCATCGAAACTGAACGGCGCCATTACCTCCGCGCCATTCGATCCAGGCGCGAGCGCGATGGAAAAGCCGAGGATCGTTCCGTTCCAACTGTACTTCGTGAACGACGAACCTTCGCGGCCGTCGATCCAGGCCAGGAGTTGACGCGCGCTGATAACGGGAACGTTCCGCGCCTTGGCGGAGCCGACAACAGCGTCGGACAACTCCTGCTGGTGGCCGGTGGCGTGATCGCCGTGAATATTCGCCACGAAGAAGCCGTAGTAGCCTTCGGGCCCCAACGCGCGATCCAACAATGCGCCGGACGTGGCCGGAAAGCTCTGGCCCGATTCGTCAGTCATCTGGGTCGCCGCCTGGTAAACGTCGATTGAAGAACCATCCAGGTTCGCGAATCGCATCGGCATGCCGGAGCCGGTCATGAATCCGGGAACGTCCTTCACCCAGTACGCCGGCCAATAGTAGTAGTTCAGGTCCATGCGAATGCCATTGGCGAGCTCGAACTTCGGCTGCGAAGCCCAGTCGGGGAAGGCGATGCAATGAGTGCGGTGTGTCGCCGGCGCCGGAATCGTGTGGTACCTAGCCCTGAAATCGCGCAGTTGATTCTTGTAGGCGGCGCGCAGCGAGTACGGAGAATAGTCGTCGCAATACGTGCTGAGGTGAAGGCTGATTTCGAATCCGAGGCTGTCGTATGATTGCGCTTCCACCGCACTGATCTCAGTCCTCGGGTAGATATAAGCTGTACTTCGAATGCATTCCCAGTTGTCGACGACGCAGCCTTCGGGGCTCGCCTTGATATGGCTGTCGAATCGGCCGATGGTTCCACCGTTGGCGTGGTCGTCTCCGGTGAGCACGACGGCGGCCTTCTTGCCGAATGGAAAGTACCAGAACCTGGGCAGCGGTTTCCTATTCTGATTCATATGGAGAATCAAATTCGCCAGCAAGCGCTGCTGCTCATCAGCCTGTGGGATGGCGATCTTCGACCTGTCGACCCAGTCCGGCCGCGGATCGGAAATGGCGGCGCCGAAGAACATATCGTTGCTGCGAATCGGCGCTATGCCGTCGCGTTCGGTCCCGGCCCAGGCTGGATTGCCTTGCCTTGTATATACGACTGACCGGGCCAAATCGTAGGTGAACGCCGCGGCCTCTCCGCCCTTATCGCCCACGCTCCGAATCGACACGGCCGGATGAGCGGTTGCCGAGGAGGCGTTTGTATACAGGCCGGCAACGGCGGTGGCGCCGCTTAGCGTATAGAGATCGGCCGCGCCGTGAAATTGGATGGTCTGGTCCACGAGCCCAGCGCCAGGCCCTTGCGCTGTGTCAATCCTCAGATAACGGTCGGAGAGCCGACCGGCTGCGGCCGACAGACCGAGCAGTCCGGCAAGCCGCTTGTCGGGCCGCATGGCGATCAGGTTGCCGCCTTCATTCACCCACTCGGAGAACATGGCGGCCTGCGCCGCGCTAAGCGGAGTCTCCCCCAGAATGACCACGTCGCGGCTGGCCAAAGTGGCCGGCGTGACCGAGGTGAGATCGGCATAACCGGCTCCATTGAAGCCCTCCGTCCTTAGGATCTCGGAGTAGTAGCCGGAGAAGGGCCTCACGCCCGTGCCAATGACAAGAATCGGGTTTGTATGGGGGGTGACCGGCTCGTTAACGCGAAATAGTGCCCAAGCGCAAACGTTCAGCACGGCTACTCCGAGGAATAGCTTCACAGCAGCGCGATTATTCATTTTTTTGGAAGTCCTACGGTCTGGCCTCCAGCCCGCCGAGGACGTTTGAATCCGAAATTGTTTTCTTAGGGATTCAATTATATACACCTCGGTGACGATTCCAAGCGAGCAGCAGGCGAAGGGGTCAAAAAATCCGAGACGAAGTTCCCAAGCGTTTCCAATTGTGCCGTTCGATCGCCGCCGGCGAGGGATTCGGACGAGTGGCGGGAGCGGCTTTCGCCGCGGCCGTGAACGGGTTCAACACCGGTATAGCCAACAAAAGAATCGGCGTACCAGTTTCGCGCCGCAGCGGCAGAGCATTTGGTAGGCGACATGCTTTTGTTGGACCGGAAAGCCGCAAGGTCACGACCCAGAATGATTGCCCCAACAGTAGAGCTAGGCGAGGGAGCCAGGATTTTTCAACCGGACCTGGTGAATTTATATGGATGCCGAATCGGCGCTGGAACAAAGATTGGCGCCTTTGTGGAGATCCAGAAAGGCGCGGAGATTGGGGCGAACTGCAAGATATCCAGCCACACATTCATCTGCGAGGGAGTCCGCATCCGGGATGGCGTGTTCGTCGGGCACGGAGTGATGTTCACGAACGACCTGTTTCCGCGAGCGGTCAACGAGGACGGTTCGCTGCAAACGGAAGCGGACTGGGAAGTGGTGCCGACCGAGATCGGCGACTACGCTTCGTTGGGTTCGAACTCGACGATTCTTGCCGGGATCAAGATCGGAGCGGGGGCCATGGTGGGCGCGGGGGCCGTGGTGACCAAGGATGTGCCGCCTTATGCAGTGGTGGCGGGGGTTCCGGCGCGCGTGATCGGGGATGTGCGGGCTCGTAAGGAGGAGAAATAAGAAATCATGATTAAGACAGCAGTCGTAGGCTATGGCTATTGGGGACCGAATCTGGTCCGGAACTTCGCCGAAAGCGGCAGAACAACAGTGGTGGGCGTGAGCGACCTGCGTGAGGACCGCCTGGTGGCGGCGCAGCGGCGCTTCCCCGGGATCAAGGCGACCAACGACGCGGCCGAGCTGATCAACGACCCGAACGTGGATGCGGTCGCCATCTCCACGCCGGTATCCTCGCACTTCGATCTGGCGATGGCCGCGTTGAAGGCGGGCAAGCACGTGTTGGTGGAAAAGCCGATCACGTCGACCTCCGAGCAGGCGCTGCGGCTGATGGACGAGGCGGCCAAGCGGCGGCTGACCTTGATGGTGGACCACACGTTCGTCTATACGGGCGCGGTGCGGAAGATTCGCGACCTGGTCCAATCCAACGATCTCGGCGACATCCTTTACTACGATTCGGTGCGCGTGAACCTGGGCCTGTTCCAGCGAGACGTGGACGTGATCTGGGATCTCGCGGTGCACGACCTGTCGATCATGAACTACGTTCTCGATTCGCGCGCGCTGGCGGTGACGGCTACCGGCATGAGCCACGTGAACAACGGGCCGGAGAACATCGCCTACCTCACGGTCTTCTGCGGCGGTAACCTGATCGGCCACGTCAACGTGAATTGGCTGTCTCCAGTGAAACTGCGCCGGACGCTGATCGGCGGCTCGCGCAAGATGATCGTCTACGACGATATGGAGAACAGCGAGAAGGTGAAGGTCTACGACAAGGGGATCACGATCAACGGCAATCCCGAGACCACGTACCAGGCGATGATCGGCTACCGATCGGGCGACATGTACGCGCCGCAGCTCGAGGTGACCGAGGCGCTGAACGTCGAGCTCCGCCACTTCGCAGATTGCGTGGAGTCGGGGGCGACGCCGATTACGGGCGGGCAGGCCGGGCTGGCGGTGGTGCAGATTCTGGAAGCCGCGACGCGGTCGATGCGCAATAGAGGGCAACTGATCGAGATCAATCAGCCGCCGATGGGCGCGGTGGCGTAGGGTCCGCGGAAACGCGGCAGGAGAATATATGGTTCCCTTCGTTGATTTGAA
>Ga0268299_1004303_pt1 | contig 11344 bp, 6 predicted proteins | sample NOBtaG_FD_193484 | JGI IMG/M metagenome (GOLD analysis project Ga0268299, IMG submission 193484) | Activated sludge microbial communities from bioreactor in Nijmegen, Gelderland, Netherland - NOB reactor | ecosystem: Engineered > Bioreactor > Aerobic > Activated sludge | place: Netherlands... | reverse complement strand
GCAGATGCAAACCATATTACCGCACCTCATCCTGAAGGATTAGGAGCAAAAAATGTAATGCGCCTTGCACTTGAAGATGCCGGATTAAAACCAGAAGATATTGATTATGTAAATGTACATGGAACATCTACGCCTCTTGGTGATGTAGCAGAAACCAAAGCTATCCTTGGTGTTTTTGGTGAACATGCGTACAAACTAAACATTAGCTCTACAAAATCAATGACAGGACATTTATTAGGAGCTGCAGGTGCAATAGAAGCAATTGCTTGTGTACTTGCTGTAAAAAACGATGTTGTTCCTCCTACTATCAACCACTTTACTGACGATCCTGCTTTAGACAACAAACTTAATCTTACATTTAATAAAGCTCAAAAACGTGAAGTTAGAGCTGCATTAAGTAATACATTTGGTTTTGGAGGACACAACGCCTCTGTTATTGTAAAAAAATATACTGCATAATTTTTTTCGATTGTCCGTTTTTCAAAAACCCATACGAATTTATTTTTCCCCAGATAAAAATTTCTACGAATCACTTCGTAATATTCTCGGCTTCTATCCCAGTAACATTGATATTTACAAACAAGCATTTCGCCACAGTTCTGCTGCGCAGCTTATAAAAAAGGGCGTAAAAGACAGCAATGAACGATTAGAGTTTTTAGGCGACTCAATTATTGGATCCATTGTAGCAGAATATTTATTTAAAAAATTTCCTTATAAAGATGAAGGTTTTTTAACCAAGATGCGCTCTAAAATGGTTAGCCGAAATCAACACAATAAAATTGCACTTAAGCTCGGCCTGAATGTTTTTTTAGAAACCAACAATGAACGATTTGGCTCTAAACCAAGCTCTATAAATGGAGATGCTTACGAAGCATTAATTGGAGCCATATACCTTGATAAAGGTTACCGTGTAGCAAAAAATTTTATCCTTACTCGCATCATCAATATTCATATTGATATGGATGAAGTAGAAACAAAAGAAGTAGATTTTAAGAGTAAACTAATTGAATGGGCGCAAAAAGAAAAAGCTTCATTTTCATTTGAAACCATACAAGATGCAGCTTCCTCAAATGATAAAATGTTTCTGATTCACCTTGTTGTAAAAAATGAAGTTTTGGGTATTTCACAACACTTTTCAAAAAAAAGAGCAGAACAATTGGCTGCCGAACAGGCCTGTCTAAAACTAGAAATTCAATTTTAACGTCTTATTTGTGCTCAGAAATGAGCAAAAAATATTGTTAATTCACTTGAAAATAGTATATTAGCAACCTTAACAAAATCCCTACAAATGAAAAAACTTTTATTTTTTACGTTTTTAGCCGTTTTTACTTTTATAAACGTTCGTACATCTAAAGCCTCTCATATTGCCGGTGGCGATATTAGTTATACATGTTTAGGCAACAATCAATATCAAGTTAACCTAAATCTTTTTGTAGATTGTTTAGGATTTGACCCTGGGGCTACGCAAACAATTACTTTTACTAGTACTTGCGGAGGCAACCAAACAATTCAAGTAAACGTTACTAATCCAGGAGGAACGGAAATTTCTCAGCTTTGTCCTTCGCAAATTAATAACAGTACATGTAATGGGGGTTCATTGCCAGGAATGTGGGTTTTTAATTTTGTTGGAACTGTAACATTAAGTCCAAATTGCGATACTTGGACTGCAGGCTGGTCAACTTGTTGCAGAAACAATGCAATCTTAAATTTAACAACTGCTGCTTCTCAAAATAGTTACATCGAAACAACGATGAATACACTTACAAATCCTTGTAACAATTCGCCTGCATTTACAGCACAACCAATCCCTTACGTTTGTATTAACCAACAAGTAAATTATAGCTATGGCGTTGTTGAAACAGACGGAGACTCTTTATACTATACTCTTGTTAGCGCCTTAGGTGGTGCAGGAATGCCCCTTGGTTATAATGGAGGATACTCTCCTGCTTCACCAATACCAGGAGTTGTTTTAGACCCACTTACAGGGTTATTAACCTTTACACCTACGATGCTAGGAAATTTTGTTGTTGTTGTTTTAGTTCAAGAATACGATAGCAATGGCAACTTACTAGGAACAGTAATGCGCGATATTCAGTTTATTGTACAAAACTGTTCAAACATTGTTCCTAGTCCAACGGCTGGGGCAATTACCAATATGTCTGGAACCGCGGTACAAACTGGTCCGTTTTCAATAGAAATGTGTGAAGGCTCAACATTTACATTTAATGCTGTTTATACCGACCAAGATGCAGGAGATATTTTAACACTAACAACAAACTTAAACACCGTATTGCCAGGAGCAACCCTTACAACATCTGGGACAAACCCGCTTACAGCAACGTATACTTGGGTAGCACCAGGAGGAAGTGCAAACACCAACACAACATTTAGTGTTACTGTTAATGATGGCGCCTGCCCTGTTCAAGGACAACAAACATTTGTTTATGATATTCAGGTGTTACCAAGAACCTTAGGCGGTCCAGATCACATCATTTGTGGTAGCCAAACAGCACAACTTTCAGGAACAGGTGGCAGCGTATTTACATGGAATGTATTAAGCGGACCCGCAATGGTGGTGGGAACAAATTTCTCGTGTAACCCTTGTCAAAACCCTATTGCAAGCCCTACAGCAACCACCGTTTACGAAGTAGTAAGTGATTTAAGTGGAACTTGTGTTAATAGAGATACTATTACCGTTACTGTTGTGCCGGATTATACATTTACCGTTAGCCAGTCAACTACCATAAGCTGTTTAACACAGCCTGTACAACTTAATGTTACACCTTCTCCTGCCGGAACTTATACCTACTCATGGTCGCCAGGAACAGCATTAAACAATACAAACATTGCTAACCCTGTTGTTAGCATGACATCGCCAGGTACAATTACTTATACCGTTTCTGTTACAAGCCCACAAGGATGTGTAAAAACAGATGTTGTAAGCGTAACCGCATCAGCAAGCTTCCCTCCAAATGCAATTAGTTTTGTGTCTGACACAAGTGTTTGTACTGGAGATACTGTAAACTTAGGTGTAACGTTTGGGAACAGCGTTCCTTCTGTTTGTGGACCAAGTGTTACCGGAGGATGTGCTGCAACTGTTTTACATACTGTTGGAACAGGAAATTTAACAACAAATGCATACCCTACTCCATTTGCAAGTTTTTGGCATGATGGAAGAGTTCAAATTTTGTACCTAGCATCTGACCTTATAGCTGCAGGTATGACTGGTGGTAAAATTGCTTCTGCTGCATTTAACGTTGTTACTAAAGGAAGTACAATCCCTTTTAATGGATTTACAATTCGAATGAAATGTACTTCTTTAACAACTATGCCTAATACTTATCAAACAGGATTTACAACTGTTTTTGGACCAATGACAATCTCAACTACTTTAGGATGGAATACATTCAATTTCCCTACGGCTTATGAATGGGATGGAATATCAAATGTTATTGTTGAAGTTTGTTATGACAATACTTCTTATACTCAAAATGATATTGTACAAAAAACATTAACACCATATACATCTAGTATTTTACAATATACTGACGGTGCAGTAGGATGTAATTTAGCTGCACCAACAACTTATACAGAGCGTCCAAACATTCGCTTCACCGCTTGTGGTGCAATTGCGGACACTTCTGCATATACCTATTCTTGGACACCAACATTAGGAACATTTAATCCAATCAATCAGTTTACGGGAGCACAAGTAAATTCAAGCACAACATACACTGTTGTAGTAACAAATGCAAGCGGATGTGCTGATACAGCAACGGTTTTTGTTTCATCTGGTGTTACTACTTTAAATGTTGATGCAGGAACTTATACAGTTATCTGCCCTACTACATCTACAACATTAAATGCTACAGGAGCAACTGACTTTACTTGGAGTCCTGCAACAGGATTATCAAATTCTAATATTGCTAATCCAGTAGCTACACCTACTACAACTACTACCTATACAGTAACTGGAACAAGCCAGTGTGCTGCCGGAGTATCAACAGATACGGTTACCATTGCACCCGTTAATACGGTTATATTAAACGTTAGTGCAGGAACAGACACAACGCTTTGCCCAGGAATGGCAACGGTATTAAATGCAAGCGGGGCAACAAGTTACACTTGGTTGCCAGCTACTGGATTGTCTAGCACAACTATTGCTAACCCAACTTCCTCTGTTGCTTCTACCACAACTTATACTGTAACAGGAACGGCATTTTGTGCAGACCCAGTTACCGATGAAGTAACAGTAAATATTTTAACTGCTAACACATATAGCGTAAGCGCTGGCCCAGATTTATCTGTTTGTATTGGCGAATCATTTATGTTAAACGCTACAGCAAACGGAGGTTTTGGTAGCAATGCTTTTAGCTGGAACCAAGATGGACTAACAACCGACTCTATCGCAAATTCAAACACGGCAAATGCTTCTGTTAATAGCACAATTGGAGGAGCAAACACATACATTGTAACGGTTACCGACTTCTGTGGAAATTCTGTAAGCGATACTGTTAATGTAGAAATAATTGCAGAATGTGATTTAGATGTTCCAAATATCTTTACTCCTAACAATGATGGTAACAATGATGCATTTACTATTAAAGGCACTGGAATCGTTTCGTACTCTATTAGCATTTTTAACCGCTGGGGGAACAAGGTGTTTGAGTCTACAAACATAAATGAAAGCTGGACTGGTGGTGGAGCATGTGATGGAACCTACTTCTACATCATCTCTGCAAAAACCAAAAACGGAAAAGAATTTAATGAGAAAGGTTATGTGCAGCTAGTAAACGGAAAATAAAAAAACAAAAACCCCGAAAATTTTTCGGGGTTTTTTATTGCTCTTGTTTTTCGTTAATTTTACGTTAAGGTTTCTTGTTGCATTTGATTCTTTTATTTTTTTATAGACCTTTATACAATAACAATTTACTACTCATGAAAAAAGAACAACGCAAACAACTTGAGCTTGAGCTATTAAAACAAATTGAGCTTACGTTAAATAAGCACAACTCCATTGTTGCTAAAAAAATTCGCAAAACTACTCAAGAAGCAAGTAAAAAAATAGCAAAAAAATTTCAAAAATCTATTGCTCCTGTTGTCTTGAAAAAAAAGCCAAAAGCGGCAAACACAAAAAAAATTACAATCAAAAAAAAATCAATTACAAAGCCCGTAATTAAAAAAAGAGCTGTTGCTAAAAAACAAAAGTAATTTTCTAATTTTGTTTTTATAATTTACGAAGAGGTATGAATAAAAAAAATGTGGTTTTAATTAATCGTGAATTAAGTTGGCTTTCCTTTAACGAACGAGTACTTCAAGAAGCAGAAGACAAAACAGTTCCACTTATTGAAAGAATTAAATTTCTTGGAATATTCTCAAACAACAGAGATGAATTTTTTCGTGTACGAGTAGCTACGCTTAAGCGTGTTGTTCGACACCAAAAAAAAGCGGAAGAACTTATGGGAGAAAACCCATTACGACTTCTTGACACAATTCAAAAAACAGTTATTGCTCAACAAAATAAATTCGAAGCAATTTATCAAGAATTGCGAAAAGAACTAAATCGAAAAAAAATATCGATTATTAACGAAAAGCAACTCACAACAGAGCAAGGGGCTTTTGTCAAAAATTATTTTAAGGAAAAAGTAATGCCCTCTCTTTTTCCAATTATGCTCGACACATCATCTGCTTTCCCTTATTTAAAAGACAAATCAGGGTATCTTATAGTAAAACTCGGAAGAAGTGGTAAAGAAAAAAAAAGCAAATTTGCTATAATTGAAATTCCTACTGATGAACAAAGTAGATTTGTGGCTCTCCCTAAATCTAAAGAACACAACTATATTATTTTATTAGACGATGTTATTCGTTTTTGCTTAGAAGATATTTTTCAAAATTTTGAACACGACTATTTTGAAGCTTACAACATAAAACTTACAAGAGATGCCGAAATAGACATGGACAACGATATCTCAAAAAGCTTCATTGAAAAAATATCAAAAGGGCTGAAAGCTCGAAAAAAAGGGCAGCCTGTCCGTCTTGTATACGATAGCCAAATTTCACCCGACATTCTTGATTTTGTAATGAAACAAATAAAACTAGGGAAAGAAGACAATCCTATTCCTGGTGGACGTTATCACAACTTCAAAGATTTTATGTCATTCCCAAATGTTGGTTCTCCCGATCTAGTTTATAAAAAAATTCAACCGCTAAAACATCCTGATTTAGTTAACCAAAAAAGTATTTTTAAAACAATAAAACAAAAAGATGTTTTAATTACCTATCCCTATCAGTCATTTGATCATATCATTGATTTTTTAAGAGAGGCTTCCATCGACCCAAAAGTACAAAGTATAAAAATCACATTGTATCGAGTAGCAAAAAATTCAAACATTGTAAAAGCACTCATTAATGCTGTTAAAAACGGGAAAAATGTAACTGCTGTTATTGAGTTGCAGGCTCGCTTTGATGAGGAGTCGAATATATATTGGGCAAACAAACTTCAAGAAGAAGGAGCAAAAGTAATTTATGGTGTACCAGGATTAAAGGTTCATTCAAAAATGTTCTCTATTGGAAGAAAAGAAAACAATAAAATGGTTTATTATTCTCATATAGGAACAGGAAACTTTAATGGTGATACAGCAAAAGTGTATACAGACCATAGCATACTAACTGCCGACCCACGAATAACGGAAGAGGTTGAAAAAGTTTTTGGTTTTTATGAGGACAATTTTAAGGCAGGAACATACAAGCACCTTTTAGTTTCTCCTTTTTTTATGCGCAAACGACTCTTTCAATTAATCAACCAAGAAATTAAAAATGCAAAAGCTCAAAAGCCTGCAGCCATTACACTTAAACTCAACAACCTTGTTGATGCTGAAATGATTAAAAAGCTATATGAAGCAAGTACAGAAGGTGTAAAAATAAAATTAATTGTTCGTGGTATTTGCTCCCTCGTTGCTGGTGTTAAAGGACTTAGCGATAACATTGAAGCGATTAGCATCGTTGATCGTTTTTTAGAACACAGCCGCGTGTTCATATTTCATAATTCTGGAGATGAAAAATATTTTATCTCCTCTGCCGATTGGATGACTAGAAATTTAGACCATCGCTCAGAAGTTGCTGTTCCTATCTACGATAAAAAGATTCAAGAACAATTAAAACGAATTATAGAAACCCTTTGGCAAGATAATACCAAATCTAGAATATTAGGAAGTAAGCAAAATAATGAATACCGAAAAACCAAGGGAAAAAACGTAAGAGCTCAAGAAGATTTATTCAATTTGTTTAAAACCAAATAAAACTTTTTGTGAAACATCCGCCATACAAAAGTAAATTTGCTTCTATAATTAAATTATTACATTTTTTATGAAATTTGCCGCAATAGACATTGGTTCAAACGCTGTACGACTTCTGTTCTGCAATGTTTATGAAGAAAAGGGCAAAACTCTTTTTAAAAAGGCCGAATTAATCCGAATACCCATTCGATTAGGTGAAGACTCTTTCTTAAACAAAAAAATCTCTGAAGAAAAAATTGGCAAGTTGGTTACTGCAATGAAAGCATTCAAACACCTAATTGATGTATATGATGCTATTGATTATAGGGCCTGCGCCACCTCAGCTATGCGAGATGCAGAAAACAGATATGATGTTGTGGAGCGAGTGAAAAAAGAAGCAGGAATAAAAATTGAAATCATTGATGGAAAAACAGAAGCTGATATTATTTTTTCAAACCACATAGAAGAACATTTAGACAAAAACAATAACTATCTTTATATTGATATTGGTGGCGGTAGCACAGAAATAACCCTATTTTCAAAAAACAAAGCCGTTGTTTCGCAGTCGTTTAATATTGGAACAATCCGAATGTTACACGACCAAATTGATAAGGAATATTGGAGTTATTTCAAAAATTGGATTGCAGAAATCACCAAAGGATATAAACCACTTATTGCGATTGGCTCTGGAGGAAATATTAATAAACTTTTTAAAATTAGTGGACGAAAACCGAACAAGCTTTTACCTACATATAAACTAAAAGGAATATACGAAGTGCTTGATTCCTATACTTATGAGGAACGAGTTAAAGTGTTAGGGTTAAATCCCGACAGAGCGGATGTTATAATTCCAGCTTCTAAAATACTTTTAACCGTTTTGAAAAAAGCTGAAATAGAAAAACTACTTGCTCCACAAATTGGCCTTTCTGATGGTATAGTACATTTACTATACGAAAAACACCTTGAGAAAAGTTTTGTAAAATAGTCTTACTTTATTCTTCTCATTCACAAAGCACTACTACCAATGTATTGCAATTATGAATAATCAATTATCTTCGTGTAATGAGAATCCGAAGGCTTCTATTCTTTTTTTTGTTTTTAACTTGTTTTGCAAATGCTCAACAAGCAGCACACTTTCTGTTTGGTGAAAACCAGTTTAGAGGGGTTCAAATATATGATGTTATACAAGATAAAAATCTTAACTACTGGTTTGCAACCAATGAAGGACTCTTTTTTTTCAACTACTATAGCTACGAAAAAATTGAATGTGCAGAAGCAAAAAGCCACTCTGTTTTCAATTTTGTGATCAATGCCGATGGAGATATTTTCTGTCATAATTTAAACAATCAAATTTTTAAAATAGAAGGAAAAGAGTGTCGGCTTTTTTATGAGTTGCAAAGTGATGAAGGAACCGCGGATATGAGCCTTTCTGTTGGAGATGATGACAACTTATTAATTGGAGCAAAAAAAATTATTGTGTTAAACAAAGAAGGAGTTGTTCGGTCAAAATTTGATACAGAAGGACGCTATCTTGGTCAACCCTTTTGTACTCCAGAGAAAAATATTCTCTTTCATATAAATGGCAATCACTCTGTTTTGGTTTATTCCAAAGGTAAATTCACAAAACATACACTAATCTTTGATTCAGAAAAAATTCCGCCAAGTAGTGTATTAAAATTTTTTAAAATTAAAACATCTATTTATGGTATAGACCTAAAAACAAAAGCGCTTTATCGGTTTAATTATAAAACATTCAAAATAAAAATTTTGCCTAAAAACTCTGCTTTTGGACGAAGCGAGTCTGTTCGTATTTATGAAACAGGAAACGAAATATGGGTTGCAGGAACACTACCCGGCACCATTCTACTAAACGAAAAAAACATTGAAACAAATAACGAAATTTATTACAAGGACTATTTTGTTTCTGATGTTTTTAAAAATAACGAAGGCTCCTTTTTGGTAAGTACATTTGATAAGGGAGTGATTGTAATTCCCGATTTAAATGTTCCTGATGTAATTAACTCTTTTAAAGAAGATCCAATTGTTTCGTTTTATTCAGACAAACAATTGGGTCTAATACTTGGTTCGTCAAAAGGAAAATTAATGAATTACAACAAGGGGCATATTTCTGATTTGAATACAAAAGGAACCCGTCCTATTGAAGGAATATATGGAGAAAAGAATTCAACAATTATTGTTTATGATGACGGTCATATTAGGGCTTATAACAAACAAACAAACAAAATCATAAACATTGTAGAAGCATCATTAAAAGATGCCGTATTTGTTTCCAAAAATGAATTTTACTTAGGAACAAATAGTGGAATAATTAATTGTATATGGGATGAAAAAAACACAATCTCTTACACTTGGTCAAAGGACATGAATTATCGGATATATGCTTTAGCATACGACACAATGAACAATGTTTTATATGCAGCAACATCCAATGGTTTATTTTATATTTCTACAAACAATAAAAAACAAATTATATGTCAAGAGAAAGTTGTTTTCCCGAATAGCTTGTTTTTTAATGAAGGAAAACTTTATGCCACCGACAAAAAAAACAATGTTCTAGTGATTGAAAAAGATGTAGTTGCTAAAACGATTCAACCATTTGTTAATGGCAATGCAGAAGCGCTCAATAAAATTGTTATTTATAACAATACTATTATTACCAAGTCATCAAATGGACTTTTTCAGTTTGATATGAAAGGACGAATTTTAAAAACAATTCATTCCGACTTTGGCTTTTCACAACACCGCGTATTGGATTTTACATTTCACAACAATGAATTTTGGGTGAGCCATGCTGGAGGTGTTCAACAAATAGACTTAAATTATGCTAAATCAAATTTAAAAACACCCAATCTCCATTTCGACAAAGTGCTTGTTAATGATAGCATCACAAATAGTTTTAATCAAGAAAAATTTAATAGTACAAAACGTAAATTTGAATTCATCCTCTCTTGCCCAACAATTTTAAAAAAAGAAGGAATTCATTATCACTACACTTTGGTTGGCTACGAAAACAAATGGAACAACAGCAACTATGAACTAAACAAAATTACTTACAATGCATTAGGCCCAGGCGACTACACCTTTATTGCAAAAACAGAATGTAGAGGCGAATTCAGCAAACCTATTTTTTATTCGTTTACAATAATGCCTCCCTTTTATGCTAGATGGTGGTTTGTTACAACTTGTATTGCGTTGTTTTTATTAATTGTTTGGCTAGTTTATCGTTGGCAATTAGCAATTCAACGCAAAAAATCAGAACAAATTAATGAGCTGAATGCATCTAAGCTTACTGCTATCCAATCTCAAATGAATCCTCATTTTATTTTCAATTCACTCAACTCAATTCAAGATTTAGTTTTAAAAGGCGATGTGGAAAACTCGTATTCTTATATAACTACATTTTCAAATTTAGTTAGAAGAACTTTAAATTATTCTGAAAAAGATTTTATAGATTTTGAGCAAGAAATTAAATTATTAGAACTATATCTATCATTGGAAAAATTACGCTTTAAAAAAGATTTTAATTACACGATTGAATGTATTGGGATTCAAGACATCATGATTCCCCCTTTGCTTGTTCAGCCCTTTATTGAAAATTCTTTGGTGCATGGCTTACTTCACAAGGATGGACAAAAAAACTTAAAAATTACATTTGAGCTTGCTGATGTTTTAATTTGCACGATTGAAGACAATGGCGTTGGAAGAGAAAAGGCGAAAGCCATAAAACAAAGACAACGCTCCGAGCATGAATCTTTTTCTGGAAAAGCTATCCATAAACGTTTTGAAATATTAAGCAATGTATTTGATGGTGAATTTGGATATGCCTACGAAGATTTAGTTGAAAATGGGACTCCTTGTGGAACAAAAGTAATTCTAAAAATTCCTGTGAAACATAAATTTTAGCCATTGCTAAACAAAATTTGACAATTGCTAAAAAGAAGCCGTTTGGTTAAAAACAGAATAATTATGTTTGAATAATGAATAAAATAAGAGCCATAATTGTAGATGATGAAGAAAGCGCAAGAGACGTGCTGGAAAATTTATTATTG
>Ga0268299_1004302_pt1 | contig 11347 bp, 8 predicted proteins | sample NOBtaG_FD_193484 | JGI IMG/M metagenome (GOLD analysis project Ga0268299, IMG submission 193484) | Activated sludge microbial communities from bioreactor in Nijmegen, Gelderland, Netherland - NOB reactor | ecosystem: Engineered > Bioreactor > Aerobic > Activated sludge | place: Netherlands... | reverse complement strand
CGGTGCTGCCGCTGCTCGACGCCCGCGTCGCGCACACCATCGTCCATTCGGGGCAGCACTACTCCTACGAGATGGACGCCCAGTTCTTCGACGAGCTGGGCCTGCGCCGTCCCGATCGCACGTTGGCGGTCGGCTCGGCGTCGCACGGCGAGCAGACCGCGCGCATGCTGGCCCGGCTCGAGCCGGTGATCCAGGAGGTGCGCCCCGACGCCGTGCTGGTGCAGGGCGACACCAACACCACGCTGGCCGGCGCGTTGTGCGCCGCCAAGCTCGGCATCCCGGTGGTGCACCTCGAGTCGGGGGCGCGGTCGTTCGACCGCTACATGCCCGAGGAGCTGAACCGCATCGTCGTCGATCACGTGTCGGCGCTGCTGCTGGCCGCCGACGACGTCGCCGCGGCCAACCTGCGCGCCGAGGGGCTCGAGGCGGCGCGGATCCGCATCATCGGCTCCACGGCCATCGACGCGGTGCGCCAGGTGCGCGATCGCCTCGACGGCGCCACGGTGCTCGACCGGCTCCAGCTGCGCCCCGGCGGCTACGTGGCGGTGACGGCGCACCGGGCGAAGAACACGACGCCCGACGTGCTGCCCGGCCTGTTGACGGCGCTCGGCGCCATCGCCGCCGAGCGTCCGGTGGTCTTCCCGCTCCACCCGCGCACGCGCGGGGCCATGGCCGAGCAGGGGCTCGCCATGCCGCCGGGCATCCTGGTCACCGACCCGCTCGGCTACCTCGACACGCTGCGGCTGGTGCGCGACGCCGCGGCGCTGCTCACCGATTCGGGCGGCCTGCAGGAGGAGTCGGCGGTGCTGGGCACGCCGACGCTGATCCTGCGCTTCGAAACCGAGTGGCAGTACCTCGTCACCGCGGGCGCGCACAAGCTGATCGGCAACACCCCGGCGTCGATCCGCGACGGCGCCGCCCGCTGGCTGAGTGACAGCGGGCTGGCCGAGATCCGCGCCACGCCGGTGCCGATCACTCCGGGTGCCAGCGCCGCCGCCGTCGATGCGATGATCGAGCTGGTCTGATGCCGCGCCTCTCCCTCGTCATCCCCGGCTACAACGAAGAGCCCAACATCAAGGCGCTCGACGCCCGCCTCCGCCCGGTGCTCGAAGGGCTGACGCGCCGCTTCGACGACATCGAGGTGGTGCTCGTCGACGACGGCAGCCGCGACGGCACCTGGGCGGCGATCCAGGCGCTGGCCGCGACGAGCCGCGGCGCCATCACCTTCCGCGGCGTGAAGCACCCGACCAACCTCGGCCTCGGCGCCGCCATGCGCACCGGCCTCACCGCCGCGACCGGCGACGTCATCGTCACCACCGACTCGGACGCCACGTATCGCTTCGAGGAGATCCCGGCGCTGCTCGACGTGCTGACCGACGACGTCGACCTCGTCACCGCGTCGCCGTACCACCCGCAGGGCGCGGTGGACAACGTGCCGGCCTACCGGCTGTTCTTCAGCCGCGGCGCGTCGTTCCTCTACCGGCTGCTGGTGCAGTGGAACCTCTACACGTGGACGGCGCTGTTCCGCGCCTACCGCCAGGAGGTCGTGCGCACGGTGCCGTTCGCCTCCTCCGGGTTCCTCGCCGGCACCGAGATCCTGGTCAACGCCATCGGCGCCGGGTACCGCGCCGCCGAGTTCCCGACCGTGCTGCATTCGCGCGTGCACGGCGTCTCGAAAGCCAAGATCGCCCGCACGGTGCGCGCGCATCTGCGCTTCCAGGGCCTGGTGCTGCGGCGCCGCCTGTTCGGCGGCACGCCCGAAGGCACGCCCGCGGTTCCCACGACCTAGCCCCGCGCCATGCGTCGACGCGAGTTCCTCGTCGCCACGGCCGGACTCGCCGCCGCGTGCGGCCGGCCGGCCGAACGGCTGACCATCGACGACGCCACCGGCGTGGTACGCCCCGCGGTGCCGACGGGCGCCGCGTCGATCGTGCTGATCGACGCCGGCGGGCCGGGCGGCTTCGGGGCGTATCTCGGCGAGATGCTGGCCGCCGAGGGACTGGTCGCGCTGGCCACGATCGACGCCCGGTCCACGACGCCGCAGGCGCTGCCGATGGCGCCGGCGCTGGTCGTCTACGGCGGCGCCACCTTGACGCCGGCGTGGATCGACGCGCTCGATCAGGCCGTACGCCGCGGCGCCGCGCTGGTCACCGTCATCCCCGGCGCCGATCTGCTGGCGCGCTTCGGCGTCGGTGACGGCGGCGCGTTCGAGGCCGCTGGCGTGACGCTCACCGGACGGGACGACGCGACGCCGCTGCGTCTGCACGTGGCGGCGCGGCGATGGACCGCGCCGGCGGGTGTCGAGACGCTGGCGACGTTCGCCGACGGCGCCGGCGCGCCGGCTGGTCCGGCGGCAATCCGGCGGCCGCACGGCGATGGCCAGGTGACCGCCTGGGCCTTCGACGTGGCCAGGAACGTCGCCTGCATCCGCCAAGGCAACCCGGAGTGGACCGGCGGCAACCGCGACGCGTTCCCGCCGCAGCAGCTCATCGACAGCATGGTCGGCTGGATTCGGCCCGAGACGCTGGCCCGGCCAGACGCCGACCTGTATCAGCAGGCGCTGTCGGCGGCGATCGCCGGCGGAACCTGGGGCAGCGGGCCGCACGCCCTCGTGGACTACTTCCCCGGCGACGCCCGGGCCGTGCTCGTCGCCACCGGCGATGCCCATGCGATCAGCGGCGCGGTGATCGACCGGCTGCTCACGCGCGTCGAAGGGCTGGGCGGGCGTCTGTCGGTGTACTACACGCCCAATCCCGGCGTCGGCTGGCGCCGCACCGCGCGCCGGGCCCGCCGCGCCCTGACGGGCTGGCCGGTCGTCGGCCGGCTGGCCGGCAGCGCCGAACCGCCGCCGACCCCTGAGCAGGTGGCGGCGTGGCGGGCGCGGGGCCACGAGTTCGCGCCGCATCCCGACATCGACGACGAGAGCGTGCCGCTCGACGCGCGTTTCGAGCGGGCGTGGCGGGTGTTCGCCGACGAGGGCTACGGTACCGCGCACGTCTCGACGCGCACGCATCGCATCCTGTGGAGCGGTTGGGCCCGCACCGCGCACGCCCAGCGCCGGCTCGGCGTGCGCATGAACCTCGACGCCTACAACTACGGCCCCGACCTCAAACGCGCCGATGGCAGCTGGGCGCACGGGCACGTGATCGGCAGCGGCCTGCCGCTGCGCTTCGCCAACGAAGACGGCACGCTGGTGGACTGCTACCAGCAGCCGACGCAGATCGTGGACGAGGCGCTGGTTCGCGAGTTCGGCGGCCCCGAAGACCTGACCGCCGCGCAGGCCGTGGACCTGGTGGCCGGCTTGATCGCCGACGCCACGCGAACCAGCCCGGCGGCGTTGTGCGGCCAGTTCCACGCCGACGGCTTCGTCGGCGACCCGGCGCGCATCCGCGCCGCTGAAGGGCTGCTCGACGGCACCCTCGCGGCGTGCCGCGAGGCCGGCGTGCCGGTGTGGACGGCGGCGCGCTGGACCGCCTTCCTCGACGGCCGCCGCGCCACCGGCCAGACCGCGCGCGCGTGGTCGCGCGAAGAGGGCCGGCTCCGCCTTGCCCTCGGAGTGGCGACGGCGGCCGACCCTGGCGTGTCGCTGTTGCTACCGGCCGAGGTCGACGGCCGGACGCTGACTGCGGTGACCGTGGACGGCGTCGCCGCGACGCTCGCGACGGTGAGCCGCGGCGGCCGCGCCTGGGCGCGCTGCACCCTGCGGCCAGGCGGCGTCGACGTCGTCGCGACCTACCGCGCCTGACGACGCCCGCGATCAGACCGGCTGACGCGGTTGGCGCGAACGGCGCGGCTGCTCGATTGTCGCCGTGACGGTGCTGGCCTTGCGGTCGCGCACGATCTCGAGCCGGGTGTCGCCGCTGGCGCCGACCTCGGCGATCTCCTCGATCAACTCACCGGCGTCGCGGATGGCGGTGCCGTTCACCGCCGTGATCACGTCGCCCGCCTTGAGGCCGGCCTTGGCCGCCGGCGATTCGGCGGTGACGCTCGACACCAGCACGCCGCCGCCTTTCACGCCGAAGTAGTCGGCGAGCTGGTCGGTGAGGGTCTCCACCTGCACGCCGAGCCGGCCGCGCGGCACGCTCATCCCGGGCCGGCCGTCGAATCGGAAGTCGAACATCGGACCGCCGCGTTCGGGCAGCTCGCGCAGCCCGCGCAGGCCGCGTTCGAGTTCCTCGCGGAACTCCGGACCGACGCCGAAGGTCCAGGCCCCGACCGCGGCTGCCGCCTCGGGCGTGATGTCGAGCGTCTGGCGGCCGCCGCCGCGCGTCACCGTCATCTTCACGGTGCGGCCATCGGGCGTCTCCTGCACCAGGCGCGTGAGCTGGCGGGCGCTGCGGACGCGCTCGCCGTCGAACTCGACGACGACGTCGCCTTCCTTCACCCCGGCCTTGGCCGCCGGGCTGTCGTCGTCCACGCCGTCGATGCGCACGCCCGGGGAGCTGCCCTCGGGGTCGCTCACCACGACGCCGATCTGGCTGCCGCGGCCGTCGAGGCGGATGGCACGGCCGGCCCCGTCGGGGCCGACGAACACGCGGCCGCGCTCTGGGCGCTGCTCCTGGTCACGCTCGGCGCGCTGGGCGCCGACGCCGACGACGGCGGCGCCGACCAGGGCCGCCAGCACTCCGCCGAGGACGATTGTTCGCTGGACTCTCATCGCACTGTCTCCTGGAGCCTTGTCAGGGCTCCCAATCGGGCTCTACCCCCACCCTCCGCTGAGGTCAGACGACACCGCCCGGTGCTTGGCCGTCGGCGCCGGGGCGGCCGGCGTCGCGGCCCCTATACTTGACGGCTGGACGACATGGACCCACGAGCCCTCATCGAACGCGCCGAGCGCGACGGCGTGAAGTTCCTCCGCCTGCAGTTCACCGACATCCTCGGCGTGACCAAGAACGTGGAGGTCCCCGACCGCCAGTTCGCCGAGGCCCTGGCCGGCGCCGTGCTCTTCGACGGCTCGTCGATCGAGGGCTTCGTCCGCATCGAAGAGTCGGACATGTACCTCAAGCCCGACCTCGACACGTTCCAGGTGCTGCCGTGGCGCGACCAGAGCGGGGCGCGCGTGGCCGGCATCACCTGCGACATCGCCAATCCCGACGGAACGCCCTTCGAAGGCTGTCCGCGCACCGTGCTGAAGCGGGCGATCGCCCGGGCCAAGGCCATGGACTTCCACATGGTGGCCGGGCCCGAGGCCGAGTTCTTCCTCTTCCAGCGCAAGGACGGCGCGCCCTCCACCGCGACGCACGACACCGCCGGCTACTTCGACCTGGCCCCGGTCGATCAGGGCGAGGACGTGCGCCGCGAGATCGTGCTGGCGCTCGAGCAGATGGGCTTCCTGGTCGAAGCCGCGCATCACGAAGTGGCCCCGGGTCAGCACGAGGTGGATTTTCGTTACGACGACGTGCTGCGCACCGCCGACAACGTCGCCACGTTCCGCTTCGTGGTGAAGAACGTCGCCTGGCGCAACGGCTTGCACGCCACGTTCATGCCCAAGCCGATCGTCGGCGTGAACGGCTCGGGCATGCACACGCATCAGACGCTGCTGAAGAACGGCGCCAACGCCTTCTACGACGCCGATCGTGAATGGCAGTTGAGCCAGACCTGCCTTCACTACATCGGCGGCCTGCTGAAGCACGCCCGCGGCTACTGCGCGATCACCAACCCGCTCGTGAACTCCTACAAGCGCCTGGTGCCGGGCCACGAGGCGCCGACGGCCATCGCCTGGTCGGAGAAGAACCGCAGCCCGCTGGTGCGCGTGCCGGCGGCGCGCGGCGAGGCCACGCGCGTGGAGTTGCGCCTGCCCGACCCGTCGTGCAATCCCTACCTGGCGCTGGCGGTGATGCTGCGCGCCGGGCTCGACGGCGTGGTGCAGGAACTCGACCCCGGCCCGCCGGTGAACAAGAACATCTACAAGATGAGCCACCGCGAGCGCCGGCACCTGCGCATCGACGACCTGCCGGTCACGCTCAGCGAGGCGCTCGACGAGCTCGAGAAGAGCGACCTGGTCCGCGACGCCCTCGGCGAGCACATCGTCCAGCACTTCCTGGCCGCCAAGCGCGGCGAGTGGGACGACTACCTGCGGCAGGTGTCGCCGTGGGAGCTGGAACGGTATCTCTCGGTGTACTAACGAGTAGCGGCTAGGGGCTAGCGGCTGGCGGCTCGTGCTCTCAGCTCCGCACTCCAGCATCGAGCTGGAAAGGAACTGAGGGTCTAGCGGCTAGCCGCTAGCCGCCAGCCGCTGGTTCGGGCGCCAACCAAACCTTCCGCGCCCGAACCTCGTCCAAGCCATTGCCTAGATAGTCAAGGCAACGGAGGACGAGGCATGGGGGGGCCCGCGAAGACCCCGAACGCCCTGCTGCACGGGGCGCTCGACGCGCTGATCCTGAAGACGCTCACCCGCGGACCGAGCCATGGCTACGCCGTGGCGCGCTCCATCGAGGCGGCCACGGGCGACGCGCTGCAGGTCGAGGAGGGCTCGCTCTACCCAGCGCTCTATCGCCTCGAGCGCCGCGGCTGGGTGGAGGCCGAATGGGGCACCTCGGAGCTGGGACGGCGCGCCAAGCTGTATCGACTCACCCCGGCCGGCCGCGCCCGGCTGGCCGCCGAGCTCGACACCTGGCAGCGCTTCGCGACCGGGGTGTCGAAGGTGCTGTTCGCGTCATGAGGCGGTCGCTGCGCTCGTGGCTGTGGCGGGTGCCGGTCCAGCAGGAAGTGGACGACGAGCTGGCATTCCACGTCGAGATGCGCACCCGCGAGTTGATCGACGCCGGGGTCGCGCCCGACGAGGCGCGCCGCCAGGCCCTGGCCCGTCTCGGCGACATCGCGGCGCTGCGCCGCACCTGCGTGGACCTGGGCGAACGACGAGATCGGGAGATGCGCCTCATGGAGTGGCTCGACGAGTTCCGTCACGACGTCCTGTTCGCGCTGCGCCAGATGCGCGCGGCCCCCGCCTTCACCGCCGTCGCCGTCGTGACCCTGGCGCTCGGCATCGGCGCCAACAGCGCCATCTTCGCGCTGGTGGACGCCACGCTGCTGCGGCCGCTGCCGTTCCGCGATCCCGACCGGGTGGTCACGCTCGAAGAGCGGACACCGAGTGGCGCGCCCAGCACCGTCTCGCCGCTGAACCTCATCGACTGGACCGAGGGCAGCGCGGCGCTCGTGCAATCGGGCGGCTATATCAGCGGCAGCGGCGGCATGGTGATGCGCGGCGCCGACGGCAACGCCGAGACGGTGGCGCGGCAGTGGGCGTCGTCGGGCTTCTTCGAGACGCTCGGCGTGCCGCCGCTGGTGGGCCGGCTGTTCCAGCCGAGCGACGACTGGGAGGAGCACGAGTCGGTGGTGCTCACCGAGGCCTACTGGCGGTCGCGTTTCAACGCCGATGCCTCGATCGTCGGGCGCGACCTCATGCTCGACGGCGAGAACTACCGCGTGCTGGGGGTGGTGCCCGGCTGGTTCCGCTGGACCGCCGCCAACAGCATCTGGGCGCTGATCCGCGTGCGCCCGGTGCCGCAGGCTCGCACGGCGTATATGTTCCGCGCTGTCGGACGCCTGGCCCCGGGGGCGACGATCGACACGGCGCGTCGCGAGGTCGAGGCCGTGGCCGCCGAGCTGGCGCGCACGCTGCCGCCCAACCGCGGCCGCGGCGTGGCGCTGGCTCCGGTGCGACAGTCGATCGTCGGCAGCGACCTGCGCGTGACGGCGATGCTGTTCCTGGGTGTGGTCGGCTTCGTGCTGCTCATCTGCTGCGCCAACGTCGCCAACCTGCTGCTCGCGCGGGCCACCGCACGCGGCCGGGAACTGGCCATTCGCGCCGCCTTGGGGGCCGGACGCGGCCGCGTGGCGCGCCAGCTGTTGACCGAGAGCCTGGTCCTGGCCGTCGTCGGCGGCGGGTTGGGCGCGGCGGTGGGCTGGGCCATCGTCGGCGCGGCGCCAGCGCTGGTGCCGGCTGGCGTGCTGCCGGCCTCGGTGGCCGTGACCTTCGACGCCCGGGTCGTGGCGTTCTGCGCCCTGGCGGCGCTCGTCGTCGGTGTGCTCTTCGGGATCGCGCCGGCCTGGCAGGTCGGCGACCTCACCTCGGCGCGTCTCATCGCCTCCGACACACGCACGTCCACTGGCAGCGGCGGCCGCCTGCGCAGCGCGCTCGTCGTCGCCGAGGTCGCGGTGGCAGTGCTGCTGCTGGTCGGCGCCGGGCTGCTGCTGCGCAGCCTGCTCGCGGTGCAGGGCATCGATCGCGGCTACCGGGCTGAGGAGATCCTGACGATGGTCGTGGATCCGCTCAGCTCGCGCTACCCGACCGACGAGACCCTGCTGCAGTTCTACGACCAGGTGGCGACGGAAGTGGCGGCGGTGCCCGGCGTCGGCGGCGTGGCCTGGGCCAGCACGCTGCCGCTGGGCAGTTCGCTCGGCGGCACGCGGGCGTACCGCATCGTCGGCGATCCGCCGCGCGACGGCGACCGACGGCCGGTGGCCGACCACCAGGTGGTGAGCCACAGCTACTTCGCCACCATCGACCTGCCGCTCGTGGCCGGGCGCGGATTCGGCGAGCGCGACACGCCGCAGGGCCCGCCGGTCTGTATCGTCAACGAGGCGTTCGTGCGGCGCGAACTCGCCGGCCGCGACCCGGTCGGCGTGCGCCTCGCGCTGACCCCGCCGAATGCGCCGAATGCAGAACCCGTCGTCCGCGAGATCGTCGGCGTGGCCCGCCAGGTGAAGGCGCGGCCGGATGAGGTCGACGAGCTCGTCCAGATCTACGTGCCGATGACCCAGGGCAGCCTCGACGACACCTATCTGTTCGTGCGGCCGTCGGTAGCCGGCGCGGCGTCGCTGGCGCCGGCCGTGCGCGCCGCCATCGGCCGCATCGACACGGCGCAGCTGGTCAGCATCGGGCCGGCGCGGACGCTCGACGACATCGCCCGCACCGCCACGTCGTCGCATCGCTTCCGCGCCACGCTGGTCGTCGCCTTCGCCGCGCTCGCGCTGGTGCTGGCGATGGTCGGCGTGTTCGGCATCCTGGCCTACTCGGTGCAGCAGCGCAGCGCCGACTTCGCGGTGCGCCGCGCCATGGGCGCCACGACCCGCGACGTGGTCCGGCTGGTGGCCGTCAGCGCGGCGCGCGTCATCGGCATCGGCGCCGCTGTCGGCGTGGCCATGGCCGCCGGGCTGACGCGGTGGCTCGGTGCGGTGCTCTACGGCGTCGAGCCACTCGATCCGACGACGTTTCTGTGGGCGGGGCTGGTGCTGGTGATCACGGCGGCGGCGGCCGTGGCGGCGCCGGCGTGGCGGGCCGTGCGGGTCGACCCGGCACTGACGTTGCGCAGCCGCTGACCTCGTGTCCTGGCGCCAGGTGAGGTCAGGCGGCGTCCGCCGGCAAGGACGGCGGCGCCGAGGCCACGGTGGCGGCGCCCTGAGAGATCGCGAATTCCGGCGTGAAATCGCCAACGCGACGCGGCGGGCGCGATCGGCACGCCTCTTGATATTCAGGCTCACGAACGCGGCGGATCACCGGGGTGCGTTCAATCAGGCAGGCGCTGGCATCGCCGCATCCCGGCCGTGGTTTCACGATCCGTCGCGTTCACTGTTCTCCGCGATGAGCGCGGGCGACGACATCCGTCGAGAGGGAGGGCAAGTCGATGCATCTCAATCCCGACATCCGCTGGGGCAAGGTGGCGGCGCTGGCGGTCGTGGCCGCAATCACGGTGGCCTGCGCGTCGGTGCCCGGCCGCCCCTCGGTGCAGCAGGTGCGGCAGCAATCGGGGCGCTTCGTCGATCACTCCGTGACCATCACGGGCGAGGTCACCAGCTCCTGGGGCGTGCCGCTGGTCGGCTTCAACGTCTACCAGGTGAACGACGGCACCGGCGAAATCACGGTGGTGTCCACGGACCGGCGCGTGCCCAACAAGGGCGCCCGGGTGGAAGTGCGGGGCAAGGTGGAGGACATCGCCGTGCTCGGCGGCCGCCCGCTCGGGCTGCACCTCCGTGAGCAGCGCGTCAGATACCGCTAACCCACGCCACGACAATCAGTTGCCGCAGGGTCGGGCCGGCGTCCATCCCACGCCGCCCGGCCCGTTTTCGTGTACCCCGCCCTCCCGAATCCCGCCACCCGCCCGAACCCCGAGCCCCGAGTCCCGAGCCCCGCCGAGGGCTTGTGAATTCAAGTACAATGTAGGGCTCGTGGAGCAGCTCGAACACGCCTCGCCGATCGTGGACCTGGTGAACGCCCTGCTGGGGCCGCTGGGGATCCACGTCCCGAACTACCTGGTCTTCTGCGCGCTGATCGTGCTGTTCCTGACGGCGCTGGGCCTGTTCATCCGCTCGCGGCTGAGCGTGGACAACCCCGGCAAGCTGCAGATCGTGCTCGAGGACATCGTCACGTTCATCGTCGAGCAGCTCGAGAACATGATGCCCCACAAGGGCAAGAAGTACCTGCCGCTGGTCGGCACGGTGTTCGTGTTCATCCTGCTCGGCAACCTGATGGGCCAGATCCCCGGCCTCGGCTCGCCGACCAGCAACGTGAACGTGCCGTTCGCGCTGGCCATCACGGTGTGGCTCTACTACCACCTGGAAGGCATCCGCGCCCAGGGCCTGGTGAGCTACCTGCTGCACTTCGCCTTCCCGCCGGGCGTGCCCAAGGCGATGGCGCCGCTGATGCTGCCGATCGAGCTCATCAGCCACGCCTCGCGCGTGATGTCGCTCACGCTGCGTCTGTTCGGCAACATCTTCGGCGAGCACCTGGTGGTGCTGATCATCGGCAGCATCGTGCCGTTCATCGCGCCGCTGCCGATCCAGGCGCTGGGCCTCATCGTCGGGCCGCTGCAGGCGTTCATCTTCATGACGCTGACCGCCATCTACCTGGCCTCGGCGACGGCGGTGGACGAGCACCACTGATGCTCGACTAGCGGCTAGGGGCTGGCGGCTAGCGGCTAGACCCCGCCGGCACGACTGCGACAGAATACGCCGCCATGCGCTTTGCGCTCGGCGGCGTTCGCTCGTACGGCCGATGTGTGCTCCTGGCCGCGACGCTGGCCAGCGCTTCTCTCGCCGCGCAGACCAACAGGATTGACGTCATCACCCCGTCGGCCCCTGAACTGGCGGCGTTCGCGGCGCACGCGGTGGGCGTCCGCACGCTCACCGCGGTCGATCGCCACCGGCCCGACGTCCTGCGTACCACGCCAGGCAGCGCGACCGCCCGCTACGACCGCAGCTTCACCCTCGAAGTCTGGTACCCCGCCACGCTCGCGCCTGGTCAGCGCGCCGAGGGCACGTATCGGACAATCGGCCGCGATCCGGGGATTGCCGTCACGCTCACCGGCCGCGCCGTGCGCGATGCCGCGCCGACGACGACCGGCGCACC
>Ga0268299_1004301_pt1 | contig 11348 bp, 11 predicted proteins | sample NOBtaG_FD_193484 | JGI IMG/M metagenome (GOLD analysis project Ga0268299, IMG submission 193484) | Activated sludge microbial communities from bioreactor in Nijmegen, Gelderland, Netherland - NOB reactor | ecosystem: Engineered > Bioreactor > Aerobic > Activated sludge | place: Netherlands... | reverse complement strand
ACGATCGATTGCATCCAGGTCGTGCCGCACTTGGCGGGCGTGCAGACGAAGACGTCGCCGGCCCGGACGGTCACGTGATCCCAGCGCGTCGTGTCGGAAACGGCGGAGAGATATTCGCGGCGGCGCGGCTCCATGCCGCGTCCATGCGCCGTCGACCCGCCTCGTGTCAACGTGCGCATGGTGTCGCCTCCGCGGCTCGGCTATCCGGGCCGCATGCTGCTCTACGACAACGCGTTCAGCCCTTTCGCCCGCAAGGTGCGCATGGTTCTCGAGCACAAGCGGTTGCCGTTCGAGGCGATCGACGGGCTCACCCCGGCGGGCCACACGCGCCTCGCGACGGTGAACCCGCGCGTCGAGGTGCCGGTGCTCGTCGACGGCGCGCTCACCGTCGTGAACTCCTCGCACATCGTCGCCTACCTCGAGCACCGCTACCCGGAGCGGCCCGTCTACCCGGCCGACCCCGCGACGCGCGTGCAGGCGCTCGCGTGGGAGCGCACGGCCGACACGCTCTTCGACGCGATCACCCACGACGCGTCGAACGGCGGCTTCGGGTTCCCGGGCGACTCGCGGCCCCCTGGGCTCCTCGAAGCCGCGCGTGAGGATCTGGCGCCGATCTACGCCGACCTCGAGAAGAGCCTCGCCGACCGCGAGTTCCTGTGCGGCGCCCTTTCGATCGCCGACCTCGCGCTCTTTCCGCACCTGACCGCCGTCAAGTTCCTCGACATCGCGTTCGACGGTGCCACGCACCCGCGGCTCCTCGCCTGGTACAAGCGGCTCCGCCAGTTGGACGTCTGTCGCGCCGACCTCGAGCGCACGCAGAAGTTTCTTCGTGATCTGGGGCCGAACCTTCAGCGTCCGGCGAAGATCGTGTGGCGCGGGGATCGGATCGAGTGGATGCTCGCGCGGGGGTTCGCGGGTTGGTTCTACGAGGAGATGGCTGCCGATCGGGTTGCTTGGCCGCGGCGCTGAGTCGTGTTTGCGTGGTCAGGTCGGTGCGCGGACGGCGGGTGGGGCGGGAATCACACCTAACGGTCGGTGCGCGGACGGCGGGTGGGTCGGGAATCGCTCCTACGGTCGCGGGGTCGGTGGTCCCCAGCGCGTAAAGCCCGCCGGTGGCACCATGGTTTGCGTAATACGCGAGCTGACCGCTCCCCGGAGCGACCCGACCCACCCGCCGTCCGCAGTTACGCTCCGCGGTCAGCGCCTCATCGGGTCAGAGTCATCGTCGTTCTCACGGCTCCGGCGGGCGCGACGTGACGGTGAAGACCCAGGCGTCGCCTTCGGGGCGGTTCGGGTACTTTTTCAGGCCGACGGCGCGGACGGCGGCGATGCGGGCCGTGTCGTCCAGCTTCGCCAGCGTCACCGGGTAGCGCTTTCCTCCGATCCGGAGCGTTGCGCGGCCGTCTTCTAGGGCGCTGCGATGCCAGGTCTTGCCGGGTGGGAATTGGGTCGAGGCGGGGACGTGCGCTGTGCCTTCGTGCACGACGATCCAGGTCGTTCGGGATCGTGTCTGGCTGGCGAGCTGGAGCTCGATCTCGGGGACGTCGGCGGCGAACGACCAGTCGGCGACCGGCTGCGTCACGATTTCGCCGCTCGCGAGCGGGCCGCCGGGGATCGGACCGAGCGGGCCGTCGTGAAACCGCGCGCCGACGACTAGGAACGCGATCAGGAGCGCCACGAACGCGACGATACGAATGACCCAGCGCAGCACGACCATCCCGGTGTCCTCCTCGCGCGCCCTCTAGCGATCATTCGCGATCGAATGAAGGGTCGACCCGTTGACTCGGCCGGGCGCGCCGTCAGTATGACCCGCGTGACGAGTACGCAACCGCTTGCCGGCGCGCTTCGATGCCGCACCCCGGCCATGCACGGCTTGCGTCGCCTGACCTCGATCGAAGCGTTCGCCCTCGCCCTCGTGGAAGCGAGCGCCGGCCTCGAGGGCGCGGCGCCCGCGACGGCGAACGAGTCGGCCGCGCACGACGACGGCGCGCCGGCCGCCGAGTAGCCCGTCGCCGCGCCCGTGTGGTCGCGCGTCGCGACGACGATGGCGAAGCAGATCCGCCGCGTCCGTCCGCCGGAGCGCCCGTTCGCCGATCCGCTGACGGAGTCCGTGGCGGCCCAAATCGAGCGCGACTTCGGCGCGTTCGTCCCGCCCTTCGCGCTGCACGCGTCGGTGCCCTCCGTCCTCGCCGCGTGCTGGACGATGCTGCGCGAGGCGCTCGTGACGGCGCACGTCGACCGCCGCCGGAAGGAGGCCGTCGCCTCCGCGGTTTCGCGCGCGAACGCGTGCACCTACTGCGTCGACGCCCACACCGCGGCGCTGCACGCGCTCGGCGCCGCGACCGCAGCGGACGCGCTCGCGGCGCCGACCGGGCGGGTCGGCGACGACGAGCCGCTGGCGGCGCTCGTCGCGTGGGCGGAAGCGACGCGGACGGCGGACGATCCCCGCCTGCGCACGCCGCCGTTCGGGGCGGCGGAGGCGCCGGAGCTCATCGCCGTCGCCTGCTGCTTCCACTACGTGAATCGCATGGTCGCGATGTTTCTGGTGCCGTCGCCGCTGCCGTTCGGAAGCCCCCGCTTGAAAGCACTCACCCGCCGCATGCTCGCGCCGATCCTCGGCGGGCAGCTCCGGCGCGACCTCGCGCCCGGTGAGTCGCTCGCCTTCCTGCCGGAGGCGCCGCTCCCCGCGGACCTCGCGTGGGCGGCGGAACATTCGACGCTCGCCGCCGCGTTCGCGCGGGCCGCCGCGGCGATCGACGCCGCCGGCGCGAGCGTCCTGTCGGCGGCAGTACGAACGCGCGTCGAGAAGGCGGTCGCGGCGTGGCACGGCGCGGACATGCCGCTCGGGAAGCAGTGGCTCGTGGACGCGACCGCCTCGCTCGACGAGCCCGACCGGCCCGCGGCGCGGCTCGCGCTCCTCGCGGCGCTCGCACCGTTTCAGGTCGACGACGACACGATCGCCGACTTCCGCGGCGCCGCCCCCGACGACGCCGCGCTCGTCGCCGCGACCGCGTGGGCGAGCTTCACCGCCGCGCGCCGCATCGCGGGCTGGGTCACTGGAGCTGCTCGCGGAGCGTGAAGTAGATCTCGCGTGGCATCCCGCAGACCGTGCAGGTGACACGCGCGATCCGCAGCCGGCGGCCGTCGATGGTCTCGGCCGCGTGCTCGTCGAGCCGGAAGCTCCCGCCGCAGAGCGGGCAGGACGCCGCCGTCGCCATCACGTCCACGAGCGGCGGCGTGTCGATCACGAGCGGCCGATCCGGCGCGCCGCCGGGTGCCAGGCGCGCGAGCCGATCGAGGTCGCGCACGTGCCGTTCGCGCTCACGCCGTTCCGCCCGCTTTCGCCGCTGCACGGGCCGGAGCTAGCACAGCGGGCGCGCGTCGGCGCCTACCCCGCGCGCTCGGGTGGCCGCTGCGGCGTCGGCGGATCTCCGATCGGCGGCTGCTCGCCGGGCGAAGGATCGCCCGGTGACGGCGGCGCGGGCGGCTCGCGAATCGGCTCGGGGTGTGGGTCGGGCTCGTTCGGCGGCACCTGCGGCGGTTGGGGCGGCGGATCCTGGACGGGCGGCGTCGGATCCGGAATCTCGCGCGGTGCCGTCATGCGATGCTCAACCGATCATCTCGGCGTGGGCCTGGCCGATGCGCACGGGCAGCCGCTGGAGGATGGCGTCGCAGAACGCGTCGAGATCGTCGGGCGAGCGCGAGGTGATGAGGTTTCCGTCCTCGACGACCTCGCGATCGACCCAACGCGCGCCGGCGTTCTCGAGGTCCTTCCGCACCGACGGCCACGAGGTCATCTCGCGTCCTTCGACGGCGTCGGCCTCGATGAGCAGCTGCGGACCATGGCAGATCGCGGCGACCGGCTTCCCGCTCTCGATGAAGCGGCGCACGAACGACACCACCGATCGATTCGTCCGTAGATGGTCGGGCGAGTAGCCGCCCGGAATCACCATGGCGTCGAACTGACCCGGATCGATCTCGTCGGGGACGTGCTCGATCGTGACCATCGCCTGGCCGCGCTTGCCCCAGATACGCTCGCCGCGCTCGGCCCCGAACGTGACGACCGAATGGCCGGCCTCCTGGAGCCGCTCGAACGGCTCGCTGAACTCGCTGTCCTCGAAACCTTCCCCAACGGGCATCGCTATGGTCGCCATCGCGTTCGCTCCTTCGTCCGACTTTCGATCGTCGCCGTGGAACATCGTGCAAGTCCGGGACCAGCGCCGGCGCCGCGCCGGGCATCGCGGCATCGGGCGGCGAGGCTGCAAAGTCTCCAAAACGCCGGGATTCTACGGGTGCGCGCGGAACCTTGAGTGGGCCGGAGCGCAGTGCCATCCTCCCGCGCCGATGCGCGACCTCGAGCCTCGACTCGAACGTTTCCTCGCCTCCCGTCTCGCGGCCGACGCCGTGCGGATCGTCACCCTCTCGCGCTCGACCGAAGGCTTCTCACAGGAGACCTTCCGGTTCGACGCCGAGGTGACGACGAACGGACAGCGCGAAACGCGCGGCTGGGTCGCGAAGCGCGAGCCGGTCGCGGGGCTGCTCGAGCCGTACGATCTCGAGCCCGAGTTCCGCGTCCTGCACGCGCTCTCCGCCGACCCGTTTCCGTCGCCGCCGACGCCGTGGTTCACGCGCGACCCGGCCGTGCTCGACCGGCCGTTCTACGTGATGGAAGCGTTGCCCGGCGACGTGCCGGTCCCCGCCCCGCGCACCGACGGCCGCGGGCCGTTCACCGACGGCGAGCGGCGCACGCTCGGTCCCGCGATCGCGCGGGCGCTCGCGGATCTCCACGCGGTCGACTGGCGCGGCCTCGGCCTCGAGTTCCTCGGCGTACCCGGTCCGGGCCGCGCGACCGCCGAGCGCGAGCTCGCGCGCTGGGAGCAACGCATCGCCGCGAGCGGGCTCCCCGCCGATCCCGCGCTGACCGCGGCGCTCCTCTGGCTCCGGCGTCACGTCCCGAGCTGCGACGAGACGACGCTCGTGCACGGCGACTTCCGGCTCGGCAACTTCCTGGTCGAACGCGACGGCGAGGGCGCGCGTCTCACCGGCGTCCTCGATTGGGAGATGGTGCACCTCGGCGATCCGCTGGAAGACCTCGCCTGGTGCGCGTCGCCGCTCTGGCGCGCCGGCACCGACTTCGCGTCGGGGCTCCTGCCGCCCGACGAGCTCGCGGCCGCGTACGCCGCCGCGTCGGGACGCGCCGTCGATCCGGCGCGCTTCCGATTCTACGAGGTGCTGACGCTCGTGAAGATGCTCGCGATCATGCAGACCGGCATCCGCGCCTTCGACGACGGGCGGACGCGGGATCTCCGCATGGCGATCTTCGATCACCAGCTGCCATTCCTCCTCATGGTGCTCGCGATGACGTTGAACTTCTTCGGCGGAGGTGACTGATGCGAACGACGGTCGATCGTCTCGTCGACGGCGTCGTCCAGACGCTGCTCGAGGCCGTGCTGCCCGACCTCGCGACGCCGTACGCGCGCGGCCAGCTCTATGCCGCGGTCGACGTGCTGCGGAACCTGCGTGATCGGGTGGAGCCGCGCACCGATCTCGCGAACGCGGAGAGCGACTCCGCCGCCGCCGCGCTCGAACGCACGCTCGCCGTGCTCGGTGGAGCGCCGGCGCCGACGGCGGCGATCCGCGCGGCGCTCGGCGCCGTTCCGTCCGACCCGCCGCTCGCCCGCACGGCGGCCCTCCGGGCGGCGCTCGTCACGGCACTGACCGCCGTGGACGGCCTGCCGGCCGACGCCGCGCGCGCCGCACGCGCGCCGATCCTCGAGCACCTCGGCGGCCAGACCATGCGCGACGTCGCCGTGCTGAAGCCGTCGCTGCTCGCCGAGATCTCCCAGAGCTAGCCCCACGAGGACCCGCGCATGCTGACCCGCTTCGACGACTATCCCCTGCACCAGACGGCCGAGCCGATCGCGCAGCCGTCGACCGGCGATCGGAACTTCTACGATCGCTATTTCTTCAGCGGCTACACTCGCGCCGGCGACCTCTTCTTCGCGGCGGCGCTCGGCGTCTACCCGAACCGGCGCGTGATGGACGCGGCGTTCAGCGTGGTGCGCGGCGGCAAACAGTGGGTCGTGCGGGCCTCACGCCTGGCGCCGACGGAACGGACCGAGACGACGGTCGGGCCGATCACGGTCGAGGTCGTCGAGCCGCTCCGAACGCTCCGCCTGACGGTCGCCGACAACGAGTGGGGGCTGCGGGGGGATCTGACGTTCGCGGCGCGAACGGCTCCGATCGAAGAGCCGCGCTTCACCCACCGCGTCGCCGGCCGGCTCGTGATGGACTCGACCCGCCTCACGCAGTTCGGGACGTGGACCGGCAGCCTGACGGTCGACGGCGCCACGATCGCGCTCGACCCGGCGCAGGTGCTCGGCGTCCGCGACCGCTCCTGGGGCATCCGCATCGTCGGCGAGCCCGAGGGCGGCGCCCCGGGGATGATGCCGCAGTTCTACTGGCTCTGGGCGCCGATCAACTTCGACGACGTCTGCGTCCACTTCGACGTCAACGAGGACGGCGAGGGCCGGCGCTGGCACGCCAACGGCAACCTCGCCCGCGTCGGCGCGTTCGGCGACGACGCCATCGAGTACACGAAGACGGTCGCGCAACGGATCACGTGGCGCACCGGCACGCGCCGCGCCGCGCGCGCCGCGATCGAGCTCGTGCCGCACGGAAAGCCGCCGGTCGTGATCGACCTGGACCCGATCCTCACCTTCCAGATGCGCGGCCTCGGCTATCTCGACCCCGAATGGGGCCACGGCCTGTGGAAAGGCGAGCTCGCCGTCGGCGGCGACGTCTGGACGCTCGCCGATCTCGATCCGCTCGACCCGCGCCACCTTCACGTGCAACAGCTCTGCCGCGCCCGCATGGACGGCCGCGAGGGCATCGGCGTGCTGGAGCAGCTCGTGCTCGGGCCGCACGCGCCTTCGGGATTCCGCTCGATCATCGACGGCGCGGACTAAAAGGACCCGACCATGACGATCGTCCGCCGGCTTCGCGCCCTCGTCCTCACGCTCACGCTGCCGTTCGCCGTCGCCGGGTGCGCGTTCGGCCTTCCCTGCGACTTCTTCGGGTCGCTCCTGCAACGGCAGATGCTGAACGTCGACGTCTGCTCCAGCTTCAACGGCGCGTGCTGCGACGACGTCGACCCGCAAGACGGCCTCCCCGACGAGTGCTCCGGGATCTTCGGCGCGTCGCCGTGCGCCCGCTTCGACACCGACGAGTGCTTCTGCACGACGGGCATCGGCTTCGGCCTCGGCGATCCGCAGGGCCAGACGCTCGTCCCCGAGCCTGCCGCGTACGCGCTGCCGCCCGACGCCGACTTCTTCGTCAGCCTCTCCGACGCGGGCCTGAGCGGCACGCATCGCGCGTTCTTCGACACCGAGGCGCAGGATCTCCAGACCCGTCAGGCCGTCCTCACCTACCCCGACCAGTTCGGCTTCAACGGGTTCCTGGCGCTCGGCCCGCCCGAGACCGTGATCGGCGCGTTCGCCGTCGACTTCGACCTCGACTTCGATCCCGACCTGACCTTGCCGCTCCGCGCGCTCACGGCCGACACCGCCTACGTCGACGGCAACCTCGACGGCCGCTTCGATCCCGCGGATCCTTCGTTGGTCCACACCACCGGCTCGCACGTCTTCACCGCCACGCTGCCGCGCGGTGGCGACGGCCTCGCGCGCACGAAGGTGGGCCGGCTCGTCCTCCGCACGGGCGTCGCCCTCTACGCCGGCATCCTCGTGAACCCGACGACGCCCGGCACGTACCAGGTGACGGGAACCTTCACGTCGGTCGATCCGGAGTCGGGCGACGCCGACGACGCGACCGGCGTCGCCCCGACGAGCTTCGCGGCGCCCCCGGTCGACGTCGAGGTGTCGCCGCCGTCATACGGCACGCTCTCGCCCTTCCTCTGCTACGCGACGAAGCCGACCAAGGGCACGCTCTGCAACGGCACCGCCGCCACGAACGCGGGCGGCGCGTGCGCGACGGACGCGGACTGCGGCGGCACGGCGGGGGCGTGCGTGAAGAGTCCGCTCGCCAAAGGCCTCACCGTGAACGCGCGAGACGACCAGGCATTCGGGCCGGAAGGCTTCGTCGTCGGGAAACCGGCGACGCTCTGCACGCCCGCCGAGGTCGACGGCGGCGGCGTGCCGGCCGACGAGACGACGCACTTCCGCGGCTACCAGGGCAAAGCGGCGAAGGGCGCACCCAAGTACTTCGGCATCGAGGCGCAGACCGTCGTGAACGCGCTCGGGACCGTCGCCGTCACGACGACCAAGCGCGACCGCCTCCTGATGGCGAGCGTGAAGTCGCTCGGCGCTCCGTTGGCGATGCCGCTGCCGCCGAAGACGCTCGAGCACATGCAGTGCCACAAGGTGAAGCTCGTGAAGAAGGTCTGCGCCGAGAACACCGCCCAGAAGTGCAAGAAGAGCGCGGACTGCGGCGTCGCGGGTCCCTGCCTCGGGGCGTTCCCGAAGAACCGTACGGTCGAGGTCGGCGACCAATTCACGACCTTCGCGGCGCCGCGGCGCCTCACGATCGTGAAGCCGACCCGGCTCTGCTATCCCGCCGACGTGAACGGCAGCGGCGTCGACGCCTTCGGCCAGGATCTCCTGTGCTACGCCGTGAAGCCGGCACCCGGTAGCGCCAAACACGCGCCGATCGTGGGGCAGATCCACACCACGAACGTCCTCGCGCGCGAGCGAGCCAATACCGTCAAGGAAAGCGAGCTTTGCCTACCGTCCGTCCTGACGGGCATCATATGAGGCGCAAGGCGTTCGCCAAACGAAACCGGGCGGTGTAAGGCCCCGAGTCCCACCATGAGTGATCCGACCAACGACGACGAGAAGCCCGCCCCCGAAGAGGACTTCGCCGCGCTGTTCGCCGCTAGCGAGGCCAAGGCCCCGAAGCAGGAACGCCGCGTCCGCGCCGGCGACAACGTCCGCGGCAAGGTGATCGCGGTCGGCAGCGAGACCGCCTTCGTCGCGATCGGCGGCAAGGCCGAGGCCGTCATCAGCCTCGCCGAGTTCCGCAATCCCGACACGGGCGAGATCACGCTCGCCATCGGCGACCAGCTCGAGGCGACGGTCACCGACGACGGCAGCCGCTCGGGCTCGATCGTCCTCAAGAAGACGTTCGGGCGCGGCGGTCACGTTCCGGGCGAGCTCGAGCAAGCGCTCGCGCACGGCATCCCGGTCGAGGGTACGGTCACGGGGCAGAACAAGGGCGGCTACGACGTGCAGGTGATGGGGCTTCGCGCCTTCTGTCCGGCGTCCCAGATCGACAACCGCCGCCGCGAGGGCGCCGAGTACGTCGGCCAGCGCTTCCGCTTCCGCGTCACGAAGATCGAGGGCAACGGGCGGAACATCGTCGTCTCGCGCCGCCAGGTCCTCGAAGAGGAGTCCGCGAAGCTCGCCGAGCAGACGTGGGAGACCGTGAAGGTCGGCGCCACCGTCTCGGGCACCATCAGCTCCATCCGCGACTTCGGCGCGTTCGTCGATCTCGGCGGCGTCGAGGGACTGATCCACGTGAGCGAGCTCGGGTACGGACGCTCGCAGCATCCGTCCGACGTCGTGAAGGTCGGCGAGACGGTGCAGGCGCAGGTCGTGAAGATCGAGCCCGACCCGAAGACCGGCCAGAAGCGCATCGGGCTCTCGCTCCGCGCGCTGGCCCCCGATCCCTGGAGCGCCGTCGCCTCGCAGTTCCCGATCGGCACGACGATCGTCGGCAAGGTCCGCAAGCTCGAGGCCTTCGGGGCGTTCGTCGAGATCGCGCCGGGGATCGACGGGCTCGTGCACGTGTCGAAGATGGTCACCGACCGCCGCATCTCGCATCCGAAGCAGGTCGCCACGGTCGGCGATCAGGTCGAGGTCACGGTGCTCGGCGTCGACCAGGAGCAGCGCCGCATCTCGCTCTCCATGGTCGAGGGCGTGCGCCGCGAGCAGGAAGCCGCGGAGCACGCCGAGCGTCAGGAGGAAGCCGCCAGCATGGCGAAGGTGAACGCGCCGCGCGGGCTCGGCACCTTCGGCGAGCTCCTGAACCGCTCGATGAAGGACAAGCACTAGAGGCCCGGCCGAAAAGGGGCGCACACGTGAACGACGCCATCCATCCACGCACGACGGCGTCGCCGACCTCTCGGCGTATCGCCAGGATACGCGGTCGAGGTCGGCTCCTTGCGTGCGCGGCGCCTGGCGCCGTTCACGCGCACACCCCTTTTCGGCCGGACCTCTAGGCCACGCGAGTGCGGGGGCGACTCGGCACCGTCATCGCGCTCGCCGCGGTGGTGCTCGCCGGCGCTCCCGTGGCGTTGGTGCTGGTCGAGGGCCTCGCAAGCGCCGTCATTTCCGCCGGGCTGCTGCTCGGATCGAGCGGACGGCTCGCGCAAGAACGCTACGCCCGCTACGACCCCGACCTCGGCTGGGTGAGCCTGCCACACGTCGCGATCCCGGACATGTACGGACCGGGCGCGCCGCTCCACACGAACGGCCGCGGCTTCCGCGGTCGCGCCGAGGTCGGCGACGCGCCGCCGCCGGGCAAGACGCGCGTCGTCTGTAGCGGCGACTCGTTCACGCTCGGGTACGGCGTCGGCGACGACGACACCTGGTGCGCGCGGCTCGCCGCGCTCGATCCGCGCCTCGAGACCGTCAACATGGGTCAGGGCGGCTACGGCGTCGATCAGGCGTTCCTCTGGTACCGCCGCGACGGCGCGGCACTGGCCCCGCGCCTGCACCTCTTCGCGTTCATCGACGGCGATTTCGAGCGGATGCGGAGCGCGCGCTTCCTCGACTACGGGAAGCCGACGCTCACGCTCCACGACGGCGCGCTCGCGGTCGCCGACGTGCCCGCGTGGCGGCGGCCCTTCTGGATGCCGACGGTGCGCGTCCGCGAGATCGTGAAGCGCACGAAAGCCTACGAGCTCGCCGAGCGGCTGCGGAAGCGCGCGGGCGGCGACACGCCGGCGCTCGCGGCGCCGCCCGCGAGTCCCGAGGAGCGCGCCCGGATCACGAGCGTCGCGCTCGCGGTCTTCGACGAGCTCCGCACGCTCGCGCAGAAGAACGGCGGGACGCTCGTGCTCGTGTACCTGCCGACGCTGATCGATTGTCGCCTACCGCCCGATCCGAGCTCGCCCCTCGGCGGGCTCGATTGGTGGAAGACGATCGGCCCGCGCGCGGCGGCGGCGGGTCACGCGGTCATCGATCTCAGCGACGCGTGTCGCCGCCTCCCCGCCGCCGAGATCGACCGGCTCTTCTTCCCGGAGGGCGCCGTGCAGTACTACGGCGCCGCGGGGCACTACACGCCGGCGGGCAACGCCTTCGTCGCGACCGCGCTGACGGAACGGTTGCGGC
>Ga0268299_1004300_pt1 | contig 11354 bp, 14 predicted proteins | sample NOBtaG_FD_193484 | JGI IMG/M metagenome (GOLD analysis project Ga0268299, IMG submission 193484) | Activated sludge microbial communities from bioreactor in Nijmegen, Gelderland, Netherland - NOB reactor | ecosystem: Engineered > Bioreactor > Aerobic > Activated sludge | place: Netherlands... | reverse complement strand
GCGCGTGCCCCCGCCGGTGACCATGATGATCTTGCCGTCGAAATCGTTCATCGGAGCGCTCCTCGTTCTATGGGGGCATGACCTAGCCGCTCGCCGCCGCCGCCGCTAGGAGAGGGGCATGACGAACGGGCTTACCCAACTCGGCCACAGCGCCGCGATCCCGGCGCGGCCGGAAGACGCCGTGCTTGAGCGCGCGCCCAATCCGCACAAAGGCGCGCCGCTCTATCTCACACGCTTCACGGCGCCGGAGTTCACGTCGATCTGCCCGGTGACGGGGCAGCCCGATTTCGGCACGCTCGTTATCGATTACGCGCCGGGCGACTGGATCGTGGAGTCCAAGAGTCTGAAGCTGTTCCTGCAGAGCTTCCGCAATCACGGCGCGTTCCACGAAGATTGCACGATCTATGTGGCAAAGCGGATCGTGGAAGCGATCGCGCCGGCGTGGCTGCGGATCGGCGGCTATTGGAATCCGCGCGGCGGCATTCCGATCGATGTGTTCTGGCAAACCGGCGCGCCGCCGGAGGGCTTGTGGCTGCCGGATCAGGGCGTCGGGACGTATCGCGGGCGGGGCTAGCGATCACGCTTTAGAAAGGCGCTTGCCCTCCGCAGGGCGCCGCGCCAGCTTCCCTCCGAAGGCGCATGAGACGCCGTGAGGTGAGGGACATCCGATGAAGAAGTTGGCGATGATCGCGTGCGCGTTGGCGTTCGCGGGGATGACGGCGAGCGCGCAGCAAGCGGCGGCGCCGGCGGCGGAAGCGCCTTGGTATCCGTCGCGCTACGGCGCGGAAGACACGGCGGGCGCGACGAACAATCTTTCCGAAACGCACACGCGCAATGCGGCGCGGCTAGTGCGGGAAGGGAAGGTGTACGCGCTCGGCGTCGTCACGAACCGGGAGAGCCCGGCGTACGATCCGCGCTGGTTCAACATCGTCGTCACGCAATCGAATGACGGCACGGGTCCAGTGATCGGCGCCAACAACGCGACGGCAAACGACGATATCCTGATCACGTATCTTGGCATCGGCACACAGATCGATGGGCTCGGGCATCTCGGGATCAATCACCGCTATTATAACGGGATGCGCGCGCAGGATTTCGTGACGCCGAATGGCCTGACGCGCCTTGGTACGGAAAGCATCCGGCCGATCGCGACGCGGGGCGTGCTCCTCGATATGACGCGGCACTACAACGCCAATCCGGTCGCGCCCGGTACGGCGTTCAACCGGGCGGAGATCGACGCGGCTTTGCGGCGCGCGCGCGTGACGCTGCAGCGCGGGGACGTGGTGCTCTTCCACACCGGCTACATGGCCGCGCAAGCGCAGGCGAATCCGGCGCAATACATCGCGCAGCAGCCGGGGCTTGGGCTTGAGGGCGCGCGTTATCTGGCGGAAGCGGGCGTGGTTGCGATTGGGTCGGATACGGCGGCGCTTGAGGCGATCCCGTTCGAGCGCGCGGATCATCCGTTCGTGGTGCACCAGACGCTGCTCGCGCAACATGGCGTGCATGTGCTGGAGAACATCAACACCGCAGAACTCGCGGCCGATGGCGCGACGACGTTTCTGTTCGTGCTGGGGCAGCCGCGCTTTCAGGGCGCGGTGCAGATGGTCGTGAACCCAATCGCGATTAGGTAGCGCTTACTCCCTCGTGTGAGCGCAACGACTATCGTGTGCGCTTGCACCCCTCATCCGTCTCATCGCTTTGCGATGAGCCACCTTCTCCCACAAGGGGAGAAGGAGAAGAGCCCTAAAACCGCGTCACGCGGCTCGAAAGATCGGGGCGGGCGCGTTCTATGGCGGGGGCGCTGGCTGTGCCGAGGAAGACGAGGCCGGCGATGCGTTCGTGTGTGCTGAGGCCGAGGGCGGCGCGGGCGCGTTCGTCATACGTGACCCATTCGGTGAGCCACGTGCCGGCGTAGCCCATTGCGTGCGCGGCGATGAGGAGGCCGTAGCACACGGCGCCGGCGGAGAGCTGCTGCTCCCATTCTGGAATCTTATGCGGCGTGTGCGTGGCGCTGACGACCATCACGCAGACGGGCGCGGTCATGAAGCGTTTCTTCTCGAACGCGATGCGATCTGGCGTGACGCCGTCGTCGCCCGCGATCACGCTCGCGATCGCTTCGCCGGCGCGCGCGCGGCCCTCGCCTTCGAACACGACGAAGCGCCAGGGGCCGAGCTTGCCGTGATCGGGCGCGCGTGCGGCGAGGCGGATCAATGTATCGATCTCATGCGGCGCGGGGCCGGGTTCGGTGAGGAATGCGAACTTCGTCGAGCGGCGGCGCGCCATCAGCGAGAGCGTTTCGATGCTTTCGCGCGCGGAGACGGCGGGATCGTTTTCGTGCGGGCTATCGGGCACGCGGGCGGGATCGATGGTCATGGGCCGGACATGCGTGCTTTGAGAACGATTTGCAAGTAGCGGGGCGTTTAGCCGACGCTGTAAGCGCAGAGCTTGTTGCCGTCGAGATCGCGGAAATACGCGAAGTAGATGTTGGGGCGCCGCAAACCCGGCGCGCCTTCGTCCGTGCCGCCGAGCGCGAGCGCGGTGGTGTAGAACGCATCGACGTCCGCGCGCGAGTCGAAGTTGAGCGCGATCATCGCGCCGTTGCCGGGCGTCGCGCGCTTTTGTTGTGCGGGCCGAGCACGGCGAAGAAGGGGCGGCCATCCTTGCCGTACACGCGCCCGCCGGATTCGTGCTCCATCGTGGGGGTAACGCCGCACGAGCCGAACAGCGCGTCGTAAAACGCTTTGGCGGCGGGCAGATCGTTTGAGCCGACCGTTGCGTAACCAAGCCGCGCCATCGCTTTTGAACTCCTTCGCCGCCATCATGGCGCGCGGAGCATAGGAGCGTGTTCGTGCAGCGTTGGGAAGAGAGCGGCAATCCGTGGACGGTGCGCGGCGTGACGCGCCCGTTCGAGAATGCGTGGTTCGCGATCGATGCGCATGACACGCTCAATCCCGCGGGCAATCCCGCGAGCTATGCGGTGATCCGCATTCGCCGGTGCGCGGTCGGGGTGTTGCCGATCGATGATAAGGGCCACGTGCACATGGTGGGGCAGTGGCGTTTTCCGCTTGGGCGCTATTCGTGGGAGATGCCGGAAGGCGGCGCGGAGCCTGGCGAAGACACCGCAGATTGCGCGCGCCGTGAGCTCAAAGAGGAGACGGGGCTTTCGGCGAGCGACTTGGTCGAGATTTTGCGGATGGACCTGTCGAACTCGCTCACGGACGAAAGCGCGGTGCTTTATCTCGCGTTTGGGCTGAGTGAGGGCGAAGCCGCACCGGAGGAGACCGAGGTGCTGGCGCGCCGGTCTGCGCCGTTCGCGGAGGTTCTGGAACGGGTTGTAACCGGCGAAATAACGGACTCGTTAACCGTTGCGGCGGTCCTGCGGGCCCACCACATGGCTGTGACGGGCCGGTTGCCGGAAGCGCTCGCGCGCGTCATGCTGCCCTAAAGACAAGAGGAACGCGAGATGGCTGACGGAAACACCCAGGCCGCGAAGCCGCGCGTGTTCGAAGCATCCGGCGGCGTGTGGGCGCAATTGCGCATCGAGGCCGTGCAGGCCGCGGCCGAGGAGCCGACGCTGGCTTCGTACCTCCACGCCACGATTTTGCATCACGAGAAGATCGAAGAAGCGCTCTCCTATCACCTCGCGCAGAAGCTGGGCGGCGGGGACATGAGCCCGCTGCAATTGCGCGAAGTCTGCCGCGAAGCGTTTCTGGCCGATCCGGACATCGCGCGCTCAGCGGAGCGCGACATGCGCGCTGTGCGTGACCGCGATCCGGCGTGCCGGTCCTATTTACAGCCATTCCTGTTCTACAAGGGCTATGCGGGCCTGCAGGCTTATCGCATCTCGCATTGGCTGATGAAGCAGGAGCGCGAAATCCTCGCGTACTACCTGCAAAGTCGCATCTCCGAGCTGTTCGGCGTCGACATCAATCCGTCGGCGGAAATCGGGAGCGGCATCTTTATCGACCATGCGCACGGCATCGTTATCGGTGAGACGGCGGTCGTGGAAGACGATGTGTCGATGCTGCATTCGGTGACGCTTGGCGGCACCGGCAAAGAGGGCGGCGATCGCCACCCGAAGATCCGGCGCGGCGTGCTGATCGGCGCGGGCGCGAAGGTGCTCGGCAACATCGAAGTCGGCGAAGAGGCGCGCATCGCGGCCGGGTCGGTCGTGCTAGAGCGCGTGCCGCCCCGCTGCACGGTGGCGGGCGTTCCGGCCAAGCGCGTGGGCGGGGCTTGTTGCGAAGAAACGACGACGCCGGCCGAGCTGATGGAGCACCGCTTCGACGCCGGCATCTAACAGGGCGGCCCGTCCTGGGCCGGCTGCGGGCTCGTTCTAGCGTCCTGTTAACAGCCCGCTGCTTAGTCTTCGCCGTTTATTTCGCGAGCGAACCGTGCGGCGGCCGACCTCCCAGCGCAATCTGTCCTTGATCCGCGAAAGCGGATCGACGGCGCGCGTGCTGAATCTTGGCCTTGTCTATGAGCGGTTCGGGCGTGAGCCCGAGCATGGCGAACACCCGATGTTCGTGAACAAGCGGCTCAACCGCGCGCTGGTGCTGAAGCATGCGGTGCGCGCCGACGAGCGCGCCATGTTTGCGCGCGGCGCGCCGCTGACGGCCACGAAAATCGTGCTGCCGTTTGCGTCGAGCGATCTGAGCCTTGGCGGCGCGGGCTTCATGGTGGGGCAGAGCGGCTTCGACAAAAGCATGCGCGAGGGCGTTGGCGGCTATCACGACGCGGCCGCGCTCGAGGCCGATAGCGAGCTGCTGTACTTGCTCGATAGCCTGCCTTCGTTCGATCCGTTCTTGATGCGCGAGCGGCTGCGCTCGTGGGGGCGCACGCCGGCGCGCTGTTATTTTGATGTGTCCGAAGCCGACGTGCAGCGCATGCGCGCGTTCGTCGGCGGCGAGATTGCGCAACTCGTCGAACTTGCGTTCGCGAATGGCGGCGCGGCGGGGCGCGATCTCTCCCGCAAGCTCGCTGACAAGCTGATGACGGACGACACGGCGCAAGCGCTCGATCCGCTGCGGCTGACGCTCCGCATGTCGGGCGAGGACTACCGGGAGGGCGTGTTCGCCTGGAAGGGTTTCCTCTATTACAAATGGCTGTTGGCGGACGCAGCACCACGGCTTGAAGCGTTGACGCCATCGATCGCGGGCATGCGCCTGCTGCGCGCGAGCGGCGAAGACGCGCAGAAGATCGCCGCGATGCGCCGCCACATCGTCGCGCATATCGCGTTCGCCAAGAGCCGCGTCGAAGAATACCTGCTGAAATACGATTGCGCGTTCGCGCAGCTTGCGAGCGGAGATGTCGGGTCGTTCCGGCAGTTTCTGTTGCAGGCCCCGTCGCTGTTCATGCCGATCGGTGAAGCGGTGGGCGTCATCACGCACGTGGAATCGTTCTGGCGTTTCCGTTTTCCTGGAGGGCTGCGTGCGGAGATGGACGGCGCCGAAGCGCTCGAAGTGATGCAGGATTTTGACGTGACGCTCGGATGCCTTGAGCTGATACGCGAAGCGCAGAGTTCGCAAGCGGCTTGATCTTCTCCTTCTCCCGTTGTGGGAGAAGGTGGATCGGCGCGCAGCGTGATGAGGGGTGCAAGCGCCCCGCATTGAAGCGTCGCGCTCTCACCCCTCACCCATGTTGTGCAGCGGAAATCGGAGTGCGGCTTTCCCTCTCCCACAAGGGGAGAGGGAGTGGCGCTGTTACTCGCCGGTGACGGAGTAGCTTGCGGCGTTGCCGATCGCGGCGGCGCTGGCGCCGACCGAATTGGCGCGGCGGGCGCGCACGGTGGCGACGCTTTCGACCGGGCCTGCGTTCGACTGATAGCCGCTTGCGGTGAGCGCGCCGCCTTCACATGTCGAGCAGAGCGCGCCGGTGAGCACGTTGCCGTACGCTGCGGTGGAAACGATGGCGTCGCCGCCTTCGCCCGCGACGGCGCCATAAGCGCGCGCGGCGCCGGTGTTGACCTGATCGGTGTTGATCACGGTGTCGGAGCCGAGGTTCGAGACCGTGACGCTGTTGCCAACGCCATAAGCGGAAGCGGAGGCGAGACCGAGCCAATCGCCGCCGAGCGTGACGTAGCTTTCGGCCGTGATGTTCGCGGCGTTGGCTTGGCTGGCGGCGACGTTGACGTAGCCCCACTGATTGTCAGCGGTGAACGAATTGCCGTTCGCGGTCGCGCCCGAGATAGCGTCGCCCGAATAGCCGACATAGAGATCGCTGCGCGCGGTGACGCTGTGGCCCGTGTTGGCTTGGCGCGTCGCGGTGGTCAGCGTCGTCGTGTAGCCGGTCGCGTTGATCGAGTTGGCGCTGGCGAGCGCGGACGATTGTGCGACGGTGGAGATGCAGCACGCATCCGTTTCGGCGACGGCGGCGACGTTGCCGTTGTTGTCTTGCGTCGTGCGCACGCGCAGATCGCCGTAGTAGGCGTTGGCGTTTTGCACATTGCCGGCTGCGGTGGCCGAAGTGGACGATTCCCACGCGTCGGCGGTGCGCAAACGCGTCGCGGCGTTGGTGTCGCCCATAGCGCTTTGCGCGGCCGAGACATCGGTCGATCCATACTCGGAATTGGTCGTCACGCCGTTGGTGGTGGCGGTCGAGCTTGCGACCGCGGCGCCCCAGACGTGCCAGGCCGTGACATCGGTCTGCGCGCGTGCGCGGCCTTCGCTGTGCTGGCTGGCCGTCACGTTCATCGAGGCGTTTTGCGCATCGGCGGTGAACGAGTTGCCGCCGGCGACGGAGGCTGCGCCCACGTCATCGGCTTCATCGACCGAGACGTTGACGCCGGCAAAGCTGTCGTCGAGCTGAACCTGGCTCTGCGACACGTTCGATTGCGCGTAGGCCGGCGAGAACGAGAGCGCGGCGATGGCGGCCGCGGCGAGAAGGTTACGAGCGCGCATGGCGGCGTCTCCCAGTTCGCTGCGCTTACGAGCGCAGCGCCGGCGGGGTGATGGTTTGCGGAGCGGCGGCGCCAGGCGCGACTTGCGGTTCGCGCGGCAGCGCAGCTTGCGGCGCGGGCGCAGCGGCAGGAGCCGCCGGCGCTTGGCGCGTCGCAGGGCGGCGCATGTCGGCGTCACGCGATTGATGCCAGGAGTTATCGTTCGCACGGCGCGCGCTGGCGGCGGCGACGGCGCTGGCGGGGCCAGTGCGGAACGCGCCGGTGGCTTGCGCCGGGCCCATCGGATCGCCGTTCGAAGCGAGCGCTTCTTGGCACATGTGCGTGTCGGCGACGCCGTAGAAGTTCGCCATCACTTCAACGACGGCGCGTTCCACACCGGCGCGGACGGCGAGTTGCACAGGCTCGAGAGCCCGTTCGCCAGCGCTGATGTCGAGGAGCGTGTCATCGAAGAACGAGAAGAGGCCCGCGCGCACTTCGCGGCCGATGATCTGCTTTTGGTACGAGATCACGTCCACGACTTCGAGGGTGCGCGTGTCGATGAGGCGGAAGTCGAGGCCGATGTTCATGACGTAGAGGCGGCCGCCCAAGCTGCCCCGGTCGTCACGAGAGTTCGTGCCGCCGACATACGCATCCACACCTTGCGAGCGGATGTTGTAGTTCAGTTCGGTGATGCCGCCCACGAAGGTGAAATCCGAACCAGGGATCGAACCGGCGTAGATGCGGCGCACGTTTTCATCGGGACCCGTGCCGCGCATGCCGTCTTGCCCAATGAGACGGTTATTCGCGTAACGGAGCTCGAGTTCCGTGACCGAGGTGTCGAAGCGCTCGACGAGGCGGGCGCCCGATTTTGCGAACGCGCTGATCGCCATGAGCGATGCGCCTTGCGTGATGCGGCGGCCGCCATCTTCGTTGACGGTGCCGGTGTAATCGATGATGCGGCCAACGGCGATGCGCGGCGCGGCGAGGTTCCGCGATTGCGCGTAGCTCGCAAGGCAGTTCAGCGCCGGCGTGTAGGCCGTCGGGTTCGCGGTGACGGGCGCATCGCCGATCGGCGTTGCGTACATGCCGTCATTGCCGGCGTGAGGGGTCACGCAGCCGCCGAGACCGGCCGTCGCCGCCAGCACCGCTGCAGTGCCGAGAAGGGCGCGCAGGTTCATTGGTCTTCTCCGTTGATGACGGCGCTGACATTGCCGTTGTTGATCTGGGTTGAATCGATGATCACCGTGTTCCAGCTGCCCTGCGTGACAACGGTGAGTTGGTTGCCGATGGCCGAACCGGAGAGGCTGTCGGCGCCGCCCGCGTCGCCAAGCCCGCCGTAGAGCGAGGTCTCGCTCATGATCCGCCCATCGACGACGAGGCGATTGCCGTTCTCGTCGCGCGTGCCGACGGTGATCGGCGTATCGAAACCTTCGTAGCTCATGCCGAAGCCGCGCTCGAACTCGCCCGCGCTCCATGCGGCTTGCGCAGAGGCGGGAGCCGCTGCGAGGAGCGGCGTGGCGAGCGCTGCGATGGCCAAAACGAGGCGCATAAAGTTAATCCCCAGCAGGCGAAATTCGTCTGGCGGGGGAGAAAGCAACGGGCGTGCCACTGCGGTGGGGAGCTTGTGGCCTAAGATCGCCCTTAACGGCGGGCGTGTGTGGCCCCATGTTTACGAACGCACGCGCGGCGCGTGCCGAATTGAGCCGCGTTAACGGAGTTTATCCCTGATGGAGCGCCGCATTCCGCCAGCGACGTTATGGTTGGCGGTTTCATTCGTGGCGGCGCATGTCGCGTTTCAGTTCGCGACGCCGGCGCAGAAAGATTGGATTTACTATAGTTTCGCGCTCTTTCCGGTTCGGTACGGCGGCGGCGCCGATGGCTTTACGCATTGGTACGAAGCGCTGGGCCCGATCTTCGGGCACGTGTTTCTGCATGGCGGGTGGCTGCATCTCCTCATGAACACGCTCGTGTTCGTGCAGGGCGGGCCGTTCGTGGAGCAGCGTTTAGGCGCGTTAAGGTTCGTTGCGCTGTTCTTCATTTCCGCGGCGGCGGGCGCGGCGCTTTACATTGTGTTGAACGAGGGCGCGACGACGCCGGCGGTGGGCGCTTCGGGCGCAGTGTGCGGCGTGTTCGGCGCGTACTTCTTGAGCGTGGGGCGCAATTGGCGCGAGGCGCTGGCGATCCCGCAGGTGCGCAACGGGATGATCGTGTTTCTGGTGGTGAACGTTGGGCTTGCCGCAGTGGCGCGGATGACGGGGTTCATCCCGATCGCGTGGGAAGCGCATCTCGGCGGCTTCGTCGCTGGCGCGATTGCGTATCCGCTGCTGGCGCCGCGCGACCGGTTCGTCAGCCCGTGGGCGCGTTAGTAGAGCGCGAGTTCGACGCGTTCGCCTTCGACGATGAGGCCGGTGAGGCGGGCGCGGCCGTCCTGTCCGATCGAGAGGATGGCGGAGACGGGGCTTGGTTCGCCGGCTTCGCGGCCGCGCATGATCTCGTCGATGCGCTCGGCTTGTTGTTGGTTGATGTGGAAGCGCTCTGTGCCGAGCTCGGCGCGTAGCGCGCCGGGGAAGCCGTCGTCGCCATCCGTTTTGGGTCGTGCTGGCGTGCAAAAGGCGCCGCCGCGCGCAACGAGCGGGCCGTGCGCGCTTGCGCCTTCGCGCGTCTCGGCGACGCCCGCAACGCTGTAGTGATCGCCGTGCGGCGCGAGCGCGACCCAGGCGTTATCGCCCAAGCCGGGATCGTTTTCGCCAAGGCCGGGCGGGCAGGGCGCGTTGTCGAGCGGCTCTTGCAGCGCGACGATTACGTAATGGCCAGTGAGCAGCGCGCGCGGATCGACGGCCTCCATGCGCATGACGATCTCCGTGCCGGAGACGCGCGCGGCGCCTTCGCGCACCACGAGCGCGATGAGTGCGGCTGCGCAGAGCAGCGCGACGGCGAGGATGCGGAGCGGAGCGGTGAGGAAGCTCATGCTTTCGCCCTCCGGCGGAGAATGAGTCCAACCACGAGCGCGGCGATCGCTGCGAGGAAGAAGAGCGCGGCGGCGGCGATGAGATCGAGGCCGAGATCGGTGAGGAGCGCGGCGATGGCGGCGATGAGGCCGATGATTCCAGCGGCGCTTACCAGCGCGTGGCGATCATGGCGCCCGATTGCGACGAGGCCGCCTGCGGCGCCGAGCCATGCGAGGCGGTGGACGATGCCGAGATCGCCCGCGCCGCCGCCAGCGTAACCAGCGGCGGCGAACAGGGCGAGCGCGCCCCACGCGAACCAGCCGTAGAACACGCCGCCGAAGTCGCGGCCCTGCAGCGAGAGCACGCGGCCGCCATAAGCGAGCGCCGCGAGCCACACGCTGAAGAACAACAGCATCGGCGCGCCGTTGTTGTTGGCGTGCGCGGCGAACCAAATGAACGCGATGATCACGCCAAGTGCGCCTGCATGCGCGAGCGGCGCGCTTTTCCAACGCAAGGCGAGAAACGCCCCGATGGGCGCAGCGATGACGAGCCACGGCATTTGATCGATGCCGCCGCCAGGCTCCAGGAAGTCGGCGATGCCGAGCAAGACGAGACAAACGATGGCAGGGCCGCTTGCGCCGCCGGCAAATGCAAGCAGGGCTGCGGCGATCGCGGAGCCATAGAGCGCGGCGCGCGGCTCGCCCACGATGTCGAAGATCTGGCCGGTGAGCCCGACGCCCGCGGCGAAGGCGAGCGCAGCGAAGGTGAGGAGGGCGTTTGCGGTGGCGGCGCGGCCTTTGTGTGCGGACCACCCTGCGGCGCCTGCCGCAGCGAGGAACACGCCGAGCACGACGGCGAAGCGCGCCAGGCGCGGCATGCCCTCCCAGTTTGCGGCGATGAAGGCGATGAGCGCGACGCCGAGGAGGATCGCGCCGATCCAGGCAAGCGCGCTTGCGGCGTCGAGCCGGCGCGCGTCTGGAATGGAGGCGAGGATTGCTTCGCGCTGGCCGGGATCGACGCGCCCGTCCGCGATCCAGCGATCGAGATCGGCCGCGACGCGCTCTTTGTAGCCAGCCATTGGCGCCTCCCCAGCGGTTCTACCACGCCGAAGCGGGCGCGAGATGGACGGAAATTAGGCCGGCTCTCTAAGGCGTGACCGCTATAGTTTCCCTTACGGCTTGTCAGAATGTCGCAGGGGGCGCAGCATCTCGTGCCGCAAGCCCGCGCAGGACGGGCGCGCCCAGAGGAGACGCCCATGCTCATCGTTCACGTCATTCGCGACAAGGGCGCGACGGTGCACACGCTGAGCGAGGCCGCCACGCTCGAGCAGGCCGCCAAGGAGCTCACCAGCCGCAAAGTCGGCGCGCTCGTGATCATGGACGACTCGGGGACAGTCACAGGGCTGCTGTCCGAACGCGATATCGTGCGCGAAGTGGCGCGGCGGGGCGCCGCGGCGCTGGCCGATCGCGTGGGTGCGGCCATGACGCGCGGCGTGATCACGGCAGAGCCGGCGGAGACCGTCGATGAGG
>Ga0268299_1004299_pt1 | contig 11354 bp, 10 predicted proteins | sample NOBtaG_FD_193484 | JGI IMG/M metagenome (GOLD analysis project Ga0268299, IMG submission 193484) | Activated sludge microbial communities from bioreactor in Nijmegen, Gelderland, Netherland - NOB reactor | ecosystem: Engineered > Bioreactor > Aerobic > Activated sludge | place: Netherlands... | reverse complement strand
GTGTTGGGGTTGCACGCCGAGGTGGTGGACACGTTGCAGGAGTGGGTGGAGGACGTCACTGGGTTGGGTGGTCGGAAGGCGTGTGGTTCACGGGTGGTGGTGGTGAGCCGGGCCCCCGGTTTTGGGATGGATCTAGTGGTGGAGCGACTGTTCGCTGATCTGGTCGACCGGTTCGACGGGGACGGGTTCTGGGAGCCGTCGTTGACTGGGTTGGCGGGGCGGGTGGGGGACCCGGAGGGGTGGCCGGGGTTTGTCTGGTTGGGGGTGACAGCGTCGCCGAGCGGGTCGAGCCGGATCGGTTTGGCCGACCAGTTGAGCGAGTTGAGCCAGGTGTTAGGGGTGCGGCGGGAGGGGTGGCGGCGGGTCGGGTTCGACACGCAGAGCACGGTGGCGGGGGCGGTCAGCTTGGCTGCGGCCCTGATAGCCGGGGCGACCGGGGCCGGCGTGGTGGGCGGGGTGGCGGTTGGTGGGGTGCTCACCGTGTTGAGCCAGGCCGTGGGGGTCGGCTCGTGGGCGGTGGATGTGGTCAGCCGGGCCCGGTTCAACCGGGAAAGCGTCCTGGCCAACGTGGCTGAGTCCCAAGATGTGGTGGTCCGGGGGGTGCGGCGCCTAGTCGAGGCCACCAGCGAGGCGGGGCTGCCGGTGGTGATCGTGGCCGATGACGCCCACGTCGAGGACCCGTTGATCGATGCCCTGATCACTGCAGTGGTCACGGGCCCGTCGCAGCGGGTGTTGCTGGTCGTGACCGGCGACCGTGACGGGGACCAGCCCGGTATCGGGGGCGACCTCGGGCAGCGTCTGCGGTCCCCGCTGCTGGTCGCACCGTTGGCACCGGAGCTGATCGTCAACGACCCGGCCCCCGACGTGGACCGGATGGTGGTCGTTTCCGAGCTGGAACGTCTCGTCCCCCCGATCCCACCGGTAGAGATCCCGGGACTAGCTAGCGAGGTCGCCGATCTGGCGGGCCTGGCCCGCTGGGTCGAACGCCGTACCGGGGATCTGGACACGGACCGGGCCCTGCTGGGCGACCTAACCCGCGACCAGCTCAATGTCGGTGACTTGAGTGCGGCCGGGGCCCGGATATGGCAGATCGCCACCGCTCTGGGCCTGGTCTCACAGGCCGTGGACGAGCTGGGCTGGGACCCCCACGGCATCGACGACCTCGTCACCGACGGCCGGTTGACCCGGTTGGCGGACGGGGTGTGGCACACCCACCGGACCGGACCGGTGCGGGCCGATCCCCCGGTGTGGGCGGCCCTACCCGGGGCCCTCGACCGGGTCGATCCAGCCAGTTTCGAGGCCCGGCAACTGGCCCGGCTAAGCATCACCGGCGTCGACCGCCACTACCTCGAGCGCAGCAACCAGACCTCCGAGCGGGTGTTCACTGTTGCCGCCACCGCTGCCGACCTCGACGACTACCACACCGCGGTGACCCTGGGGCAGGGAGCGACCAAGATCCGCCAAGGGGGCCGGGCCCGCCAAGCGTGGCTGGCCGGTATCGAGCAGTGGCGCACCCAGCTCGCCACCACTACACCCGAGGACTCCTCATTCCTGGATTGAGAGCCTCCGCGGATCCCAGGGCGGTTCACGCAATAGTCGGCTCCTGGCTTGGATTGAGTCGGGACCAAGTCAAACGCCGCAAGGCGAAACTGCTGCAGCAACTCCGTAGTGATCTAGCAGTGGCGGCGTGGAAGTGGACTGGCGTGAAGTACTCGACGTGGCCGCTCAAGGGTCAACGGTTGCTGGATTCGCAGTAAGTATTGCTGGGCTGCGGGTTGCAATTGTGGCCCTGCAGCGACAACGCGGGAGGAGGAAGTCCGACCAACTCGATCACGTCAGTCAAGCTGACCGACCTCCCGCTGGGTAGCAGGAGGTCGCTAGGTTGCAGCTGCCGTCAGTGCGATGAAGGCTCGGCCCGCGGCTGTCGTCGCGGATCTGTCGGGCGCTCCAGGCAGCAGCTGAGTCGCTTGCGCTAACTCCAAGGAGGGCGCAGCATCTCAGGGCAGTCCTGCATACCCCTTGTGGGACCGAGGGTGCGGTAACACCCCCGGTCCCTGACACAACGGAAACGAGGTTCCGAAGTGCCGACCCTCTGCTTTAGCAGTTCCTCCCGGCTTGTCGCCACCATCGAGCTGGGCGCCGGGCCCGTGGCCGACATCGAGGTTACCGAACTCCCCGATGGCCAGCTCTCCGTCGAACTGGCCGGCCTCGAGACAGGCGTCCGACTCGTCGGCTCCAGAGACGTCATCGTCGGCCTCATCATCGAGGCCGACCGGGTGCTCACCGGTCGCCGTTGGTAGGGGCCGGTCTACGGAGACCCTCGCCGGGCCGTCGCAGCAGGCCACTACCATCTTGTGCAGCAGAAGCCGGGATCGGACGCCCTGATCATCGTTCTCCTCGCCCTCATCGGCTGGGCGACGGGAGCTGTCTGGCTCGGCGCCTGGTCGTCGGCGGCGTTGACAGGCCATCGCTTCGCCGGCAATTGGCCGGCCAGCTTCCGGGTGCTCGCCCGGTATCTCACTGGGCGGTCCCCAGCTGGAGCGTGGAGTGACCCTGGGATGCCCGGATGGGTGGTGGTGTTGCCGCTGTCGCTGCTGTGGGCGGTGGTGCTCGGGGCGGGCCTGGTTGCAGGGGCCCGGCTGCTGACGCCTTCGTTCTCGGGTTACGAGGATCGCCGGCGGCTGGGGGCGAACCCGGAGGCGCGGTTCGCCCGGACGAGGGAGCTGCTGACGCTGCGGTGCCGGCGGCCGGTGCCGGGGCGGTTCATCCTAGGCCGGGTCGGTCGGGTCACGTTGGCGTCGGTCAATCCCCGTGACAGGAACGAAGGGCTCACGGCGCTGGATCGTGTCCGCCGGTGGCTGTTCGGTCGGGGGCGGGCGGAGGCGTTCGGGGCGGTGGCGATCATCGGGTTGAGCCAGACGGGCAAGTCACAGCATGCGCTCACGGCGTTGCGGGCGTTGAGCGCAGCGGGGTGTCCGATGCTGTGCTCGTCGGTCAAGGGGGACATCGTGGACCAACTCCTGGCCCAGCGTCGGTTGGCCGGCACGGTCGGGATCTTTGACCCGACGGGCAAGTTGCGGGACACCTACGAGGCCCGCCGGGCCCGGGGTCTGGGGGTCCCGGAGGGGTGGGATCGGCGCCTGTGCGTGGGGTGGTCGCCGTTGCACGGCGTCGACACCTACGACGATGCGGCGGCTGCCGCTCACCGCCTGGCTGAGGCGGGCCCGGGGATGGACAAGGTCACGTCGGGTGACTTCTGGCGGGACCAGGCGGAGATGCTGATCGCCCCGCTGTTGTGGATCGCGGCCCGGTCGGGGGGCGACATGGGGTCGGTGACGATGTGGGTGGTGTCGGAGGCCCGGCCAGACGCCGACGATCCGGATGCCCCGGCCCCGGAGCCGTTGCGGTGGCTGGAGCCGCTGGTCCACGACCCCGACCCGGCCACCCGTCGCGACGCCCGCAAGGCGGAGCAGGTGCTGTACGGGTTGTGGAACAAGGCGGCGGCCACGGTGGGATCGGTGTACGCCACGGCCAACACGATCCTCAAGCCGTGGGCCACGGAGGAGGGCCGGCTCTCGTCGACCGGGCACCTGGTGAACCTGCAGTGGCTGCTGGCCGGGCCGGGTCACAACACGCTGTTCATCTCGGCCCCGCCGCAGGAGCAGCGGGAGCTCCGCCCGGTCCTCAGCGGAGCGGTCAGCTCGGTGCTGGATGAGGTGTTCCGCCATGTCGACATCCACGGCCCGATCGACCCGCCGCTGGTGGTGTTCCTGGACGAGATCGGCAACGCCCCGTTGCCCCGACTACCGGAGTACCTGTCGACGTTGGCCAGTTCGGGGGTGCTGATCGTGACGGTGTGGCAGGACGTGGCCCAGATCAAGGCGGCCTACGGGGAGAGCTACGGGAGCATCCTGTCGAACTCCCGCCACGTGCTGGTGTTCGGGGCGTCCAAGGACCCGGCCACGCTCGAGTGGGTAAAGCAGGTCCTGGGCGACGAGGGCGCGGGCACCTACTCGCGGACCAGCAACCCGGGGGAGCTGTTCGGAGGGTCGGTCTCGGCGTCGGAGCAGCGGGTGTCGCTCACCCCGAGCAACGTGCTGCGGGAGATGCCCCGGGACAGGGCGCTGTTGATCTCGGCCAACAACCTGCCGGCCGAGGTCCGCCACATCGCCGAGCACACGGTTGCCGCCTTCGAGCCCCTCCGACGCTGGCCGCTGCCACCGGGCTCGACGGTTGGCCTGCCCGACCCGTCCGAGCACCCATCGGCCGTGGGTGAGGATGCTGAGCGGGACGCTGCTGGCTCCGAAGCGGCCTCGGGCCGCGTGCCTGATCCAGCTGAAATGCTCATGGGCACGTTCGACACCCCGTTCCGTCGGGCCGTGGCCGGCCTGCGCCGCTTCGAGCAGCTCTGGCCCGCCCGGCAGAGGCGCTGGCGGAAGCGCAGGACCGGTGGTGGAACAAGCGGGACAGCCTCGGCTGCGACCACGCCTAAAGAGGATCAGGTTGCGTCGACCCGGACTGCAGCCTCGGTCTCGGGGACAATCCGACAGCGAATCCCGCTGTCGACCGGTACCGGTGAAGTCAGGGCTATCCCGGAGCCGGCCGTTGCCACCAGCCGCCAGCGGGCGGTTGCGCACGGTGATACTGGTCCGTCGTCAGTCGGCGGTGGTGCGCCCTTGCGGCGGCGGGGGCAGGGGAGTGGGGTCGGGGGCGAGCTGACCACGGTCGACTCGCCGGGGGTCGAGGACCTGGTGGGGTGGTGACGAGCGTGCCCATAGCGCCCCCGGCACCGGCGGCGGCCGATAGGTCTGATGAGCGTCGGCCCGACGCCAGCGGTCCAGGAGCTGAGGCGGGGATCGACGCGGTCCGCCTGGCGGATCGGGGGCTGGGCTGCGCCGCTGTCGAGTGGGGCGATCCGGTCGATCTGCCTCTCGGCGATGCGACGGTGGCCATGGTGCTGTTCCATGTGCCGCTGTTCAGCGACGCGGGCCGGCACCACCAGCTGAGCGTGGGGGAGTACCTGGCCTGGGTGGTCGAGGTGATCGACGAGGCGGAGCGGGTGCTGGAGGTCGGAGGGCGGCTGGTGCTGGTGGCCATGGCACAGGAGAGCCGGCAACCGCTCGTCGACGTCGCTTCGTTCGTCGTGGAGGCGCTCCGGGAGGCGGGCATGACACCGCCTGTCAGCTACACGTGGTGCTCCTCGACGGTGGCGGTGACCCCGGTGCACGGCCTGCCGATCGGGTTCGACATGACAGCGGCCGAGCTGGTGGCACCGGCGTCGTCGTGGCGGGTGCTGGTGGCCGGCAAGGGCCAGGATCACCGGGCGGGGTCGATCCTGGAGCGCGAGAGATTGGGGCTGCCCCACCGCTCCACGATCCCCGCCGAGTTGTGGGACACAGCGCACCACGGCGTGTGGGTCATCCCCACATCGCTCTGGCTGGCGCAGGGCGATCTGCCGGTGCCGTTGATCGAGGTGATCTTGTCGCTGTTCACGTTCGTCGACGATCAGGTGGTCAGCCCGTTGGCGGGGACGGCCAATGTGGCTGCGGTGGCCGGGCGGATGGGTCGTCGGGTGCGGTGTTTCGAGCCCGATCACCAGGTCCTCGACCGGATCCTGCGGTCCCTCGGCCAGCCCGGGGAAGGTTGAGCGGTGGCCTACGACAACCGGATCCGCCCGGTCGGCGTGCTGGCCGATCTCGACCCGTTGGGGCGTGGGACCATCGCCCAGCAGCGTGCCCGCCTGGAACGCAAGCGGGAGAGGGAGCGGCGGCGCCAGGTCCGCCGGCAGCGGCCGCGGGCGGCCAAGACCCACCGGTGGCCAGTGGGGCGGGCGTTCTCCGACCGGTTCCGTCGACTGCTCAATGGGCACCGGCCGACCGTCTCGGCATTGCCGCCGCCGGTCGGCGTGTACGCCGGCCGGTACGAAGCGGGCATCGTCTGGCGAGAAGACGTCGAGACCTTCGCCGCCTACCTGACGCAGACCACGCCCGCTGGTGAGCTCGAAGCCCGCTGGGTCGGGGCCCACACGGCCCAGTACCCGACGGTCGACAGCCTGGCCGCCGCCCTCGACGCCTACGGCGTCGGGCTTGACCCAGGCTCCCTGGCGCTGGCCCGGACCTATCAGCGGGCGGTGTGGGCCGCCGTGGGCCCGTGCCATCTCGCCGGTATCTCGGCTTCCGACGGCCGGATCGTCCTGGCGGCCGTTACGCCCAGCGGCACGATCCGACCCCTGGTCCCGTCACCCCAACGGGACCGCCGGTCCATGCCGTTCGGGCCACCGGCGGGATGCGCCTGGGGGCAGGGGAGCGCCAGAGGAGCGCTGGAGACGGCCCGGCTCGTGCTCGACTACGTCGACTCCACCACCCGCAGCGACGAGCAGCTGTTCCACGACGCCCGCACTCTGGCCGTCAGGGACGTGAGCACCTGGCCGGCGGCCTTCTCGATATCCGTCGCCGACCTGTACGCATGGACGAACACCAGAGCGGCCATCCCGGTCCTCAGAGCCGGGGTCCCGCTGGATCGGCTGCAGGCTCAGCTGCCCCCGCCGGCGGCTCGGGTACCACTGTCTGGACAGCCCAACCACCCTGAAGTCCTGCGCCTCCGCTCCGGCCCGACCCTCGGCGAGGTCGCAGCGGCAACGCTCACCCACGCTGTCGACGTGACGAACGGGCAGGAAGCACCTATCGAGCGCCCGCCGAAGCGGCGCCCCCCGTTGGCCCTCGACGTTCTCCAACGATGATCGACGGCACCAGACGACCGTCAGGCGGGCCGGAGCGGCGGGCCGAGATCTCATTCCCAGAAGATGCGAGGTGGACTACCATGAACAGCGTGAAGGTGACCACGGCGGCTGAGCTCGACCTGATGACCCCGGCGGAACGCCAGGCTCATTTCGAGGCCAGCATCGTGCGCGACCTCTCGGACGTGCCGGAACCGTTCCTGAACAGGATCAGGGAACGCCTCCAGGCACGGTCCGACGCCAACCGTACGGCGGAGTGACGCGCCGGATCGTCCGGGTCACCGACCAGTTCTTCGAGGACCTGGACAACTACCTCGGGCCCGAGCGCGGCCCCAACGGCGAGCCGTCCACGATGGATTTCATCCGGCTCGACCTCATGCCGATCATCGACGCCTTCGCCGGCCGGTTCGAGGATCTGCTCGAAGCCGTGCCCGGTCACCCAGAGCAGCGGATCCTCATCACCGCCGGACGGCTCGTCCCCAGGATCGCTGCCACCGGCAATCTCACGGCCGACGGCGCGGTCGAGTTGGTCCAGCTCGATCTCGATCTCGGCAGCCCGTGGACTTGACCGGCGGTGATCGGCTCCAGCTTGCCGATGCAGCGGGTGGCAATCAAGGCTGAGCTGTCTCATCGGTCGCGCTGGTCGGCTCCGTCGATGGCCAGTTCGATGGTCGCCCGAATCTGCGGGGTGAGTCGCTTGAAGCCCGACTCTTCCTTGACCTCCTTGATTTCATCCTCCCTCAGCCTCAATCGGGTGTCGCTCCGCAGCCACTCGATCAGCTGAACGATCTCAGCCAGTGGGTAGTCCCTGATCCGCGGCCTTCGGTGGACTGGTGGTCGGGGTCCCCCGCTGGGAGTCGTGGCGTCTCGTAGATCGCTCAGCCGAGCCCCGGGCCGTACAGGGCCGTCGGGGCGAACCATTGGTGGGCGGGTATGGGCATGCGCCTCACGATCGGCGGCGGCTACGGCCTTCTCATAGGCCTGCAGAAGGGCGAGGATTTCGTCTTCCCGGTGGCGGTACCAACTCACTGGACCAGATCCGTGAAACTGCCAGCCGAGCCGTTCCAGGTGTTCCCGGCGGAGACGGTCTCGGTCGCGGGCCGTTCCGACCGGTGATACCGGTCGCCGTCCGTCTCGACGGCCAGAACGAAACGCCCTTGGCGATCGTGGTGCAGGAGGGCGATGTCGAGGAAGAAGCCCGAGACCCCGTGCTGAGGTCGATATGGGACTCCTCGTTCGTCGAGCACACGGGCAACATCCAGCTCGAAGCCGTTCAGCTCAACGTGCCGCTTCTGGATTGGTACTTCGGGAAGGCCGTCGCGTTCGATGTAGGCGAGGAAGTCCTGGAGCATTTTGGCTCCGTCGCCTGGGAACCGGCTCTTATCGTCGTCATCTTCTTCGCCTTGGTCCTCGCCTCCTCGCGCCAGTAGTCACAAGCTGACACATCAAACAACATGAAAAGGCATGAATCGCCTAGCATGGTTACATAGCCTCATAAACACGCCGGCCAGTAGAAGATGTGCGAAGCTGGACCGATGTCCAAGAACAGGATCCTCTACTTGTTCAAGCAAGGCGTCAGTCTCAAGCAATGCCTCAGCACCACAGTCGAGGCGAGCGAAGTAGTCCAGCTCGCGCCCTCACCACGGCTAACGTTCAACCACATCGCCTGGCAAGTTGCCAACAAAGCTCAGCCGCCTGGCTGGCTCGATGAGGTCCGGACCTACTTCGCGGACATCGAGGATCTCGCCAACGTCAGCAGCAAAGTCCTACTCTGCTTCGAGGTGGCGGACCGAACCTGGGCGCTCACCTACGGCGGCGGCCGCCACCTCATCAACCACAACCACACCGAGCCCCGCTTCGGGCTCATGGTCACAGCCAACAGTATCAACCCTCAAGAACTCCTCGGAGCCGAGAGCCGGACCAGCGACCAGCGCGCTCGCCTGATCAGCAGCCGCATGGCAACCGGTAGCCGCCTCCAAGACCTCGGGATCGACTTCGACGACGAACTTCTCAAATCCCTCTCAGGTCGACCCAACCACGACACATGGTTCAAACGAGTAGCCGGCGCCGACTCCCTATCGGTAACGTGCGACATTGAACTTACCGAACTACCGGAACTAGCCAAACAATCACTTACAGCGTTCCAAAGCGAGACCTACAAACAGGGCTACAGCTTCCTTGACAACCTCACACCCGTCACAAAATCAGATCCACGGACCGAATACCTCAACAGTCACCTAGCAAACACGGTCCTCGACGGTGAACCTCACGAGTTCGCCGTCGCCCTGCCGCGACTAATCGACGACCACGCAATAGGTACCGTACACCTGATCAGAAACAAGACCGTCGAAATTGAGCTAACCGCAAAGAGTGTGCAAGAGGGACTTGCAGCGCTCGGAGTAAGAACCTCTGAGGACTTAGAAAAGTGTAAGATCAGGGTGATGGACCTCGACGAGGTCGAAGCCCTCATCGGACCACGCTCGCTCATTGCCTTCATCACGCTTGAAGCGACCCTCAGCGGCGACACCTTTGTCCACATCGACAACGAGTGGTACCAAGTCTCACGCGACTACGTCGAACAAGTCAACAGAGCCATCACCGAGATCGAAACGTCCGAACCGCCACTACCAAGCCTCCCCAAGGTAACGTCGACAGCCAAAGGCAAAAGCAGCCACATGTGCGAAGGCTGCTACAACGCTACAGCGGCAGCCGAACTAGGATTCACCTGCCTCGACCGGCACCTCATACATCACGGCGGCCCGAACCAGAAAACCGAATTCGGTGACATCTGGGACCAAGAAACGGGACGGCTCTACCACGTCAAGAAACGAACAAGCTCCGCAACCCTCAGTCACCTATGGGCCCAAGGCGAAGTCGCAGTCGACCTCTACGAAAAAGACAGCAAATACCACCAAAAAGTTCTAGACACACTGCCCGGTATCGGACTGCCTAACAGCCCTAGAGATATCACCCTCGTCTACGCCGTCGCATGCGAACTCGACAAACCCCTGTCAGAGTCGCTCTTCTTCATGGCCAAAGCGAACCTAGCCGCACGGCTCGTCACCATCAGACGGATAGTCAACAAAGTGGAACTTATTCGCATCCTCATGACTGACGAACAAACCGACGACTACATTAAGTGCCAGAAATGCACAGACCGGGTAGACGTAGACGAGACAGCTAACGAGGCAAGCTAGCCGCTCGCGGACACGCCCGTCACCTCGAACTCAATCATCAATAGCCTCAATAGGGACGACAGGGCCGGGCGAGGTCACCGCCGGCCGTCGTGGACTCCGTCCTGCTAAGTCGACAGATGCGGCGTGGTGTGCCTGCCGCTTACTGATTTGGGGCCGTGCGCCGGAGTAGTGCATCCACGGCTCCCGCAACTTCAGCGTCTCGCGAGGACATTGCGTGCTGGTACCGCAGCGCCGCAGCGGGCGAGGCGTGTCCGAGTCGAGCCATCGACTCCTTTAGCGTGGCCCCGGCGACGGCGTTGAGCGTGCCGGCCACGTGCCGCAAGTCGTGGAACGTGCAGTCGACACCTGATGTCTCCCTGGCCTTGTCCCAGGCCCGTCTCCACACTGCCTTCGTCGGCGTGTCGCCGGAGTGGCTGGCGGTGAACACGAGTGCCTCGGCGTCGCGCTCCACCCATGCCTTGAGGTGCTGGTCGAGCTCAGCCGCTAACGACTCAGGCAGCGCCAGCGTCCGCGCTCCGGCCGTCGTCTTGGGAGGCTGGAAGATCATGCCGTGCGAGTCGGTCTCGGCCCGGGAGCGTTCGACGGTGACCGTCGCCGGCCGAGTCTTGAGGTTGAGGTGCCGGCGGGCGAGGCCGAAGCACTCCCCCTTGCGGAGTCCGGCGTGGGCGGCCAGGAGCACCATGGCGCGGTACCGCGGCTCAATCGACTGGGTCAGCAGGTCGACCTCTGCCAGGGTGGGAATCCGCCGCTCGCTGCTGCGGTCGGCGGCTGCGCCCTTGATCCGGCACGGGTTCTCCCGCATCAGCCGGTCGTCGACCGCCGCCTGGCAGATCTGGCGGAGGAGCCGGTAGGTCTTGGCCGCCGAGGCATCGCTGAGCCCGTTGCTGCGGAGTTCGCCGTACCAGGAGCGCACGGTGCCGCTGTCGAGCCGACTCAGCTGGTAGTCGCCGAGGGCAGAGAGGATGTGGACGCGCAGCAGGTAGGTGTAGACCTCCTGTGTCTTGGGCCGCAGCGACGTCTTGTCGGCCAGCCAAGTCTGGGCGTAGCCGGCTAGGGTGAGCGTCTGACGGGTCGGGTCGAGGGCGTCGCCCCGGACGAGGTCGGTCTCGGTGGCCGCCAGCCACCGTGCCGCCTCCGCCTTGGTCGAGAACGTCGTCGGGGCGGTGACCCGACGACGGGTCGCAGGGTGCAGGTACATGACCTGCCACCGCCCCGAGGGGAGCTTGCGAATGGTCCCGAATGCACGCCGTCCGGCCACGGATCTGACCGTAGTGATCCGATGCTACGCGCGCAAAGCGCGCGCGACACGCCGCTCCAGAGGCACTCAAACCCCCTTGAACGGCTCCCACCGAAGCACCCACCAGGGGCCGGCTGAAGCCCCACGGATCGCTTCTGACCTGCGGAAACGAATCCCGCACGGC
>Ga0268299_1004298_pt1 | contig 11357 bp, 6 predicted proteins | sample NOBtaG_FD_193484 | JGI IMG/M metagenome (GOLD analysis project Ga0268299, IMG submission 193484) | Activated sludge microbial communities from bioreactor in Nijmegen, Gelderland, Netherland - NOB reactor | ecosystem: Engineered > Bioreactor > Aerobic > Activated sludge | place: Netherlands... | reverse complement strand
CAGCAAGCTTTTTGTTCTCGGGAGTTGCCTGCATCAATTGAGATTTGAGCGCCTCAGCGTCGGTGTTGAACTGAACGATGGAAAATTTGTCCGCCGGATTCAGCGCATTTACTACATATTTGAGCGCTTTGCGAAGCTGTTCCATCTTCTCGCCCTGCATGGAGCCGGAAGTGTCGGCGACCAGCACGATGTCTTTGGCGATAACTTGCTCGGTCTTCATGGGCGGTGACAAAGTCAGGAGAAAATATCCGTCCTCGCCCACCGCCTTGTGAGTCAGCACATTGCCTGCCATCGCTTTGTCGGAAACGCTGTAATAAAGAAGAAAGTCTTTGTCCGGCACCATTCCCTTGCCGAGAAAGGAAACTTTAGCCTGACTGTCATTGCTTCTTGAGGAGCTGATTACATGCGTGGGCGACCATATCGTTCGCAGTCCTTGTTTGGACTGCAGCTTCATGTCGATTTTAACTTCCTCGACAGCATCGTCGCCGCTCTTTGATTTGAGCGGAAAAGAGTATTTGAGCAGACCGTTTTCCGCTTTCAACAATTGCGTGTATTCCAATTCGACCTTCTTGGTTCCGTGAGCCGGAATCGGAAAAATTCGCGCTCGTACTGTTTTATGATCGGCATATTCAAGCAAGCCCGGGTCCACCATCTGGCGCACGATTGTTTCGTACTGCTGGCGCGCTTCTGCAGCTTCCAGAATTTTTCCTTCCACCGGCTTGCCGTCAATATGAAGAGAGAAGGAACTGAATGTGGTGTCTTCGGGAAGCGGAAATAAATAAGTACCGGCAAGATTGCGATCGGTGTCGTTCTTGAACGTCTGGACGATATAGGTTTTCGCCACCTGATCGGTCACATCCACTTTGATAGCTTCCGACTCGAGATGCAAACCGAAAGAAACGCCGCCCTTTAAAATCGGCCGATTGGGAGTGGCAGGCACTACAGGCCGAACGGGACGGATAGGTGATACAGGAACGCCGGGGCGCACAGGAACACCAGGCCGGATCGGCGTAACATTAATAGGCATCGGCATAATGCCGACGCCGCCGCCGAATGACGGATCTACAACAATAAAGCCGGATGCCCGGGATTGTTGTAACGGCAGCAAGCCCAAACCCACTGCCAGCATAGATGCTAGAGCCAAACGCTTCATATCCATTACCTCATCAAAATTGCCGGCTGCGCTATTGCGCGGCGCATACATTCAGGCTAACGGCTGCGCCAACTCAAGTCTTTGGGAAGAAGATGCATATCCCTCTGGGGTAAACCCGGAAGGCAATCCGGCATATGCCAACTCATTTAGTGGGTTTTCAGGACATCCCGAGCGCAAGGGGGAGAGAAGGAGAGGCGGATGCAAGGAGGAAGAGCGCCGCATATCCGGGGTTTACCCCAGCCAATTGCCGAAACGACCGCGCTAGACTACAGTTGGAGCAGGTGAAACTGCTTTTTTCGGGGACCAGGATGAGGGTGCTACTCGCATCTATAAAACGGCTGCTATTGCCGTCCATGTGGATTCATGGACGAGACAGCCTTCTGTTTCAGAGATTGTTCTGGGGAGCCCTGGCCGGATGTGTAGCCACATTGTTTCTCGCCGAGTCCACAGTATTGGAAAGCATGGAATTGAGCATGTTGGAGTGGCGTTACCGAGTTTCACAGAAATTGACCTCCGCCATCCAGCGGCCCGTAGAGTCGCGCGACATCAGCATCGTAGATTTCGATGATCTCTCGCAGTTCGACATCGGCATTGCCCGCTTCAATGACGATCACGCGCAGAAAGTTCTGGCGGAAGCTATAGAAAACATAGAGAAGGGAAATCCGGCTATCGTCGTTGTCGACCTCGACCTGCGCGGCGCCGCCAATCCTGAATTGATAGGAGTAATGCGCAAATACAATAATGTAGTGATTGGACTTTTCGGCAGCCTGGAAGGCAGCACTGATTTGCCCAGTCGCTCCATCATGAATAATGTCCGTGCTTACGGATATGACGAGCTGATCCGCGAGAACAACGGACTGGTTTGCAGGCTGCCAGTCAATTACAGAGATTCGCAAGGGGACATCGATACGACCTCGGTGAGCGCTGCTCCCGTGCCGTCACTGACTGAAGCGGTGATCGATTTGCACCGCCAGATAAAAGGGGTCGGACCGACCACGCAATATTTGAATTTCCGCTCCGACCAACCGGCGTATATAAATTTCCGCCGCATCCAGTATCCGTCCGTTTCACTGAGGGATGTTCTGGAAACCGATTTCGACGCATCGAAGTTCAAAGATCGCATTGTTCTTCTTGGCTGTTCTTTTACAGAGCGGCAGCAGGAGCCGCTCAAGAGGCGGACCCCATTAGAAGACAACGTGCCCGATGTGGTGATGCACGCCGATGCTATTCAAACGCTCTTGGATAATCAGGTCATTTACAGTTTCCCGAAAAATATCGCCCACCACTTGCTGCTGCTTTTGGGAGCTGCATTCGGTGCCGTCGCTTCCATTTTGCCGCTCAGCACGAGAACCGCCACCTACCTTACTTCCGGGATGGTGCTTGTGGGCATGGCTCAAATTCTTTTCGAAGGGTTTCACATCGCCCTGCCGGTCGTGCCACCACTGGCAGTGCTGACTCTCGGTTTCTCGCTGGGCACATTCATATATCTGGATACGGATTTAAGGCAGCGCAACAAAGAACTCGCCCAGGCAAGAGAGTCGATGCAGGTGCGCGCGGAAGAAGAAAGACAGCGCATCGCGGAAGATTTGCACGACGAAACACTGCCGGCATTGTCCGCAGTAGCGCGCATGGCCGATCGCCTGGCCGGCGATTTGCAGGACAATCCGGTGCCGCGGGAAATGCGCGAGAAACTCGACCAGGCTGTTATAGAAATGCGCAGAGTGATCAACGATCTTCATCCTTCTGTTCTAGAAACCATGGGTTTCAAATCGGCGCTGGAGAATTTGCTTTCCATATTGACGCGCGACCACCAGATAGAAGGAAATTTCCTGGACGGCGACGGGTCGGACGATTATCAAATCACCAACTTCACAAAGCTGCAGCTTTATCGCATCGTGCAGGAAGCTCTCAATAATGTCGGGAAACATTCCAAAGCATCCATCGTCGAGCTGAAAATAGAGAAAATCGATCAGCATCTCACAATCGCCGTTTCAGACAACGGCAGAGGCATCGACCCGAAATTGATCCGCAAGGATTCACACGGGCTGCTCAATATTCGCCAACGCGCTCAATTAATAGGCGCTCAGGTTGAGTGGAAAAAGCCTGTCAAGTTTTCCTCAGGCACTGAATTGAGCCTTAAGATAAACATGGACGAAAACCAAGTAAGAAAGGTGGATGCAACATGATACTCATCGCCGATGATGAAGAAAGAGATCGCAACTGGCTGAAAAGCTTGCTGAAAGAGAACTTCGCGGACAATGGACCGATTGAAGAAGCCCATGACGGGCAGCAGGCTGTAGATCAGGCTTTGAAGCTGAAGCCGCCTCTGGTATTCCTGGATATCAAAATGCCGCACCTGTCGGGCATCAAGGCTGCCGAGCAAATTTTGAACGCTCTGCCCAACACAGGCATCATCATGCTTTCCAACTTTTCGGACGAAGTGTATGTCCGCCAGCTCTGGAAGGTAGTGCCGCCCAATGGCGTGTTTGGATATGTTTTGAAAAACGCCTCCAACGAGCAGGTAGTGGAAGCGACCCGCGCGGTCCTGTCCGGCGACTGCTGGATCCACCCCGGTATCGCGCGCGTCATTCAACGGACCCAAAACAGAGCTACCAACTTAACCACCGCCGAATACGAAGCTCTGGTCTGTATCGCACTCGGCATGACCGACCACGCGATAGCCAAACGATTGTACTTAACAGAAAAGGCGGTGCAGAGCCGACTGAAGTCCCTGTATGCCAAACTGGGTATACCAGGGCGCGGTGAATCGCACGACACCGAATTCAACCAGAGATGCCGCGCCGTTTTCTTATCGACAAAGCGCGGACTTATCAATCAGTCGGAGCTGGACGACTGGGAAACCAAGCTGGCCCAGGAAACAAAAGCCGGCACGTAATGCCGAGGACAGGGAAATGAGCAACCTTCATATATCCAAATCGAGATTGAGAACATTCACCAGAGGAGCAGCAATGCTGTTTGCTCTTTCCCTGTCGATTGCTACTATCGCCGGTGCCGCCCCTCAAAAGGCTCTTCCCATAACGAAAGTGGCTGTTCATCGCGGCCGCATTTCGCCTCCTCACGCCGGTGTGAAATTGCTGGAAGATATTCTCAGCCGTATGCGCAACCTGCCGCAGATTGCCATGACTTACAATCAGCAATCTTTTAAATACGCGCCCACGCTAAATAAGCCGGAATCTATACAAGGAGCGACCGATCAGCTTCTGGCCATTCGTCCTAAAGAAAACGCAAACAAGGCGAAAGCGGATAGCAAGAGGCGCTCGACTCTGGCAATGGCTCAACCGGCAGAGGCGTCCTACGGCGGCAGAACGCGCTTTCAAGAAGAGAGTTCTGCCAAAGGATTCGGTTATGCCGCGCCATCACCGGCCAAAAAGCAAAGCTCCTTGCTTAAAGATTCGGCGCCGATGCGAAGCTCCGGCTTGCCGTCTACAAACATGGGAGCCGACATCAACCGGGTGATGGGCAAGATGGCTGCCAGATCTTTGGCGCCGCAGGCAGGGGACGGCAATGCTTATGTCACCAACTACGGCAACGTCAAAGAGTCGGCGTCGGCGGAAAGACCGATGCCGGCTGGTGTGAAGCCACTCTCTCAAACAATCGCGCCCCTGTTCGACATTGCCAAAAAGTTGGAAGACGCGCAGCGCATCGCGCAGGCACCGAGACCGCAAGCAGCACCCGGCGGCGGCGGAAACAGCAGCAGTCCTGCTCGTGGAGCCATCATGGCGGACGAACGGCACTCGCAAAGCGGCGCATTTAGAAATGAAAAACAGAAAGTAATTTCCACCAATCCGTTGATCACCGAATACGACAAATTCAGCGCAGCCGGTGCCGATTCAGCAATGGAAGAGGGCATGGCTGAGAGCAAGATAGCGAGCAATACCCGCTCCAATATGGGCTCGCAAGCCATCGGCGGTGCCCCTGCAAGCGCTCCGATGCTGGCGGCCGAGCCATCATCCGCCATGCAAAAACCGCCGGCAGAACCAAGTCTTTTCAAGCATGTTCGTGAATTTCTCAATCGCGATGCGGAAAGGACGGCAATGCTGGCTGGACAGAGACAGCAAAACGAATTGTCACCGGCGCAAGACAAGGCGAGACCAATCGAAATCGCGCTCTTGCCACCGAGTGTGGTGACAGGTATTCCACTGGTCAGGCTGGGCACATCGGAGAATGAAACGAATAAAGCGCTGTCCGGCAAAGGTTCTCTCAACAAAACTCAAATCAATGACTGGTCGGTCTGGTCTCTGCAAAAGCCGGGCAATTCGGAAGTTTCCTTGCAGGTCTACACGCGCAACGGTCAGGTCGAAGCGATGAGAATTTTCGACACTACGTTTATATCCGCCGACTTCGGCGTGAAACTTGGCGACGACCTCGGCACCGTCAAACAGAAATTCGGAGAGCCTGCATTCATCCTTTCAGAGCCGCAATCCAGAGGCGGGCAGAATTATGTCTACCCGATCAGCCAGGTGAGCTTCCAGCTAGCCTACACGAGCAGAACAACTCCGCCTAAAGTCGTCAGCCTGCTGATTTTCAACGCCAAATAATTCGCTCCAATGCCAGCCCTCGTTGGGGCGGACAAATCAGGTATGATTTGTTTGAAACATTGGGAGGGGAAAATGAATCAGAACGAATTGCGCCGCGGAAAAACAATTTTGGCGTTCCTGGTTTCACTATCGTTCTCATTTGGTGCGCATCTAAGTGCTCAGGCAGCAGAAACGAAGGCGGCGACAACAGCAGATACAAAGCCTGCGGCAACGACTCCGGCAGCCGCTTCGAGCGTCAATACACCAGCCCCGCAAGAAATGCCGCAGACGGCTTTCGAACAGTCAAAACTTGCTCCGGACAAACGTGACGCGATCAAAAGACTGATGACAGTGACGCGTCTTCCTCAAGTCGCCAACGGCATGTACGACATGCTTTTGTCGCAAGGACAGAAAAGTTTCGAAATGAGCTTGGCGCGCTCCATTGAAGTAGACATGCAGTTAACGGACGATCAAAAAAGAGATCTGATGCAGAAAGCGGTCGGGTCTACGACACGAATGTTCGCGCGCTATAGAGAGCTGCTGCCTAAAGAAATCAATTTGCCCGACGTTCTGGAATCTGTTTCCACCAAGGTGTACGACAAATACTTTTCAGCAAAAGAGCTGAATGATATATCCGATTTCTACCAGACACCAGCCGGCAAGAAGGCGCTCGATGTGCTGCCGCAGGTCATGCAAGAATCAGCACAGATGACCGGTGAGATAGTGACGCCGAAAGTAAAGCAGATAGTGGCGCAAATATTGCAGGAAGAAAGAGCGAACATGGTCGCTGCACCGGCGAAGACTCCAGCGACCGCGCCAGCCAAAGCGCCGGAAACCCCCAAAAACGAAGCGAAGAAATAAACTGCTCGGCTCAGCTTTCCATATGGCTCACTTTTTTTACCTAAGCTGGCCGTATATCTGTTTAAATCACTGCCCATGATCGGTTAGGATCCATAGGTTAAGCAGATTCGCGTCTTTTTTCAAACGGCGCTTTCCTGGCTGATCTTATCGACTGCACCGGTCCAGACTCTGTGGCAAACACTTACGAACCTCTATACCTTAAATATAGACCGCAGTCTCTTGGCGATCTGGTCGGGCAGAAATCCGTAGTCAATACGCTCACCAATGCCATCGAGCACAAGCGTGTCGCCCACGCCTATTTATTCACCGGACCACGCGGTTGCGGAAAAACATCCTCGGCGCGGATTATGGCCAAGTCGCTCAATTGCCAGCAGGGGCCGACAGCCAAGCCCTGCCTGGAATGCACCTCCTGCCTGGAAGTAAAGTTAGTCAATTCGCCTTCCGTCATCGAAATCGACGCAGCATCGCACAACAGCGTCGATGATGCTCGCTTGCTGATCGAACGCGCCCCGCTCGTCACGGTCGGCGGCAATTACAAGATTTACATCATCGACGAATGCCACATGCTCACAAAAGAAGCATTCAATGCTCTTTTGAAAACGATCGAAGAGCCGCCTCCCAACGTCATTTTCATTTTGGCGACAACCGAAGAACACAAAGTGCCGCCCACGATCATCAGCCGCTGCCAGCGCTTGATGTTCAAACTCATCAATCACGATGAACTGGCAGTCTATCTGAGAGAAGTAGCGACCAAAGAAGAGATAAATATCGACGATGCCGCCATTGATCTCATTGCAAGAAGATCGGGCGGCGGCTTGCGAGACGCGCTCGGGTTACTAGATCAGGCATCGCTTCTGGCAACTTCCGAAAAGCAAGTTCACCTGGATGATCTGCTCGTTTTACTTGGATCGGTTAAAGAAGATGTGCTTCTTAATTTGAGCAAAGCCATTCAAGAAGGCGCTGCCGAGCCGGTTCTGCAATGCGCCGGCAGCTTGCTCGGCGAAGGAAGAGAACCAGCGCTGATCGCACTGGAACTTTCAAAACATTTTCTCAATCTGGCAAAAGCACAATTGCAAATTCCCGTTCTCGGCTCGCCATCTTATTTGGAAGCATTGAGCGCGCAGTCGAAACTTTTCGATCGCGTCGAACTTGCGCAATTGATCGAACAACTTTCAGCCCTCGAGCAGACCTGCCGCCGCTCCAGCCAATCAGCGCTGAGCCTGGAGATCGGCTTGCTGTCTCTGTGCCACAGGCTGGAGATTACCGAACTGAAAAGTTTGAAGGAAAAAGTAAGCGATTTAGAATCGCGTCTTGCCTCCGGCGCGCCACTACAGGCGATGCCCCCGCCCAGACCGCCGCGTCCGGCGCAGGCTCCGGCTCCCAGCCACGCGCCTGCGCCCCCAGCCCCGTCCCATACTGCTGCGCATGTATCGCACGCGGCCACCGCTCATGCGTCGCCGCCCGTTTCTTCCCCCGCGCATCAAGCCACTGCATCTATGGTTTCTCAAGCAGCAGAAGCTGCGCATGAGCCCGCAAACATACAACAGGCGGCCGCTGTTCTCACTGAAGAAAATATCAGTGAAGCGCAACCGCAAAGCATCGAGCCCGATTCGATAATCACCTATGAAGAAGAGCCGGACGTCAGTGCTCCTGCCGAATTCAGCGAGTTTACCGAAATTGATGAAATCTGGTCGGCTATTCTCGATCAATTGCAAGAGCGTCACAAACCGACTTATTCATTGCTTCAATCGATGTGCACGCCGCTCACTCTGACAAGAGATGAGCTGGTGATAGGCGTTAAGGAAATGCTGCTCAAAACTCTTGAAGGCAAGATCGATCACATTCGCGCGGCCGCTGCCGCCACAGGTCGCGACCTGCAAGTAAAAATCAAGCCGGTGACGGGAGCGCAGGAAATCAAGCCAAAACCGAGAGCGTCCTCGACTGGCGGTGCGCAGGGAAAGCCTGAGCATCGAGCCGAGCCGGTGGAGCGCGCAAGCGCATCCGCCCAAGCTTCTGCCGCCCAAAGTCAAACCGCCAAACCGGCACGAGAACATGTACCGCTGAGCGCAGCAGCTCCTGCCAAAGCTCCCAATCCAGAACCGCAAGAAAAAGGTGCGCTGGTTAAAGAAGCGTACAAGCTATTCGAGGGTCCGGGCTCAAGAGAATTTTCCGACAACTCGTAGAATCAATCGAAGTCTTGCCGACAATGCCGCCAACCTGCCGGTATTGATTCAAACAATTTGAAAAGGTCCGTCCGGCGCCGGTTCTGATTCGCAATTGAAATCAGACTCAGAGTCGGCTTCTTTGCATATCTGCACATCGACTTTGTCAACGCGCGCATATGCCGGTCCTTGACCGCACCAGGCAATCAGTTCGTTTACTACATTTTCAGGACCGCAAGCCAACGCTTCCACCGTTCCGTCGGGCATGTTTTTCACCCACCCTTTAAGTCCCAGCTCGCGAGCTTTCTCGCGCGTAGACTGGCGAAAGAAGACGCCCTGGACTCTTCCGTGAATCTTCAACCTGGCTTTCACCTGCATCTCCAACGCCTCTTCAAAACACCAGCGCCGACTTCTCAAGTGGGCAATATGCCGACTGCATAAGAATAAAGATTTTCACCACACAGTAAAAGCAGATAAGATATGAGAAAGACCCCTGTAACCTTTTCGATTTCCCTTGAAATGGGGTACGTAAAAGGTACAGAAAGGGTACGGAAAGGGCGTGGAAGTGGTACGTAGTTACAGAGCTCTCCAAGAGCTGTTCCGCCCGCAAACGGTGGACAGGGTACTGGCAACTAAAAGTAGATGGTAAGCGAAACGAGCGGCAAAACTGAAGTGGACAAAGAAACCGTCCTTGCTGCGATCAAAGCAGTCAAAGAAAAAGGTCTGGACATGAATCCGTTTACCGTGGCTGACGAAGCTAAAGTCAGTGCACAGGCGGTTTATAGCTCCACCGAGTACATGGACTTGATCATCAAAGAGCGCGGCAGCCCGCTCGTAGTCAATACCGACGTTATTTCCGAATATCAAGCGAAGGTGCGGGACCTTGAAAGCCGCATTCGCCAACTGCAAATCCAAAATGAAGTTCTGACCATGCAGCAGCAAACCCAGTACGACCTGGGTCACAAGCTGGGCGTCATCGAAGGCAAAAAACTGAAGGCGCAGGAAATTGCCGCTCAAGAAGCCGCACGCGCGCTGGCAGGCGACGGCGATATCGATGCCGAGCGCGAGCCTAGGGAGCAGCGTGAACAGCGCGAGCAACGCGAACGGCTCGAGACATTCGACCGCAAGCGCGCATCAGTAACGGAAACTGGCGAGTCGAATGTAATTCAGCTTTCGAATACAGGCTATATGCCTGAGCTTGTAGGTGGAAACCTGGAGCCGCAAGAAGCGGCCCGCAAACCGCGCGAGGATGAAGGCTGGGATACGCCGGATGTGCTTGGAGAGGCGGACCTTCAGGCAGAAGCCAGTGAACGCTCAGAGGCGGAGACGCCGGATGATGCCGATGAGAGTGAACCTTCCGAGTTGATGGAAAGCTTGATGGAAGCAGAGTCGGGAGCCAACGCTCCGGAGCAGCAGCTCGAATCCGGCATTCCGACAGCAGTATTTTTGAGCGCCGTCGAGGACCAAAGCGCCGCTTTCGGCGACAGTTACTCGCAAAAAGTGTTCAATGCGGCGCGCTCAGGACCTTTCGTGGCCAGCGAGTTCAATCCTATGCTGGAGCTGTCCTGGAAAGACCTGGAGACTGTCTACCATTTCAGAGCCAAGTCCTTGAAGGATTTCTCCAAGCAGATCCAGCAAAACCAGCCACCACCGCCTCCTCCTTCATCCACGCCCAACAAACAAAGAGTGCGAGTGCCGCTTGAAATCAATGGCGAGCAGGACGAACGCCATATCGACGAAATCAATCCGTTGCCGTCTGAAACTCTGACGGGCGATAACTGGGAGCGTTACGACGATTCCGAAAGTTCGGGAGCGCTGGGCTCAGATTCCTATATACAGGAGTTTCCGGACACGCACGACCCGCATGCCACGACTCAGGAGCCTCAAGCTCTGGAGGTCGAACAGGTCGGCGCTGACGAATATTCAAATGCGGAAGCCTCGTACCATGAGGGAGCTTATACTGATGGCGGCCATCAAAATGCCGAATACAGTGAAGGCGGTACCGGCGCGGGCGGGTTTGACCTCGACTCGATGGATATTTTCGAAGGCCTTGACGACTACAGTAATCTGGAGGACATCGAGATTATCCAGGATGTGCAGTTGCCGGCAGACGGGCCGGCTCCCTCGGATGACGAATTGCGCGACTTGATTAAGAATCGCATCAAGCAAGCCAAGGAAATAGTCAGCGAGCAAAAAGAAGTAATCATGGGCAGCTCCAAGGAAGAGGCCAAGGGCGGCTTGGGCAACAAATTCGTGGGCGGCAAAGCCCGACCGAAGCCCGGCGAAACCGGACAGGCTCCGGCAGAAGCGCCGGCAGCCCCGGCCGGAGCTCAGAGCGCAGCCCCGCAAGGAGCGCCGGCGCCGCAACCCCGTGCCGAAGCCGGACAGTCCGCCGGTACACCAGGTTTCGTCCGTCAGGTGCCGCCGGAAATCCGCAAAGCCTGCATGCTGCTTGGCGTCAGACCGGAAGAGATGACCATAGAATCTGTTACGGACGCCTGGAAGAAGCAAATAACCACTCCTGGCGTGCACCCCGATCAGGGTGGCGACACCGAATCGGCGATTTACCTAAATACAGCCAAGGACACGATTCTAAGATGGCTGTATGATCAAGCGCCAAAGCTCGGCAAAAAGTGGGGTCCT
>Ga0268299_1004297_pt1 | contig 11369 bp, 4 predicted proteins | sample NOBtaG_FD_193484 | JGI IMG/M metagenome (GOLD analysis project Ga0268299, IMG submission 193484) | Activated sludge microbial communities from bioreactor in Nijmegen, Gelderland, Netherland - NOB reactor | ecosystem: Engineered > Bioreactor > Aerobic > Activated sludge | place: Netherlands... | reverse complement strand
TGCGGGAAGCGATCTGCGAATACCTGACCCATTCCCGCGCCGTCGGCTGCCGCCCCGATCAGGTCATCGTCGTGCACGGATCGCAGCAGGCCTTGGCACTCACCGGCGAAGTCCTGCTCGACCCCGGCGACCGCGTGGTCATGGAAGAACCGGGGTATCCGGGTGCGACGCTGAGCTTCTTCGCCGCGGGCGCCAGGGTGATCCCGGGCGCCGTCGGAACGGAAGGGCTCGACGTCCGCGCCCTCGCGACCACCATGCGCGGGGTCCGCCTCGCCTACGTCACGCCGTCGCACCAGTTCCCAACCGGCGTCATCATGACCCTCGCCCGACGCCTCGCCCTGCTCGAATGGGCGGAGCGGACCGGCGCATGGATCTTCGAGGACGACTACGACAGCGAGTTCCGCTACGGCGTTCGCCCCGTCGAATCCCTCCAGGGACTCGATCGTCACGGGCGCGTCGTCTACGCCGGCACGTTCTCGAAGGTGCTGTTTCCCTCCCTCCGCCTCGGATACCTGGTCGTGCCGGAGCAACTCGTCGCCCCGTTCCGCGCCGCCAAAGCGCTGGCCGACACCGGGACGGGCGGCCTCGAGCAACGCGCCCTCGCCCGCTTCATCCGCGACGGACACTTCGATCGCCATCTGCGTCGCGCCCGCGCCCACAACGGGCAGCGCCGCGCGGCCATCGTCGCCGCGCTCGACGAGCACCTGGGCGATCGGGTGGAAGTGCTCGGCGCCAACGCCGGCCTGCACGTGATGCTGCGCCTCCGCGACGTACCGCTCGCCCGGGAAAACGAGGTGATCGCCGCGGCGGAACGCGCCGGTGTCCGCGTCTATTCACCGGCGCTGTTCTACGCCGCGCCGCGTGCGCGCCCCGAGGCCGAGCTGCTGCTCGGCTACGCGTCGCTCTCGATCGCGCAGATCCGCCGCGGCATCGCTCGCCTGGCGGGCGTGCTCCAGGGCGGCGACAAACGCAGCTCGGGCCGCCGTCGCGGCCCGCGTCGCTGACCGATCCCGCGAGGGTCGCCGCGTCAGCGACGCCCGTTCGGACGGACGCCGAGCTGCGTGAACAGCAGGGCCGCACCGGTCATCGTGATGCCCTTCAGGAAGAACGAGAGCTGGGCCTGCCGGTGCGCCTCGTCGGGCGCGTTCACCAATAGAGAGCCGTGGACGGTGATCGTGACCGGGACCAGGAAGATCGCGATCAGCCAGGCTCCGAGCCGCGGCCAGCGGTTCGTGAGGATCATGGCGGCCCCGGCGAGCTCGACCACCCCGGAGATCATCACCCAGAACGCCGGGAACGGCGTGCTCGCGGGCATCAACGCCACGTAGCCCGCGAGGTCGGTGAAGTGCGTGATGCCCGAGAGGAAGAAGATGAGGCTGAACATGATCCGGCCCGCGATGCCGATCGCGGGATGCTCGATGTAGAGGTCGGGCTGGCGCTCACTCATCCTTGGTGCTCCTTTCGGTCGTCGGACGGCGCCGTGACGCGGTCCTCTCCGGCGTGAAACCGCGACGCGAGCTCGGCGCGGGCCGCATCGAGGTCGTCGAGATCGAACAGCACGAGCGCGACGCTGCGGCCGTCCGGCCCCACCTCGTCGACGGCGAGGTAGTCGATCGCGAAGTCGCCGCCTTCCGCATCGACCGCGCCTTCGAGGAGCATCCGGCTGAGCGCGCAGCGGTCGCCGCGCGTCGCGATCGGCGTGATCGTCCAGCGGCTCCCGGGCGCATCGAAGAAGACCCGCAGCGTGGCGAGGTTGAGGTCGCGGCCCCCCTCCATCTGCATGAGGCGGCGCCGGTCCTCGAATTGACCGCGCCCGTCGAACAGCGCGGCGAGCGCGTCCCAGTCTCGGCGCGCCCACGCGGCGACGAATCGCTCGTTGAGGCGCGTCGCGGCGTTGGCGACGCGCGATCCGTCACCGCCGCCGGCGAGCGCGTCATAGCGCGCCAGCGTCTCGGCCTCGTGGTCGGCGTCGAACGTTTCGTGCCGCGTCAGTCGGCCGTCGGGGCCGAACGTGTCGAGCGCGCACACCGTACGCTCGAAGGGCCCGCCACCGTCGCGCCACACGCCCATGGTCGTCGACGTGCGCGCGAGCCCGCGCGGCGACAGCGCGAGGACGTCGTCGACGCGGAACCGGACGTCGTCCGCGATCTCGTCGAACGACTCCGGGACTTTCGCCGCCTCGGCGCGCGACAGGGTGCCGTAGCCGACGCTGCGATGATCGACGGTCTCGAACGCCGGCGCGCAGAGCTCGTCGACGTCCCCCGCCTTTTCCTTCGTGAGGATGAAGGCGACGACGCGCGCCGTGACCGCGGCGGGCGCGCGCGTCCCGTCGTCGGGGAGAAGCTCGGCGTAGCGCGCGTACAGGCGCACGATCGCCTCGTTCAGCCGGTCGGCGGCGAAGACCTCGTGGCGGAGGTAGCGGCCCTGCGCGTCGACCTCGTGGAGCGACAGCGCTTCGTTCTCGTACTCGCCGACGTCGAGCCGGTGCCCGCGCGCACCGCTCGCGTGGACGTGCTGCCGGCCGAGCGCGAGCGCGTCGCCGAGCGTCGCGATCGGCTCGGTGCGATAGCTCGCGCCTTCCGATCGCAGCAGGCGCTCGATCGACGCGAGCGACGCCGCGCGCCCGTACGTCGACCCCGTGGGATGATGGATCTCCTCGAAGGCGTCGCCGAAGAGCGCCTCGAGCGCGGCGACGTCGCCGGCCGCGATCGCGGCGGCGCTCCGCTCGTCGGTCGCGGTCGCGCGGTTCGGACGGATGCGGCGGCGGGTGGCGGGCGCCGGCGGCGGCGCTGCCTCCGCCGTGAGCTCGGCGAAGCGCGCGAGCGCGGCGGCCTCCTGATCGACGTCGAACCACTCGGCTCTAGCGATCCGTCCGTCCGCGCCGCCGACGACGAGGAAAAAGAACTCCCGCTCGTACCGTCCGCCACCGCCCCGATCGACGCCCGAGTGCATGCGCCGGAACAACATCGCGCGGGGCTCGATCCCGAGCAGCTCTTCCACGCTCATCACGACGTTGGTCGCCACCGTGTCGAGCGCGCGGAAGTGGCGCACGATGTCCTCGACGCCGCGCGCCGACCAGAGCCCGATCTTCCGGTGGTCCCTCGCTTCCGCGTCCGGCACGAACAGCGTGTCTGGCGGCGGCAGCTGCGTCAGATTCCACCCGAGCACCGTGGCGGCCGTCGCGGCGAACGCGGCGGCGCGCGTCCGGTCGGGACCGTCCGGAAGACTCGCGGCGTAGCGCTCGTAGAGACGCGTCGCGGCCTCGGCGAGCCGATCGGGACCGAAGAGCTCCTGACGGAGCGCGCGGCCGCGGGCGTCGACCTCGAGGAGCGAGAGCTTCTCGTCCTCGTACGCGCCGACGTCGAAGCGCGCGCTGCCGCTGCCGCCGGCGCCGAGCCGGCGGCGACACAGCACCAGCGTGTCGCCGAGCGTGGCGAGCGGCTCGTGGCGACACCACGGGTCGTCCGCCTGCACGAGGTGGTGCAACGACCGGGTCGCGCCGTCGAAGCCGTAGGTCGCGCCGTTCGGATGATCGATCTCGGTGAACGCCTCGTCGTGGAGGGCGACGATCGCGGCGAGGTCGCGCGCGGCGATCGCGGCGTCCATGGCGGCCTGCCCGCGCGAAGCGGCGTTCGGCCGCACCCGCCGTCCGCGCCCGGCCGCGGGCGCAACGGGCGACGGCGCAGGCTCGACCACGGCCGTCCCGCGCGCCTGCTCGACCAGCAGCGTGGCGCCCTTCGCTTCCCAGAGCTCGAGCGCGCGCTCCATCTCCGCGTCGGCCTCGGCGCCACGGCCCGCGGCGCGATAGGCCGCCGCGAGGGCGCGCCGCGCGTCGGCGTGATCGAGGAGCGCATCCGTCGCCGCCGCGATCGCGACCGCGGCCGCCGCGAGCTCGATCGCCGCGGCATGCTCGCCGCGCGCCGCCAGCGCCTCGGCGCGGACGCCGCGCCACGCGATCGCGGCCTGGAGGTCGTCGCCGGCGAGGCGCTCGCTCTCCCGCGTGATGCGCTCGGCCTCCAGGGCATCACCCGCGGCGAGGAGCGCGCGTCCGAGCGACGCCGCCGCCCGTGCCGCGTCGATGCCGAGCCCGAGGTCGCGGAGACCCTCGTACGCGGTCCGCAGCCGGCGCGCCGCCGCGGCCGCGTCGCCCACGAGAAGGTCGAGACGGCCGAGCGCGGCGTCGACCTCGTACACGCGCTGCGAGATCCCGAGCTCCTCGACCATGGTTCGCGACGACGCGAGCATGCGACGCGCGGCATCGCTCCGGCCGCGGAGCGCCTCGAGGATGCCCTGACACGCGAGCGCCACGGCTTCGACCGCGGGCGCCCCCTGCGTGATGCGGAGCACGCGGACGACGTCGAGACACCGGCCGCTCGCGCGCGTGACCGGGCTCGGACCCGAGAGCGCGGCGAGCGGGGCGCCGGCAAGCACGGCGTTGGCGCGTCGCCGGTCGCCGGCGCGCCGCGCGGCCGCGAGCGCCTCGTCGAGCGCCACCTCGCACGCCCCGACCTTGCCGAGGCGCGCGAGCGCCTGCGCGTGGACGAAGTGCGCCTTTGCCTCGCCCGCCGCGTCGCCCTGCGCGGCGAGATCGCGGGCGGCGGTCGCGACGCGCTCCGCCGCGGCGCGCAGCTCCTCGGGCGCGGTCATCACGGCGAGCTGCGCGGCGAAGCAGGTGTGCCAGCCGCGGAGGCGCGCGGAGTCAGCGGCGAGACGCTCGAGCTCGGCGATCGCGGCGCCCGCGGGTCCGACGTCGCCCGCCGACACGAGCGCCTCGCACCAGTCGAGAGCGAGGTCGGCGCGCGTCGGCGCATCCGCTTCGACCCGGCCGATGGCGCGCCCGAGCAGCCCCGCCGCGAGGGGCACGTCGTCGCGAGCGAGGGCACGGCGCCCCGCCGCCGCGAGCCGCGTCGCCGCGCGCTCGCCGAGCGCCTTGGCATGCGCGTCGAGCGGCCCGAGCTCGCGGAGATGTTGGTGCGCCTGCTCCAGGTGCCAGCCGACCGTCTCGTCGTGCTCGGCGGCATCGCCGACCTGCCCTTCGATCCAATCCGCGAGCCGCTCGTGCAGCTCGGCGCGCGTGCCCTTCAGGAGCCGGCGATAGGCGGCGTCGCGGATCAGCACGTGGTGGAAGCGCAGGATCGGCTCGCCGAGGAGCCAGCCCGAGTCGCGCTCGATCAACTCGCTCCGGCGGAGCGACTCGAGACGCGCGTCGAGCTCGACCGCGTCGCGATCGGCGAGGCCGGCACCGTTGGTCGCGAGGAGCGCCGCGACGGCACCGCGCGAAAAATGCCGGCCGACGACCGCCGCTCGCTCGAGCACGGTCCGGTCGTCGGACCGCAGGCGTTCGATGCGCGCGGCGAGGAGCGCGTGGATCGTCGGCGGCATCGCGATCGCCGCGAGGCCGGCGCTCGCGACCCAGCGATCGCCTTCTTTCGTGAGGGCACCTTCCTCGACGAGCATCCGGACGAGCTCGGCGACGAAGAGCGGATTGCCCTCGCTGGCCGCGAGCACCTTCGCCGCGACCGCCGCCGGCAGGTCGGTGGCGCCGATCACGTTGGCGGCGTGGCGCATCGCCGCGCCGGCATCGAGACCGCCGAGCGTCACGACCTCGCTCACGAGGCCGCCCGGCACGGCGAGCGACGAGCGCAGATCACGGAGCTCCGACCGCGCACCGACCAGCACGAAGAGCGGTACGCCGGCGCCCCACTGGACCAGATGCTCGACGAGGTCGAGCAGCAGCGGCTCGGCCCAGTGCAGGTCGTCGATCACGAGCACCATCGGCCGCGCCTGCGCGAGCGCGGCGAGGAAGCGGCGGACGACGTAGAACGTCTCTTCCGGCGACGCCGTCGACCCCGCGCACAGCGCGGCGACCCCGCCGGCGATGCGCGCGCGATCCGCCTCGTCGGCCTCGCGTGTGCCGGCGCCCGCCGTGTCGAGCGCCGCTTCGATCGCCGCGCGCTGCGCTTCGGGCGATGCGGCATCCTCGATCCCGAGATGGCGCCGGAGCGCCGCGGCGACCGGCGCGAAGGTCGCTCCACCCGCGGCGTCGCAGTGCGCGGTGAGACGCGTGGCCGCATCCCCCACGCGGCCGGCGAGCTCGTCGATCAGGCGCGACTTGCCGAGCCCCGGCGAGCCGAGCAGCACCGCGAGCCGAGCGGCCGGCGCCGCGACCGCCGCGTCGTACACCGCGCGGAGACGGGCGAGCTCGTCGTCGCGGCCCACGAACGGCGATGCGACCACGCCCGCGGGCGGCTCCAACGACTCCACACGATGCGCCGCGACCGCTTCGGCGCGGCCCTTGAGCGCGACGCTGCCGAGCGGCGCCAGCGTCACGCGCGTCGCGACGAGCCGCCGCGTCGCCTCGCCCACCACGACGTCGCCGTTGCGCGCCTTCTCCTGGAGTCGCGCCGCGACGTTCACGGGATCGCCGACCACGTCGTCGAGCGCGCCGCTGACGACCACCTCGCCGGTGTTGACGCCGACGCGGAGTCCGGCGTCGGCGAGCGCCGGCTGCGACGCGGTCAACACCCGGAACGCGTCCTGCATCGCGACCGCGGCTCGCACGGCGCGGAGCGCGTCGTCCTCCGCGACGCGGCGGAGCCCGAACGCCGCCATGACGCCGTCGCCGAGGAGCTTCACGACCGTGCCGCCGTGGGATTCGACGGCGGCGCGGAGCGCCGCGTAGTAGCGCGCCATCAACCGCTGCACCGACTCGGCGTCGAGGCGCTCCTGGAGCGCGGTCGAGCCGGCGAGGTCGGCGAAGATGATGGTCACGACCTTGCGCTCGCCGCCGTCGGACGGTGAACGCGTGGTCGGACCCGGAGATGCGGGAGGGGCCGGCCGCGCGCCGCTCGCGGCGAGCGGCGTGCCGCACTCGCCGCAGAATCGCTCGCCTCCTTCGTAGCGGGCACCGCACGCGGCACATGCGAGCGGCAGCGCCGCCCCGCACTCGGTGCAGAACTTTCGGCCGGCGCGGTTCTCGTACCCGCATCCCGCGCAGGTCACGACGTCACCGCGATGTCGATCAGGGCGGACACGACGAGCGTCCGTGCTCGCACGGAAGCGCTCGCGGCGGCAACCCTATGGCGCGACGCGCCGTTCAGTGCTGCGCGACCGTCACCTGCTCGATCGTGCCCTCGAAGTTCGTCGCCCCGAGCTCGTAGTCGTCGGACACCATGGTCTCGTTGTCCATGCCGACGTCGACGCCCTCGTCACTGGAAAAAGCGAACGGCTGCGTCTTCGGGATCTGGCCCTCGGCCACGACCTTGCCGTCGACGCGGAGGATCGACTTGCCGCCGGTGCCCGGCTTTCGTTCGTCGGGAACGAACTCGTACTGAATCGTGTGCTTGCCGGCGGCGAGCGCCGACTTGGACGCGACCTTCGTGTGCGAGAGCCCGAAGAAGTTGTAGTCGTGGATCGCGCGGCCGTTCTTCATGTAGAGCGCCCAGCCGCCGAAGTATCCCGCCTGCGCGATGATCACGCCGTCGGTCTTCGCGTCGGCGAGTACGACGTCCGCGGTCACCGTATGACGCACGCCCTTCACGTTGATGAAGGCGTTCTCCATGATGCCGGTCATGCCGTCGTACACCGTCATCGAGGTCCGGCCGCCGAGCAGGTCCGGGCGTCCGGCGATCGTCGGATTGAAACGCTCCGAGCGGCGGTCGTCGATCGGGAGGACGTGGTTGCGCTCGGCTTCCTTCATGAAAAGCGCCTGGAGCTCCTTCAGCTTCTTCGGGTTCTCGGCTGCGAGATCGTTCGCCTGGCTGAAGTCGGCGTCGACGTCGTAGAGCTCCCACACGTCCTGCGACAACGGCGGGTTCTCGGTGAGGATCCACGGGATCGAGTGGCGCGTCGCCGCGACCCACCCGTCATGGTAGATCGCGCGGTTGCCGAACATCTCGAAGTACTGGGTCGTGCGGCGGTCGCGCGCCTTCGCGTCGTCGGTGCTGTAGAGCATCGAGACGCCGTCCATCGGGCGTTGCTTCACGCCGTCGACCATCGTCGGCTCGGGGATCCCCGCGGCTTCGAGCGCGGTCGGCGCCACGTCGATCACGTGGTGGAACTGGCTTCGGATCTCGCCTTTCGATCGGATGCGCGCGGGCCAACGCATGACCATGCCGTTGCGCGTGCCGCCGAAGTGGCTCGCCACCTGCTTCGTCCACTGGAAAGGCGTGTTGGTCGCCCACGCCCAACCGATCGCGTAGTGCGGGAACGTCGTCGGCTCGCCCCAGTCGTCGAGGTGTCCCGCCATCTGCTCGTACGTCCCGACGATGCCGTTCAAGGCCATCATCTCGTTGTAGGCGCCCTCGGGGCCGCCTTCCGCGCTCGAGCCGTTGTCGCCGACGACGTAGAAGAAGAGCGTGTTGTCGAGCTCGCCGAGCGCCTCGAGCTGTGCGACCAAACGTCCGACCTCGTGATCGGTGTGCTCGGCGAAACCCGCGAACGTCTCCATCTGCTTCTCGAAGAGCCGCTTCTGGTCGGCGTTCATCGCGTCCCAGGACGGAATCTCTTTCGGGCGCGGCGTCAGCTTGGCGTCGGCGGGAATCACGCCCATCTGCTTTTGACGCGCGAACGTTTCTTCGCGGAGCTTGTCCCAGCCGCCCGCGAACTTGCCCTTGTACTTCGCCGGCCATTCCTTCGGGACGTGGTGCGGCGCGTGCGTCGCTCCGGTCGCGAAGTACATGTAGAACGGCTTGTCCGGCGTGAGGGAGTGCTGCGCGCTCACCCACTTGATCGCCTGATCCGTCATGTCGGTCGTGAAGTGATAGGTCGGTGAGATCGGGTGCTCGACGCGCGTCACGCCGTCGAAGATCGCCGGCGCCCACTGGTTCGTCTCGCCGCCGATGAAGCCGTAGAACTTGTCGAAGCCCGAGCCCGTCGGCCAGCGGTCGTACGGACCCGACACCGACACCTCCCAGGGCGGCGTCTCGTGGTACTTGCCGAAGGCGGCCGTGCTGTAGCCGTTCATGCGGAGGATCTGCGCGAGCGGCGTGACGCTCTGGGGCCGGATGCCGGTGTTGCCAGGGAATCCCGTCGCGAGCTCCATGATGGCGCCCGCGTTGTTCACGTGGTGATTCCGGCCGGTGAGGAGGGCGACGCGCGTCGGGCTACAGAGCGCCGTCGTGTGGAACCGGTTGTAGCGCAGGCCCTCGTTCGCCAGCTGATCGAGCGTCGGCATGTGGATCGGACCGCCGAACGCGCTGGAGGCACCGAAGCCGATGTCGTCGATCAGGACGATGACGACGTTCGGCGCGCGCTCGGGCGCCTTCACCTCGAAGCGCGGCGGCGCCTTCGCTTTGCGCGCATCGAGCTCCTTGATGACCGGCGGCGCCGGCTCGTGGATCGGGAGGACGGTGCGGTCGAGACCGCGGCCGCCCGCGGCGGCGGACGGCGACACGGCGACCACGACGATCAGCGCGGCGAGCGCGCCACGAAGAAAGGGGGTGTGCATTCCGGCACGAGTAAACGAATGGTGCCAAAGATCAAGGCTGCACAGGCCAGCCGCTGCGTCGTTCACGAGCGCCGCGCCGGGTCACCCGCAGGTCGAGCGCGACGGGCGCTGCTCGCAGGTCGCGTCGATGCGCCGCGCGCACGTCTCCCCGAGGCGCAGCATCACGGACAACGTCGGCTCGAGGAATGCGTCCATCAGATCGGGAGCGTTCATCTCCACGTTCACCACCCAATCGCCCTCGGCGCGGCGGAGCTCGAGACGGCGAAGATCCATCTCGAGGTCGGCGGCGGCCGCACGCGACACCGCGAACCGGTGGTGCTCGCCGTTCGGGTCGGATTCGAACATGTCTCCCCCGACGATCGACGAATGGAGCACGAGCCCGTCGGCCCCGCGAAGCTCGACCGTCGCGCCGGTGGCCGCGGGATCGACGGGTGCGTCGGCAGGGAAGCGGCCCCGCATCGAGAGCTCCACGCCGCGCCGGCGGCTGCGGAAGCGCATGCGCTCGAGGGCGAGCTCGGCTCCCTCGGTCGTCGGGCACTGTCCCGAGGCGCACGCGTCCGCGAGGCACGGATCACCGGAAGCGCACGTCGAGCAACACTCGGGCGAAGGCACGTGCGTACACGCGTTCGCGATGTCGTCGCACGCGTCCGCGGTGCACGCGGATTGATCGGCGCAATCACGGGCCGCCCGCACGGCGCACACGCCGCCGCGACAAGTTTCGGCGCCGTTGCAGAACGCGGCGTCGTCGCACGCGGTGCCGTCGGGCTTCGCGCTGAAATCGCACGCGGTCTTGGTCGCACAGCGGTCGTTGCGGCACGGATCGGCCCACCCGGTCGGGAGCTCGCCGGAGAGCGGGCTCTCGGCGGCGCTGTTGACGGCGACCACCGCGAAGTAGTTCGCGCCCGCGGCGGACGGTGTGAACGCGACGAGCGCGGACAACGTGCCGTCGGCCGCGGGCGCGGGATTGCCCGTCCAGAGCGGCACGCCGTCGTGCGCCCGGCCGGCGTCACGCACGTAGACGGCATAGTGGGTCGCCGCCGCGTCGCGCGGCAACCAACGGACGCGCGCGACGGCGGCATCGGCGAAACGGGGAAGGAGCACGGACGCCGCGCAGGCGAACGCGGCGGCGACTACGATCATGCGAGGCGCACGCCCCGCCGGAGACGAGTGTGGAGTGTTCGACATTTCGTTACCTCGACGAGTGATGTGGTGACGCGGTGTTCTGTGGGAGCGCTTCCGAAAGCCGCCTCGCACGGCACGAGGGTGGATGTCGGACTTTCGACGGAAGCATGTCGTCGGTACCCAGCGTCGGATGAGCGCGCAAGTGAATCGCCTTACGACGGCACGCTGACGCGCGATTCGGCGCCCGAACGAGGCAGTGCTGCCAGAGATCGCGGCCTACATGGGCCGGCGCGCGCGATTGCGCTCCGCGCGTGTCGTGCGTCGACGCTCGGACTTACGCGGGTACGACGCCCATGAAGCGCAGCATGAGCTCGATCTGCGCGTGCAACATCGGAACGCCGGTGTGCACGGCGCGGCCGCGCGCGCGTGCGGCCGCGAGGAGCGGCGTGATCTCCGGCGCGACGACGCATTCCGCGATCACGCTCGCACGATCGATCTGATCGTCGGTCATCGGGAGATCGTCGCCGTCACGCATGCCGAGCGACGTTGCATTCACGGCGAGGTCGTAGCGGCGATCGGACGCGTCGCCGATCGCGACGCGGACGTTCGGAAAAGCGGCACGCACGCGGCCGGCGAGCGCCGCGGCCTTCGTGTGCGTACGATTCGCGATCGTCAGCGACGCGGCGCCGTGCGCCGCGAGTGCCAACGCGATCGCCGACGCCGCGCCGCCCGCCCCGACGAGCAGGCAGTCCGTGCCACCGACGTCGCGTCCCGCGGCGCGGAGGCCCGCGACGAAGCC
>Ga0268299_1004296_pt1 | contig 11374 bp, 8 predicted proteins | sample NOBtaG_FD_193484 | JGI IMG/M metagenome (GOLD analysis project Ga0268299, IMG submission 193484) | Activated sludge microbial communities from bioreactor in Nijmegen, Gelderland, Netherland - NOB reactor | ecosystem: Engineered > Bioreactor > Aerobic > Activated sludge | place: Netherlands... | reverse complement strand
CAGCCGCTGACAACGGAGCGCACGACAGCGTTCGACGGGTTGATAGTTTTTCCCGCGCCGATCGGCGGTTCGTAGACGACCAGCGCGTTGAAGACGTGACGGCGGTCGCTTTCGCCGTGGGTCTTTTCCACCTGCCAGAAATAGGCGCTTCGGCCTGCGCCGGCGTCGGAAAGCGTCTTGCTCCAGGTATGGTTGATGTTGAACTGGAAGCCGGAGGACAGGCGTTTGCTGAGGGTGATTTGCAGTGAGTTGTAGTTGGAGTTGGCGAGGTTGACGAAGTCGGCATTCACGCCCGAGTATTGCGGGAACGGGCGCAGCATCTGCGCGAAGGTGCCCCGAAAGTTCGCATAAGGCAGGCTGAGGCCGGGAATGATAGCGCGCGCCGAGGCGAGCGTGGTGGCGTTGACCTGCGACGTGAGGAGGTTTCCGAGCGCAAGATACTCAGGCCGGATCTGGCCGGACCACATGCCGAGGCCGCCGCCACGCAGGAGCTTGCCGTTACCGCCTACGTAGCCTACGGTGAGTGTAAGCGAGGACGTGATGGCGCGTTGGAGGGAGAGGTTCCAGTTCTGGTAGCGCGGTGGACGCGCGCCTTCCTCGGGGTTATCGAAGGCGACGCTGCCGGCGGTGGGGCGCTCGGTGTAGAAGCCCGTGTTCAAGGTGGCGTCGAAGAACGGCGGCTTCTGATAGGAGGGCACGCCGTCGTCCCAATCGTAGGCGGGGCTGAAGCCGTCGGGCGAGGGAAATCCGGGTGCCGCGGTGAAGCCGAGTTTGCCGGTGCCTTCGCGCGCGCCGCCGCGGCCGCCGACCGCGCCATGGCGCGTGTACATCATGCCGTAGCCCGCGCGGACGACCGTCTTGTCGCCAAGCTTGTAGGCGAAGCCGAGGCGCGGACCCCAGTTGTTCATATGGGTCTTGATGCGCGTGCGGCAGTTGCAGTAAAGAGGCGATGCGCCGTCGCCACCAAATTGGAGCGCGCCGCGGAAGCCGCCCACGGCGGGATTGGCAATATCGGGGTTGAACCAGGAGACGCGGTTGACGACCTCGATGTAGGGCAACATGATGTCGTGGCGGATGCCGAGATTGAGGGTGAGATTGCGGCTGACCTTGTAGTCGTCGCCGACCCACCAGGCGTAGGAGCGGTAGCGCGCGCCCGAGGTGACGACCGAGTCTTCGGTCACGGTAGAGGAGCCGAGCGTGCCGAGCAGATAGCTGGCATAGGCGTTGCCGGTGCTGTTTTGCAGCGTTCCGTTATTGAATCCGGCGGTCTGAACGTTGCTGAAGCCGGCGATGAATAGTGTCCCGTCCCAACGCGCGCGGTAGTTGTCTTGCAGGCGCTGATGCTGGAAGCCCGCTTTCACGGAGTGGCTTCCGCGGAGCCATTGGAAGTTGTCCTGGAGGGTGTAGTTATTGAGCGCGTCGAGGAAGGGACGGGCGTCGGTTCCTCGCCAACCCTGTGGCGCATTCGGACCCGCGAAAGAGACCTCCGGGAAAGACTGCGTGGCATCGCCTTGTGGCAGGCCCCTGATTCCGGAGCGCTCGACCCAGTTGCCGTCGATGGTGGGATTCGTAATGGGGATCCAGAGCCGCGAGGCGCTGACGCTTACCTGATTCATCATCGTAGGGCTGATCACCCAGTTGTGGCGCAATTGACCGAGAGTCGGCACCTCGTCGACAACACGCGTGACCGTGTAGGGCAAAGGAAGCGGAACCGGGTTGCCTCGAATGTCGCTGCTCTGATTGTGAGAACCGCGCGAGAAGAGGACGGAGAAACGGTGTGCGTCGGAGGCGTTCAGATCCACCTTGATATTGACATTGGAGTTATTGAACCCGACGCCTTTGTTGTTGTTAAAGAAATTGCTGGCGATGCCGGGATGGGTGGGCTGCGGGAGCGGTTCCTGGAAGAATTTGGAAGGACCGGAAATGCGGCTGGCGGGGATGAGATTGCCGGCGAAGGGTTGGCGGCTGACGGTGGAGGTGCCGATGCCGGCGGTCGTGGCGGGATCGAAGAGGCCCACGGAGAGCTCGCCGAAATCGCCGTTGCGCATACGCGTAGTGGGGACGGTGACGAACCGGTAGTCGGTCGCGACTCGGTAGCGATAGCCGTCGTAGGCGCCGAAGAAAAAGATCTTGTTGCGCTTGATGGGACCGCCGATGGTGAAGCCGAACTGATTCTGATTCTGTTGCGGGCGTCTGGGGGCAAAGAAGCCGCGGGCGTCGAGCACCGTGTTGCGGAAATATTCGTAGACCGAGCCGTGGAACTGGTTGGTGCCGGACTTCATGACGTAGTTTTCCGAGCCCTGGCCGTTGAACTCGACGGACTGGCCGCTGGTTTCCACCTGGAACTGCTCGACCGATTCGACGGAAACGGAGTATTGCAGGGCGCGGCTTTCGCCCTGGCGCACGGCGTCCGTGATGGGCATGCCCTCGATATAGACGTCCTTGGAAAAGCTCTGGCCGCCGTTGATGAAGCCGAAGGTGCCGCCTTCCTGGACGCCGGGCATGAGATAGATGAAGGCCGATGGGTTCCGCGGGTTGCCGTTACCCATGGAGAGCGGCAGCGCCGTGTACATCTCGTTCCGTATGGTTTGTCCCATACGCGCATCGGTGGTGTTCAACTCGGGAGGTACGGCGGAAACTGTAACGCTTTCGGAGGTGGCGCCAACTTCGAGGCGAAGAGGGAGGTCTATTGTACCGAGAGCGTCGACGACTATGCCCTCCTGCACGATGGTGCGGAAGCCCGAGGCGGAAGCGGTGAGTTTGTACTCGCCCGCCGGAAGCGGCGCGATGACGTAGACGCCCGTGGCAGTGGTTTCGCGGCGATAGTCCACGCCGGTGGCGGTATGTGTGGCCGTCACGGTTGCGGTGTTGATGACGGCGCCCGAGGGGTCGAGGATGGCTCCACGAATGGCGCCGCCGCCGGCAATCTGGGCAACCGCGGACATGGAGAGCAGGGCGAGCGCGAGCGCGATCGCCACGAAACGAAGCAAAGCAAGCATGGCTTGCACTCCCTTCTCAATCAGCGAAACGGGGTGGTGACCCGTCAAGTGCTGCGGATTATATGTAGCAGGCGGAAGGGAGTCAATCCTGTATGCCCTTACAAGCGGGCGCTAACGCTTCCATTCAAGCGTGAGCGTACACTCGCGCGGCTTTGCGGGCGCGGTCAGAAGGATGACAGCGGTGTAGCCGTTTTCTCCCTCCGGCCGCTCGACCATCTTGGCCTTGCATCCAGACCCGGCGGCCTTGAACCGGCTAAGCGTTCGCGATGGAAGGGGCTGCGAGAGCGACCATTTCGCTTTGGGAAGTGGCGGCGTCGCGTGAAGCGACGATCCTCGCAAGTACAATGTAGTGTCCGATTTCACGAGGGCAGTGAGAGTGGCGGAGCCCGTCAGCCGGTTGTCGAAATTCGTCGAATCGGGCCTGATGGGCCGGTTGGGCAGCGCAGAGTTGGGACGGGGCGAGCGGTAAAGATCCAGCTCGTTGGTCCACTCAATCCAAAGTTGGTACGCTCCACGCGCCCTCTCGAAACGGACGGTCCTCTCGGACAGCTTCGGCTTCGTGGCGCCCTCGATGAGCCGAGTACGGAATGTGGCCGTAGGGGGAACGCGCTGCGTGTAAGCGCAGACTACGGATGCCGGTCCGGGACCGTCGAACACTTCCAGTTCGAGCCGGTTGTTCCGAATGCTGAACTCGAAGTCCCCTTGGGCGGTGAACTGAAGCTCGTAGCGGCCGCTGGAGGCCGCCTCGTCGAAATCCGGCGCGCGCGCGCACGAAACCAGAACGGCGACCGCGGCAAGGAGCATCATTTCTTTGAAGATGGCATGGTGGCCGTATCCCAGGTGTCGGAACGGAACAGCGACGCAGGGAGGCCGTCGCCGTTGAAGAGGTTACCATCGGGAAACGAGGCCCAGTTGTATCGAACGGCCGCCGGTTCGGCGACGCTTGGGCTCGAAACAACTACGGTCTTGCCATCGATGCGGGCCTGGCCGGGAACGAACTGGCGGTCCTTACCGGCGATGACGAAGCCGCGCAAATCGCCGCCGCCCTTGGCCACCAACCCGCGGCCTGTGTGATCGAGCCAGACCCGCAGAGCGGAGCCTTCACCGCTGATCTGGCGATAGCGCGGGCCCGAATGAACGAGCGATTCGCCGTAGGCGACGTGACGCGCGGCGAGCGCCAGGCGGGCGCCGACGTCTTGCTTGTTTTTGGGATGGATGTCGCGCTCCTCGCCGATATCGGTGATGACGGCCATGCCTGTGTTGCTCAAATCGAGCGTCTTGTCCTGCGCTTCCTGAACCAGCGGCCAGCCGATGGCGTTGCCGGGCGCCCAGTTGGCGAGTTGTACGAACAGGAACGGGAAGTCGCCGGCGCCCCATTGCGTGCGCCAATCGCGAATCATCGAAACAAACTGGTGGCGGTATTGGTCGGCGAACTTGTTGCCGGCGTTGCTCTCGCCTTGATACCAGATGGCGCCGCGAATTGCGTAAGGCAGCAAAGGTACGATCATGGCATTGTAAAGCCCGCCGGGCGTATGCGGATGGCCCGGACCCAGCGGCGCGGCGGGACGGTTGCCCTGCTTCTTGGCTTCCCACTCGGTCAACGCTTTGTCGTAGCGCTCCTTGGCGGCCGGATACTTGGCCAGAACATCGCGCCAGTTAGCCAGTACCCAGTGCATGGATGAATCGGACTCCATCAGGTTGAGCCGCGTCCAAGCCTGAACCGGCGTGCCGCCCCAAGCCGACTGGATGAATCCGAAGGGGACTTTCATGTGTTTGTGCAGTTCGCGCGAGAAGAAATAGCCGACCGCGGAAAAACCGGGAATCGACTCCGGAGAGCACAACTCCCACTTCCCTTCTACGTCGTCGAGAGGCGTCTCCGAGGTCTTGAGCGCCACCTTGAAGATGCGGATTTGAGGATACTGCGCGGCGGCGATCTCGGCTTCGGAGTTGTTCGAGTTCTTCACCGTCCAGCCCATATTCGACTGGCCCGAACCCACCCAGACCTCGCCTACCAGCACATCCTGAATCGTAATCTCGTTCTTGCCCTTGATCGTGATGGTCGTGGGCGTGGCCTGAACGTGGACAGGCGTGAAGAAGACTTCCCATCGGCCCTCGGCGGATGCTGTCGTCGAAGGGCTCTGGCCGAGTAAGGTGACGGTGACCTGTTCTCCCGGATCGGCCCATCCCCAGATGCGCAGCGGAGCGTCGCGTTGCAGCAGCATGTGATCGGAGATCAGCGCGGGCAGACGGACATGGGCAGGGAGCGAGCAGGCAAAGCAGAGCAGGGCGAGAATGCGTTTCATGTTGGACTCACAGAGATTGTACTGGATGTGCGAAAGCGGGCGCGCCGTTTAAGGGACAAGATATCCGCGCCTGGCGAGGATCGAGCGGCACTCCGGTCCGGCCAGGAAGTCCGTGAATCGCCGGGCGTCCACCAGCCGTGGCGAGGATGCGATCGCGCAGGCTGCTTGATCGATCGGGCCATACAGACTTGGATTGACTTTGAGTGTCGTGCCGGGCAATGTGAGCACGAGCGAATAGGCGGTAAACGCGGCGTCGGCGTTTCCACTCGCGGCCAGCTCGCGGGCCATGTTGATGTTATTCGCGTAAACAAGTTTTGGAAGCAGCGCGTCCCACAAACCCGAAGCCTTGATCGCCTCGACGGCGGCCCTGCCGTAAGGGGCAAATCCGGGTTGCGCGATCGCGACGAAACGGATGGACGGACTAGTAAGGTCCCGAAGCGCGCGAATGCCGAGTTCGCCTCCGCGTGGAGCCCACACGGCCAGTTGGCCGCGAGCGTAGATGAAGCGGCTGCCCGCGGCCACCAGTCCCTTCGCGGACAAGGCGTCCACGTGCTGCGTATCGGCGGCCGCGAAAACGTCGTACGGCGCGCCATTGCCGATCTGCTGCGCCAACTGCGCCGTGGAACCGTAGCTCATCACGGCTTGAACGCCGGTTTGCCGGCGAAAGGCGGCGCCGATCTCGTCGAAGACTCCAGTGAGATTCGCGGCCGCGGCGATGGTGAGTCGCGGAGGCGCCGGCTCCTTCCGGCTGCCGCACCCGCAGAGCACCATCGCTACACACACCGCCACCCAGAGGGATCGAAGAATGCATGGGCGCGGCATCGTCAATTGCGCCTAGGGATCGGTTTGGCGCGCGAAATCAATCGACGCGCCACTACTCCGCGATTTCGCCCTCGCTGGGTTCGGGCAGCCAGAAGCTGGCGATCAGCCCAACGGCATACACACCGAAGCCGACGATAGCCGCGGCGACGGCGAGCTTGGAAAACGGTGTCGCGCCAGGAGTGGCCGTGGCAAGCTGCGCGGTGACCGCGGCGAACGACGTGCCGATCATCCGGCCTCCCACGTTGGCGGCGAAACTCTCGCCCGTGCCCCGCAGGTGGACTGGATACATGCGGGGCAGGTAGTTCCCCCAGAAGCTGAACTGCGCCACGGTGAGCAGGCCGCAAAGAAAGATGCCGTACTTTGTCCATTCCAGGCTGGACGTGGCGAAGAAGTAGAACACGACGGGAATCACAACGAGGCCGGGAATCTGGAACAGACGGATGAGCTTCTGACGAGAAGCGATGCGAACCGCGAGAAACGCCAGCAGTACGCGACCAACGAGACCGCCGACCTCCTGCCAAGCCTGCACGGAGCTGACAATCTTTTGCTGCATGGGCCGGGCGAGGTTGGCCACTTCGGGAAGGCCGGGAACGATGCGCGGAATGTGCTGGATGGCGCCGAAGGCCGCGCCGTAGCTCATTGCGAACATGAGCATAGTGATCCATGTGGTGCGGGAAAAGCGCGGCGCGAAAATGGCGGCGATCGACGGGCGCTTGAGCGTGCCTTCCGCCTTCTTTCGAGCCCACACCGGCGATTCCGGCAGGAAAGGCCGGATGATCATCAGCGGAATGGCGGGAATGACACCGCTGATCAAGGTGTAACGCCAAGCGGCGTGTGCGCCGTGGATGGCCGGAAATCCGTCGCCATACGTGACGGCGAGATAGTAGGCGCCGGTCACCATGATGCCTCCGATCGACGAAAAGGCCTGTGTGTAGCCGAGCACCGACTCGCGTTGCTTGGGATCGGGGAAGAGTTCCGCTAGCCATGCCACCGCGGCGACGAACTCGACGCATACTCCGACGAAGGTGGTGACGCGGAATAGGAGCAGCATGGGAAGCGAAGTGGAGTAGCCCGCCGCAACCGCGGAGAATGCGTAGAGCAGGATGCTGAAGACCAGAACGCGGCGGCGGCCGAACAGGTCGGTCAGGTACCCACCGATCAGACCGAAAAAACCTCCCGCGATTGCAGGGATGTAAAACAGCAGAGAAACCCAGTTGGCGTACTCCGGCGTGCCGGGCTTCAAGCCGCCGAGGTCGGCCAGGGCGGGGCCGACAATCAGGGGCAGCACGAGAATCTCGTAGATGTCGAAGGCAAAGCCGATCGCGGCGACAATGCAAATGAGCCACTGCGTGACGGTGAGGGCGGGGCGTGGTTCTGACATGGGAAGAACAGAGTGTATCGCGAATCGGCACACCGGGCGTGGCGCGGATGGCGATCGCCTGTGGGATGCCTGGCCGCGGCACGGGAAAAGTGATGCCGATCCAAAAAAAGTTGACGCGATTTCCGGCCAGACTACGCAGTGCGATTTTCAGAGGCGTATCCGCGAATCGAGTGAGGAGGAGACAAAGCAATGTTCAGCAATATTTTGGGCCCTAAAGGCGTCGGCGAGATTTTGAAAGCGGTGGCTAGTCCAATCGGCTCCGCCGGGGGGGCGGTAGGCGGGATCCTGAAGCAAACAGGGATTCTCGATGAGATGGGCAAGATCCTGGACGGCGCTTCCAAGAAGCCCGGCAAGGGCATGGGCTTGTCCGGGATGGCGGAGAAAATGAAGAACATGCTGGAGAATATGCTGCCACCGACCGGCCTCATGGATCCGCCTGCCTTCCCGGATTTGGGAGGCAAGCTCAGCCCGGCTGGTTTGGCAAAAAAAGGTGCAGCGGGGTATGGCGGGGCCCAAGGGGGCAAAAGCGCTGGAGTGGGCGGCGGCGCGGTGAGCGGGGCCTTGGGGGCGCTGGCGGGCGGGGCGTATGCCGGCGGCAAGGGAGGGGGCGCGATAAGTGGAGCACTGGGAGGCGTCGGCGGCGTTTTTGCCGGCGGCAAGGGTGCGATCAGTAAAGCGCTGTCAGGCGCGGGTGCGGCCACGGGCGCCGGCGGCGCCGGGTTGGCCACGATGATGCAGAAGGCGATCTTCATTGCGACCATGCAGAAGATGATTCAAGACATCGCGTCCAAGCCGAATTTCAACATGGATCGAGCCATCAGCGATGTGTGGATGCAACTCAACCAGCTTCGCGCGCAGCAGGAGATGGCGAAGATGACCGAGATGCTGAAGATTGCGGACTCTCTGATGAAGAAGCAGCAGGAAATGCAGAAGTCGATTATTGGGAACATTCGATAGCGGTCGTTACCGGCAGTCGCGGCGTCGATGGCAATAGAGTGCTGGAGAGGCGCGTGCAGCGATCGGAATCGATTGATGCGTTGTATGACCTCTGAAAGAACGAATTGGCTGACGACTGATGCGGATTCGATGTTTAGGAGGGGGCACGGTGCAGGAGCGGAAGTGGCGCTGGGGGATACCGGCCAGTGTCGCCATCCGATGAGAAGCTCTCGGGAGGATTCACACTTTGGGGACGAATCGCACATGGTGAAGCGAGCAGGACATGGCCTGACGGCCTTTGTGCGGGAGGTAGTGCTACCGGCCGGTCCGGACCGCGTGCCGGAACTGCGCCCCCGCGACATGCGTTTTGCCTTGCGGTACAAACGTTCGAAGATTCACCGGTGGGGCATATTCGCCGACGAAGATATCCCGGCTCGCCGGCGCGTGATCGAATACACGGGCGAACGGATAAGCGCAACCGAAGTGACGCGCCGATCGCTGCGGCCAAATGCCTATTCCTTTTGGATAAGCGACCGCTGGGCGATCGACGGCGCCATCGGCGGCAGCGGGGCCGAGTTCATTAACAATTCCTGCGACCCGAATCTGGTGGCCCGCCTTTCCAAAGGCCACATCTGGCTGGTAAGCCGCCGTCCGATCGCCAAGGGTGAGGAGCTTACGTTCGACTACCGCCTCTCGGGCGAACAGATTCTGCCCTGCAGATGCGGAGCGAAGAACTGCCGCCGCTACCTCAATCCGATCGTCCTCGATTAGCTCCAGTTGCGGCATCATGGATGAGTGACGGAGGAGATCAAGCGCGCCTACGACTCGCTCGAGGTGGAGCCCGGCGCACGATTCGAGGAAGTGCGCGACGCGTACTTGGACCTCGTAAAGGTGTGGCATCCCGACCGCCACCAGAACGATTCCGAACGCTTGCGTAAACGGGCGGAGCAGAAGCTCAAGGAAATCACCGCGGCTTACGAAAGACTCCGGCGCCTCGCCGAAGGACCCGTGGCGCCGGAGTTGATCCCGATGGATTTCGGCGGCTCGTGGGGGTTCGTGGACGAACGCGGAAGGACGGCGATTCATCCGCTATATTCGGCCGCGCGGCCCTTCCGCGAGGGTCTGGCCGCGGTCGTGATGGTCGAAAAGTGGGGCTTCATCGACACGTCGGGCGACTTTCGCGTGACGCCGCTGTATGAGGAGTGCGGCGACTTCCACGAAGGCTTGGCGGCGGTGAAGTGGTATGGGCGGTGGGGCTATATCGAACGATCTGGACTGTATGTGATCCAACCGCGATTTCAGGAAGCGGGCCCATTCGTCGATGGCCGGGCCGAGGTGCGGCTTGGTGTGCGCCTAGGCCTCCTGGAAAAGTCCGGCGACGTGGAGTTCCATCGGAACCGGATCGCGGACTAGAAGGCCGCAGTCACGTTCAATCAGGGCTGCACGGGCAAATCGGTAACATCGTGCACAAGACCGGGCGCGGAAACGGCGAGCGGCACGTTTCCGGCGCGCTTCAGTTTGGGCACCGTGACTGTGAGCGGGGAGCCGGGCTTGGATGGCGCGTCCACGCCATCGATCATGACGCGCGTGGGCCCTGCCTTGTAATTCGGAACTGCGATGGAGATCGATTCGCCAAACCGTGCCGGCTTGGACGCTTCGACGGGCGATCCGTCCGCATGGGTGGCGGTGAGCGCCGCCGGAACGGGCGGAACTTCCTGGGAAAGTCGCACTCCGAAGAAGATGCCGTGATCGAGCGACAGTACGTTGAGCGGTCCGATCAGCACTCCGTTAAATGTGGGCGTACCGCCGCCGATACCGAGATTAGTCTGATTTGGAACAACAGTGGCGCCGAGCATGGAAGAGCCGTCGCTCCCAACGCGATAGGCGTTGCGCGTGACGAGGTTGGTTGCGGTCTTGCCGTCCCACAAGCTCTCCTCGAGCTCGAGGAAGCCGCCGCCGGCATTTCGGGCCGTGCCGAACGCGCTGGAAAGCGCGGCCGGTTTGGCGTTGAGTTCGTAGGGGACACTGGCGGTGAGTTCCGCGATTGCGAACGACCCCATCCAGGAAGACGCGGATGCGTCGGGGTCGGCGCGAAGTCCGACGAGAATATCGCGTGGCCCCGCAGCGGTGGACCACGCGAGAAAGTAGGAGCCATCCGGGGAGAACATGATCTCGCGCGTGCCTCGGAGCGGAATTTCGAGGCCGGGCGGCGCGAACGAAATCGTCCCCGCTCCGGCAGGAGAGATCTCAACCTTCGGCAGCGGGAACGTGGCCCGCCGTGCGACATCGTCGAATTCTGTCGAGTGGCTAACCAACGTGGCCAGTTCGCCCATCCGGCGTTCGGCAAACGGGAAGCTGGCCAAACCGCTGGTGAGGCCGCGCGGAGCCAACGGCTGCACTTGAAGCCAGGCGGCATGATACAACCCGTTGGTGGCGACCGGCGCCGTCGCCCCGGCATCCGGGGCGGTAATCGCCACAAAAAACGTGTGCGCACCAGGCTTGGAGCCCGAACCCACAATCGCTTTGTTGCCTTCGCCCATTGCCAGTTTGAGCGTGCCCCCCATCCCCGAAGGCGAATCCATCGTGAGACGGCCGGCGCCATCCTGCGTACACGTAAGCTTTGGCGAAACGGGCTTGGCCGCCTCCGCGTTACGCGCGGCACGGGAAACCACTGCGCAAGCGCCAGGGGCGATCGTCAGTGTGCCGCCGGCGGTGACGGCTTCCCTGCCCTTCGGCGAATCGGCGGTCGTGAACTCGATGAAATAGTACCGCCCGCCTTGGGCCGCGAGTAGGCACGGGACGGCGAACAACATTGCGAATCGGAGCATGGTTATCGTTTGGCCTTTGCGCTCGTATTCGGCGCCCGCGTTTGGGATTTATACGACGGCGGCACGGCGTCTTTCGGCATCTCGCCCGTCAGAGCCTTAAGGACC
>Ga0268299_1004295_pt1 | contig 11374 bp, 6 predicted proteins | sample NOBtaG_FD_193484 | JGI IMG/M metagenome (GOLD analysis project Ga0268299, IMG submission 193484) | Activated sludge microbial communities from bioreactor in Nijmegen, Gelderland, Netherland - NOB reactor | ecosystem: Engineered > Bioreactor > Aerobic > Activated sludge | place: Netherlands... | reverse complement strand
CAACCGCTCCCCATCCGATGTGACCGGCGCTCGATTGATGAAGTACGGGCTGGCCCCTGCCATTAAACAGGCCTTCGAGGAAATCTACAAGGCGCCATTTATCGTGAAGATTCTTCTCGCTGAGTTGGGGACCAGGCCGGAGCGTGACCTGTTCCTGACCATCAACTACGACGGTACGTTTGAGGAGAGTCGTCGCTGGGCGGCGTTGGGTGCCACCGCCGCCGTCCAGGCGCAAATGGGGCGATACCTGGATGCACAAGCCGGCTTCGAGCAGGCCCCGTTGAAGCAGGCGGTTGAGACGGCGCTCTGTGCGTGGGCCGTCGGTTCTCTGGCGCAAGTTGCCGCTGGTGCTGCAGAAGCGGAAGAGCCACCAGGTCCCAGGTCGGTGGAGACCGCGGCGAGTGACGCGTCGACCTTGCCGGACAAGGCCTCGTTGCTGGCCCATGTGCAGCAGATCGCGACCGAGAAATCCTTAGAATGTATTCTCCTTGAGCGTAATGGGCCCGGTTCGTCGAAATACCGCGCGCTCCGTCCCGACGAGTTGGGGGGGTTGTTGCCGTCCGGCATCAGGGCCGGGAGCCCTGCCTGATCGGTTATTATGTTGAATCGTATTTTTGGACTCGAAACAGAGTATGGCCTCCTGGTGAACCAGGATCGGCCTGAGTACTCTCCCTCGTGGGTCGCCCAACGGATTCGCGATCACATTTTTCATGTGGATCGGCGGGGGCTGCTCGATCTCCATCATCGCGGTCACGATGAACCGCCTGGCAACGGCGGGTTTTTGACCAATGCCGGGCGGCTCTATATCGACATGGGGCATCTGGAATATGCGTCGCCGGAATGCACCACGCTGGCGGATCTAGTGGCGTCGGATCGAGCCGGCGATCGGATCATTCAGCAAACCATCACCGCCTTGGGTTTGGACGCTACGGTATCCCTGATCAAGAACAATATCGACCACGAAACCGACGCAACATTCGGCTCGCATGAGAACTATCTGGTGAGTCGTCAGTTTCCCTTCTCCCGGCGCGGGCTTGGGCCGTTGGTCACATTCTTAGTGACCAGACAGATTTTTACCGGCGCCGGGCGGATCGGCTGTGCCAGTGATCCCAATGAGTGGGTGCAGGTCGGCGGGCTCATTTTGCATCGGCCGGGGCTGCGGGATGCTCAAGACCGGTCCATCGTCCCGTTTCAGATCTCCCAACGGGCCGATTACATCGTGAACGATTTCTTCGAATGGGTGCAGCACAACCGGGCGATTGTGAACACACGGGACGAACCGTTGGCCGACCCCAATCAGTATCGACGCATTCACCTGTTGTGCGGCGATTCGAACATGGCCGAGTATGCCACGGCGTTGAAGATGGGAACCACGGGATTGGTGTTGCAACTGATCGAAGCCGGGCAGGCGCCACGCGGACTCGGGATCAGCGAGCCGGTTGAGGCCTTGCAGGACATTTCACGTGATCCTGAGCGCCGATGGATCGTGCGACTGGAGTCGGGGCAGTCCATCTCCGCCATCGATGTGCAGGAGCAATTTCTTGCCGCGGCGCAACGCCATTGTCAGGGGCAGGATGAAGAAACAGATTGGGTGCTCGCTCAGTGGGAATCGGTGCTGGCCGATTTGCGACGCGGATACGAGACGCTGGTGGGTCGGATCGATTGGGCCTCGAAGTTGTGGTTGCTGGACACCTATCGGGACGCGGAGCAGGTCGCCTGGGATGATCCCATGTTGAAGAGTCTCGATCTCGAATACCACAATCTGCATCCGGAGCGGGGGCTCTGTTACGGGCTTGAAGAGGAGGGGCGCGCGCCACGGTTGACGACGGAGAAGGTCGTCCAACTCGCGCAGGAGCATCCGCCTCGAAACACTCGCGCGTTCGGCCGCGGGGAGTTGATCCGTCACCTCTTGGCCGGCGGCGGGGCCGAACCGGAACAGGAGCCCCCGCATGAATATGACGACCACGCGTCGTACGACTACATTATTAACTGGTCGAATTTTAAGTTGCGGGGTGCCGTGCCCTTCTTTATGGCCGATCCGTTCAGGACCTATGTGCAGGATGTGCGCAGCCATCTTGCCGGGCGAGCGGTGTTGCCGGACCCACACGATGCGGGAGGAGCGGCGGCTGGATCGTCTTGAAGGGCTGTGCCCCTGCATGCCGTAAGTCAGCGCGCGCGATGGTTCCTCCCGTACCTTACCTCCTGAGACCCACCCGCTCCATCGCCCCCTTGGACACATCGAACGCAAATCGCAGTTGCACCGCATAATACTTTTGGACGAGACCGGATTGATCCAACGGCCGGTCTTCTTCCCGATAGAAGGCCAGCTCCGTGTCCCTCCAACGCACGGCAATGCCGACGATCCAGTCGAGTTCCGTCGGGTTCAGGGTATTGCTCGCTTCCCGGTCGGTAAAGAGGTTCGTGTCGGCATAGAGCACGAGCCTGTTCTTGTATAGATCCAGGTCGGCATGGGCAACGTAGCGGAACAGGGCACGACCGGTGTTGTTCGGGCGGGCAAAGTACTGACTGTTGTGAAACAGCCAGCCGGCTCCGGCGTAGGCCGTGAGGTTCTGATTGGGAAACGTGCGGCGCCACCAGGTGGAATCCTGGGTGGCCTGATAGCGCGCGGTCACCAGCGCGTCCGCATACGCCTGCTTGAGGCCGCGGCGGTCGAGGGGGGCATCACGCTCGTATTGCAGGCGCCAGTTGAACCGGTCGATGACCCCCGTGAAGGCAAACGTGGCATCCCATTCCGACAGCGTGATCCAGCCGTCGGTGCGGTCGGAGAAAAAGTTCTGATCCGTGTAAAACGTGAGGTATTGTTTGTAGAGATCGGTTTCGAGATGCAGCATGTGGCGCATTCCCACGAGGCCCGTATTGTCCGGTCTGGCGGCAAAGCTGGGGTTTTTGACGAAGGCACCCGTCAGCAGGTATCCGCCGAAGAGCGTTTCCTCTTCCTCCCTGGCTTCGTGGTTCGGTTCGTCCATGGACGGGAGCGGTCGACCATACTTTTCGAGTCCATGGGCAGGTGGTGGTCCATAGGTCAGGAATGGGAGGCAGCAGGTCAGGAGTACCGACCAGAGAAGACGCCGCCTCTGGTGTTGACGCTGCATCATCAGGGACAGTTGGCGAAGATCGCTTCGCAATCGTTTGAGGCATCGACTGAACTCGGCACGAAGCGGTAGCGGACCTGGTCGACTCGCTGATTCTGCAGAAGGACGGTCGCCCAACAGCCATGATGCACGGTCGGACGGCTGCTCTTCGAGCTCACCATGGACTCTTCCAAGAGCGGTGCTTCCTTATAGTATCGGAGGGTGGTGAGGGGGCCTTCTTCACGCTCCTGCAGCGGAGTTCCCGCACAGGCCACCACCTCGTGTTTGGACTTGCCTCGGAGGCCTTGTTGGCGGGGAAATCCATCGGTGACCGGCAGGGCGCCCTGGCAGCCGAGCTGGAGGCCGGTAGCCAGGAGGATCACGAGCGTCGCATGACGCCTGAAGCGTGAAGGCCGCATGATGGTGGACATAAGGTAGAAGTCAGGCACAGTGGGTAGCACAACCACAGGCTCAAAGCAACCAGCGTGGGTTCCTGCTGCAGTCGGCGAGACCCGTCTGTCTTTCAGCATGAACTCAGCGGGAATCGGCGGGGGATGAGACGACCGATGTGCCGCCATGTGTGTCAGGATCGTGACACACGTCAGTGGGCTGACTGGCGGAGATGGTGTGAACGGCGCGAAAGCCGACAACGGTACAGGCGGACGGCCCTGTAGGGAACAACTAGGTTATTTGTAGTAGCCTGCAGAACGTTTTCCGCCGGATGAGTTGACAAATATGTCTAATTCCCTAGAATAACCTTCGAATCTACGCCACTTTGAGTGGTCGCTGTGTGCCGACACTGAGGCTGTGCGTGCCGCTGACCCTTCCCCGCTTTCATTGCTCGACATCACCCTGTCTCTCTGGAATCGTTCGTGCGCTTGCAAGAGTCCAGCCTCGCCCGGAGCTCAATGCGTAAACGGGCGATGATGATCACTCAGCCTGCATCACCAGGCGATGGATGGACCAGCGCTCAATCTTTCCGGGGAGGATGTATGTCGAATCAGGTCGCGACGCGTAATTGTGAACAAGTTGTGATCGGCCCTTGCGGGCCTGAGGATGGCCAAATCGTTCCGGCCCCTGAGAGGAAAAAAACGAGTGAGGCCTGGTCGCTCTCCATCGCTGAGCGACGTGCTTCGCGCCGTCTGACGCTTCGTGTGCCTACCCAGCTTCGATTCCAAGGACAGATGTGGAAGGGGACGACGAGGAGCATCAGCCTCGGTGGACTCTCGATGGAGTTTGCCTCGGAGATTCCCGCGATGCTCAATCAGCAGATGATGCTGAGCCTCGGCCGGGAAGCCGCCGGGGTCGAGAGTGTGGGCATGGTCTGCGGTATCCGCGCCTCCGAAGATGCGCCCGGGTTGGGGACGGTGCGCGCCAAGATGACCTTGGCCATCCAGTTTATTCATCTGAGCGCCGCCGACGAGCGGGTGTTGGCGGGATTGCTGAGCGAGGGGCACACCGGGATAAAGGAACTTCGTGTGACCGCAGTATTGGTTGCCCAGGAGCAGGAGGAGGCCTTGATCGAAGCCGGCGCGTCCCCCGCACCGATCGCTCCGGCTCGCTTGGCGCTGGTGCGGGGGGCTGAGCGTCCTCGCCACGAACGGCGACGTCAACCACGGGTGGTCGTCGGATTGAGCACGGAGGTCAGCCTTAGAAATCAAGCGGGGGGGCGACTGTGTTCCGAGGCATTGACGACGGATCTCACATCGAACGGCGCCTGTGTCCGCCTCTCGGTCGACGAGGATGTGCTTGGCTCTGAGCTTGAACTGCGGTGGACATCAGCCAGCGCTCCTCAGGGCATGTCCGGGGATGTCATGCCGTCCGGGCTCTGTTCGGTGGTGGGTGAGGTCGTCTGGACGAAGCCTGGTTCGGCCGATGCGCGCCCGGGGTGTGTGCCGGTGGCAGGGCGGACCGTGTTGGCGGGAGTGCGGTTTCTTCCGGTTGCGAAGCAGGCCGAAGATGTCATCGAACATCTATTGGCGCAGGTCCCAGCCGGAGGCGTGGAGTCTCGATCGGAAGGTCCTTCCGTCATCAGTGAGTTTTCGGAATGTGCCCGTCCTTCAGGAGACCGAATCGTGCTGTGCCATGACCGTTCGCGCACGGCCTCGGTCGACGATGCGCCGATTGTGATCTTGGCTCCCGGATATGGGGAGAGCAAGCGCGACTATGTGCCGCTGGCGTATTACCTCGCGGGCAACGGCTTTCATGTCGTGCGATATGACAATGTCAATCATGTCGGGGAGAGTGACGGCCTGGTCACGCAATTCCGTCTTGAGGACATGGAGACTGATTTGGAGACCGTGCTCGACTATGTGGCCGGTCAATGGCCTGGTCGCCCCATCGGTCTTGTGGCCACCAGCCTCGCCGGACGTGTGGCTCTCAAGGTCACAGGGCGTGTCCCCCACGTGCGCTTGCTGATGTTGATCAACGGCATTATGGATGTCCGGCATACGTTGCAGGCGGTTCACCAAGAGGATCTGATCGGCGAGCATCTGGGCGGTGTGCGCAAGGGCGTAGTGAATATCCTTGGGCTGACGATCGATGCCGATCGGTGGCTTGCGCATGCGGTTCAGGCTGGGTATGCGGATGTCGCTACGACACAGCGCGATGCCGAGCGTTTGCGGACTCCGGTCGTGTTGTTCCATGCCGAGCAGGATGCCTGGGTCGATCCGGCGTCCATCGCTGCCGTGGCTGAGGCAATGGGTCCGAATCTGCGCCACTCCTTTGAGGTACCCGGTGCCTTGCATCGCCTCCAGGAAAGTCCGCGAAAGGCCCGGACCGTCTATCGCCAAATCGCCTTGTGTTGTCAGCAGGAGTTGTGGCCGGGGCGGCGTCAGGAACGGATCGTGGAACCCTCGCATCGGGAGATCGGGGCGCAGAATCGGGTCGAACGTGAGCGGAGCAAGACGCGCCGGCCGATGAGAAAGTCCGACCACGTGGCCTTCTGGCAGGACTATCTGCACAATTTTCAGACCATCCCGAATGTGGCCGACTTCTGGCGGCTGATGGATCATCTCTATCGTTTAATGGGCGAGTGTCACCAGGGAGAACGGATTCTGGATGCGGGTTGCGGGAACGGCAACTTCGGCGTGTTTCTCCAGCTGAATGAGGCGTTCCGGCAGCGATATGCGCGTCGCGGGAACTTCCTTTCACCTGAATACGTGGGACTCGATTTTGTGCCTGCGGCGTTGTCGCAGGCGCAGGTCAACTTCGAGCAAGTGGCCGCGGCGCTGCAGGGACAATTTTACGAAGGGTTGCGGGCTTATGTGCCGATGTCGATGCGCCTGTGCCAGGCGGACTTGGAAAGCCCGCTGCCGTTTCCGGACCAGTCCTTCGATCGTGTCGTCTGCAACCTCGTGCTCGGCTATGTGCGCGATCCGTTGTCGACGCTTCGAGAGTATCTGCGCGTCTTGGCTCCTCACGGACGGCTGGTGATTTCCAATCTGAAACCCTACGCAGACCTCTCAGCGATCTATCGTAATTTTGTGGAGACGGCACAGACGCCGGATCAGATCGAGGAAGGTCGTCGTCTCCTTGATAATTCTGGTAGAATCAAGGAACGCGAAGGCGAAGGCACGTTTCAGTTCCACTACCAGGCTGAATTCGAAGGACTCTTACGCGCAGCGGGTGTGTCGCGCCCGCATGTGTATTCCACGTTCGGGAATCAAGCGCTTATTGCCGTGGCCGACAAGGGCCGGGCCAATGTCACGATTGCCGCATGATGACTCGACTCAGGCCATGCCAGAGTACCTGATATGAAAGTGCTCGCATTCAGCGCGCTGGTGAATGCGCTGGCTGCGACGGGGCTCGGACTGTTTGTCTATTTCCGGGATCCTGCCGCGGCCCGCAACCGCATCTACGGGCTGTACTGTCTGAGCATTGCCTTCTGGAGCATCTTCTACTGCGGCTGGCAGCTCACCGAGTCGAAAGACCTCGCGGTCAGCCTGTTGCGCCTGGTGATGGCGGGCGCGTCCCTCATTCCTGTCTTGTATTTCCACCACACGGTCACCTTTCTCGACATTACGGCACGCCATGCCAGAGCGTTGAAGCTCGGCTATGCCTTGGCCGGGCTCTTCCTGCTGGCGGATACGACGCCCTGGTTTGTCGCAGGGGTGCGTCCGGCGATGTCCTTTTCCTTCTGGCCGGTGCCGGGCCCGTTTTTCCACCCGTTTCTGCTGTATTTCCTCTGGTACGTCGTCTACGCCACCTCGCTGGTCGGCGTGGCCTTGCGGGATGCCAACGGCATCCGGCGTCATCAGTACGCGTACATGCTGGTGGCGAGCGTCATCGGCTACGCGGGCGGCGCAACGAACTTCCCCCTCTGGTACGGGATTCCTCTCCTGCCCTACGGCACGGTGCTGATCACGGTCTACACTGCGTTGATGGCCTATACGATTGTCCGGTATCGCCTGATGAACATCAGTGTGGTGCTGAACAAAGGTCTCGGGTATGCCATCGTGTTGGCGATCATCGTCGTGGCGACGTCGATCGGGGCCATCCTTAGCAATCGTGCTACGGGGCAATCTACCCCCCCCCTGTTAGCCGGGACATTATTTCTGATTTGTGCGTTTTGGGTCCTGAGCAACAATCCTCGCTCGTCTTCCAATACGGTCTTCAGTGCAGTGTGTGGGGCGGCCTGCCTGTGGTTGTTCGGCTGTTTCATGCTGTTCTCGGCGTCCCGCGAGGATGAGGCGCTGTTCTGGGTGCGGGTGATCTATACAGGAGTCGTGTTTCTGCCCGCCTTGACCTATCACTTCGCGCAGCGGCTCGCCTGGGGGGCGGTGCAGGATCGATTCATTCTCTGGAACTATCTGGTCGGAGCGCTGTTCTGGGGCCTGCTGTTCACGCCGTATCTGGTAGATGGCCAGTATCTTTATCAGTGGGGGCGGTATCCAAAAGCCGGCGTCCTCCATCCATGGCTGGTAGCCTATGTGGTCACGGGGGGCGGTCTCGCTGCCTACCGGCTGTATCAAGGCTACCGATTCCATCTCGCCTCTACCCCGCTCCTTGGCGCGCAACTCAAATATACCTTCGTCGCCTTGGCATTGGGATTTCTCGCCTCGTTGGATTTTCTTCAGAACTACGGCGTGAATTTCTATCCGGTGGGGTATTTGCTCGCGGGGTTGTCGGTGACGGTTGTGGCGTATGCGATTGCTCGATACGACCTCATGGACATCTCGTTCGTCCCGAGCCGTCCCAAGGTCATGCTGTCGATCAAATTGATGGGGCTGATTCCCGCCTACATGATGATTTTGCTCGTCATTCGAATTTTCACCGGCACGTTCCACTATTTACTCGCCGGCGTGCTGTTCGGATTGTTTGTCATCGTATCCAGCGGTTTGGCGAACCTTCAGAAAGGGGTGGAGCGTGCGATCGGACAGACGCTCTTTCGGGAACGGTATGACGCCTACGATACGTTGGTGCAATTCTCCCGATCTCTGGTGGCGATTCTGGAACTGAAGTCGCTCACGAAGGAATTGGTGCAAACACTCGCCCGCGTCATGAACATCAAGACCGCGTCGGTGTATGTGCTCGATAAGGAGCAAGGTGTCTACAGTCTGACCGCGTCCTATGGATTTGTGACTCGTGATGTCGCAGTGCCTCCCATTAAAATGGAGAGTGAATTCCCGCGCGTGTTGCTCCGGACGGAGACGGCGCTGGTCCGGGAAGAAATCGAATATGACAAGGCCGATACCGACCACCTGGGCCTGTTGGATACCTTGAAGGGGTTGGAGTCGGAGGTGTGTATTCCCCTGGTCAGCAAGGAGCGGCTCGTCGGATTCTGCAATTTGGGGCGCCGTGCGAATCATGGAATGTATTCCACCGAAGAGCTGGCGCTGCTCAAAACCCTGGCGCAACATGCCGCGATAGCGATCGACAACGCCTTGCTGTACGAGGACCTCCGGCGTTCGCAATTGTTGATGCGTCGTACAGACCGGCTGCGGTCGCTGGAGACCATGGCCGGGGGGTTCGCCCATGAAATTCGAAACCCGTTAACCTCGATTAAGACGTTCGTGCAACTGGCGCCGGATCGACGGGACGACGTGGAGTTTATGGAACAATTCAGTCAGGTGGTGTGTGAAGACGTGGAGCGGATTGAACGATTGGTGCATGAAATTCTGGACTACGCCCGCTACATGACGCCGAAGCTGACGCAGGAGAATCTCAATGACGTGGTGTCCTCCTGTCTGTATTTTATCGAGGTGAAGGCCAGCAGCAAAGCCATTACGATTCAGAAGGAGCTCGAGGCCGATCTGCCGTATGTCAAACTGGATCGGCAGCAAATCAAACAGGTGCTGCTGAATTTGTTCATTAACGCCATGGAAGCCATCGGCAGTGAGCAGGGGGGCCGACTGTCGGTGCGAACGAGGAGGTTGGTCAAGCCGGCGAACGAGCCGTGGGTGCAGATCGAAGTAGAAGACAGCGGGCCTGGAATCGAGCCTCAGGATCTTGATCACATTTTTGATCCGTTTTATACGACCAAGCACGAGAGCGGCGAGCGTGAGGGGACCGGTCTCGGCCTGACGATTGCCCACCAAATTGTGCAAGAGCATGGTGGGTACGTGGAGGTGCTGAGTGAGCTGGGGCATGGAACGAAGTTCATGGTGAATCTCCCCGTGAATCCGCCGCTGGCCGAGTGGCAGGCTGCACAGCCCGCGTATGATGATGGCCGAAAGCTGGCGGGATCATTCCTGGCCAGACCTCACTTGGGGCTTGATGAACAATTCGGCAAGCCTGGCCCGACAGTCAAGGCCAGAACCTGAAGCGGCCGGCTCGTTTCCGATACCTGATGCGGTGCGCTGCGCAATGTTGAGTCTGGCAGCACGTCTGCTTGAACGTGGCGGCCAAGCACACATTCTGTGTCGAACGGTTTAGCCGTGCAAGTCTAGCCACTCGACGATTCTATTTTCCGCCCAGAACCGATCTTCTTCCTGGGTGTGTTCTTGAAAAAACCCACAGTGCCCCCCAAACCGGAGCATCGCCGTCGTGACGTACTTATTGCCGCGGATGCCAGGCGTGTCGAATATGGGGGGCGGTATGAATGGGTCATCCTGGGCGGACATGATCAGGGTGGGAACCGCGACATTGTGCATGACGTGACGGGCCCCCGCACGATCATAGTAATCGGCGGCATTCCGATAACCTCCATCGCGAGCCGTGTATATCTCATCGAATTGCGAGATGGTCTTGATCTCCCGCAGCGCGGAGACGTCCCATCGTCCAGGAAACAACATTGCTTTACGCCGCAAGCGTGCTTTCAGGCTTGCAAGAAAGTGCGAATGATAAAGCCAGTTCCTAGGTGACTCTAGGGCCGCCACGCATTGCGTGGGATCGATATTGGGGCTTACAGCCACGACTCCAGCCAACGCTGATGCCGATCGTCCGATTTCCCCCGCCGCCTTGAGGAGCAGATTGCCGCCCATTGAATATCCTACGAGCCAGATGCGTGGCAGGCGATCCGTGTCGATCAATTCGCGAAGAATTGCCAAGTAGTCGGCGCTGAGCCCGCTGTTGTAGAGCGTCGGTGTCAGGTGATCGGTTCCGCCGCAGGTACGTTGGTTCATGCGAACCACGTTATATCCAGCCCGGAACGCTTTGGCGGCCATGCCGCGCATGTAGTGTGACTCCGCGGAGCCCTCCAATCCGTGAACCAACAAGACCGTTGGGGTAGCAGTGGGATTGTCTTGCCAGTGACACATTCCGAGAAGCTGAGTGTCCGGCGCAGTGGTGAACACGCGCGTGGTCTGCGGAAGGCCTTGCGCCCAGTGAAGTCGAGGCCAGTACCGAGGCACCAACGTCATCAAGTGAGGATTACGGAGCAACACGGGAGGGCTGAATTCATCTAAAGAACGCATGCCAACGCCATCATAAACAAATGGGGATGGTGCTGCCCACTGCAAATGGTTGTCTTGTGGCGATCACCGGTTACCGCGGCCTTAAGGGTTTTCGGTGGCTAGCCGATAACAAATGCTGGAGAGACGCTTTTACAGGAGGCAGGTATGCTGACGGCGATCGGCGATGTGATGCGGCGAGTGTACGAGCGAGGGTGGATTACAACTCGAGATGGGAACATCAGCATGCGAAAGCGGGATGGGAAATATCTCTATATCACGCCGTCCGGATGGCGGAAGACCATTGTCCATCCCGAGCACGTTGTGCGGTTGGAGGTGATTGCCGATCCGGCCACCGGATTGCTAGTCCCTAAAGTGCGTGAGGGGCAGCAGCCTTCCGGCGAACTCTGGATGCATTGGAATCTTCAGCGGGACACTAAGAAGACGCGC
>Ga0268299_1004294_pt1 | contig 11378 bp, 10 predicted proteins | sample NOBtaG_FD_193484 | JGI IMG/M metagenome (GOLD analysis project Ga0268299, IMG submission 193484) | Activated sludge microbial communities from bioreactor in Nijmegen, Gelderland, Netherland - NOB reactor | ecosystem: Engineered > Bioreactor > Aerobic > Activated sludge | place: Netherlands... | reverse complement strand
GTCGAGCTCTGCATCCCGTCGACCGCGAGCCTTCCATGAACCGGCACGGCATATCCGGAGCGAGCGTCCTCGCGGTGCTGTTCGCGTGGGCGGTGCTGACGCACGAGGTCGATCGCAGCGATGCGGGCGGCGGCAGCTCCATCACGAATACGACCTCGACCAGCACGTCGACCGAGACCGTCCCTACGACCGCAACGGCGCGCATCGACACCTACGCGACCCGCCTCCTCGCGGTCGATCCCGTCGGCGCGGTCGTCTCGGACGAGACGTTTCCGGTCGAGCTCACCGACGGGGCGGTGCAGAGCGCGATCACCGATGCCATCGCGAACCTCCTCGCCGGCCCGCCGGCGAGCCTCTTCGTGAAAGGCCCCGCGCTCGTCGCGACGGCCACGGAGCTCGTCGATTCGAACGTCGAAACCGTCGAGACCGGCCGCATGGACACCCAGACCGTGACCCTGGAGGAGCGGCTCGGACCGGATTGCATCGGCATCGGCAACCGCGACGTTCCGAATGTCGCGCCGTGTACCGGCTGCACGACCCCGCCTCAGCCGACGGTACCGATCCCCGGCTTCGGCACTCCGTTCTGCGTCGTCGCCGGGACGGCGAACCTCAACGAGCACACCCAGACCCACACGGTGATCCAGGAGCTCCAGACGACCACCGAGACCTACCTGACGACGAAGACCTACGCGCTCCGCGGCTCGTTCCTGGACCACTTCCTCTTCTACAAGGTCAAAGGCAGCGCCGCGGCACCCAAGCTCGCGAGTTTCGGGCCCGTAACGCTCACCGACGCGCTCGGCGCCGCCGACTACGACGTCGCGAAGCTGCCCGCGCTCGGCATTCCCGCCGACAAGAACGCCGAGGGCCGCGCCGACCCGACGACGAGCCTCGCGCAGTATGCGGTGAAGCGCAGCAAGGGCGCGCCGAAGTTCGCCAAGGTCGCGAACGTCACGACGCAAAACCAGTGCGGCCCGCTCACGCTCACCCTCACGAAGCCCGATAGCCTCCTCGTACCGGTCGCGCGCCAGACGGCGCCGTTCGACCCGCTCTCCGCCGAGGTCGACCACCTCCTCTGCTACAAGGCGAAGGCGGCGACCAAGCTCGCCAAGGGCACCCAGGTCGACGTCGCCGACGACTTCCAAACCCGGCGCTACGACCTGAAGAAGCCGACCCGCCTCTGCATCCCGACCTCCACGGACGGCACGCCGGCGACCAAGAAGGGCGTCGCCGTGCCGATCGTCGCGACCGCGCGCCGCCACCCGGCCGGCCACCTCGTCTGCTACCAAGCCAAGATCGCCGCGAAGGTCGTCGAGCAGAACGGCTGCGGCCCGGTCGACCCGAAGAGCAAGGGCACGAAGATCGTCCCGAAGCCGGCGAAGCACACGCAGCAGCTCGGCGTCGCCGTGAACGGTCCGCTCGGTGCCGCCGCGCTCGACACCTCGAAAGAGGTCGAGCTCTGCATCCCGTCGACGGCGGTGCTGCCGTGACGGGCCTCGCGGCGCCGCCGGGCATCATCGAGCGGATGCTCGCTCCGGGAGCCGACGCGGCGCTCCGCGATCTGTTGCAGGCCTGGCTCGCGACCGGTCCCCGAGCTCGCACCGTGCTCGACGTCGGCGCCGGGGCGCGGTCGCGCGTCGCGGCGACGCGGCCCCGCGTGGTCGCGCTCGACATGAGCCCGACGCTCGTCGCCAGAGGCGCAAGGACGGGCGTGCCCGGGGTTGCCGCGTCCGCGACCGCCCTGCCCTTCGCCGACGCATCCTTCGATGCGACCGCCAGTCTCGGCCTCCTCCATCATTTGGCGGACGCCGACGCGCGTGCGACCGTGTCCGAGATGGTGCGAGTGACGCGACCCCGCGGGCCGATCGCGCTCTTCGACTCGGTGTTACCCGAGCCGGCGTGGCGCCGGCCGCTCGCGTGGGCGATCCGCCGCGCCGACCGTGGCCGCTTCGTCCGGCGCGCCGACGCCGTGCGCGCGCTCCTCCCGGATCCGGCGCGGTGGCGGACGACGCGCATCACCTACGCGCACACCGGCCTCGAAGGCCTCTGGTGCATCCGCGCATGAGCCCGCGCCGCGCCTCGGTGTCCCGGCTCCCGGCGAGCCACGCGACCCGGCCGATCGTGCCCGACGGCGCGTTCGAGCGCGGGCTCGCGGCCCACCTCCGCGACACGATGCCCGCGAAGGCGGTGCTCGAGCTCTGGGGACGGTTCGTCGACGGCACCGCCGAGTTCGACGTGCTCATGCGACGCGCGATCCTCCGCGCCCTCGCGGTGAACGTCGGCGACGGCGTCCACGTCGGGCCCGGCGTCGGCATCCTGCACGCCGAGACCTTCGACATCGGTGACGGCGTTTTCATCGGGGCGCAGGCCTATCTCCAGGGGCGCGTCGGCGGGACGTGCCGGCTCGGCAAGCGCGTCTGGATCGGGCCGCAGGCCTACCTCGACGCGCGCGATCTCGTGATCGAGGACGCCGTCGGCATCGGCCCCGGCGTCCGCATCCTCGGCTCGGCGCACACGGGACTCCCGATCGAGGCGCCCGTCATCGAGACGGAGCTCGACGTCGAGCCGGTACGGATCGAGCGCGGCGCCGACGTCGGCGTGAACGCGGTCGTGCTCCCGGGCGTGACGATCGGCGCCGGCAGCATCGTCGGTGCGGGCGCCGTCGTGACGCGCGACGTGCCGCCGCTCGCGGTCGTGGCGGGCGTGCCGGCGCGGATCCTCCGCTATCGACGGCAGCCGCGCCCACGGCGCGCGACCGTGGCCCGGTCGTGAGTCGTCGCGCCGGCTGGCTCGCGGGCGTCGCGCTCCTCGCGTGGGGGCTCGTCGTGCACCCACGGCTCGAGCGCCCCACGTTCGGCGGCGACACGAACACCACGCACACCGTCTCGACCGAAACCTCGTCGGAAACCGTGACGACGACGGAGACGGTGCGCGTCGACGTCGACGCGACCCGCCTCGTCGTGACGGATCCGCTCGGTGCCGTGGTCGCGGACGAGACCTTCCCCGCTCCCTTCGCGGACGCGACGGTGCAGGCCGCGCTCACCGCCGCCACGGCCGCGCTGCTCGCCGGGCCGCCCGCGAGCCTGTTCGTGAAAGGCCCGGCGCTCGTCGCGACGACCACGACGCTCGTCGATTCGAGCGCCACGACGGCCGAGACCGGTCGCAGCGACGAGCAGATCGTCACCCTGGAGACCCAGATCGGACCGGGCTGCATCGGGGTGAACGACCGCGACGTGCCGAACACCTCGCCGTGTACGGCCTGCCCGAACGCCGGCACCGTGCCGCCCGCCGGCACGCCCTTTTGCGTCGTGGCCGGCACCACCAACTTCAACTTCCATACCCGCACCCACACGACCATCCAGGAGCTCCAGACGACGACCGAAACTTACGAGACGGTCGCGCGCTACGCGCTGCGGGGCGGATTCGTCGACCACTTCCTGCTCTACAAGACGAAGACGTCGAAGGGGTCGCCGAAGCTCGTCGGCTTCGGGCCGGTGACGCTCAGCGACGCGCTCGGTGCCGCCGACTACGACGTCACGAAACTGGCGGCGCTCGGGCTTCCCGCCGACAAGAACGCCGAGGGCGACTTCGACACCACGACGCACCTCGCGCAGTACGCGCTCAAGCGCCGCAAGGTAAGCGGCAAATTCGCGAAGCGGTCGGACGTCGCCGTCGTCAATCAATGCGGCACGCTCACGCTCCAGCTCGCGAAGCCCGAGAGCGTGCTCGTACCCGTCGGCGTGAATCCGTCGGGCCCCGCGCCCGCGTTCGATCCCCTGGCCCGCGAGGTCGACCACTTCCTCTGCTACAAAGCGAAGGCGCAGAAGAAGCGCAGCGACGGCACGGCGGTCGCGACGCTGCCGAAAGGCACGCAGGTCGACGCCGCCGATCAGTTCCAGACCCGGCGCTACGACCTGAAGAAGCCGACCCGCCTCTGCGTCCCGGTCTCGACTGAAGGCACGCCCGCCACCAAGAAGGGCGTCACCGTCCCGATCGTCGCGACCGCGCGGCGCCACCCCGAAGGCCACCTCGTCTGCTACCAGGCGAAGCTCGCGTCCAAGATCATCCCGCAGAACGGCTGCGGCCCGCTCGACCCGAAGAGCAAGGGCACGAAGATCGACCCGAAGCCGGCGAAGCACCAGAAGCGGCTCGGCGTCGGCGTGAACGGGCCGCTCGGCACCGCCACCCTCGACACCGCGAAAGAAGTGGAGCTCTGCATCCCATCCACGGCGGCCCTGCCGTGAGACGCGCGCTCGTCACCGGCGGCGCCGGGTTCGTCGGGTCGGAGCTCGTCACGCAGCTCGTCGCCGACGGCTGGCACGTGACGGTGCTCGACGACCTCGCGACCGGCCGGCGCGCGAACCTCGCGCACGTACCCGCGGATCGGTGGACGCTCGTGGTGGGCGACGTCCGCGATCGTCCGCTCGTTGCCTCCCTCGCGCGCACGACCCCGATCGTCTTCCATCTCGCCTGCCTCGGCGTCCGCCACTCCCTCGTCGCACCGCGCGCGAACGCCGACGTCAACGCCGACGGAGCGCTCGCGGTGCTCGAGGCGGCCCGCGCGGCGCGCGTCGAGCGGCTCGTCCACGTGTCGAGCTCCGAGGTGTACGGGTCGGCGGTGCGCGAGCCGATGGACGAGGATCACCCGACGGCGCCGACGACCGTCTACGGCGCGGGCAAGCTCGCCGGCGAGGCGTACGCGCGGGCCTTCCATGCGAGCTTCGGCGTGCCGGTCGCGATCGTGCGGCCGTTCAACGCCTACGGCCCGCGCGCGCACCACGAGGGCACGAGTGGCGAGCTGATCCCGCGCTTCCTGCTGCACGCCCTCGCCGGGCGTCCGCTCCCGGTCTTCGGCGACGGCGAGCAGGCGCGCGACTTCACCTGGGTCGGCGACACGGCGCGCGGCATCCGTCTCGCGGCGACGGCCCCGGCCGCCGTCGGCGCGACGGTGAACCTCGGGAGTGGATCGGCGATCACGGTGCGCGCGCTCGCGGCGGCGATCGCGGCGCTCGTCGGGCGCGACGTCGCGCTCGAGCCGCACGCGCCGCGTCCCGGCGACGTCCGCCGTCTGCTCGCCGACGCGACGCGCGCCACAACGATGCTCGGCTGGCGGCCGACGGTCGACTTCGCCGACGGGCTCGCGCGCACGCTCGCCTGGTACCGCGACCACGAGCTCGAACCGGAGCGCCTCCTCGCCGACGCGCCGGCGCGGGCTTGGGAGACGGGCGCGGAAACGCCGGCCGATGCCTGAGCCGGCGATCCCGCTCTATCGGCCCCTCCTCGCCGACGCGGAGGTCGAGGCGTCGCGCCGCGCGCTGCTGTCGGGCTGGGTCGCGCAGGGCCCCGAGGTCGCCGCCTTCGAGCGCGAATGGGCGGCCGCCGTCGGCGCGGCGCACGCGGTCGCGGTCTCGAGCGGAACGGCGGCGCTCCACCTGGCGCTCGTCGTCGCGGGCGTCGAGCCCGGCGACGACGTCGTCACCGTCAGCCACTCGTTCGTCGCGACGGCGAACGCCGTCCGCATGTGCGGCGCGCGGCCCGTCTTCATCGACGTCGACCCGGCGACCGGCAACCTCGACCCGGCGGCACTCGCCGCCGCGTGCACGCCGCGGACGCGCGCCGTGCTGCCGGTTCACCAGGTCGGCATGCCGGCCGACCTCGCCGCGATCGTCGCGGTCGCGCGGCCGCGCGGGATCGCGGTGGTCGAGGACGCGGCCTGCGCCGCCGGCAGCGAGATCCGCTGGAACGGCGCGTGGGAGCGGATCGGCCGGCCGCACGGCGACCTCACCTGCTTCTCGTTCCATCCGCGAAAGCTCGTCACGACGGGTGAAGGCGGCATGATCACGACCGCGAGCGCCGAGCACGCGGCTCGCCTCCGGCTCCTCCGCTCGCAGGGCATGAGCGTGCCGCCGGAGGTCCGGCACGTGACCACGCGCGTCGTCGTCGAGGAGTATCCGGTGTTCGGGTACACCTATCGGATGTCCGACATCCAAGCGGCGGTCGGACGCGCGCAGCTCGCACGGCTTCCCGAGATCGTCGCGCGCCGGCGCGCGCTCGCGGCGCGCTACGCCGAGCTGCTGGCGGACGTTCCGCACGTGACGCCACCGGCGGAGCCGCCGTTCGCGCGCAGCAACTGGCAGAGCTATGGCGTCCGGCTCGCGGATGACGTCGACCAGGCGACCGTGCTGGCGCGCATGCTCGCCGCCGGCATCGCCACCAAGCCCGGCATCATGTGCGCGCACCGTGAAGCGGCGTTCCCGCGGACGAGCTGGCACTGTGGCGTCGGCGGCGCCCCCTGCGACGCGAGCGGCGCGCCGTGTCCGCACCTCGTCGCGAGCGAGCGGCGGCGCGACCACGGGCTCATCCTGCCGCTTTTCCACGACCTCGCCGATGCCGCTCAGGTGCGCGTCGCGCGGGCGCTCCGCGCCGCGCGCGAGCCATGAGCGCGGTCGCGCCCGCCGCGCCGGGGTTCGTGCCCCGGCCGTTGCCGCGCCTGCTGTCGGTCGTGACCCCGGCCTACGACGAGGCCGAGAATCTGCCCGAGCTCTGGGAACGTCTCGACGCGGTCGTGGCACGCCTCGAGATCGCGTGGGAGTGGATCGTCGTCGACGACGCCTCGACCGACGCGACGGCGGCCGTGCTCGCCGATCTCGCGGCGCTCCACCCGTGCGTCCGTCCGCTCCGTCGCACGCGCCGGCGCGGCTCGCACGCCGCGATCCTGCGGGGATGTCGGGAAGCGCGCGGCGACGCGGCACTCGTGCTCGCGGCCGACCTCCAGGATCCTCCGGAAGCCCTGCCGCTGCTGCTCGCGCAGTGGCAGCACGGCGCCGACGTCGTGTGGGCCGCGCGCCCACCCGCGTCGCGCGCGGCCGCGCGGCATGCGCGTCTCGGCCCGCTGTACTACTGGCTCATGCGCAACGTCGCGGGTCTCCGCGGCATGCCCGCGCACGGTGCGGATCTCGTGCTGATCGACGCCCACGTGCTGCGGGCGCTCCGCCGGCCGCGCCGCCGAACGACGAGCGTGCTCGCCCTGATCGCGGCGCTCGGCCGGAGCCAGGTCTCGATCCCCTCGGCGCGGGAGCCGCGTCGGCGCGGGCGTTCGGGGTGGACCTCGGCGGGACGCGTGCGCCTCGGGATCACGTCGCTCGCGGAATTCGCGGCCGCGCGCGTGCTCGGCTCGTTCGATCGTCCCTGAGCCGGTCCGCTCACGTCGTAGTGGGTCGGCGGCGCGGAGCGCAATTTACAGCGGCCGCGCGGCTCGGCGCCGCAACCTCCCGAAAGCACGCGCGTCGTCTCCGGAATGCCTCTTGCTCCGTCCGAGCGCATGACCGCACAAGCACTCTCGCAGCTGAGCGTCGCCGCCGCTCCGGTCGCCGAGACCGTCGCGACGGCCGTCGACAATCCGGCGATCGGGCACGGGTTCGCGTTCCTGATCGCGTTCTCCGCGTTGTTCGTGATCGGCGCCTTGCTCTTCTTCTGGCGTTGGCGCGCGCGTCCCGCGCGGCATACGTCGCCATAAGCACTCGGCGACGACGACGGAGCACGCGTCAGCTCTCGCTACGCGGGACGAAGCGAAACACGAGGATGCCCGCGGGCGGCGGATCGTAGCCGCGATGCCGCAGGATCGCGTCGCGCGCGGCCGTGTCGGTGACGCGGGCGGCGCGGAGCTCGTAGATGGCGTCTCCGACGCGTACGCGGACGTCGGGGTGGTCGAGCCAGACGGCGGCCCAGCTCGTGACCGGCCACCACGCGGCGAGCGCCCAACGATGCGAGTTGACGTAGAGGCCCTCCTCCCAGCGGAAGCATTCGAGCTGGATCGAGTGAGGGTCGGCGGGCCGCGCCTCGATCTCGCAGAAGCGCCTGTCGGGCACGACGGAGGACCAGTCACTCGGCGCGGGCGCGATCGCGCCGGAGAGCTTTCCGCCCGGGATCGGCCCACAGGCTGCCACCGCGACGAGCACGACGAGCGCGAGCATTCGCATGTGTCCCCCACTAGGAACCTCGTCCGCGACATGCAATCGCGTGCGGAATCCGCCTCCACCCGCGATCTAGAGCCCCGCGCCTACAGCGCCGCGTCTTGACGCTGACCCCTCCGACCCACTAGCGAGCCCGAACGCACGTCACCTTCACGCGGAGGGCCCCCTCGATGCGTTTGCGCTTCGCCTTCGTCTGTACGCTCGCGCTTCTTCTGATCGTCGGCACTCGCGCCGGCGCGCAAACGACGCTGATCGGCGGTCGTACGCTGACCGTCAAGGTGAAACCCGGCGGCAAATCGAGCGCCACGATCGGGTTCGTGAAGGACCCGGCGCTCGTCGCGCTCGTGAGCCCGCTCTGTCCGACGACGTCGGCGCTTCGCCTGTCGTCCTCCTCCCAGGTGAAAGCGGAGATCGCGTTGCCGTGCGCGAACTGGTCGATCGCCGGCGGCGGCTTCGCCTACAAGGACAAAACCGCGGCCGCGGGCGGCGTGCAGCGCATCACCTACAAAGGCGGCAAGCTCTCCATCAAGATGAAGGGCGGCGCGTTCTCGCCGCTCGCCGGACCCGTCACGTTCACGGAGGTTCGGTTGCGCCTCGGGACGACGAGCTTCTGCGGCCGCTTCACGACGTTCAAGCAGAACGAGGCGGCCCGGATCGGCGCGCGCGGGCCGACCGTCGCCTGCCAGCCGATCTGCGGCGACGGCATCGTCGACCCGACCGAGGCGTGCGACGACGGCGATCTCCAGAGCGGCGACGGCTGTGACGCCAACTGTACGCCGACCGCGTGCGGCAACGGCGTCGTCACCGCCGGCGAGACCTGCGACGACGGCAACGGCGACCCCGGCGACGGCTGCCGCGCCGATTGCACCGTCGAGGCCTGCGGCGACGGCATCACCGATCCGCACGAGGGCTGCGACGACGGCAACACGACGGACGGCGACTGCTGCTCGGCCGGCTGCGTGCCCGAGGACGGGCAACCGTGCACCGACTCCGACCTCTGCACGACCGGCGACGTGTGCGTCGGCGCGACCTGCGTCGGCGCGACCGTGAAGCCGTGGATCAACGAGTTCGACTACGACGACGTCGCGCAGGGCGGGAACATCGACCGTGACGAGTTCGTCGAGATCGCGGCGCCGGCCGGCACGGATCTCGGCGGCTATAGCGTGCACGCCGTGGAAGGCTTCGCCGGCTGCAACTTCACCGTCTTCCCCGGCGTCACGACCGGCAACGCCAACTTCAGCGCCGTCATCCCGTCGGGCACGATCGTCCCCGACGACGGCCTCGGCATCGGCTTCGTGGTCGTCTGCTTCAGCTACACCTCGGGCCGCCACGTGACCGCGGGTGACTGCGACCTCGTGCTGCCCGCGCCGAGCACGGAGTCCAACCTCCAGAACGGCGACTTCCTGAACCAATCCACGTGGGGGTGCCCCGACGGCATCCTGTTGCTCGATCCGCAGGGCGGGCTCGCGGACGCCGTCAGCTACGAGGGCACGGTCCAGAACACCGGCAGCTTCGGACCGTTCTTCCACGTGACGCCCTACAGCGCCGGCGTCGACGCCGGCTTCAAGACCGGCGTCTCGTTCGAGAAGCGGAGCCAGATCGGCCGCGCGACGACCGCGGCGGAGTGGGATCTCTCGGGAAGCTGCGTCGACGCCGGCCTCTTCGATCTCACCTGCGCGGAATTCTCCGACTCCCCGGGCCGCGAGAATCCCGGCCAGGACCTGCACTGCCCCGAGCTCTATTGCGGCGACGGCACCACGACGGCGGGCGAGCAGTGCGACGAGGGCGCCGCCAACTCCGACGCGCCCGACGCGACGTGCCGCCTCGACTGCACGCTCCGCCGCTGCGGCGACGGCATCGTCGACCCCGGCGCCGGCGAGATCTGCGAAGACGACGGGCAGTGCGCATCGGGCGAGAGCTGCTTCGGCTGCGCGTGCCTGACGGGCTCGCTGCTCGGACCGCTCGACTTCAGCGTCGCCCCCGGGCCCTCGGGACCGAGCGTCACCGACGACGGCGAGTCGAGCTGGCTCCGCGTGACGCCGACGCTCGGCATCAACAACGGCACGCAGGGCAACTTCAACCCGGGCCCGCTGCAGCTCGAGGCCGGGTTTCCCGGCCCGGACGGCAAGACGCCGCTCTATCTGACGGCGACCGCCTACATCGGCGCGAGCGTGCCCTCGCTCGCGGGACCCGGACGGGTGTGTCTCCGCATCGAGCAGGATCCCGTCAACGCGGGCGAGATCGATTGCGACGGCGGCACGAACTACGACGTGAATCTCGTCGTCGACAGCGCCGGCCTCGGCGCGAACGGAACGCCGACGCTCACCGTCGGCACCGGCGCGACCGATTCGGGCGCCGGCGCGGCCGTGCTGCGCGTTCGCGCGACCCCGGCGCTCACGACCGACGGCGCCACGGCGTGCGAGGACGCCGACTACTCGCCGGCCTCGCCGATCGAGACCGCGTTCACGACCGCGACCGCCAAGAGCACGATCCTGAACCCGCGCCAGGGCGGTATCCAGACCGTCGTGACGCTCGCGGGCAAGCCCTTCGATTGCGACGCCTGGACCGAGAACGGCCCGGCGAGCCTCGCGGCGCCGAACGTGAACATGGACGTGACCTTGCCGGTCGTCGGCACGCTCGACATCGCGCAGCTGCTCAGGCTCGACGACTGACGCGACGTGCGCGCGCGGGGCGATCGCGCTGCCCGGCCCGCGCGCGCCACGCCGCGACCTCCGCGACGATCCAGTCGCGGAACGCGGCGACGGCGGGGTCGCGGCGCTCGTCGGGTCGCATCACGAGGTGGTACGTCCACGGCGCCGTCGCGGTGGTGGCGAACGGGCGGACGAGCCGGCCCTCGCGGAGCGCGCGCTCGGCGATGACGTCGCTCGTGAGCGCGACGCCCTGCCCGGCCATCGCCGCGTCGAGCATCAGCTGGGCGTGGTCGTACGTCAGGCGGCGCGCGGGCTCGAGGTCGGGCACGCCTGCGGCCGCGAGCCAGAGCGGCCACGCGTCCGGGATGTGCACCTCCTCGAGCCAGGTGTGGTGCGCGAGGTCCGCGGGCGTCCGGAGCGGCGGGGTGCCGCGCGGGCGATCCGGCCGGCACACCACGTAGAACTCGAGCGGGAAGAGCGGCTCCGAATGCAGGCCCTCCCACGGTCCCGTGCCGAAGCGGATCGCGAGGTCGACGGGATCGCGCGCGAAGTCGGCGTAGCGGGTCGTCGCCTCCATCGCCACGTCGATCGCGGGATGCGCGCGCTCGAACGCCGGCAAGCGCGGCACGAGCCAGTTGCCGGCGAAGCTCGCGAGCACGCTCAACCGCAACGTGCGCCGCGAGCCGTCGCCGCGGAAGGCGCCGCTCGCGCGATCGAGGCGGCGGAGCGCGTCGCCGACCTCGGCGAGGTACGCGGC
>Ga0268299_1004293_pt1 | contig 11380 bp, 13 predicted proteins | sample NOBtaG_FD_193484 | JGI IMG/M metagenome (GOLD analysis project Ga0268299, IMG submission 193484) | Activated sludge microbial communities from bioreactor in Nijmegen, Gelderland, Netherland - NOB reactor | ecosystem: Engineered > Bioreactor > Aerobic > Activated sludge | place: Netherlands... | reverse complement strand
CATGGCATGTGCGACATGGGATTAGAGACCCGGCCGGACGAATCCGCCGTCACGCTTGCCTCATAGCGACAGGAAACGTTTCTCCGCACTCGTCTAGCGCTTTCCCTTCTGTCTCGGTAGAATACGTCCCACTATGACGCGTCCGACTGTACTCCTCGGTATGAGTGGCGGAGTCGACAGCTCCGTGGCCGCAGCCTTGCTGGTTCGGCAAGGGTACGACGTTCGAGGCGTCACCCTCCAAGTCTGGGAACCCGAAGGCGATGATGCTCCTGTTTCAAAAAAGTGGCAGGAACGAGGCTGCTGCAAAATCGGGATCGCGAAATTCGTCTCGAACAGACTGAACATCCCCTATGAGGTTATCGACACGCGGCAGGCGTTCAGGCAGGGAGTCATCGACGATTTTCTCCGTGGCTATAGAGAAGGGACGACTCCGAATCCCTGCGTGCGGTGCAACGAACGCGTCAAACTGCGGCATCTCATCGAGCTGGCCGAGGCCCGCGGTATCCAATACGTCGCGACGGGCCATTACGTTCGGACCGGCCAAAGGGACGGCCAGACCGCTCTCTACCGGTCCGTGGATGTCAAGAAGGACCAGAGTTACTTTCTCTATCGCCTGCGTGCCGACTGGCTGCCTCGTCTGATCTTTCCCGTAGGGGGGATGCACAAGACCGAGGTTTGGCGCGAGGCGGAAGCGCTGGGGCTGCCGGCGGACGAACTGAAGGAAAGCCAGGAAATCTGCTTTGTCAGCCGCGGCGACTATCGGACCTTCATCGAAGCAGAAATGCCCGAGGCGAAAAAGGCCGGAGCCTTCGTCGACCGTGAAGGCCGATACCTCGGTGCTCACGACGGGGTTGCGTTCTATACGCCCGGCCAACGCCGAGGCCTCGGCGTGGCGACCGGCCAGCGACTGTATGTCCAGGAAGTCCACGCCGCGACGAACATCGTCGTCTTGGGACCGGAAGACTCGCTCGCACGAGACAGCTGCCAGGTCGACGATCTCAATTTGTTGGATCCAAGACTGTTCACGGGGCCGATTCGAGCCGAAGTCAAAATTCGACATGCCACTCCGGCCTGCCTCGCGACGATTGAGCCCGTCGATCAGACGGCGGTTCGTATCCGCTTCGACCAGCCTCTGAGATCTGTGAGTCCCGGCCAGTCCGCCGTCTTCTATCAGGAGGACGCGGTTCTCGGCGGCGGAATCATTCGCGCCGACTAGTATTTCAGCGGCCGAGTCTCTCGTATTGACAGTTCCCATCAGCCAGTGCTAACTTTGCGCGCCGATTTTCGTGCGCTCAGCACGAAAGCTTCCCGTTTGTCTAAAAGAGGAAAGAGCGAGCCCGCACAGTGATAAAGACGGCAGTTGCGCGACGTTACGCACAGGCACTCTTCGAGCTTCTCGACCCCTCGTCCATAGAAGCCACAAGAGGTACCCTCGACGGTCTCGGGCAGGCGATGAAAGAGTCCGCCTCCCTCCGCCACGTGGTGGCCTCACCGGCCTTCGGGGTCGATGATAAGATCACCGTATTGACGGAACTCGGCAACCGTTTGGGCTGTCCTCCGGCCGCGAAGGCCTTTTTTGCCCAGCTCGTGAAGAAGCATCGGGTCGCATTCCTGCCTGAGATCGCAGAAGCCTTTGCCAATCTTGTCGATCGTTCAAAAGGAACACAGCACGTGTTGGTGTCCTCGGCCATCGCACTTCCGTCGGCGGAGCAGGACCGCATCAAGGCCCGCCTGCGCGACACGTTGAAGCGCGAAGTCGAAGTCGCCTTTCAGACCGATGCCGCCCTACTGGCCGGTCTCCAGATCCAGATCGGGAGCCGTGTGGTCGACAGCACTGTTCGGGGACGTCTGAACACCATGCGGGCAGCGCTGACGCGCGAATAGCAGCTATAGAGGAGCAGCCATGCAGATCAAAGCGGACGAAATCAGCGCGATCATCAAAGAGAAGATCAAGGGCTTCGACAAGCAGGTCGACGTCAAGGAAACCGGATCGGTCATCCAAGTGGGAGACGGCATCGCCAAGGTCTATGGCTTGGATGGCGCCATGGCCGGAGAAATGTTGGAATTCCCCGGCGGCCTCTACGGCATCGCGCTCAATCTCGAAGAAGACAACGTCGGCGCCGTGCTGATGGGCGACGACGTCGGCATCAAGGAGGGCGACCCGGTCAAGCGCACCGGCCGCATCGCGGAGATCCCTGTCGGAGAGGCCTTGATCGGCCGTGTCGTGAACGCCATCGGGCAGCCCATCGACGGTAAAGGGCCGATCACGTCGCAGCACTCCTCTCGTATTGAGGTGGTGGCTCCGGGCGTCAATACCCGCCAATCGGTTCGCGAACCCCTGCAGACCGGCATCAAGGCCATCGATGCCATGATTCCGATCGGACGGGGACAACGGGAGCTGATCATCGGCGACCGGCAGACCGGAAAGACCGCCATCGCCGTTGATACCATCATCAATCAAAAGGGCCTGGGTGTCTTCTGCATCTACGTCGCCATCGGGCAAAAGCGTTCGACCGTCGCCCGCGTGGTCAAGACCCTCGAAGAAAACCACGCCATGGAATACAGCATGGTCGTATCGGCGACCGCCAGCGATGCGGCTCCGATGCAGTTCCTGGCCCCGTTCGCCGGCGCCGCCATCGGTGAATATTTTCGGGACAACGGCAAGCATGCGCTGATCGTCTACGACGATCTGTCGAAGCACGCGGTCGCCTATCGGCAATTGTCGCTCTTGTTGCGGAGACCTCCCGGCCGCGAGGCGTATCCCGGCGACGTGTTCTATCTCCACTCCCGCCTGCTTGAGCGCGCGGCAAAGCTGAGCGACAAGCTGGGCGGCGGAAGTCTCACGGCGTTGCCGATCATCGAAACGCAGGCCGGAGACGTCTCGGCCTATATCCCGACCAACGTCATCTCCATCACGGACGGTCAGATCTATCTCGGGAGCGATCTGTTTTACTCGGGCATCCGGCCGGCGATCAACGTCGGGTTGTCGGTGTCGCGTGTCGGAGGCTCGGCCCAAATCAAGACGATGAAGCAGGTGGCCGGTACCCTTCGTCTCGACCTCGCGCAGTACCGGGAGATGGCGGCCTTCTCGCAATTCGGCAGCGAACTCGACAAGGCGACGCAGATGCAGCTGGCGCGCGGCGTCCGAATGGTCGAGCTGTTGAAGCAGGGGCAGTACAAGCCGATGCCGGTGAGCGATCAGGTGCTGTCCATCTATGCGGGCGTGAACGGCTTTCTCGACGACGTCCCGGTGGACAAGGTTCAACAGTTCGAAGCCGATTTTCTCCACTACGTTCAGCAACATCATGCGGAACTGAAGAAGGAAATCGTCAGCATCGGCAAGATCGACGACAAGGTCGGGGGCCGGCTCAAGGAAATCCTCACGACGTTCAAGCAGAAGATGGGGTATGGGGCCAAGTAGCACCGTTCAATGTTGAATCGTCAGTGTTGAGTTTACGGAGAATAGACCGCACGTTGTATGCCTAGTCTTCAATCGTTGCGCCGCAAGATTGCGGCCTTCAAAAATACGCAGAAGATCACCAAGGCCATGAAGATGGTGGCCGCGGCCAAATTGAAGCGATCGCAAGACCGCATCCTGGCCGCAAGACCCTATGCGCACAAGATGCGCAGCGTCTTGGGAAATCTGAGCCGGCGGGTCAACCGTACGGCCCATCCGTTGCTGAGGAAGCACGGAGGCCGGAAAGTGGAAATCCTCGTCGTGACCAGCGACCGGGGCCTTTGCGGCGGCTTCAACGGCAACATCATCAGGAAGACCGTGGAATTCCTCCGGCAATCGGAAGCGCAAGGACTTCAGGTGAATCTGAGCATCGTGGGCCGGAAGGGTCGCGACTATTTCCGGCGTCGCGCGTGGCCTATCCGTCAAGAATGGACCGGTGTGTTCGATAAACTCAGCTTTGAGCACGCCATCGATATCGGCGACGACGTGAGCAGTAATTTTGTGAACGGCACCTTCGACGAGGCGTACGTCGTGTATAACGAATTCAAGTCCGCGATTCAGCAGCGGGTCATTGTCGAAAAGCTTTTTCCGATCGACGCGGCGGCCGAGTTCGGTTCGGTCCAGGCCGAAGGCACCACCGGAGGAAGTTATCTCTATGAGCCGGATGAAGCGGAGCTCCTGAACGCCTTGGTCCCGAAGCACGTGCAAGTGCAGGCGTACCGCATTCTGTTGGAATCCGCGGCGGCGGAGCACGGGGCGCGCATGGCGGCCATGGACGGGGCGACGAGGAATGCCGGGCAGCTCATCAAGAAGGTCACGTTGTATTACAACAAAACCCGGCAGGCTGCGATTACCAAGGAACTGATGGACATCGTCGGAGGCGCGGAAGCGCTCAAATAAATGTTGAATGCTCAATGTTCAATGTTGAATCGCTGCGGCCCAACGCGGCATTCCGCCGCTGAACATTCAACATTCAACATTCAACATTTCAGTGAGGATGCAGAATGAGCACAGGCAAAGTCATTCAAGTCATCGGGCCGGTCGTCGACGTGGAGTTTCCTCCCGGACACCTTCCGAATATCTACAATGCGCTGAAGGTCAATCAGGAAGAGAATAAGGCGGCGGGCAAACCTGCGGTGCGCCTGACGCTCGAAGTTGCGCAGCATCTCGGAGAAAACCGGGTGCGGGGCGTTGCCATGTCGTCAACCGACGGTCTGACGCGGGGTATGGATGTGCAGGATACCGGCGCGGCCATTTCGGTTCCGGTCGGCCGTGAGACGCTCGGCAGGCTGATCAATGTGCTCGGCGAGCCGGTCGACGAGAAGGGGCCGCTGAAGGCCAAGAAAACCTATCCCATCCACCGTCCTGCGCCGAAACTCGAGGACCAAGAGACGAAGACCGAGGTGCTGGAAACCGGCATCAAGGTCGTCGATCTGCTCGAGCCCTACAGCAAAGGCGGGAAAGTTGGCCTCTTCGGCGGCGCCGGCGTCGGCAAGACCGTCATCATCATGGAACTCATCAACAATATCGCCTTGCATCACGGCGGCTTCTCCGTGTTTGCCGGCGTGGGAGAGCGGACGCGCGAAGGCAACGATCTCTGGCACGAGATGCAGGAGTCGAAAGTCATCGATCCCGACGATTTTACGAAGTCGAAGGCTGCGCTCGTCTATGGACAGATGAACGAGCCGCCCGGCGCCCGGTTGCGTGTGGGTCTCACCGGCCTCACGGTGGCCGAATACTTCCGAGACGAAGAAAATCAGGACGTGCTGCTGTTCGTGGACAATATCTTCCGCTTTACCCAGGCCGGGTCGGAGGTTTCCGCGTTGCTGGGCCGCATGCCCTCCGCCGTCGGCTACCAACCGAATTTGTCCACGGAGATGGGCACGCTCCAGGAACGTATTACCTCGACCAAGCGCGGATCGATCACGTCGGTGCAGGCGATCTATGTCCCTGCCGATGACTTGACCGATCCGGCCCCTGCGACGGCCTTTGCGCACTTGGACGCCACGACCGTGTTGTCCCGGCAGCTGGCTGAGCTCGGTATCTATCCGGCCGTCGATCCCCTTGACTCGACGTCCCGCATTCTCGATCCCCAAGTGATCGGCGAGGAACATTACAAAATCGCGCGCGGCGTGCAGTCCGTACTGCAGCGCTACAAAGATCTGCAGGACATCATTGCGATTCTCGGCATGGACGAGTTGTCCGAGGATGACAAGATGGTCGTGGCTCGCGCGCGGAAGATTCAACGGTTCCTGTCCCAACCGTTCCACGTCGCCGAGGCCTTCACCGGTGCGCCGGGCAAGTATGTGAAGCTCAAGGATACCGTCCGGAGCTTCAAGGAAATTCTGGACGGCAAGTATGACCATTTGCCGGAACAGGCCTTTTACATGGTCGGCCCGATCGAAGAGGCGGTCGCCAAGGCGGAAAAGATGGGGGTTAAGGTCTAGACTGTGCGGAGATAGCGAGAAGATTGCGTTTCACGAAATACCCTTCATGAGGTTCGAGTGGCCGGGAAGATTCTTCTAGAAGTCGTGACGCCGGAAAAGCTGCTTCTGAGCCAGCAAGTGGATGAAGTCATTGCGCCGGGCTCCGAGGGAGAGTTCGGGGTATTGCCGGGCCATTGCCATTTCCTCTCGACCTTGCGAATCGGAGAGCTCCGCTATCGTGTGGGAGAGCGAACGCTTCACATGGCCGTGCTCTGGGGCTACGCCGAAGTGACGCCCGATCGCGTCACCATTATGGCCGAGATCGCGGAGAAGGCGGAGGACATCGATGTGGGGAGAGCTCAGGCCGCCGTTGAATCGGCGGAGCGACGCCTGAAAGCCGGCGGTCTTCCCTCTGAACTGAAAGAGGCTGAAATCAGCCTCGAAAAATCCCGCCTCAGGAAGAAACTGGCCGAGCGGCATCAGAATCGGCCCAGCCACGCGTGATTGTGTCGTTCTTGACGGCTGCCTAGCGTTGGGACTACGGTCCGGGTCCTTATCCGTTCGAGGCCCGGTATTCCCGCCCCCCCAGCGATTCCTTTCCTTCCTGTATCCCTATTTGTTCAATGGGATTTCGATGAGCAAGCCACCCATGACGTCGTTCATCTTGAAATCGTGTTTCGGACTCCTGGGATGGGTATTGTGACAAGCGATGCATGTTTCGCTGACGGCATGGTCTGGATAGATGGCCTGGAAATAGACCTGAGTGCCGACCGTCACCCTGGCCGTCGCCGTTCTGTCCGGGTGATCCCGAACGGTCTCCAATCCCTTCTTTTCTATCTCCCCATACGGACCGTTATCTGGATTGATCGGCCATAAACTGATCAGCCGGTACCGGACCGTACTTCCCGTCTTTGCCGCGAGATCACCCGACTCTTTGAGGAACTGCGCCGGAAGCGGCAAGAGGTTCTTCTTGGCTCGCCAATCCTCGCTTGCGGCCGGTCCCTGCCCTTTCTGCATGCGTTCCACCACATGAATGGTATAAAACGTCCGGTCTGCTTCGAGGATGGCGTGGATATAGTCGGCCACTGTTCCCGGAGGAATTGCCTCTTGGTCGGAGGCCATTGAGACGGTCGGCAACACATTGAGGAGAAATAGGCTCAACGCGAGACAGACCAGCGCGTTCATCATCGGACCTCCTTTGGCGCTCGAGATACTGACAGAGGTAGTTCTAGGATAGCCTTCTCAGCACGAGGAGGCAACGGTCTGAATCTCGGATTGCATTTCCGGGAAACAGTCTAGTAGCGTGGCGGTGATGATTACGGAATTTATCATCACCTCCGGGGAGCAGCCCAAGCGCCTCGATGTCTTTCTGGTCAACCGCGAGCGTGACGTCTCCCGGTCGGTCCTTCAGCGGCTCATCACGCTTGGTAGGATTCGCATCAATGGTGAACTCGTCAAGCCGAGCCAGAAAATCAAGCCGGGTGACAAGATCACGATGGATGTGCCGAAGCCTGAACCTCTGGAAATCAAAGGTGAGGCCATTCCACTGGAGATCCTCTTTGAAGACGAGCATCTCCTCGTCTTGAACAAACCCGCGGGTATTGTCGCGCACCCGGCCCCCGGGAACTGGTCAGGCACCCTCGTGAACGCCCTCCTCCATCACTTTCAAACCTCGGGAGGCACCATCTCCACGATTGGTGGGAAGGAACGGCCCGGTCTCGTCCATCGCCTGGACAAGGAGACGTCCGGCGTCATGGTCGTGGCAAAGAATGACCAGGCCCATCGACACCTGGCGCTGCAATTCAAACAGCATACGATTGCGCGAGTGTATGAGGCTCTGGTGCAAGGAATCCCGAAGACAGGTCGTGGCGTGATTGATCTGTCCATCGGGCGCGACTCAAAGGAACGCAAGAAGTTCTCCGCGCGCACGTCCAGGCCGCGCACGTCCGTGACGGAATACGTGGTCCACTGTCGATATGTCAAAATTGCGGCGCATGTCCTGCTCTATCCACGCACCGGTCGCACGCACCAACTCCGGGTGCATTTGTCCTCGTTGGGTCACCCGATTCTCGGTGATCCCACCTATGGAGGGCGTAAGGTCTGCCGGATTCTGGAACTGGATGTCCCCAGGGTGATGCTGCATGCTCGGACGTTGGGCTTCACCCATCCCTCGACGGGAGAATTCCAGGAGTATACGGTCTCCTTGCCGGACGACATGGAAGAGGTCAGGCGATATCTCGAACAGACCCTCCCGGGCCAGAACCGGGGGGCGAGCGCTGCTCCATTGTCCTATACGAAAAGGGTGGATTCATGACCGGGGCAGATGTGCTGGAAACGGTCGGCGGACTGACCTCGCAACTGAAAGCCTATGCCGTCAAATTGCCGTCGATCGTCTTTTTGACCGTGGTGCCGACCGGCATCAAACCGACACCGGAAGCGATCGAAGAATATGAGCACATTGTTTCGCGATTCCGCCAGCAGAGCGCGGGCACCTCGTATAAGGGACTCAACGAACTGCTGGTCGAATCGCTGGAAGCCTTTGAAGTCGGAAAGTTGCTCGGCTCGGTTCAACCGCTATTGGCTGTTCTGGATCATCTGGAGCGCATGCAGCGAGACAAAGAAGCGGAGGTTGGACGCACGGACGAAAAGCGGCTCTCCGATTACCGCGCGGCGCTGAATAAGATCCTGCCGGGCAACAAGCCGGAATTGGATGGGGCCGGCCGGGGACTGTAAGGGGTCATTCGAAGTGAGTCCTGCTGAAGTTGTGAGGTGATTCAGAAACCCTGACTGAAACGCTGTACTCGTAATCGTTCAGATCAGTGGCCCATCTTCGGCCCTGTCGCATTGGCCCCTTCCGACGTCAGTTTGAATCGGACCAAAGAGCCGCAGTGAGGGCATTTCGCGCGAATCGTCTCTTCGTCGAGCAACTCGTAATCATCCTGCTTCAGCCACATCAACTGAAAACACTTGGGACAGCTGCGCACTTGCGTTGCCATAAGTTTCCTCGTACACTAGCGCCGTTTGGATCTACTCGCGGGGAGCTACTTTAGTACAAGATGCCTTCCTCCCTCAAGACCGCCTTGGTGTTTTCCGACAAAAAGGATCTGCAGGCGGCCCAGCTTCTCGGCCTCTTTCATCAAGCACCCTGGGCCAAAGATCGGACGCTTGAGGATGCCAAAGACATGCTGCGGCACACAGACCTCATTCTCAGCGCCTGGGATGGGGAGCATCTCGTCGGATTCGGGCGAGTCTTGACCGACTTTGTCTACCGGGCCACGATATGGGACGTGATCGTGGATAAGGCCTACCAAAAGCAAGGCATCGGTACGGAGATCGTTCAGCGCATCCTTCATCATCCGAGACTGCGCCGCGTCGAGCTCTTCTGGCTGTGCACGAGACGGCCGGCCTTCTATGAAAAGATGGGGTTCAGCGCGAGGGAACAGACCGGCATGGTCTGGAGCAGGTCGAAACAAATCAGGCAGGAATGACACGATAGCCGCCCTCGCTTCCGCAGTGTTCCCCGCCTCTGACCGGATTCTCCGGTGCCCCGGTTCAAGGAATGAGCCGTTCGCATTGTCCATGCACAAGCAGATGCAGACTATAGGCAGGCGTGCCCTAGGCAGCCGAGCGACGCCTTTTGGGAGAAAACAGAATGGACAGGAAAAACACGCTTGTGGCCAGGAGGACGATGGCAGGGCCTGAGGGGATATCCCACAAGGCGGAGATGAGGACGCCGCACACCGCCGTGCTCATACCGATGATCAGCGAATACCAGGTCAAGGTGGAGAGGCTATGCGTCAGCTGATACGCCGTCGAGGCCGGAATGAGAATCATCGCAAAGACCAGGATCGCACCGACCGTCTTGAGTGAGACAACCACGGTCAGGGCGATCAGGCTCAGCAACAGGAAAAACATCCGGCGGGCCGGCACACCCGATGCCTCGGCCATTTCTTGGTCGAACGCGATAAAATACAGTTCTTTCGAAAACAGCACCATCACCCCGATGATGAAGATCGCGAGCGCAATGATCGTGCGCAACTCATCCTGGGTGACCGACAGCACGTTTCCAAAAAGATAGCCGTAGACCTCCGCATTGTATGTCTTCATCAATCCGATAAATAAGATCGCCAGTGCCATCGTGGCGGTGTAGAGAATGCCGATCGAGACGTCCAGCTTCATACGGCCGTGCTCCTCGACCCAGCCGGTGATCCACACAGTCGTCAAGCCAAACAGCACGGCCAGTGCCAGCGGCGACCATCCTATCAAGTATCCGAGCGCGACGCCGGCGAACGCCGCGTGAGCCGTCCCGGCTCCGACGAAGGCCAGCCCGCGCAGGACGACAAACACACCGACGACGGAGCAAAGGCCTCCGACCAGGGCTGCCGCCAGTACAGAACGCTGCATGAAATCGTAAGCGAACAGTTCCAACATGGCCGGGTCTCAGTGGTGGTGGTGATAGTCTTCGACCAGGATCGTGTCGTGTGCGGTGATGACCACGTCCTTTCCGTAGACTAGACGCAGGATGTCCGGCTTCAACACTTCCGCCGGGGGGCCTGAGGCAAACAGGCGGGTTTTCAACAGCACCAACCGATCGACGCGGGAACGGATCATGTTGATGTCGTGAGTAATGAGCAGAACGGTTAGCCCCAGCTCGTTATGGAGTTTTTGCACGAGATCGATCACGCTGTGCTGCGTGGGAATATCCAGTCCGGTCGTCGGCTCATCCAGCAGCAATACCTTAGGCTGCTGCGCGAGTGCCCGCGCAATGAAGACCCGCTGTTGTTGTCCGCCCGACAACTGTCCCAACCCGGTGTTGCGATGCCCCTCCATTCCCACGTGCGCGAGAGCATCGACCGCGATGTCCCTGTCCCTCTTGGTTGGACGAGCGAACAAGCCGAGAGCGCCGTATCGACCCATCATGACGGTTTCGAGCACCGTGACCGGAAAATGTCGATCGACCACGCCCTTTTGAGGCAGGTAACCGATTCTGGCCCGGTGATGACAGCGCAATTTATCGCACGCGCAGTCAAAAATTCTGAGATGCCCGGAAGTCGGTGGCATCAGGCCCAACACCGCCCGGCACAAGGTCGTCTTGCCGGAGCCGTTCGGACCGATGACCCCGATGAATTCCCCTTCGTGGATGTCCAGTGAGACGTCTTCGAGCGCCACAACGCCGGGAAACTGGAATGTGGCATGGTCGAAGCGGATGATGGCCTGTGAACGGAGTGACACGCTCACGTCTCCGTGGCGGGCGACAGGCAGGAGGTGTGGTCAAGCGGCTTCGAGTGCATTGACCAATTGGAGCACATTGTAACGCAACATGTCGAGATAGGTGTCCGTTCGAGGCAATCCACCGGGAAGGGTCGTGAGCACCACGACGCGCGCACCGGTTTCCTTTGCCAGAAGGTCAGGAAATTTCTGGCTGAGTTGAATCTCGGAGACCACGACTTTGACCCTGTGGCGCTTCATCGTTTGAATCAGCTCTTGGATATGCCGC
>Ga0268299_1004291_pt1 | contig 11387 bp, 13 predicted proteins | sample NOBtaG_FD_193484 | JGI IMG/M metagenome (GOLD analysis project Ga0268299, IMG submission 193484) | Activated sludge microbial communities from bioreactor in Nijmegen, Gelderland, Netherland - NOB reactor | ecosystem: Engineered > Bioreactor > Aerobic > Activated sludge | place: Netherlands... | reverse complement strand
CGGTCGCGCCGGACGCGGTCGTGCTGATGCCCCTCGGCGTGAGGGCTGCCGACGTCCAGGCGCGCGGCCGATGGATCGCGGAGCTGTGCAAGGAGCGCGGCTGGCGCTATACGCCGCGCCTCCACATCGACCTCTGGGGCGACACCCGAGGCACCTGAAGGGAAACCAACGAATGAAACGTGTCGAGTTCTTCTACGACTATGCGAGCACCTACAGCTATCTGGCGCACCGCGAGATCGAAGAGATCGCGGAGCGCCGCGGCGCGGAGCTCGTGTTCCGGCCGATGGTTCTCGGGTTCGTCTTCAAAGCGACGGGCAACAGCATGCCGGCGGCGGTGCCGGCGAAGGCGGCCTACATGGTGCAGGACGTGCGCCGCTGGGTCCGGAAGACCGGCCTGCCGTTCCACATGCCGAGCGTCTTCCCGGTCAACACGATTCGGGCGCTCCGGGGTGCGTGCGCGGCGCTCGCGGACGGGACGTTCCCGGCGTACCACCACGCGGTCATGAAGGCGTACTGGGCGGACGACCAGGACATCGGCGATGCGGAGGTCCTTGCCGGCATCGCGACGGCGGCGGGCCTCGACGGCGCGGCACTGGTCGCTCGTTGCGAGACGGAGGCGGTGAAAGCGGCACTCAAGAAGAACACCGACGAGGCCGTGGCTCGTGGCGTGTTCGGAGCTCCCACGTTCTTCGTGGGGGACGCGATGTTCTGGGGGAACGACCGCCTGGAATTCGTCGCGGAAGCGCTGGCCGAATAGCTCGACGTTCGGATACACACGGTTCGTGCGCGCCTGCCGACGCCGGCGGTCGTGCAGGAATGCCAGAAATGTTTCCGCCGCGCTTTCGTTGGCGGCCCGATACCGGCGCGTGATAGGACGGCGCGGGTAGCGGTGGGGAGGGGGTTCCAGCCCAGTATGTCCAAGGTCATGCTCATCAACGTCACCCACGCGGAGGAATCCCGCGTCGGGATCGTTGACGACGGTCAGCTCGAATCCTTCGAGATCGAATCCTTCAGCCGGGAGCACCTGAAGGGGAACATCTACAAAGGAGTCGTCCGCCGGATTCACCCGGCGATCGAGGCCGCCTTCGTCGACATCGGCGCCGACCGCGACGCCTTCCTGCCCCTCGACGAGATCTGCTTCCGCAACCTTCCTGGCGGCCGTAACGCCGGGAACGGCAACGGGGCGGAGAAGGGTGAGAAGGGCGAAAAAGGCCGCCGCCGCATCAAGGAAGTCCTGAAGTCCGGCGACGAGGTCCTCGTCCAGATCATCAAAGAGCAGTTCACCAACAAGCCACCGACCCTCTCGACCTTCTACTCGCTCCCGGGTCGCTACCTGGTGCTGCTCCCCGGCTCGGAAGACGCGGGCATCTCGCGGAAGATCGAAGGCGAGGAGCGCATCCGGGTCCGCGAGATGATCGAGCGCCTGCGGCCACCGGCCGGCTGCGGGATCATCGTCCGGACCGCGGCCGGTTTCGACGAAAACAGCGGCGAGCTCGAGCGCGACCTCGGATACCTGGCGCGGCTCTGGGACAGCATCAGGCAGAACGCGGAGAACAAGCGCGGACCCGCGCTCATCTACCGCGAGCACGACCTCGTGCTCCGCAACATCCGCGACTATTTCACGCCCGACATCGACGAAGTCTTCATCGACAACGAGGACGTGTACGGCCGCGCGAAAGAGTTCCTCCACAACATCATGCCCGGGAAGGAACACCTGCTGCACCTGTACCAGGGCGATCAACCGATCTTCTCCCGCTTCGGCCTCGAGACCCAGATCGAGTCGATCTACAAGCGTCGGGTCGCGCTGAAGTCGGGCGGCTCGATCGTCATCGACGGCACCGAGGCGCTCACGGCGATCGACGTGAACTCGGGCGGCTCGATGCGCGGCACCAGCCAGGAAGAGACCGCGCACAAGACGAACCTCGAAGCGGCGCGCGAGGTCGCGCGTCAGCTGCGCCTGCGCGACCTCGGCGGCATCATCGTCGTCGACTTCATCGACATGCGCGTGCAGAGCCACATCAACGACGTGGAACGCGCGCTCAAGGACGCGATGCGCCCCGAGAAGGCGCGGCACGACGTGGGCCGCATCTCTCGGCTCGGCCTCCTCGAGATCTCGCGCCAGCGCCTGCGTCCCGCCGCGGTCGCGAGCTCGTACACCGCGTGCCCGATGTGCGAAGGCCATGGCTCGATTCGCACTGCGGAATCGGCCGCGCTCGGGACACTCCGGAAGATCCATCACCGGGTGTCGGAAGGCGACATCGCGCAGATGACCGTGACGTTGCCGCGCGACGTCGCGATGTATCTCCTCAACCAGAAGCGGGACGATCTCGCGGTGCTCGAGCGCCGCTACTCCACCCGCATCCAGATCGTCATCAGCGACAAGCTGATGCCCCACCAGAGCGAGATCGAGACGCGGACGCGCGAGGTCGTGGCGCCCGTCGCCGTCGTGCGGCCCGGTGAAGTCGCGTCGGCGGAGCGTTTCGCCGCGAACGACAGCGCGCGAGGTCCGCGCCGGCTCGGTGGCATCGTGTCCGGCGGGCGTCCGAGCGTGGCGGCCCGCGAGGGCGAAGACGCCGATGCCGGGCGTCGGCGCGGCCGCCGTGGTGGTCGCGGCCGCCGCGGGGAGGGCGCGGAGGCGGTTCGCTCCGAGGCCCCCGAGACCGCGAAGCCGACGATGGCCGACGGCATTCCGCAGCCGCCTGCCCCGCCGCCCGTGACCCCCGAGATCGATGAGCCGGTGAGGGTCGCGGAGCCGTCCGTCGCGCCGCCGCCCATGGCGGACGCCGTAGGGGAAGCTCCGGAGGCTCCCGAAGCTTCCGAGCCGGTCGTCGCCGACCTCGAGGCCATCGCCGCGACCAACGGCCACTGGATCGAGGCGATCGCGCCCTTCATGCCTACGGAAAGTGACGGAAGTGGTGCACGCGACCTCGACCAGGCGCGCCGTCGGCGCCGGCGCGGCGGGCGCCGCGGCGGACGCGGACGGCGGCCCATCGGCTCCGCTTCGCCCGAGCAGCGGGAGGACGGCCTCGCACCGGTGCCCGACGGTACGGTCGCCGCCGAACCGATCGCGGCGGCGACCGAAGGCGCTGCGAGCGAGGCCGGACGGTCCCCGGCTCGGCGGCGGCGCCGCCGCGGCGGGAGCGGTCGACGCCGCGCGATGCACGAGGGCGGTCGGTCCGGCGAGAACGGTGAGATCACCTCCGCCGTGTCTGCCCCCGCGGAGCCCCCCGCCGACTCCTAAATGCCGCTTGGCATAGGAAAGACCCATCCGCTATACGGGCCAAAACGACCCCCGCGCCCTCACCGCACAATCCAACCAGAAGGAGTCAGATCATTTCGAACAAAATCTTCGTCGGGAATTTGAGCTTCGACACGACTCAAGAGGAGCTCTCCGCGCTGCTGTCTCAAGCCGGAAAAGTTTCACGCGTGCACATCGGGACCGATCGCGAAACAGGCCGCTCACGCGGATTCGCCTTCGCCGAGTTCGGATCCGATACGGAAGCTGCCGACGCGATCCGCAAGTTCGACGGCTACGATCTCGGGGGACGCCGTTTGCGAGTGAATAGCGCCGAGGACCGTCCACAACGCCCGGCCGGTGGAAGCCCTGGTGGGTTTCGCCCGAGCCCTCCTCCCTCACGTCCCTCGTTCGCGCCGCCGCAGAACATGTTCGCGGCCGGCGACCCGTTCGCCTCCGAGATGGGGGGATTCGGTGGTGGCGGCCGGCCCAACAAGAACAAGGGCAGCCGGCGCGGCCTCCGCGCGCGCAAGCGCAGCCTCGGCGGCTACTGATCACGGCCCGGTTCGTCCGGGCTCACTCCGCGCCATGGAGTTCACGCCCCGATGCCCGACGTGTCGCGCGGTCGTGCGTTGGGAGGAAAATCCCGACCGGCCGTTCTGCTCGGATCGGTGCCGCCTGAGCGATCTCGGCGCCTGGGTCACCGAGCAGTACCGCATCCCCGGAACGCCGACCGATCCGGAGACCTCCGACGGCGATGACGTCGAGGAGGGCGACGCCGAGTGATCCATCCCACGGCGGTCGTCAGCGCCGACGCCGACATCCACCCGACCGCGATCGTCGGGCCGTACGCCGTGATCGAGGGGCCGGTGCGCATCGGCGCCGGTACGCGGATCGGCGCGCACGCTGTGGTGCGCGGGCAGACGGAGCTCGGCGAGCGCAACGTCGTGGACTCCGGGGCGGTCCTCGGGGGCGAGCCCCAGGATCTCGCGTACGCCGGCGGCACGACGTTCCTCCGCATCGGCGACGACAACGTCTTTCGCGAGCACGTGACCATCCACCGCGGTACCCTCGACGGCAGCGCCACGGTCGTCGGCGACGGCAACTATTTCATGCAGAGCTCTCACGTCGCCCACAATTGTCGCATCGGAAATCGCACGATCGTCGCCGGTGGGGCGTTGCTCGCGGGCCACGTCGAGCTCGCCGACCGCGCCTTCGTTTCCGGTAACTGCGTCGTGCATCAGCACGTGCGCATCGGTCGGCTCGCGCTCTTGCGCGGTCTGGCGCGCACGAGCCGCGACGTGCCTCCGTTCTGCCTCATCGACGGTACGCACACGGTGCGCGGCATCAACGCGATCGGCCTCCGTCGCGCGGGCTTCGACGCGCCGAGCGTCGCGGCCGTTCGACGCGCGGTGGCGCAGCTCTTCGGTCGTCCGACGAATCTCGGGCGCGCCCTCGCGCGCGTCGAGGCGGCGGCAATGACCGACGAGGTGCGCGAGCTCGTGGCCTTCGTGCGCGCGTCGAAACGCGGCGTGTGCGTGCCGCCGCGCGGGCGCGTGGCGGGCGATTCCGACCCCGCCGAGTGACCACCCTTGGTTGCAATACCGCGCCGAAGCCGAGTATTTTCGACCGGAGCGCCCCTGGATGGAGAGACATCGCCGTTTCATCATAGGCGCGAGCATCATCGTCGCCGCCGTCGCCTACCTCGTCTACACCGGCATCCGTGAAACCTCGGTCTACTATCTGACGATCGAGGAGTTCCTCGCCAAACGCGAAGCGGTCGCCGGCGAGGGGCTGCGTGTCTCGGGGCAGGTGGGCGACAAGAGCATCGACTGGAATCCCGCGACGCTCGACCTCAAGTTTCGGCTCGTGGATGCAAAGAGTAACGACGGCGTTCTCGTCGCCTACAATGGCGTGCTGCCCGACATGTTCGCCGATGGGCGCGACGTCATCGTCGAAGGGACGTACGCTCGGGATGGCGCGTTCCACGCGCGAACGCTGCTGACGTCGTGTCCGTCGAAGTACGAAGCGGAAGACACGAAGGAATAACGGAGATCCCATGGTCGAGATCGGCGTCCTGGCGCTGCGACTGGCGCTGATCGGCGGGCTCTATGCGATCGTCATCGCGATCTGGGGCGCGCAGGCGCGACGACCGGCGCTCGTGCGATCGAGCCGCCAGGCGGCGTATGCGGTCCACGCGCTGGTCTCGATCGCGGCGTTGGTGCTCTGGCGCGCGCTCCTGACCCGCGACTTCTCGCTCGAGTACGTCGCCTCGTACTCCTCGACGACGTTGTCGACGCCGTACACCATCGCCGCGCTCTGGGGCGGGCAGGCGGGGTCGCTCCTCTTCTGGGTGTTGATCCTCACATCGATGAGCACCCTCGTGCACTTCCAGAACCGCGAGCGAAACGCGGCGCTCATGCCGTACGTCACGGCGACGCTCATGACGATCGCCGCGTTCTTCCTGGCGCTCCTCGTGTTCATCACCGGACCGTTCGAGCGGTTGCCCGTACCCGCGAGTGAGGGCGCGGACCTGAATCCCTTGCTCCAGAACTACTGGATGATGATCCATCCGCCGTCGCTCTATCTGGGCTACGTCGCTTGCTCGGTGCCGTTCGCGTTCGCGATCGCCGCGCTCGCGACCGGCCGGCTCGGGGACGTGTGGATCCGGACGACGCGGCGCTGGACACTCTTCGCCTGGTTCTTCCTCACCGTCGGGAACATTCTCGGCGCACGCTGGGCGTACGAGGAGCTCGGCTGGGGCGGGTACTGGGCGTGGGACCCGGTCGAGAACGCGGCCTTCATGCCGTGGCTCTCGTGCACGGCCTTCCTGCACTCGGTGATGATCCAGGAAAAGAAGAACATGCTGAAGATGTGGAACATGGTGCTCGTGCTCCTCACCTTCTGCCTCACGATCTTCGGCACGTTTCTCACGCGGAGCGGCATCGTCTCGTCCGTCCACTCGTTCACGCAGTCGGGGCTCGGGCCGTTCTTCGTCGCCTTTCTGTTGGCGATCATCGTGGTCGTCGCGGTGCTCGTGACGTGGCGGCGGCCGTTGCTGCGCGGCGAGAACGAGATCGACTCCTTCCTTTCTCGCGAGGCGGCGTTTCTCTTCAACAACCTGCTGTTGATCGGGATCGCCTTCGCGACGTTCTGGGGCACGATCTTTCCGGTGATCTCCGAGGCCGTGCGCGGCATCAAGATCACCGTCGGACCGCCGTTCTTCAACAAAGTGAACGCGCCGCTCGGGCTGGCGCTGCTCTTCATGACCGGCGTCGGGCCCGTGATCGCCTGGCGGCGCGCGAGCGCGCGCAATCTGCGCCGCAGCTTCACCGTCCCCCTCGCGCTCGGCTTCGTGACCGGTATCGTGATCTTCGCCGCCGGCTGGCGGAACTACTACGCGGTCGTCTGCTTCTCGATCGCCGCCTTCGTGCTCGCGACGATCTTCATGGAGTTCTATCGCGGCACGCGCGCTCGCCAGGCGCTGATGGGCGAGGCCGCGCCGCAGGCGCTCGCCAACCTCGTCGGCAAGAATCGCCGGCGCTACGGCGGCTACGTCATCCACGTCGGCGTCGTGATGGTGTTCATCGGCGTGGCTGCGTCGTCCGCGTTCCGTCTGGAGGAGCAGGAGACGATCAAGAAGGGCGACGTGGTGACGGTGGGCGCCTTCTCGATGACCTACAAGGACATCCACTTCACCGACGGGGCGCACTACTCGTCGATGCTCGCCGAGATCGAAGTTCGGAAGAACGGAACGCTCGTCGAGACGATGTACCCGGAGAAGCGCTTCTACAAGAAGCAGCAGCAGCCGACGACCGAGGTCGCGCTGCGCAGCACCCTGCTCGAGGATCTCTATCTCGTGCTCGGCAGCTACGACGACAAGTCCGGCCTCATGACGATGATCGTCTTCGTCAACCCGCTCGTGAACTGGCTCTGGATCGGCGGTCTCGTGATGGTGCTGGGGACCGTCATCGTGATGTCGCCGACGGCCGCCGAGCAGCGCGCGCTCGCGGCGGCGCTCGCCGTCGAGGAGCGCGGTCTCGAGGCGGCGGTTCGATGACGCCCGTGCGGCTGCGATCGTCGGGCGAAACCTCGCGGCTTCTCGTCGCGGCTCGGCCGCGATGAAAGACGCGACCCAAAGCTCGATCGAGGAGGCGCTGACGTGTCAGTGCGGGTGTGGCCTCACCGTTCACAGTTGCAACCACGTGCAGTGTCCCTCGGGCATTCCGCTCAAGGAGGAGATCGCGGCGCAGCTCGCCCTCGGAAAGCCGCGCGCCGAAGTGCTCGCGCACTTCTCGACGAAGTACGGCGAGAAGATCCTGTCCGCGCCGACGACGACCGGGTTCAACCTCGTTGCGTGGATCACGCCGTTCGCAGTCGTCTTCCTCGCGGGCGCGCTGATCGTCATGGCGTCGCGTCGTTGGCGACGTCCGCTGGCGCCGGCGGCTCCACCACCGGTACCGGTCGCGGCCGACGAGGCTCGGCGGGCGCGCTTGAACGCCGAGCTCGACCGCTTCGACGCATGAGGCCGGTGACGTGACCTTCCTCGTGTATCTGGCCGGACTCGCGGTGATCGTGGTGGTCGCGGTCGCCATTGCGGCCCCGCTCCTCTGGCCGCGCCCCGAGCTCGTCACCGGTCCGACCGCCGACCCCGAGCGGTATCGGCTCGAGAAGGAGAAGGAGCTCGCCTACTCCGCCATCAAGGAAGCGGACTTCGACTTCGAGATGGGCAAGCTCTCGACCGAGGATCATGCGGCGCTCCGAGAGAAGTACGAGGCGCGCGCGCTCGCCGCGCTCGCCGCTCTGGAACGCGGCGGATGACGGCTTCCCTTGGTGACCGGCCGTCGGCTATGGCCGAACGGGTGAGCACGCTCGCGGCGCCTCTCGTAGTGGAAGCCGACGCGATGGGGAAAGCGTTCGGCCGCGCGATGGTCCTGCGAGACGTCACGTTGCGCGTCGCGGCGGGCGAGGCCGTGGCGCTCTTCGGACCGAACGGTGCCGGCAAGAGCACGTTGCTCCGGGTGCTCGCCACGCTGATGCGGCCGACCGCGGGTACGCTCCGGCTCTTCGGTGAAGCGACGTCGGGGACCGCGCTCCGACGCCGGATCGGCGTGGTCGCGCATCAGAGCTTCCTCTATCCCGACCTCACGGCACGCGAGAACCTTCGGTTCTACGCGCGCATGTACGGGCTCGACGTCGCGGACGAGCGCGCCGACGCGTGGCTGGCGCGCGTGGCGCTCGCCGACGCGGCCGACCGCACCGTGCGGCGCTTCTCGCGCGGTATGGAGCAGCGCGTCGCCCTCGCTCGTGCCCTCATGCACGACCCGGAGATCGTCCTGCTCGACGAGCCGTGGAGCGGGCTCGACGCCGACGGGGGCGACTGGCTCGAAGGCGTGTTGCGCGAGCTTCGTGCCGACGGCCGGACGGTGATCGTGGCGACGCACGACTTCGCGCGCGGCCTCGCCGTCGCGACACGCGCGATCGTCCTGCATCGCGGACGCATCGCGTGGGACACTCCCGTCACGGCGGAGACCGCCGTGACGATCGACGCCCGCTATCGGGAGATCACGGGGGCCGTCGCCGCATGAGCGGAGCCTGGCGCATCTTGCACAAGGACCTCGTGCTCGAGCTACGGACGCGGGAAGCGACGTCGGGGCTCGTGCTCCTGATGGTGCTCATCCTCCTGACGTTCACGTTCGCGATGGATCCCGAGGGTGCGGCGGAGGCCGCGCCGGCCGTGCAGTGGGTCACGTTCATCTTCGCCGGCCTCATGGCGATTCAGCGCTCGTTCCTCGTCGAGCGCGAAAACGGCGCCTGGTACGGGCTGCTGCTTTCTCCCGTCGATCGCGGCGCGCTTTTCGTCGCCAAGATGGCGAGCAACGTGATCGTGCTCGGGGTCGCTCAGGTCGTCCTGATGACGCTGCTCGCGCTCTTTCTCGGCGTGCCGCTTCCGGCCGCTCCGTTGGCTCTGCTGCTCGTGAACGTGCTCGGCATCATCGGCTTCTCGGCCCTCGCGACGCTCTTCGCGGCGATCTCGGTCCGCCTGCGCGCTCGCGAGATGATGCTGCCGCTGCTCGTGCTGCCGCTGCTCGTCCCGCTCGTGATCTGCGCGGTCGAGGCGAGCCGCATCGTGATGGACGGCGGTACGGTCGCGAGCGCGGGTGTCTGGCTCCGCGTGCTCGCCACGTTCGACGTCATCTTCGCGGCGGCCGGGTGGATGCTCTTCGAGCAGCTCGTGGAGGAATGAGCGTGCACCGGCGTTTCGCTCCGTTCGCCGACCGCGTGCTGCCGCCCGCCGCGACCATCGCCATGCTGGCGGCGCTCTGGTGCGTGTTCGTGTACGTCCCCAACGAGCGCATCCAGGGCGCGGTGCAGCGCATCTTCTACTTCCACGTCAGTTGCTGGTGGGGAGCGTACCTCGGCTTCTTCGTCGCCGCCGGTGCGAGCGCTTTGTACCTCTGGCGTCGCCGGGTCGAGCACGACTGGCTGGCGCGCGCGGGGGTGGAGGTGGGGATGCTGTTCTGCACGATCGGCCTCGTCACCGGACCGATCTGGGCGCGGCCGATCTGGGGAAGCTGGTGGACGTGGGACCCCCGGCTCACGATGGCCGTCATCCTGTGGACCGTGTTCGCGGTGTACCTCGTGCTGCGGTCGGCCGGCCGCGAGGATCCCGAGATCACGCGGTATGCTGCGGTGCTCGCGATCGTCGGCATCCTCGACATTCCCCTCATCAGGATCTCGGTGCGCTTGTGGCGCGGCATGCACCCGTCGGTCATTTCGGCGCCCCCCGGCAAGGGCGGGCTCGACGACCCGCGGATGGTCGTCGGGTTGTTGGTGTCGAGCATCGCGATGGTTCTGCTGTTCCTCTGGCTGCTCTGGCTGCGCTACGAGGGGCTTCGCCTGCGCGATTGGCTCTACCGTTTGGAGGACCGAATGGAGGAGGCAGCCCGATGAGCGGATCGGATTCGTTCTGGTACTTGTTCGCGGGCTACGGCGCGTTCTGGGTGCTGCTCGCGCTCTTCCTCGCGTACCTCGGTCGCCAGAATCGGGCGCTCGAGAAGGAGCTCCGCGCGCTCGAATCGCGCTTCCATACCGGTCCGAAGGCCTGACGCGCGTCGCACGGGTCCTCGCCGCGACCGTTACGCGAATGACAGTGCGGGCGCGTTGGTACTTGTCCGTCGCGCTCCACCCGCTGTCAGAACCTTGTCAGCAACGGCCTTTTTCGGCCGGACCGTGGCATGCGCCTTGCTGCTGTCCGGACCGTGCGGCGTCTCTTTCTCCGCGGCTTCAGGCCCTTCAGTCCCTCCGTTCCGGCACCGACGGGGGTCGCCAAGCTCGAGGAATCGGATCTCGCCGCGATCAACGAGTGGCTCTGTGAAACCAGGCTCCGGACGGGCCTGATCGTCGCGACTGCCATGCCGCTCCTCGCCTGGTTCGGGGGGCTGGCGCTTTCGTGGCTTCCCGTGACGATCGTTTGTCTCGTCACCGCGGGCACGAACCCGTTCTACCGGCGGGCACTGCGGGACGGCGTAGCGCTGGCGCGACTCGTCTACGTGCAGTTGATCGTCGATACGGTCGCGATCGCGATCGGGCTCGCGGTGCTCGGCGCCCCAGGGCTCCTCTTCGGCTACTTCTTCCTGATGACGATCGTGCCCGCGACGATGGTCTCGAGCCGGTGCAGTCTCGTCGTCACGGGTCTTGCGACGCTCGCGTACGGGACACTCGTGCTGACCGTGCCGCATTCCGCGGTGCACGGAGCGAACGCGGCGACGCTCTTCATCGTGCCGGTCTTCATCTTCTCGGCCGTCGCGAGCCAGAGCTGGTTCTACAAGCGTCACATGCGGGACAAGAACCGCACGCTCGCCGAGACCGGCGAGCGCCTCGCCGCGACCAATGTCGAGCTCACCGTCGCCGCCGAGACCGCGCTCGGGCTCTTCCAGGTGAGCCGCGCGCTCGGTACGTCGCTCGACCTCGGCGTCGTGATCGATCGCTTGCATGCGGTCGCCGCCGAGCGCCTGAAGACCGACTGGTGCGCGACCCTCCTGACCGACCCGACGAGCCCGTCGGGCTATCGCATGATGGCGAGCCGCGGGCTCGCGTCGCCGCCGACGATCTCGACCGCATTCTGGGATTTCGGGGCGCTCGTGCTCGC
>Ga0268299_1004290_pt1 | contig 11388 bp, 10 predicted proteins | sample NOBtaG_FD_193484 | JGI IMG/M metagenome (GOLD analysis project Ga0268299, IMG submission 193484) | Activated sludge microbial communities from bioreactor in Nijmegen, Gelderland, Netherland - NOB reactor | ecosystem: Engineered > Bioreactor > Aerobic > Activated sludge | place: Netherlands... | reverse complement strand
GGCGCCGTGATCCTCTTCAGCCGGAATTTCCACGACCGGGACCAGCTTCGTGAGCTGGTGGCGGAAATCCGCGGCGTCCGGTCGCCGCACCTGCTGGTGGCGGTGGACCAGGAGGGCGGCCGCGTCCAGCGTTTTCGCGAAGGCTTCTATCGCCTGCCGCCACCGAAATGGCTGGGCCACCAGTACGACCTCGACAACGACAGGGGCCGGCGGCTCGCCCAGACCTGCGGCTGGCTGATGGCGGCCGAAGTGCTCGATGCCGGCGTGGATTTCAGCTTCGCCCCCGTGGTGGACCTGGACTATGGCACCAGCGAGGTCATCGGCGACCGCTCGTTCCACCGGGATCCGGCCGTGGTGGCGGAGCTGGCCTCGGCCTACGTACTCGGCATGCACAAGGCCGGCATGGTGGCGGTTGCCAAGCATTTCCCGGGTCACGGCTACGTGGTTGCGGATTCCCACCTGGACCTGCCGGTGGACTCGCGCACGCTGGCCGAACTCTATGACGACCTGCTCCCCTACGGGCGCCTGATCCGGCAGGGCGTGAATGGCGTCATGGTCGCCCACATCCGCTACCCGCAGGTCGACGGCGAGGTGGCCAGCCTGTCGCGTTACTGGCTGCGGTCCAGCCTGCGCGGCGAACTGGGCTTCGACGGCGTCATCTTCTCCGACGACCTCAGCATGAAGGCGCTGGCGAGCGAGGGCACGCTGGCCGAGCGTGCGCGCCGTACGCTGGCTGCCGGAGCCGACATGGCCCTGATCTGCAACGATCCTGCCGCCGCGGACGCGGCCCTCGAGGCCCTGCAGGGCTACGACGATCCGGTGAGCCAGTCCCGCCTGATCACGCTGCGCCGGAGGGCGCCGATCGGCCTGGAACTCGCGGCGACCGGTGGCCGGTTCCACGGCACCCTGGCCTGGGAGCAGGCGGCACGGGCCCTCGACGACGCCCAGGCCCGGCCTGGACTGACGCTCAGCTGATGGTGCCTGAGGTGCCAGGCGCCCGCCTGCTCGTGGACCGGGCAGCCGTGGATGCCGCGTTCGGCCGCCTCGTGGCCCGCATCCAGCCCCTCGTCGAGCGCGAGCCCTGCGTGCTGCTGGGGGTGCTCCTGGGCGGTCTCATGCCACTGGCCCGGCTGGCTGCGCAGCTTCGCGGCGACTTCGTCCTGGACACCTGCCGGGTCGGCCGCTACGGGGATGCTCTGCGGGGCGGGATCCCCCAGTGGCTAGCCCAGCCGCGCGCGGAGCTTCGCGACCGCCACGTGCTGCTCGTCGATGACATCTACGACGAAGGACTGACCCTCGAATTCATCGCCCACCATTGTCGCCAGGCCGGCGCCCGCCAGGTGACGACCGTCGTCCTCGTGCGGAAGGTGCACTCCCGTGCCGTCGCCGGCGTCCAGCCGGACCTCGTGGGCGTGGAGGTGGGCGACGAGTTCGTCTTCGGCTGCGGCATGGACTACCGGGGCCACTGGCGGCACCTGCCGGACATCTGGTCGGTGACCGGCTGAGCATGCGCCTGGGAATCATGGGCGGCACCGGCTCGGCCGGGCTGTTCGCCGGTGGCTCTCCCGTGGCACTGCCGGCGGATCCCGGTGGCCAGCCCTGGGGTCCCGTGTCGTGCATCCCGCGCCGGTCGGTCATCGCCGGACACGAAGTCATCTTCCTGCCCCGGCATGGCCCACCGGGTGCGCCCGCAATTCCGCCTCATCGGGTGAACTACCGGGCCAACCTCTGGGCACTGCGGGGGCTCGGCGTCGACCACGTGATCGCCGTCAATGCCGTAGGCGGCATTGCGCCGGCCGCGCTGCCGGGCAGTCTGGTGATTCCCGACCAGATCATCGACTACACTTGGGGGCGGGAGCACACGTTTACCGGCAACGATCGCTTCCCCCTCGAGCACGTGGACTTCACCGAGCCCTTTGCCCCCGGGCTCCGCAACCGGCTTCTCGCGGCGGCAGGCGGGCAGCGCATCGACGTGCTGTCCAGGGCAGCCTACGGCGCCACCCAGGGGCCACGACTCGAGAGTGCCGCCGAGATCGACCGCCTGGAGCGGGACGGTTGTCACGTCGTGGGCATGACGGGCATGCCGGAGGCCGGCCTGGCCCGGGAGCTGGGCCTGTCCTACGCCATGTGCTGCGTGGTGGTGAACCGTGCGGCTGGCAGGGTGCCGGCCGGCCTGACCATCCACGCCCAGATGGCAGCGTGCCTCGCCGAGGGCATGGCCCGGGTCCGTCGCGTGCTCGACGGGCTGCTTGCGGACGCCAATTGAACAAGTTGCCCGGACTTCAGCGCCGGCCAGTGACCACCTTCACAGAACCCCGCTTAACCTAAGGCTAGGATGCCTGTCCGGGTGGTGCGCAGCCGCGGACGGGTCCGCGGTGACGTATCTCATGATGTGAGATATGCATTCTAACTCATTGAAAAAGCTGAATCGTCATCTTCTCCGCCAGGCGCTCGATGCCGTCGGGGCACCAGCGCTGATCGTCGATGCCCAGCACCGGGACCGGCCGGTCGTGTACGCCAATGCCGCCGTCGGCCGGGCTATCGGGCTGCACCCCAACGAAATCATCGGCCGGTCGGCAGACAGCCTGGCCGACCTGCCCTTCGATCCCGCCTCGCCGGACCCCTGGCGGCCCCGATCGTCCCGGGGCCCCGTGGAACTCCGCCCGGCCCCGCTCTACGACCAGCCGGGCAAGGCAGGCTACTGGCTGCTGACGGCGGAGGTGGCGCCCGGCACGGAACTGCGTTCCGTCAACCCGGCGAGCAGTCCCGCGACGCCATCCCCGGCCGGTACCGGCGTGTTCATGGCGACCGACGTCTGGGCCCGCAGCATCCGCGACGACCGGGCCGACGCCGCCACGGGGATCCCCGGCCGCAACGCCCTGCTGGAAGTGCTGATGCGGGACTGGTCCGTGGCCCGCCGCGAACAGAAGCGCCTCAGCGTGATCGTCTTCCGCATCGATGCCCTGGAGAGCTACCACCAGCTGTTTGGCCGGCACGCCACGGAGGCCCTGCTGCGGAAGGTGGCGCACTCCATCGCCAATTCGCTGCAGCGGGCCGCCGACTACTGCGCCCGCGTCGGCCACGACCGCTTCGCCGTGATCATCGGCGGCGCGGAAGAGGGTGTGGTGGCGGCTTTCGCCGAGCGCATCGCCCAGCGGGTGCGCGATCTGGCGATCCATCATCCACGGTCGCAGCTGGCCCGCTACGTGACGGTGTCCTGGAGCGTCGCTTCCGAGGTCCCGTCCGCCACCGCCGATGAGCCCGGCCTCCTGGAGGACGCGGAGGCACGCGTGACCGGCACCGTGCTGCGCGACGCGGCGCCCCGCGACGAAGGCCGGAGCGCCGACGCCGGCTGAGCGCTAGTCCTCCTCCGGCTCCGGCGGCACCTCAATGGGCTGCAGTTCCGGCGCCTCTCCCTGCAGCAGTCGCGCGAGGTACTCCGGCGCGATCACGTGGCAGTACAGGTGGCCCCGCACCTTGTTCGGCATGAGGTACCAGCGCCAGTCGTCCCAGTCGATCCGCATGAAGCGGGTGTGCACGACGAGCGCGCCGGACGCGTCCCTGCTGAGCATCGCGAAGGGCGACAGGTAGCTCGCTCCCGTCCAGACCTTTTCCTCCGGGGCGATACGCACGGCCATGGCGCCGGGCCCGGCCTTGGCCCGGGCCTGTTCGACGACGCTGCGTGTCACCTGCTCGCAGGTGCCCTGGGTTCCGGCCACCTTGGGGCCGTAGACCGACTTCAGGTGGTCCACCGACTTGACCTTGCAGGAGACCATCTTCGGCCGGCCCTTCGCGTCCGGGGTGACGTACTGGTGGATTTCCACGGGCTCGATCCCGGGCTTCGAGTGGCGGTAGTCCCAGGGCGTCTGGTGGATGACGAGGTTCGCCCTGACGTCGGTTTCGGCCGTGACGCGCTGGACCTCGGCGCAGAAGGTCTCGAGCGCCCAGTCGCCGGCCGCCGTGGCGGTTCCGGATACCAGGCCGAGCAGGCCGATGGCGCAGTTCCTGAAGGCATCTGTCATGCGGAAATTCCCCGGGCAGTTGTGACCTGCTCCCTGTGGGCAAGCATATCGCCCACCAGTTTCTCCACGAATGCGAATCGCACCTCCGGTTCGTCCAGTGGCGCCGAGAACCGGAATTTCTGCTGCTTGTCGAGGCGGTAGGTTTTCGGCGCGCTGCGCAGCTGGGTGACGATCCAGGCCGGGCTCACCGTCGTGCGCGGGCCGAACTCCACGAAGCCGCCCACCGCGCTGGCATCGAGCCGCCGGATCGACAGGGGCTCTGCGCGCAACCGCAGGGCCGTCATCCGGAACAGGTGCCGGGTGGGTTCCGGGAGGGGTCCGAAGCGGTCCACGAGTTCGACCTGCAGTTCGCGCAGTTGCTCCTCACTGCGCGCGCTGGCGATGCGCTTGTAGTGGACGAGGCGCAGGTGGACGTCCGGCAGGTAATCGTCGGGTAGCAGGGCAGGAAGGTGCAGATTGATCTCCGCGACCGGGGGCATGGTGTTGTCCACGTCCGGTTCGAGCCCCGCCTGCAGCGCCTTGACGGTGCGGGTGAGCATGTCGTTGTAGAGCTCGAAGCCGATCTCCTGGATCTGGCCGCTCTGTTCCTCGCCCAACAGCTCGCCGGCGCCGCGGATCTCCATGTCGTGGGTGGCCAGCATGAATCCCGAGCCCAGGTCCTCGAGGGCGGCGATGGCGTCCAGGCGCTTCTCGGCGTCCGGGGTCAGGGCCTCCCGTGGCGGCGCGAGCAGGTAGGCAAACGCCTGGTGGTGGGAGCGGCCGACGCGGCCACGCAGCTGGTGCAACTGGGCGAGCCCGAAGCGGTCGGCCCGGTTGATGATGATGGTGTTGGCGGACGGGATGTCGATCCCGCTCTCGATGATCGCCGTGCAGACGAGGATGTGGAACCGGCGGTGGTGGAAGTCGAGCATGATCTGCTCGAGGTCCTTTTCGCGCATCTGCCCGTGGGCCACCTCGATCCGTGCCTCGGGAACCAGCCCCGCCAGTTCCTTGGCGACCTTGTCGATGTCCTCGATCTGGTTGTGCACGAAGTAGATCTGCCCACCGCGCTTCAGCTCCCGGAGGCAGGCCTCGCGGATCACGCGGCCCTCGAAGCGCGTGACGAAGGTCTTGATGCTGAGGCGGGTCTCCGGGGGCGTAGCGATGAGAGACAGGTCCCTGAGCCGTCCGAGCGCCATGTTCAGCGTGCGGGGAATGGGCGTTGCCGTGAGGGTGAGCACGTCCGCTTCGGTGCGCAGCGCCTTGAGCCGCTCCTTGTGCCTGACGCCGAAGCGGTGCTCTTCGTCGACGATGATCAGCCCCAGGTTCCTGAAGCGCAGGTCGCCCTGGAGCAGGCGGTGGGTGCCGATCACCACGTCGACGCTGCCCGACTCGACACCCTCCAGCACCTTGCGGCTCTCCTGGGCTGACCGGAACCGGGAGAGCACCTCGACGTTGACGGGCCAGTCGGCAAAGCGGTCGGCAAAGGTCTGGTAGTGCTGCTGGGCGAGCAGCGTGGTCGGCACCAGCACGGCAACCTGGCGTCCCGCCGATACCGCCAGGAAGGCGGCGCGCAAGGCCACCTCGGTCTTGCCGAAGCCGACGTCGCCGCACACCAGCCGGTCCATCGGCTTGCCGCTGGTGAGATCCCCGACGACCGCATCGATGGCCCGTGCCTGGTCCTCGGTGGGCTCGAACGGGAAGCCGGCCGCGAAGGCGGCGTAGTCGTGGCGGGTCGCGGCAGCCCGGGTGGTCTGCCTGGCTGCCCGCTTCGCGTAGAGTTCCAGCAGTTCGGCCGCGACGTCGCGGATGCGGGCCGCGGCCTTGCGCCGGGCCTTGTCCCACTGGTCGCTCCCCAGGCGGTGCAGGGGCGCTTCCTCCGGGGACGTGCCCGTGTAACGCGACACCATGTGCAGCGAGGCGACGGGGACGTGGAGGAGGTCGCCACCGGCGTACTCCAGCGTCAGGAACTCCATCGGCATCCCGTCGATGGTGAGCGTCGTCAGGCCCCGGTAACGGCCCACGCCGTGGTCCACGTGGACGATCGGCGACCCCGGGTGCAGGTCCGTGAGGTCACTGAGGATCTGCTCGGGATCGCGCACGCGCCGTTGGCGGCGCCGGCCGCGCGGCCGCTCGCCGTAGAGTTCGCGCTCGGTGATGATCGTGAGGTTGGCGTTCGGAAGCAGCAGGCCCTCGCTGACCGGGGCGATACCGACCATGGCGGTGTGGCTGGCGCCGAGGAAATCCCCCCAGCCCGTGGCTTCGGCCGCGCTGACACCCTCCTGGCGCAGGAGGTCGGCCAGCATCTCGCGCCGGCCGGGCGACTCGGCCGCGAAGAGCATGCGGCCCGGGAAGCCGCGAATGAACTCCCGCAGGCGTCGCGTGGGCTCTTCGGCGCGGGGATCGAGCAGGAGCGGGGGGAGGGGCGCGAGGCCGGCGGTGGCGGCGCGGTCCTCGCTCGCCATCGGGTCGGGATTCCAGGTGTCCAGCAGGAGCAGGGGGCCGCCGGCGATGCGCGCGAGGTGCTCGGCAGGCGTGCCGTTGAGTTCCCGGGGTTCCAGCGCGGGCCGTTCGGAATCTTCCCGCGAGTCCTGGAACCGGTCATCGACCTGCCGCCAGGCGGACTCCAGCAGCTGCCCGGGATCGCCGATGGCGACGGTCAGCCGGTCAGCCGGCAGGTAGTCCCAGAGCAGCGCGGTGGTGTCGAAGAACAGCGGCAGGTAGTTCTCCACGCCGCCCGGCATGCGCCCTTCGGAGACCTCGCGGTAGATGATGGACCGGGCCGGATTGCCCTCGAAGCGCCGCCGGTAGGCCTGGCGGAACTGGCGGATGGCCTCGGCATCCACCGGCATCTCGCGGGCCGGCAGCGTCTCGAGGTTCTCGAGCTTCGCCCCGGAGAGCTGGGTGTCCGGGTCGAACTGCCGCAGGCTGTCGATCTCGTCGTCCAGGAAGTCGATCCGCACGGGCAGGGACGTGCCCATGGGGTAGAAATCCAGCAGCGCGCCGCGGACCGCGAAATCGCCGTGCTCCATCACCTGCGTCACGCGCTGGTAGCCGGCGGTCTCGAGCTGCAGGCGCAGCTGTTCCGGGCGCAGCTTCTGGCCTGCCGCCAGGTTGACGCTGTAGGCGCCGATGTAGCGCACCGGCGCCAGCCGGGGCAGCAGCGAGGAAGCCGAGACGAGCAGGGTATCGATGTGCCCCGCGGCCACGTCCCGGAGCACGGTGAGCCGGCGCGACACCAGGTCCTGGTGCGGGCTGAAGGTGTCATAGGGCAGCACCTCGGTGTCCGGGAAGAGCGCGATGCGCCGTCCGTCGCTGGCGAAGTACCGGAGTTCCGCCTCCAGGCTCTCCGCCCGCGCCACCGACGGCACGATCACGAGCCAGAAGCCCGACTGCGTGGCCCGGAGTGTCGCGAGGCCCAGCGCGTGCCCGCACGCGGGCAGCCCCGCCCAGTGCCGCCGGCCGCCGGGACCGGCAGGCAGGGGGAGGGGCAGGGGGAGCAGGGGTTGTGCAGGCGGCGTGTTCAGGGTCATGGAAGGCCGCCGGGGGCGGGGTGGGGATTATCCCATCATGCCGGGGAGTTACCAGATCGTTCACCAGACGAGGGCGTGCGTATCGAGCAGGATCGATGGTTCATGTCCCACTCTTGCGGCTCGAAGGCGGGATCGAAAGGCCGGTCGTAGCGCAGCACGCTGCCGCGCCGGAAGGCGCGCGCCGCGTCGTTTCCTAAGGTTTTCCCCGGAAAGTGAAGAAGACCGGTCCCCGGCACCGCGTCACAATGGCCGTCGGTCTACTGGACGGGACGGCTGGCGACTCCTAGACTGTACGGTCTGTACAGTATGGTGAGTCCTGCCCGATGAGCAAAGTGCAGTACAGAGGTTCTGAAGATGCGCGCCGGGAGTTGCCGGGACTGATTGCCGACGCCGAGGGTGGCAAGACCACCATCATCAGCCGGCATGGCAAACCGGTAGCGGCTTTGGTACCCCTGTCGGCCTGGGAGGCCGGCGGGCGACAGCAGTCCTTGTTGCCGTTGGAAGGATCGGGCCGCCGGATGTGGGGCCAAGACAGCCGCGTCACACTCCGCAAGCTGCGTGGCGAATGGAGCCGCTAGATCCCGGCGGCTTGCCGGAGGGTGCCCTGCTGCTAGTGGATTCGGCGCCCATAGTTTATGTCCTGGAGCGCCACCCTCGTCTGGCAGCGCGCTTCAAGCCGCTGTTTGCGGGTCACGCGGCCGGCAGGTTCCGGTTTGCCGTTACCACTACCTCTTTGCTGGAGGTCCTGACGGGCCCGCTGCGGGTGGGAGACGAGGCGCTGGCGGAGCGCTATCGGGCCATACTTGAGTCGTGGCATGTCGTTGAACTCACGGCGGACATTGCCGCCAGCGCAGCCCGCTTGCGGGCCTCCCTGGCCCTCAAGCTGCCGGATGCCGTGCAGGCAGCGAGTGCCATTGCCATTAATGCCGATGCACTGGTTACCCACGACCGCGATTTCTCGCGCCTTCGAGCTGTGCGGGTGCTGATGTAGCAACCGCCAGCCGCACGGCCAATGGAAGAAAGTGGCCGCTGGAGCGCAGGACCGGCCTACGCCCGGGATCGACGGTCCCCGCTACCGCCGGACCGCGTGCACCACATGGTCGTACTCGAAGTAGACGACGAAGTCCGGATAGTCCCAGCGGGTGATGGGGGGCTGGCCGACGGGGCCGGAGCGCGTGGCGGGGGCGCCGAAACGGGCTTCGACCCGGGCCATGCTGTTGCCCCGGGCGGGGCGGTCGCCGGCGGCGGCACCGGCCGCCACGTTCTCGATCACCAGCCTGTCCGCGGCGGCGTTGCCGGCAGGCAGGAGCAGCGGGGTGGCGAGCGCGAGCGTGAGGAGGAAGGCTCGGGGGATGGCGGCCATGCTAACCTCTCCGTGGTCGTTCACCCGCGAATATAGCACTCGACCTCCCCTCAGAAAAACGACGTATCCCATGGACTTGACAGAACAAATGAGCTACCCGGCCGGTGCCCCCGGGGCGCGGTCCGGGTGACCGGCAGAGGCCCCGTGCCGGTAGGGATCAGGTACCCGGCGCCCCTCACCGAGGGCGTGTTGGTGCGCCGCTACCAGCGTTTCCTGGCTGACGTGCAGTTGCCGGACGGCGCGGTGGTGACGGCCCATTGCCCCAATACCGGGGCCATGCTCGGCTGCCAGGCCCCCGGGTCCCGGGTGTGGCTCTCCCCCGCGACCCGACCCGGGCGCCGCTGCGCCTGGACCTGGGAGCAGGTCGAGGTGGCTGGCGGCACGCTGGTCGGCATCCACACCGGTCGTACCAATGGGCTCGCGGCCGCGGCGCTCGCCGCCCGCCTGCTGCCCGGTCTCCGGGACTACGCCGAGGTCAGCGCCGAAGTGCGCGTCCCGTCCGCCGGCGTGCGCTTCGATTTCCGGCTGCGGGGCCCGGGCCTGCCGGACTACTACCTCGAGGTCAAGAATGTCACGGCCGCCGTCACGGCCCGGCGCGCGCTGTTTCCCGATGCGGTCAGCGAGCGGGCGTCGCGTCACGCGCGCGAGCTGGCCAGCCTGCGGCGCGGCGGAGCGCGCGCAGGCGTGCTGTTCTGTGCGCAACGCGCCGATGTGGATGTGGTCGAGCCGGCAGACGCAATCGATCCCGCCTACGGCCAGGCCCTGCGCGCTGCGGTGTCGGATGGCGTCGACATCATGGCGGTGGGCGCCACCGTCACGCGTGACGGCATCTGGGTCGACCGGCGGATCGACGTGGCGCTCGCCGCATGATGCGGCCCGCCACCGCCTGGATCGCGCTGCGCTATCTCGGCGCGCAGCGCACCAACCAGTTCGCGTCCCTCGTGGCGCTGGCATCCGTGATCGGCGTCGCGCTCGGCGTCGCGGCGCTGATCGTCGTGCTGTCGGTGATGAATGGCTTCGAGAACGAGTTGCGGTCGCGGCTCGTCGCGATCACCGGCCATGGCGCCGTGCTGACCGGCAACGGCGGCTCCGCCTGGCAGGAGGTCCTCGCGGACCTGCAGGGTTTTCCGGGCATCGAGTCCGCGGCTCCCTACGTGGAGCTCGAGGCGATGGTGGCCGTGGGCGGCGAACTGGCCGGGGCGGTGATCGAGGGTGTCGACCCGTCCCGCAAGGCCCCCATAGCCGGCCTCGACGGGGCCTTGCGGGACGGGTCGCTGGCGGACCTCACGGCCGGGTCCTGGCGCGCACTCCTGGGCCGCTCCCTGGCGGTCCGGCTGGGCGTGGGTACGGGGGACCGGATCCGTGTTCTCGTGCCGGTGCGTGACGAGGCGGGGCGCGTCACCTCGCGGTTGCGCGAACTGACCGTCGCCGGCGTGTTCGAGGTCGGAGTCCGGGATCACGATGCGGTGCGCGTGCTCGTCAACCTGGCGGATGCCGCCGCGCTGGCAGGCCTTGGTGAGAGGGTGACCGGCATCCGGCTGCAGACCACCGATATCTTCGCGGCGCCCCGGATCCTCGCCGGGTGGCTCGTGCGCTGGAAGTCGGGTGGCGGGCAGGAACTCGTCACCACCGACTGGACGCGGGACAATGCCACGTACTTCCGTGCCGTGCGCATCGAGAAGACGATGATGACCCTGCTGCTCTCGCTGATCGTCGCGGTGGCGGCCTTCAATATCGTGGCAACCCTGGTCATGGTCGTGACGGACAAGCGGCCTGGTATCGCCATCCTGCGCACCCTGGGGTTCTCCCGGCGGGCGATCGTCGGCATGTTCGCGCTGCAGGGCATCCTCATCGGCTGGGCGGGCGTCCTGATGGGTGTCGCCGGCGGTGCCCTGCTGGCCTTGAACATCGGGTCGGTGGCACCCGCCCTCGAGCGGCTGTTCGGCTTCGAGTTCATGCCCGCCGATGTCTACTACCTGACGTCCCTGCCGGCCGACCTGGAGGCCAGCGACCTGCTCTGGGTGAGCGCCATCGCTCTGGCGCTGACGGCCTGCGCCACCATCTATCCCGCCGTGCGGGCGGCCGCCGTGGCGCCCGCCGAAGTCCTGCGGTACGAGTAGGGACGGGCACGTGCTGCGTCCCTACGAGCTTGCCATCGCGCTCCGCTATGTCCGGTCACGCAACAAGAACCGCTTCATCTCGTTCATTTCGGTGATTTCCATGGCAGGTATCGCCCTGGCGGTTGCCGTGCTGATCATGGTCCTTTCCGTGATGAACGGCTTCGAGTCCGAGGTCCGCAACCGCATCCTGCAGATCGTCGCCCATGCGTCCATCACCGGCCTCGACGGCCACGTCAGCGACTGGCGCTCGCTGGCCGCGGCGGCCAGCCAGAATCCCGAGGTGCGATCGGTGGCCCGGTTCGTCGATGGCCAGGCGATGCTGGTGGGGCCGGCCGAGATCCGGGGCGTGCAACTGCGGGGGATCGACCCGG
>Ga0268299_1004289_pt1 | contig 11388 bp, 13 predicted proteins | sample NOBtaG_FD_193484 | JGI IMG/M metagenome (GOLD analysis project Ga0268299, IMG submission 193484) | Activated sludge microbial communities from bioreactor in Nijmegen, Gelderland, Netherland - NOB reactor | ecosystem: Engineered > Bioreactor > Aerobic > Activated sludge | place: Netherlands... | reverse complement strand
TTCGTCCGCGAACACCGCCACCAGCGGGAACCGCGCGCTCATCGCACCGCGCTCATGCCGCTGGTCTCGTCGAGCCGCACCGTGAGCGAAGCCCCCGTGGTCGGATGCCGCGCCACGAGCGCCTCGGCGCCCTGCACCGAGATGATACGCTCGGGGATGACCAGGTATTCCGTGCCGCGACGGAAGAACGTGACGCGCGCGCGATCGACGATCGCGCGTTCGAGCGCGTCGTACTGCGCGACCGTGAGGCTCACGCGGCCTCCGCGCGGCCGGACCAGCCGAGGATGACGCGGGTGAGCACGTCCGTCGCCCGCGTGATCTCGTCCACCGGCACGTATTCCTCCGCCGCGTGGGCGAGCGCGATGTCGCCCGGCCCGTAACACACGGCGGGGATGCCGGCGGCGGTGAAGAGCGCGGCGTCGGTCCAGCACGAGAGGCCCTCCACACTCGCGGCGCGGCCGGTCGCGCGCGCGGCGGCCTGCAGCGCCGACACGATCGGGTGGTCCAGCGGGACGTCGTTGGGGGCCTGCACCACGCCGGGGGCGACCTGCGCGCGCAGCGCCGGGACACGTGCGCGCACGCGCGCGATGGCGTCCGTCACCTCGCCGACGAAGTCCTGTCCGTCCTCACCCGGGAGCGTGCGTCGCTCGAGCGAGAACCGGCAGCGTTCGGGATACGTGGAGAGCCCGAGTCCGCCCTGGATGGTGCCGGCGTGCAGGGAGGCCCGGCCCAGCAGCGGATGCGTGCGCCGCTCGAGCACCGTGCGCTGGTAGGCATCCAGCTCCGCGAGCAGGTGTGCACCGTGCGTGATCGCGTCGACGCCGACGTCGTAGCGCGAGCCGTGGGCGGCGCGACCCTCGACCGTCACCTCGGCCCAGGCGAAGCCACGGTGTGCCGGACAGATCGCCAGTCGCGTGGGTTCGGTGACGATCGCCGCGTCGGCGCGGAGCCCGCCGGCGAGCAGGGCCCGCGTGCCGTGGCTCTCGAACTCCTCGTCGCAGACCGCGGCGAGGATGACCTCACCGGCGAGTCCGGCGTCGGCCGCGCGTACCGCCGCCGCGCACATCGCGGCCACACCGGCCTTCATGTCCGCGCTGCCGCGTCCGTAGAGGCGCCCGTCGCGGATGGTCGGTGCGTAGGGTGCGTGTGTCATCCCCTCGACGCCGACCGTGTCGAGGTGTCCGTTGAGCAGCAGCGAGCGGCCGCGGCCCTTGCCGGCGATCCGGGCGACGACGTTGGGCCGTCCCGGGAGCGCGTCCCGGCGTTCGACGACGCATCCCCACTCGCGCAGCGTGGTGGCGAGCGCGGTGGCGACGGCACCTTCGCCCGCGGAACCCGTCGCGAGGGACGGGTTCCGCGAGTCGATGGCGACCAAGGCTTGCGTGAGGGCGACCGCGTCGCCGCGCGGGATGCGCGTCATCGGCCCGCGCCGCCCACGGTCACTTCTTGGGGGCGGGCTTCTTCGCGGCGGGAGCCTTCTTCGCCGGTGCGGCGGCCTTCTTCGCGGGCGCAGCGGGCTTCTTGGCGGCGGTCGGCTTCGCGGCCGGCTTGGCCGCAGCCTTCGCTGCCGGCTTCGCGTCGGCCTTCGCCGCAGGCTTGCCCGTGATGACCGTCGCGGGCAGTGCAGACGGCTTGGGATGCGCGAGATTCCCGGCCGGCTTGTTGAGCACGGCGGAGGCGGCCGAGGGCTTCGGCAGCGGCTTGCCCTTGTTCTTCTTGAGCCAGGCCTCCTCGGCCTCGCGCACGAGCTTGTCGGCTTCGTCCTGCGTCATCTGGCCGCGGCGGACCATATACTGCACGAGGTCGCGGGCGGACTCGATGGAGAAGGCGACGAGGCCCGCGGCGGCGCCGACGACGTCCTTCATCGCGGCGGCCATCTTGGAACCGGCTTCGAGGGAGATTTCGTGGGCCTTGGCCGCCATTTCGGCGACGGTGTCACGGACGTCCTGTCCGCGGTGGCCGGGGTGACGCTTGGGCGGGACAGCGGCGGGAGCGGCCGAATCGGCCGGCTTCGCTGAGTCAGTCATGTGGAGTGGGATCCAGTGCGAGGTGCTGCGCGAAATGAACGGGCGCAAGTATATGATTTTTCGTCACGTATGCAAGTGACTGACCGAGCGGAATTTGTGCGCGTTCGACGCGACAATTGCGCTGAGTAAAGACACATCAGAAGAACAGTATAAGCGCATCAACATGACTCTACCGCTCGAAAACATTCGAATACTCGACCTTTCCCGTGTGCTCGCCGGACCGCTCTGCACCATGATTCTTGGCGATCTGGGCGCCAAGGTCATCAAAGTGGAGCGTCCCGGGGCCGGAGATGAGACGCGCGGCTGGGGCCCGCCCTTCGACTCCCGCGGCGAAAGCGCCTACTACCTCTCGGTCAATCGCAACAAGGTCAGCGTTGCCGCCGACCTGGCCAACCGCGCGGATCAGCAACTCATCGCGCAGCTCATCGCCGACGCGGATGTGGTCGTCGAGAACTTCCGGCCCGGTACGCTCGAGCGCCGCGGGCTCGGACCCGCCGCGATGCTCGCCGCACACCCGCGGTTGCTCTGGTGCACGGTGACGGGCTTCGGGCTGTCGAATCCACGCCCCGGCTACGACTTCGTCGTGCAGGCCGAGTCCGGGTGGATGGCCATCACCGGCGAGGCGCATGGTGGGCCCATGAAGGTCGGTGTGGCGCTCGCGGACGTGCTGGCGGGCAAGGACGCGGCGATCCAGGTGCTGGCGGCACTCGCGGGCGGGCGCCGCGGCGAGCGGCACCTCGCGGTCTCGCTCGCACACAGTGCGACGGCCGCACTGGTGAACGTCGCGCAGAATGCACTCGTCACCGGGGTCGAGGCGCGGCGTTGGGGCAATGCGCACCCCAACCTCGTGCCGTACGAGCTCTTCGAGGCCGCGGACCGGCCGATCGTGATCGCCGTGGGCAGCGACGCGCAGTACGTGGCCTGTGTCCGCGCGCTCGGGCTCGAGACCCTGGCGACGGACCCGACGCTTGCGACGAACGCCGGTCGGCTTGCGGCCCGCTCGCGCGTGGTGGGGGCGATGGCCTCGGCGCTGCGGCGCGACAGCGCGGCCCATTGGCTGGCGCGATTGGAGGACGCGGGTGTGCCCTGTGGCGTGGTGAAGCCGGTGCTCGAGGCCCTCGAATCCGTCGAGGCCTCGGCCCTCACCGGCGTGGCGCCGATGGCGCCGGCGCGCGTGCGCCGACCACCGCCGCGCCTCGACGAACAGGGCGCCGACATCCGCGCGCGTGGCTGGGGTGTTTTCGACTGAGCGGTCACGCGTCGGCGGGCGGCCGCCGGTCCGTGGCGCGTCCGTGACCTCCCCTGCGGTGGCTCGTCCCTCCTATGCGACGAACCGGGTTCGACCGGGGCGATCGGTGGGGTTCGGCACTGTCCGCGACGCGGTGGTTGGGTTACACTAGCGTCGTGCCTCTCAAGACGACTGAGCCGACCCACACAGACGACCCGCTCGACGCCGATCAGGCGGTCATCGACCGCGTGCTCGCCGGGGACCGCAACGCTTTCGGCATCCTCATCGAACGGTACAGCGATCCGTTGTATCGCCACGCCTACGGGATGACGGGCAGCGCGGACGTCGCAGAAGACATCCTGCAGGTCTCGTTCATCAAGGCGTTTCACCATCTCGCCGAAGTGCGCGGCCGGTTCGATGCGTGGGTGTTCCGGATCGTGGCCAATGGGTGCAAGGACTGGCTCAAGAACATCCGGCGCACGCACCTCAGTTACGAGGAGGACGATCAGCCTTCGGGGCTCGAGACACCGGAGGAGGAGCTCGACCGGGGGGAGATGCGGCGCGATCTCGACAGCGCGCTGCAGTCACTTCCCTCCTCGTTGCGGGAAGCGTTCGTGATGAAGCACGTCGAAGGTCGCTCCTACGAGGAGATGGCGGAGCTGCTCGACGCGACGGTCGGTGCCCTGAAGATGCGTGTCCATCGCGCCCGCGAGGCGCTGCAGAAGCTCTTGGAGGATCGGTATCAGTGATGCGTGAAAACCTCGACCCCCGTGATGCGGCACGTGAGCCGCTCGCCGAACCCCGTGCCGTCACGCCCACCGATGCGATCGCGTCGGACCGTGAGGTGACGCCTCCGCGCACGGAGCTTCCCCCGGCGGTCCACGCCTTCCTCGACGGCGACAAGGTCGCGGAGACGCAGCTCTCCGCCGCCGAGCGCGAGCTCGAGTTGTGGAAGCGGATCAGCGCCGAGACGGGCCGCCGCCGCCGCATGGTGACGCCGGCGTACCTGCCGAAGCAGATCCTGTCGAAGCTCGCGGACGACTGAGTCGCACGCGGTCGACGCTGACGAGGGGGCTGCCTGCTGGCAGCCCCCTCTTTCGCATCCGCACCCGGGGACGCGAGCGCCGCGACCGCGGATTCGGCGTAGATTCCCCCGACCCATCCTTGGAGGCTCCTCGATGCCCGCGCACCGCTCGCAGCGACCCGATCCCTCGGAGTACCCGCCGTTCTACGCCGGGTACGTCGCGCAGGTGCCGGACGGGGACGTGGTGGAGGCGCTGATCGGCGGGGCGGAGATCGCGGCGGCGCTGCTGCACGACGTGAGCGAAGCCCAGGGCGACCGGGCGTACGCGCCCGGCAAGTGGACGCTCAAGGAGGTGCTGCTGCACTGCGCGGACGCGGAGCGCATCTTCGCGTATCGGGCGCTGCGATTCGCGCGCGGGGACGCCACGGAGCTCCCCGGATGGGACGAGAACGCCTATGCGCCGATGAGCGGGGCGACGGCGCGCGACATGGGTGCCCTCATGAACGAACTCGAATCGGTGCGCGACGCCTCGGTGACGCTGTTCGAGGGGCTGCCGCCCGAGGCGTGGTCACGCACGGGGATCGCGAACGGCAAGCCGATCACGGTGCGCGCCCTCGCGTGGATCACGGCCGGCCACCTGCTGCACCACCTCGAGGTCATCCAGGCGCGCTACCTCTGAGTCGGCGCGGCCCGGGCGCGGCCCGGGCTCCCGAGCGCGTCCCTCCGGGCTTCAGATGTGCAGGGCGCGTCCCAGCGCGCCGAGCGCGGCTTCCTTCACGACTTCACTCAGCGTGGGATGCGAGTGGACGGTCGCGCCGACGTCGTCGGCGGTGCCGCGGTATTCCATCGCGAGTACCACCTCACTGAGCAGGTCGCTCACGTTGGGGCCGATCATGTGGCAGCCGAGGATCTCGTCGGTCTTCGCATCGGTGACGAACTTCACGAAGCCCTCGGTGTTGCCCATCGTGCGCGCGCGGCCGTTCGCGCTGAAGGGGAACTTGCCCACCTTGTACGCGCGCCCGCTCGCCTTCACCTCGGCCTCGGTGAGGCCGCAGGTCGCGATCTCGGGCCACGTGTAGACCACGCCCGGCATGTTGTGGTAATGCATGTGGGCCTTCTTGCCGGCGATCACCTCGGCGGCGATCACGCCCTCGTCCTCGGCCTTGTGCGCGAGCAGCTTGCCGCCGACGGCGTCGCCGATGGCATACACATTGGGCAGGTTGGTGCGCATCTGGTCGTCGACGACGATCTCGCCGCGCGGGCCGAGGGTGAGGCCGAGGGCCTTGGCGTCGATGCCGGTGAGGGCCGGTCGCCGCCCGATGGAGACGAGCACATAGTCGGCGCCGAAGGTGCGCGCGCCGCCGTTCTGCTCGACGCCGATGACGATCCGTGACCCCTCGCGGTGTCCGCCGGTGACCTTGGTGCCGACATGCAGCTCGAGGCCCTGCTTGGCGAAGATCTTCGACGCCTCCTTGATCACATCCGCGTCGTTGCCGGGCAGGATGGTGGGGGCGTATTCGATGACGGTGACCATGGCGCCGAGCCGGCGCCACACGGAGCCGAGTTCGAGACCGATGACCCCGCCGCCGATGACGATGAGGTGCTTGGGCACCTCGGGGATCCGCAGTGCCCCGACGTTGGAGAGCACGCGCTCCTCGTCGAACGGCAGGAAAGGGAGCTCCATCGGCACGGAGCCGGTGGCGATGATGACGTGCTTGGGGCGGTAGGTGGTGACGGTGCCGTCGAGTGCCTTCACCTCGACGACGTTGCCGGCCTTGAGGGTGCCGAAGCCCTTGGCCCAGGTGACCTTGTTCTTCTTGAAGAGGAACTCGACGCCCTTGGTGTTCTGCGCGACGACGTCGTCCTTGCGCTTCATCATCTTCGCGAGGTCGAACGACACGCCGGCGTACTCGATGCCGTGCTCCGCAGCGTGCAGTCGGGCGAACTCGAAGTGCTCCGAGGAGCCGAGCAGGGCCTTGGAAGGGATGCAGCCGACGTTGACGCAGGTGCCGCCGAGGGTCTTGTCGAGTTCGACGCAGACGACGGACAGCCCGAGTTGCGCCGCACGGATGGAGGCGACGTAGCCGCCGGGGCCTCCGCCGATGACGACGACGTCGGGGTCTTTGGGGAGCTGGGGGTCGGGCACTGGGAGAGGGTTGGTGACCTGGGGAATCTAATGATGCGCCGAGCGGAGGCGCGATGCGGCGGGTGGGAGTGCATCGGCTATGCTCGACCGGATGTCAGTGCCAAGCGCAGCGAGGTCACCGAGTGCCCGGGGTCCGCGCGCCCCGGGTCCGCGTTTCCGGGGCCCGCGTGACGGGGACGCGCTCACACGCGACGTCATCGGGGCGGCGATTGCGGTGCACCGGGCTCTCGGCCCGGGCCTGCTCGAGTCGGTGTACCAGCTCTGCCTGGCCCATGAACTGCGTCGGCGGGGCATGTCATTCCTGACAGGCGTTCACTTGCCGCTCGACCACGACGGCGTTCGCCTCCCCACGCACCTCCGGCTCGACCTGCTGGTGGAGAACCACCTCGTCGTCGAACTGAAGAGCGTTGAGCGCCTGCTGCCGATACACGACGCCCGATTGCGCACCTACCTGCGTCTGGCGGGGCACCATCGGGGATTGCTGATCAACTTCAACGAGGCGCGGCTGGTGGATGGCGTCCGTCGCTTCGCGACCTGAGCGGAGTGTCTAGACCCCGACTCCGTGTGCGCGCCGCGCTCGGTGGTGACGCTGTCGCTGTAACTTGAAAGCGACCGATGCCGACTCTCTCCCTCGTCACCTGCACCCGTTCCCCGGACCCCGCCCTGCTGTCGCGGGTGGTGGCGGCAGTGGCGGCGTTGGAGGTGCCGGCCGGCTGGACCCGCGAGTATCTCCTCGTCGACTCGGCGAGCGGGATCCCGCTCGTGGAGACCGACCTCATCCGATCGTTCCTGCGTGACGCGCCTTGGGCCCGGGTGCTTCGCACGGACGCTCCCGGGCTCGCCATCGCCCGGCGGCTGGCGGTGCTCGAGAGTGCGGGTTCGCTGTTGGTGTGGTTCGACGACGACAACGTGCCTGCGCCCGATTACCTCGGCGCCGTCATCCGCGTGGCCGCCGAACGGCCGCAGGTCTCGGTGTGGGGGGCGGGGCGGATCCACGTGGAGTTCACGGGCCCGGTCGCTCCATGGGTGGAGCGCGAGATGCGTCCGTTCTTCCAGGAGCGGCGGCACGCGGCGGACGAGTTCGGCAGCGCGCAGCACTGGGCGACGTTCTTCCCGGTGGGCTCGGGCATGGTCACGCGACGCGAGGCGATCGTCCGCTGGGCCGCGGCGTCCGCCCAGGGCCGCTACTCGCTCACCGGTCGTTCGGGCACGCGGCTCTCCGCCGGGGACGACGCCCAGATCGTCTTCGGGGCCGTGGCGGCGGGTGAACTCGTGGGTGTGGTCGCCGCCCAATCGTTGGTGCACCTCATCCCGCCCGCACGCTGCACGGAGGACTACCTCGCGCGCCTCGAGTTCGGTCTCGCGGCGTCGCTGCGCGTCGCGCGGGCGGAGTGCTTCGGGTCCGAGCATCTCGCGGTTCGCGAGGACCTGAGTGTCATCGCGGGGGTACGCGCGGCGCTCAAGGCGCGACGGGTGCACGGTGCCGACGGCGCCCGCTTCGCGCGGTTCGAACTCGCCCGCCGGCTCGGCGCGGTCGCCGGCACCCTCCAGACGCAACACCGCCCGGAACCCTGGTGGCTCCGGGCGGCGATCGCCGCGATGGGGTTGCGCTGAGGCTCAGCCGTCGAGCAGCATCGCCGTCGGGTCTTCCATCAGCTCCTTGATGCGCACCAGGAACAGCACCGCCTGCTGTCCGTCGATGATCCGGTGGTCGTAGCTCAGCGCCACGTACATCATCGGCCGGATGACGACTTCGCCGTTGACGGCGATGGGGCGGTCCTGCGTCTTGTGCAAGCCGAGGATCGCGACCTGCGGATAGTTGATGATCGGCGTGGAGACGAGGGAGCCGAAGACGCCGCCGTTCGTGATGGTGAACGTCCCGCCGGTGAGGTCGTCCATCGTGAGCTTCCCGTCGCGAGCGCGCTTGGCGACGGCGTTCATCGCCTTGCTGAAGCCGATCATGCCGAGCTGGTCGGCGTCCTTCACGTTGGGCACGACGAGACCGGCGTCGCTGGCGACGGCGATGCCGAGGTTCACATAGTGCTTGTAGAGGATCGCGTCGCCGTCGAGCTGGGCGTTGACGATGGGGTAGGCCTTGAGTGCCATGCAGGCCGCCCGCGCGAAGAACGGCATGAAGCTCAACTTCACGCCGTGCTCCTTCTCCACCTTCTCCTTCATGCGTTCGCGGAACGCCGAGACGACGGACATGTCGATCTCGTTGAAGGTCGTGAGGTGAGCCGTGGCGTGCTGCGCCTGCAGCAGGTTCTCGGCGATGCGCTTGCGGCGCGTCGTCATCTTCTCGCGGGTCTCGCGCGTGCCGCTCGCCCGCGTCGCGGCGGCTGCCGCAGGAGCGGCCGGGGCCGTCGGCGCGGCGGCGGGTGTCACTGCGGCTGTCACAGCGGGTGCCGCTGCAGGTGCGGGAGCCGGACGGTTGGCGGCGGCCTCCGCCGCTGCGATGACGTCGGGCTTGCTGATCACGCCACCGCGTCCCGTGCCGGCGACGTTGCTGAGGTCGATGCCTTGTTCCGCGGCGAGGCGCGACGCGCTCGGCGCCGCGCGCAGGTCGCCCGGTGCGACGGCCGTCGTCGGGGCAGCGGCTGCGGCAGCGGCGGGGGCGGAGGCCGCCGGCTTCGCGGCCGGTGCCGCGCCCTTCGCGTTCTCGTCGAGCTCGGCGAGCGCCTCGGCGAGCTGCACCACGTCCCCTTCCTGCTTCAGGCGCTTGGTGAGCACGCCGGCATTGAGGGCGGGCACTTCGACGGTGATCTTATCCGTCTCGAGCTCGACGAGCGTCTCCCCCACGCTGACGGCGTCCCCTTCCTGCTTGAGCCAGCGGGAGACGGTGGCTTCGGTGATGGATTCGCCGAGCGGCGGGACCTTGATCGAGATCATCGCGGCAGAGATGTCGAGGGAGGAGGGGTCGCGCGACCGCGCGGCCATCGCTCCCGAATATAACGAGTGGGCCGGGAGTGCGGCGCGGATGACCATCACAGACGGCGAGCGGCGGCGATGCGCGCACTGACCATCGATGCCCACGGTGGCCTGGAGCAGTTGCGGTGCCGCACGGACGTGCCCGCGCCCGCGCTCCCTGCGACGGGCCATGTGCGCGTACGGGTGCGTGCGGCGGCACTCAACCGACTCGACCTCTGGACGCTCGGCGGCCTGCCGGGCGTGACCATCACGCCGCCCTGGACGATGGGGGCCGACGCGAGCGGCATCATCAGCGAGGTGAGCGCGGATGTCGCGGCGGCGAGCGCCGCGCCGCGTGTGGGGGACCGGGTGCTCGTGAATCCGGGGATCTCCTGCCGCCAATGCGAGTTCTGCCTCGCCGGCGAGCACTCGCTGTGCATCCGCTTCCGGCTCCTGGGGGAGCACCTGCCGGGCAGCCTCGCGGAGGAGCTCGTGGTGCCGGCCACCAACGTGCGGGTGATCCCGTCCACGCTCGGCGATGACGTCGCGGCGGCGTTCACGTTGGCGACGCTGACGGCATGGCGGATGTGCGTGACGCGCGCGCGGGTGCGCGCCGGCGACCAGGTGCTCATCTGGGGCATCGGCGGTGGCGTGTCGCTCGCGGCGCTGCAGATCTGCAAGGCGCGCGGCGCGACCGTGTGGGTGACGTCGGGCCGCGCCGAGAAGCTCGCCCGCGCGCAGGCGCTGGGTGCGGACGTGCTGCTCGACCACGCGCAGGTGGACGTTGCCAAGGAGATCCGCGCGCGGACGGGGAAGCGCGGCGTCGACGTGGTGATCGACTCGATCGGCGAGCGGACCTGGGAGCGATCGCTGGGCGCGCTCGCGCGCGGGGGCCGCCTCGTCACCTGCGGCGGCACCTCGGGCCACGCGCTCACGATGGACGTACGCAAGCTGTTCTGGAACCAGTGGTCGATCCTCGGGTCGACGATGGGCAGCGATGCGGAGTTCGATGCCGTTGCCGCGGAGTTCGCGGCGGGGCGCCTGTTGCCGCCGATCGATTCCGTGTTCGCACTCGAGGAGGGCCGCGCCGCGTTCGAGCGGTTGGCCAGTGGCGCGCAGTTCGGGAAGGTGGTGGTGCGAGTGGCCGATGCCTGAGCCGCCGACCGGTGAGCGCGCGCAGTTCGAGGCGGCCGAGGAGAAGGCCGTGCGCGAGGCGTACGCGGCGCAGGGTGCGGCGGACTGTCCGCGGTGCGGCGTCCGCATGCGCGAACGCGCGATCGGCGGTGGGAGCTTCGGGTTGGGGTACGCGCGCAAGCGTGAGTGGTTGCTCTGTCCTTCCTGCCATCGGAGCGTGTTGTTCGACGTGAAGCGCGGGACCCGCAACTGACCGCGCGGCGATCCGGACGGTCGCCGGTCCCGCCGCCCGGTCCCGGCGGCGGCACGGCGGGTCCCTCGTGGCTGGCGGCACGGCCCCGACGCGGCCAAGCTCCGGCATGACCTCCCGCGTGCTCTCGACGTTCTCGCGCACCAAGATCCTGCTGCTCTTCCTGGTGTGGATCGTGCCCGCCGTGGTCGCGGGATTCGGCGTGTTGCTCGTGCCCTATGCCGCCGACCCGGAGATGGGCTACGGCGGCGCACTGCTCATCTCGTTGGCGCACTGGGCGCCCTGGGTGCCGGTGACCCTCGCGATCTTCGCGGTGAGCGATCGTGTGCCGCTGGAGCGCGGCCGGGTGGCGCGCGCGCTGCTCGTGCACGTGCCGCTGTCGGTGCTCACGATGCTCCTGATGATCTCGCTCATCGTCGCCGTGGACTACGCGATGGGCATCATCTACCCGGGGCGCTCGATCGAGAGCCACTTCATCATCCAGCTGCGCGGCGTGGCCGAGTTCGAGCTGGTGTTCTACTGGGCGGTGGTGGGCGCGCACGCGGCGATGCGCTGGCATGAACGTTTCGTGGCGCAGCAGGCGGAGCGCACGAAGCTCGAGGCCGACCTCAGTGACGCGACGCTGCGGGCGCTCAAGGCGCAGCTGAACCCGCACTTCCTGTTCAACGCGTT
>Ga0268299_1004287_pt1 | contig 11393 bp, 19 predicted proteins | sample NOBtaG_FD_193484 | JGI IMG/M metagenome (GOLD analysis project Ga0268299, IMG submission 193484) | Activated sludge microbial communities from bioreactor in Nijmegen, Gelderland, Netherland - NOB reactor | ecosystem: Engineered > Bioreactor > Aerobic > Activated sludge | place: Netherlands... | reverse complement strand
CTGTGTCATCGTGCGCATGCGCAAGGAAGCCCGGCGCCGCGACGGCACTTATATCCGTTTCGACTCCAACGCCGCGGTGTTGATCAACGACCTCGGCGAACCGGTAGGCACGCGCGTGTTCGGACCGGTGGCGCGCGAGTTGCGCGACAAGCGGTTCATGAAGATCGTCTCGCTCGCCCCGGAGGTGCTCTAGATGGCCCGCAAGAAACAGGCCCCGCCGCCTAACAAGATCCGCATCCGCAAGAACGACACCGTGAAGGTGATCACCGGCAAGGACAAGGGCAAGACCGGCCGCGTCCTGGAAGTAAATCATCAGACCGGGCGCGTACTGGTGGAAGGCGTCAATCTCATCAAGAAGCACACCAAGCCGAACCCGGCTAAGCAGATCAAGGGCGGCATCGCCGAACGCGAAGCTCCAATTCACGTGTCGAATGTGATGATTCTCACCGCGGGCGGCGTCGCCACGCGCATCGGCATCCGCATCGATGGCGAAGGCCCGACGGCCCGGCGCACGCGTGTTGCCCGCAAGACCGGCGAGATCCTGGACAAGAAGGTCTAACCGGGAAGGAACAGGTAACGGAACAATGGCTGCAAGACTGAAAGCGCAATATCAGACGGCGGTAATTCCGGCGCTCGTGAAGGAGTTCGGCTACCAGAATGTGATGGCCGTGCCGAAACTCGAGAAGATTTCCATCAACATGGGAGTCGGCGAAGCCACGCAGACTCCGAAGATGATGGACGGCGTCGCCAACGAGCTGTCCAATATCGCCGGGCAGCGCGCCGTCGTTACCAAGGCCAAGAAGTCCGTCGCCGCCTTCAAGGTGCGCGAGGGCATGCCGATCGGCTGCATGGTGACTCTGCGCGGCGACCGCATGTACGAGTTCCTGGACCGGCTGATTTCGATTTCGCTCCCGCGCGTACGCGACTTCCGCGGCATCAGCCCGAAGTCGTTCGACGGCCGCGGCAACTACACGCTCGGCTTGAAAGACCAGTTGATCTTCCCCGAGATCGACTTCAACAAAGTGGAAAAGACCAAGGGCATGAACATCAGCTTCACGACGACGGCCACCACCGACGCCGAGGCGCTGAGCCTGCTGAAGCATTTGGGAATGCCGTTCCGCTCCTAGCGTAGGGAGCAGGGAACGAAAAGGAAAAGGGTTAACGATAGATGGCCACTACCGCCAAGATCGCAAAAGACGAGAAGCTCGCCAAAGCCAAGGCGGCGGGCACGCCGATTCTCGGCGTCCGCCACCGCAACCGCTGTTTTCAGTGCGGACGTCCACGCGGCTATTTGCGCAAATTCAAACTGTGCCGGATCTGTTTCCGGAAACTGGCGCTCGCCGGGGAGATCCCCGGCGTGACCAAGTCAAGCTGGTAAGCGGCCGCACACGTCCGGGTGCGCCGGCAAGGGCTGCGGACAGCCCCTGGCCGGGACCTCCCAGACGCGAGACCGGAGAGATAGGTCGAAAGGAACGAAAGAGCAATGACGTCGGATCCCATTGCAGATTTGCTGACGCGGGTGCGGAACGCCTTGAAGGCGCGCCACGCCAAGGTGGACGTGCCGAATTCGAAATTGAAGATCGAGATCGCCCGGATTCTGAAGGACGAAGGCTACATCCTCAACTATAAGCAGGTGGAGGAAGGCCCGGCCAAGCTCATCCGCATTTACCTCAAGTACACCGCCGCCAATGCGCCCGTGATCAGCGAGATTCACCGCGTATCGCGTCCCGGCTGCCGCATCTACGTCGGCAAGGAGGACGTTCCACGCGTACTGGGCGGACTCGGAATCAATATCCTCACCACGTCGCAGGGCGTGATGACCGGCGCCGCCGCCCGTAAGATGGGCGTGGGCGGCGAAGTGCTCTGCCAGCTTTGGTAACGGGAAGGGAGAACCAGAATGTCGCGTATCGGTAAAAAGCCCATTCCCCTCCCCAAGGGCGTGGAAATCAAAATCGGCGAAGAAATTGAAGTCAAGGGGCCGAAGGGCAAGCTCACCGTGGCCATCCCCGACGGCATCCAGGTGCGGCAGGAGAACGGGATTCTGAACATCCTCCGCAACTCCGACAAGGACGCCGCCAAGCATGGCCTGGTGCGGGCGCTCACGGCCAACGCCGTCACCGGCGTCTCCACCGGCTTCACGCGGGAAATCGACGTGGTCGGCACCGGCTACCGTATGGAGATCAAGGGCCGCATCGTCGCCTTCAGTCTCGGTTACTCCCATCCGGTGGAGTTCATGCTCCCCGACGGAGTCGACGCCAAGGTCGACAAGCTGACGCACCTCGTGTTGACCAGCTTCGACAAGCAGCTGCTCGGCCAGGTGTGCGCCAACATGCGCTTCCTGCGGCCGCCGGATCCGTATAAGAACAAGGGCGTGCGCTACACCGGCGAGGTGCTGCGCAAGAAAGCTGGCAAGGCCGGAGCGGGCGGCAAGTAGCCGCGCGTGGCCTGTGAGCAAAGGAGTTTAAGACCACATGATCAACAAGCCAACCCGCAACGCGCACCGCGACCGGCTCCATAAGCGTATCCGCGCCAAGGTCAGCGGCACGGCCGAGCGGCCGCGTCTGGCCGTGTTCCGCAGCCTCACCCACATTTACGCGCAGGTCATCGACGACCGCGCGGGCGTCACCATCGTCTCGGCGTCCTCGCACGAAAAGGACGGCAAGGTGAAGAACGGCGGCAACGTCGCCGGGGCCAAGGAAATCGGCAAACTGGTGGCCGAGCGGGCCAAGGAAAAGGGCATCAAGGCTGTTGTCTTCGACCGCGGTGGTTACCTCTATCACGGACGCGTCAAGGCTCTGGCCGATGGCGCGCGCGAAGCGGGCCTCGAGTTTTAAGGGCACACGTAAGGAACATCGAATGCCGGTGAATCAAATCAAGAAGACGGAAATTGCGGGCCTGAACCTCAAGGAACAGGTGATTTCGATCAACCGCGTGACCAAGGTCGTCAAAGGCGGCAAGAACCTGAGCTTCGCGGCGTTGATCGTCATCGGCGATCCCGGAGCCAAGGTGGTCGGCTTCGGCACCGGCAAGGCGCGCGAAGTGCCTTCGGCGATCAAGAAGGGCATCGAGGCGGCCAAGCGGAACCTGCGCAAGGTTCACGCGACCGAGCACTCGATCCTCCACCCCGTGCTCGGCCGTTTCGGCTCCGGCCAAGTGCTGTTGAAGCCGGCCCCGGCCGGAACGGGCGTCATTGCGGGCGGCCCGGTCCGCGCCGTCATGGAAGCGGCGGGCATCGGAAACGTGGTCACCAAGTCCATCGGCTCGCACAACCCGCATAACGTCGTCCGAGCCGCCGTGGATGCGCTCGAACAGTTGCGCGACCGCGGCGAGGTCGCCGAATTGCGCGGCCTGCCCATCGACAGGATGAAGGCCTAGGCCCCGGAACCAGCGGACCGGACCGCTTCGGCGGGCGGCGCGAATCGAAGAGATAAAGGATTACCTCATGTCGCAGGGAACGATCACGATCAAACTGGTAGCCAGCCCCATCGGCCGGCCCGAAAAGCAAAAGGTGATCGTGCGCCAACTGGGTTTGAAGAAAATGAACCAGACGGCCACGGTTCCGGACAACAAGGGCTTCCGCGGCATGGTGGCCAAAGTGCCTCATCTGCTGGCCATCGTCAATCAGTAAGGGCGCGCAGCGGAATCAGGGCGCAAAGCAGGAGCTTACCCACATGAATCTCAGTAACGTCAAACCGCCCTCGGGCCAGGTGAAGAAGCAGCGCCGTGTCGGCCAGGGCATGGGTTCCGGCCGCGGCAAATACTCCGGCCGCGGCGCCAAGGGCGCGCGCTCGGTTTCCGGCTATTCGAAGATGCGCGGTTTTGAAGGCGGACAAATGCCGCTGCACCGCCGCATGCCCAAGCGCGGATTCACCAACCCGTTCAAGAAGGAATACGTGGTCCTCAACCTTGGCCGCCTGGAGAAGCTCGATGGCGACACGTTCACGCCCGAGTCGTTGCTCGAATCCGGCGCCCTCAGCACCCTGCGCGACGGACTGAAAATTCTCGCCGGCGGTGAGCTGACGCGCAAGATCAGCGTAAAGGCCCACTTGTTCAGCGAAGAGGCCGAAAAGAAGATCGCGGCTCTGGGCGGCTCGGTGGAGAAGATCGCCGTCCGTCCGGCAGGCCCGCCGCAGACCGAAAAAGCAATCGCCAAAGCGAAGGGCCGGGCCGAACACGCGGCGCGAGTCGCGGCCCAGCCGAAGGTGCAGCCGGCAGCCGAAGCGCCGCCCGTGGAAGCCACCGCCGAAGCCAAGCCCAAAAAAGCCAAGGCCAAGGATAAGTCCGAAGTAAAGGCCAATACGGAAGGCAAGGCTAAAGCCGAGCCGAAGGCAAAGAAGAAGTAGCCGCCGGCCGGACGCTTGATCCGGCCAACTGGGGATTCCGGCATGAACAAGTTCCTTGAAGCCGTCGCCAACATTTTCCGCATACCGGATTTGCGCAACCGCGTGCTCTTTACGCTCGGTCTGCTCGCCGTTTACCGGCTGGGAGCGCACGTCCCCACGCCAGGCATCGACGCCGCGCGCCTGGAGCAGTTCTTCGCCCAGAACCAAGGCACATTCTTCGGCTTCATCGACATGTTCAGCGGCGGCATGTTCCGCCGCCTGACCGTGTTCGCGCTCGGCATCATGCCCTACATCACGGCGTCGATCATCTTGCAGTTGATGACCGTCGTCGTGCCCGCGCTAGAAAAGCTTCAGAAGGAAGGCGAGTTGGGCCGCCGCAAGATCACGCAGTGGACCCGCTACCTCACCGTCGGCCTGGCGATGATGCAGTCCATCGGCATCGCCACCACGCTGCAGTCCATGGAAGGCGGCTTCGTGATGAACCCCGGCATCGGGTTCATTCTCATGACCATGATCTCGCTCACCACCGGTACGGCCTTCATCATGTGGCTTGGCGAGCAGATCACGGAACGCGGAATCGGCAACGGCATGTCGCTTATCATCTTCGCCGGCATCGTTCACGGCCTGCCTTCGGCGATGTACGAGATCTATAGCAACGTCTTCGTCACGCGCCAGTGGACCGTGCTCCACGTCGCCATCATTCTGCTAATCATGATCGCCGTGGTCGGCTTCATCGTACTGGTCGAGCGCGGCGAGCGCCGCATTCCGGTGCAATACGCCAAGCGCATGGTCGGCCGCCGGATGATGGGCGGACAGTCGACGCACCTTCCCTTGAAGGTCAACGCGGGCGGCGTCATCCCCGTCATATTCGCTTCCTCGCTGCTGGCCATTCCGCAGAGCTTCATGGGAATGGAAGTGGTCCGCAACTCGGCGTGGTTACGCGGCATGCTCACCTCCATCAGCCATTCGCAGCCGCTCTACTTCCTCATCTACACGGCAGGAATCATCTTCTTCTGCTTCTTCTACATCTCGATCATCTTCAACCCGAACGAAGCGGCCGACAACATGCGCAAGTACGGCGGATTCATACCCGGCATTCGCCCCGGGCGCAATACCGCCGACTACATGAACAAGATTCTCACCCGTATCACGATGGTGGGTGGTTTGTACCTCGCGCTGCTGTCGATCATCCCGGAGATTATGATCTCCGGCGTGAAGCTGCAGACCCTGCCTCTGATGGGCAATTTCATCGACAACTATTTTCCGCGCTGGCTGCTGGACGGTCTCGGCGTGAGTTTTTATTTCGGCGGTACTTCGCTGCTGATCGTGGTCGGCGTGGCCATGGATACGGTTAACCAGGTGGAGGCGCAACTCATTATGCGCCATTACGAAGGATTCACTCCGCGGGCGGGCCGCATCCGGGGCCGCCGCAGCGGATTCTAAGTTGTTGTACAGTATAAGATAGAGGAATTTCGCGCCGCCGTGCATGATCAAAAACGCATGATCATTCGAAAAACGCCCGCCGAGCTCGACAAGATGCGGGCAAGCGGGCTCCTCGTCCATTCGATTCTGAGCGAGCTCTCCGGCATGGTCCGGGAAGGCGTCACGACGTTGGATTTGGAGCATGCGGCGGAGAGGATGATCCGCGACGCCGGCGCCCGGCCCGCCTTCAAAGGTTACTATGTGCCTGCCGTCGGCCAACGGTTTGGCTTCGTTTTGTGCACGAGCGTAAATGACGAGATCGTCCACGGCCTGCCCTCGGCAAAGGTACAGTTGAAAAAGGGCGACATCGTTTCGATCGACACCGGAGTCGAATTGAACGGCTGGTTCGGCGACTCGGCCACCACCGTGCCGGTAGGCGATCCCGAGCCCCAGGTGAAGCGCCTGCTGGAAGTGACGCAGGCTTCCCTCGAACGCGCCATTGAGCAGGTCCGGCCGGGCAACCGGCTGTTCGATATCTGCTCGGCGGTGGAGAATCACGTCCGGGCCAACGGTTTCTCGATCGTCAAGGAATATGTGGGACACGGCATCGGCACCCAGTTGCACGAAGAGCCGCAGGTGCCCAATTACGTGGACCGCCGCAACGACAATCCGCGGCTGAAGGAAGGCATGGTCTTCGCGATCGAGCCGATGGTCAACGCCGGCGGCGGCGATAGCAAGTTGAAACCGGACCGCTGGACGGCGGTGTCGAAGGACGGGTCCTACTCGGCTCACTTCGAGCACTGTGTCGCGGTGACCGCGGATGGGCCGTGGGTCCTGACGAGGCCGTAAGCCCGAGAGGGTCAAACGGCGAGCGGAGCCCGAACCGGGTGACCGCCGAGGTTATCGCCGAACTTCCCCAGGCCAAGTGGCGGGTGCGGTTGGAAGACCGCCGCGAAATTCTGGCCCACGCGGGAGCGGCAAGCGCGGTCAATTTTGTCCGGCTCCGGCCGGGCGACCGTGTGGAAGTGGTTGTCTCCCCCCACGATCCGGGGCGGGGGCGGATCACGAAGTTATTGGATGTCCGGGGTGAGCGCGCCTGAACGGGCGGCGATCCTCCGGACGCGGATGCGCCCGGGGTTGACGAGACTCGCGGGCTCGGAAGAAGGAAGGTAGCCATGAAGGTTCGCGCGTCGGTAAAGAAGATTTGTGAGAAGTGCAAGCTGCTGCACCGCCATGGCGTGGTCCGGGTGATCTGCGTCAACCCGAAACACAAGCAGCGTCAAGGTTAGAAGGAGAATAGAAGCATGGCGCGTATTGCAGGCGTGGATTTGCCGCCCCGGAAGCGGGCCGAAATCGGGCTGACCTACATCTATGGCGTGGGACGCACCCGCGCGAAGTCGATCCTGCACCGGGTCGGCGTGAGCCCAGACAAGAAGATCTCCGACCTCACCGAGGAAGAGGTGAACAACATCCGCCTTCTGCTCGAAGAGGAAGGCTCCATCGAGGGCGACCTGCGGAAGGAGTTGACGCTCAACGTCCGCCGCCTGATCGAAATGGGCTCCTATCGCGGCTTGCGCCACCGCCGCGGTTTGCCCACGCGCGGCCAGCGGACCCATACCAATTCCCGCACCCGCAAGGGACCGCGGCGCGGTACGGTGGCGAACAAGAAGAAGGCCGGCAAGTAAGCAGGCTCCGTCTCCGTCCGCCGCTCCTCGAATTGGGGTAGCCGCCGGAGGCAGTCCAGGCGCTCGCGGTTGGTGCGCCGTTACGAGATACAGAGGAATGAATGGCTAAGGCACAATCCAAGGCCGCCAAAGGCGGCAAGAAGAAACAGTTTAAGAAGCGCGAGAAAAAGAACGTCCCCACCGGCGTGGTGTTCGTGCAGGCATCGTTCAACAACACCATCGTCACCATCACCGACCAGACCGGCAACGTGCTCTCCTGGTCGAGCGCCGGTTCGCTCGGCTTCCGCGGATCGCGGAAAGGCACTCCCTTCGCCGCCCAGCAGGCGGCCTTCACCGCCGCCAGCAAGTCGAAGGAATTCGGCCTTCGAAGTGTGGTGGTCTTTGTCAGCGGCCCGGGGGCCGGCCGTGAATCGGCCGTCCGCGCCTTGGCCACGGTGGGAATCGAAGTGCGGTGCATCACCGATACAACGCCGATTCCGCACAACGGTTGCCGCCCGCCCAAGAAGCGGAGAGTTTGAAGAAACGGATTCGCTTGTTGCGCGCCGCCGCGGACCGGTCTGGCGCGATCAAGCTTTTCCCGGCTCCTTGTGGAGCCATGGTTAAGAAGGACGAAGGGCGGCGAGCTCGCCCGTAAACTTCACCAGCCGGACCGGCCCTTTGATTTAAGCCGGTTCGTGAGACGGTTAAGGAGAATAGAAGAAGTGGCTCGATACATTGGCCCGGTGTGCCGCCTTTGCCGGCGCGAGGGCATGAAGTTATATCTCAAAGGGGAGCGGTGCCACACCGAGAAGTGCGCCATCGAAAAGCGCAACTTCATCCCCGGACAGCATGGCAAGGACCGCAAGCAGAAGATCGTCGGCTACGGCCTGCAGTTGCGGGAAAAGCAGAAGACACGCCGTGTCTACGGGATGCTGGAAACCCAGTTCCGGAACACGTTCGAGAAGGCCGCCAAGATGGACGGCATCACCGGCCACAACCTGCTCTTCCTGCTCGAACGGCGATTGGACAACGTAGTCTACCGCATGGGTTTCGGCGCCTCGCGCCCGCAGAGCCGCCAGATTGTCCGCCACGGCCACATCCAGGTGAACGGCCGCAAGGTGAATATCCCCTCCTTTGTCGTGCGCCCCGGCGATTTGGTCGAAGTGCGCGAAAACAGCAAGAGCAACGCCGCAATCCTTTCGTCGCGAGACGCCACGGCCCACCAGCCGAGCCCCAACTGGCTCGAAGTGGACCGCGAAGGATTGAAGGCGAAGGTGCTCGGTCATCCCAAGCGCGAAGAGCTGGTGCAAATCCAGATCAACGACCAGATGATCGTCGAGTTGTACTCGAAGTAACCTCGGCCCGCGGCTTCCCACGCCGCGGGACGGCCAAAGCGGGAAACCCCACCATAAGGAGAAAAGCATGTTCAAGGGTTTTCAGAAGCCGAAGCGGCTGGTGGCCAACACTGAGACGCTCGACGAGCGTTACGGCATGTTCTGGGCCCAGCCCTTCGAACGTGGCTTCGGCACCACTATTGGCAGCAGTTTGCGCCGCGTGTTGCTCAGCTCCATCGAAGGCGCGGCCATCACGGCCGTGCGGATCGAGGGCGTGTCGCACGAATTCAGCCCCATTCCCGGCGTGGTCGAAGACGCCACCGACATCATCCTCAACCTGAAGCAGGTGCCCTTCAAAATGGAGGGCGAAGGCGTGCGTACGGCGCGCATCAGGGTGGATGGCGCCGGCGAAGTGCTCAGCGGCCAGATCGAGGTGGAAGGCGATGTCGAAGTCCTCGACCGCCATCTTCACATCGCGACCGTCAGCGAAGGCGGCAAGTTGAATATCGAAATGCGCCTAAAGTCAGGCCGCGGCTACGTCTCGGCCGACCGCAACTTCGACGACGATCTGCCGGTCGACTTCATCCCGATCGATTCGGTCCACTCGCCCGTGCGCAAAGTCAACTTTGCCGTCGAAGCGGCCCGTCTCGGCCAGATGACCGACTACGACAAACTCACGATCGAAGTCTGGACCAACGGCGCCATCGCGCCCCAGGACGCCATCGGCCAGGCGGCCAAGCTGCTCAAGGACCACATGAGCATCTTCATCAATTTCGAGGAGCTCCCCGAGATCGCCGAAGAGCCGGCCGAGCGCGCCATCAACCAGATGAACGAAGTGCTGAATCGCTCCGTCGAAGAGCTCGAACTCAGCGTGCGTTCCTACAACTGCCTCAAGAACGCCAATATTCAGACTATTGGCGACCTCGTCCAGAAGTCGGAGGCGGAGATGCTCCGCACCAAGAACTTCGGCCGCAAGTCGCTCAACGAGATCAAGGAAATCCTGCAGGGCCTCGGCCTCAGCTTCGGCATGCGCTTCGATTCCCAGGGCCGCCTGATTTCGCCTACCGGCCAGCCGGTCGCGCTGGGCGACGAGCCCGCCGAAGCGATCGAGGCGGGCGAGTAGTCACCGGAGAGAGTCACCGCAATGCGTCATAGAAGAGCTGGAAATAAACTGAGCCGTCCTATCGGCCATCGCCGGGCCCTCCTGCGGAACCTGGTCACCTCGATCATCGAGCACGATTTCGCCATTACCACGGTCCCTAAGGCCAAGGCAGTCAAGCCGATCGTGGAGAAGATGATTACACTCGGCAAGGATGGTTCGCTGGCGGCACGCCGCCGCGCCGCCGCTTTCCTCCAAACCCCCGATTCGGTCAAAAAGGTGTTCGACAAGCTCGGCGCAAGGTTTGCCCAGCGCTCGGGCGGATACACGCGCATCACCCGCCTCGGACCTCGCAAGGGCGATGGCGCGGAGTTGTGCAAAATCGAACTCGTCGGAACCGAGCTCGTCAAGCGTGCCGCCGACCGCGCCAAGCGCCGCGAGGAGCGTCTCAAGGCCATGCGCGAAGGCCGCGAAGAGGGCGAACCGGAAGAGTAAACTCTCTACCAAACAATAACTTAGAGCCTGGATCCCCGTACGGGATCTGGGCTCTTTGCTTTTCTGCTCCACTCCGCCAGCCACATCCACCCTCAGTTGCTCGTAACCGGCCAATCCCTCGCGGCCCCTGCGAGCAGTCTCGCGGTTGGCCGCCCTCTCGTCCAGATACATGAGTACACTACGCTAATATTAATTGGTAGAAGTCGCAAATATACTTGACATCATACGACGCAGATTATATGATGTCTTCAGGTGGACACACCGAGACTAAAACCAATCAGAGGTAAACAAGCCATGACACTCACCAAATACCGCAATCTGTGGGATGAACTGGAAGACTTCCCTCGCAGCGTCAAGCTGTTCGAGGACACCTTCAATCGCGCCTTCGGCGAACCCGGCATCCGTCCGTGGACGCCCGCCGTCGACGTGGTCGAGACCGAAAACGACCTCGCCTTCACCGTCGATCTTCCCGGTATGAAGCAGGAGGACATCGAGGTGAATCTCGAGAACGGCACCCTTACCATCAAGGGCCAGCGCAGGTTCGAGCACGACGAGCAACGCAAGGGCTACCACCGCATCGAGCGCTCCTACGGCGCCTTTAGCCGCGCCTTTGCGCTGCCCGACACAGTGGACGCCGAAAAGGTCGACGCCGGCTACAAGGACGGCGTTCTCACCATTCGCGCCGCCAAGCGCGAAGCCGCCAAGCCGCGCTCGGTGAAGGTCGCTGTCACGGGCAAGTAATCCCGGCGAAACGAAGCCAATTTTGAGATGGCGGCCCGCTCCGGCCGCCGTCATGGCCGCGGGCGGTCCCGAATCGGGGCCGCCCTTTCGTCGTCGGAACCCGGAATCCTTACAGGCCGTATGACATCATAGGAACTGAGGCATCACGCGTATGAATGGCATCAAGACTGTACTTCTGTTGGGTGGCTTGAGCGGAGTCCTGCTCCTCGCCGGCCAGGCCCTCGGAGGCCAGCAAGGCCTCGTCATGGCCTTCGGCTTCGCCATCTTGATGAACTTTGCCAGCTATTTCTTCTCC
>Ga0268299_1004286_pt1 | contig 11395 bp, 9 predicted proteins | sample NOBtaG_FD_193484 | JGI IMG/M metagenome (GOLD analysis project Ga0268299, IMG submission 193484) | Activated sludge microbial communities from bioreactor in Nijmegen, Gelderland, Netherland - NOB reactor | ecosystem: Engineered > Bioreactor > Aerobic > Activated sludge | place: Netherlands... | reverse complement strand
TCTCGACACTTCGGTTTAGTTGATTTTTCTCTGCCATCATCGTTCCTTTTTTAAGTAACGATGAACCAAAACACTCTCTTAGGCAATCACCCTATTTTGTCCAACTTGCGCTGACGGGGTACACCTCTTTAAGGTACTGATAAAATCAACAGTAATGTGACGTATACATTGCTTGCTGATGTGGAGAATCGCTTATGCTGACTAAAAAGAGGTATGGGACGATAAAATCACTGCATTGAAAACTGAGTTTGATCCAACGGGCACATCGTCAAATCGGGCAACTGTCAGATCGGGTCTGAATTACCACATTTTATTGATATCAATCAGGATCGCACCACCAAACATTCGATTCCTTGCCGCGTTAAACTTTGACAAGCACTACGCGCCTGATTTTCCTGCAATCCCACCAGTCTTGCCCGATATAACCTACGATTACTGACTTCCACTTCCGTGACGACTATCTCGCCCGGAATCCAACGAGCCGCCGCCAGTGCATTTGCATGAGCTCGGCTGGGCTCATGATAAGAACCGATCTGCACTGCCCAATCGTCATTAGTCTGTAATGCAACTTTCTGCAATTGCACCGGTTGCGCGCTTACCGGTGGAACAACATATTGTTGAGTAACGATAGATTCAGGTACTTTCGGTTGTTCTGGGTATGGTTTCAATGCTGGAGTCGGCGCATTCATCTTTACCGCTGTAACCGCCACCGCACGAGCATTTTTACTATTACTCGCCACCTGAATAGTACGATTCCCTTGATTAAAACTGCGATCAATCAACTGTGCCATATGCTGATCGCGCGCAGCTGCGGTGTTCCCGCCCATCACCACGGCAACCACACGGCGATTACCTCGCTTGGCGGAAGTAGCTACATTAAATCCGGAAGCGCGGATAAAGCCCGTTTTCAAGCCATCCACGCCCGAGGTGTTTCGCACCATACGGTTGTGACTGTTATAGGTGATGCCTTTATAACTGAATGATTGAGTAGAAAAATAATGGTAATACTTAGGAAAGTCTTTCATTAATCGTGTTGACAGGGTTACCATATCGCGCGCGGTAGTTTTTTGCTCAAGATTGGGCAAACCGGAAGCATTGCGGAACGTGGTTGAACGCATACCCAACTGACGCGCTTTATCGGTCATCATACGGCCAAAATTGGCTTCACTTCTCCCTAGCGCCTCCGCCACCACCGCCGCCACATCGTTGGCTGAACGCACTATCAGCGCGGGAATCGCATCACGTACGCTAATGCTGTCCCCAGCTCGAAGCCCAATATTGGTTTGTGGCATTGCCGCAGCATGCGTTGATACCGGCATGCGAGTATCCACTGTCATTTTACGTTGTTCCATAGCTTCAAACAGCATGTACAGCGTCATCATTTTTGTCAAAGAGGCCGGATAACGGCTCGCATCAGCACTGGATTCATGGAGCACCGTTCCCGTCTCGGCATCAATTACGATGGATGAGTAACGGGGATTTGCCAATGCAGAATCTGACACAATCAATAGTAGTAAAAATATAGAAAAAACATATATCCCCGTAGTGATATCGCGTTCCGGAATCAACATACCATCACCCTTCCTGAATTGATGAGAACAAACGCTTAATGAAATTTTCTTCCGTCTTTGTATTTTTCATCTGTTTTTTCATCATTTTTTTAGCTTATAACAATGATCAATGTTCATTTATAAGTCAGAGAAAATAGGTTCAGCGCTTACGTTATTTAAGGCCTATGTATTTTAGAATCATTTTTTCCTCTCGAAATGAGTAATAAATAGCATATTTCCCCCCTATCTACAAAGCATTTTAACAACTCATCTTTAATAAAATAAAAATCCCCTCGACCACAGGCTTTACCATTTATTTTCGGAGAATTTATCGAACTATCAAAATTCTCAAATAATTGCAATTCATCTGGCCTATTCCCGCTTCTTCTTTTGGAAATAAAAAAACTCGCAAGCGGCAATATTTGCCGGCCTTACCTTCCAGTCGATATGAAAAATCTGATTAAACACAGTCAGTATATGCTCTGTATATGCTTTGGATTAAATTGGCATGATCATTGCTATCTGTTTACAGCAATTTATTATCAATCGATAACGCTAAATATTCAGGAATCCCTATGCAAAATAAATTTGAGAGCTTGGAACTCGGCCAATTCATTCCACTGCATTACCATCACAATATGTTGAACGACACTATCCGAATGAAGGGCTTTAAAGAGGCGATTAATTTAGTAGTTAAACCTGGAGCCAAGGTTCTGGAACTTGGCGGCGGAACCGGTGTGCAATCCTTTTTTGCCGCTCAAAAAGCAGAGAAAGTATTTTGCGTAGAGCGCAATCCTGAGCTCGTAAGTGCTGCGCGCGACTTTCTGGCGCAAAATATCAACGGCGATAAAGTTGAAGTCATCCAGGCTGATGCGTTGTATTATTTACCACCGGAACCCGTCGATGTAGTCATTTGTGAAATGCTGCATACCGGTTTGTTACGTGAAAAACAAATGCCTGTGATTGATTCATTTAAAAAGCGCTATCTGGAAAAATTTGGTGGCCAATTACCTATTTTCATACCGGAAGCCAGTATCCAGGCGATTCAACCGCTAGAACAGAATTTTCAGTTTGAAGATTTTTATGCACCCACAATCCTATTTCAAGACCCCTGCGTGATACAGGAAAGAAGTAAGAATCTCGCAGACCCCGAGGTGTTTCAATTGCTGTCATATGCTGAACCATTTGATCAGACCTGTCACTGGAACGGAGAAATCACCATTGCAAGAAATGGTCAATTTAATGCATTACGACTCATCACCAAAAACATATTGGCTATTAATATGGTTACATACAGCACCATTGATTGGCATACCCAATACATTATTTTCCCTTTATCCACACCAATTGAAGTTTGCGCGGGCGACCAGATTTCTGTGCGTTTCAAGTATCAGGGCGGAGCTCCTCTAAATGCGCTGCCAGACTCCCTGGAAATTTGCCAAATTAGCAAGCAAGCACCGATCTTTCAGCTAGCACTCGAGACTTTAAGCTATTCATCGGATTATCAATCAATAACCCCCCAAGCTGGTGGCATATAATCAAGGCACCATACACACAAAAGCGTGCACACATGCACATGCACATGCACATGCACATGCACATACGACTTATCTTATTATTAGTTTTACTGAATCTCGCAGCCTGTTTCGTACAGCTGCGAGATAATTTTCATATGCACTGAAACTTTTGCATAATCAGGTAGGTAGAAAAGTAAATAGGGCTTGACACTCATTACGATTTTCTAAAAGATGATCAAAATCATAATTCAGGTGATGATAAACAATCGCGAAGAAAATTTTATTTCTACTCGAATCAGAAATGATAGTGTGCTCCCACTCCAATATATTCCACGTTGTTTCTTAGAAACTGCCCACTGGGGGAATTTCCGTTAAAGTATTCCAGGAGTATCTGGAGTTTTCTTCCCAGCACTTGTAAATTATCGAACTCAACTCCGGCTCTGGCTGAAATATCCGTATTCCAGTTATTTTCTTGGAAATTCTTGAAGTCAGCTGCAATGATAGGTCGCACAGGTGCAAAATCCAGGCGCCAAGGACTACGAAATTCAATACCATATTGAGTCATCCATACTTTAAGCGAGGATGGCTCTTTGTGGAATAAACCACCGCCTCCGCCATATAAACGTATTCCATAAGGAAATTCATACGATAATCTAAGATCCGCACCTTCATAACTCAGGTTTATGCGCTCAAATGTGGAATTTACTCTGCGCAGCAAAAATTCATCCCCCAAATGCGAGCTTTGATGATAAATGCGTCCAAACGCTGAAAATTGCTTTGCACGTATACTTGAGTATGCGGATGCAATAAAATCTGTATTAATGAGATCTGCAGAGGGCGCACTCAAGTTAAAATCACTAAAAACACCGGCTTGGAGCCCCGCTTCCCATTGAGCAAGGGTACGTCCGAAATTACCACGGTAAAACGGTATTGTTTCACCAAAACTTACTGCGCCGATGTTTCTTCCCTCAAAGTTATCGTTTACGAAATGACGGTAAGAAGCCGAGAAATGCGCCCAGCGAGGGTCCGCCAATAATGGTTTAAACAAATGACCACTCGGCAATAACCCTGTGGGTAATAGCGTAGGATCAGTATTCGTTATCGCTACCGTTTGTTCTGCGGATTGCTGGATGGGTTGTGAAGGAGCAGTAGCTACGGGGACCTCGGTAGTAACTTCCGCTATCTTAACCTCATTAACTCCCGGGATTTCCGATAACACCTGCACCACATGGGATTGATCAGAAATATTTAAGCTACCCTTCGGTAATAGGATGACGCCATTCTGCACAATGAGCGATGGAATTTCCAGGTTCAATTTATACCGTAACATGCTGGTTGCATAGCCAGCAATATAAGCATCACTCGGAAGGGTTACCTGAGCTGCAACTGAATTAAAAAGCATGACTCCGGACAAAGCGATAAATCGCAAATTACTCATCAGTTACCTTACTCAGGCAAAACAACTTTGACAATCAAGTTATTTTCCACCACTTTTACATCTTTCTGAGCATAAGCCACTTCTGCCGCTCTCTCTATGAGTTCCTGAGAATCAACCATGCCGCTCAATTGCACCGTACCATTCACTGTGGTCACTTTAATATCCGCTCCTTCAAGCAAAGGATCATTCACAATTGCCGCCTGAACGTTTGCAGTAATGATCGAATCATCAACATACTGATTACTTTCTTCGGATTCATTAGTAATTGTTTTCCGTGCTTCATTAATTTCTTTACCTAATTGCTCTGTAATTTGTTCCATCTTGTGTTCTACATTCTCAATGGAACGATCTATTTTTTCCCCCATTTTTTCCGCCGGACCCTCTTGCTGGCAACTTGCCAAGCCAAAAAAGGCAAACAAGCCGGAAATTACAATAATTCTCTTACTCTTAACTAGAACCCCTTGTATGTCTTTATCAATAATTTTCATAAATTCTCCTTAATTTTTCATTTTCAATTTATCCTGTTTATATTCTATTGAAATTATGGGAGGTTTAGCCCGAATTCTAACGAACCCATCAGAAGCGCTCTGTTCGCTATCGCACATAAGCCTAACCAGTAAAACCGTGAATCAAATTTGCTCTTCTGGGATTTTCTGATTTAGTTTATCTAACTTTACTTATCTTAACCGGACGTGGCACTCTACATATTTGGTCTTTGCGGAGAAATAAGATGTGCTGGTTGGGTATAAAACCGCTATTTTTTTCTGTTCTATATATCGGCAGCTTGTTAGCTCATGCCAGTAACCCCCTAATCGTACCCGAAGCTGCCAGTGGCTTTGGGGCGATCAAGTCGGCCAATTACAGCAAAGCGATGGTTGTCACGGCCAATCCACACGCAAGTCGCGCCGCTGTGAAGATTTTACGCCAGGGCGGCTCCGCTGTGGATGCAGCCATTGCTGCGCAATTGGTTCTTGGTCTTGTCGAACCTCAATCATCGGGAATTGGCGGTGGCGCATTTATGCTCCACTGGCAGGCAAGAAGCGGCGAACTGATCGTCTGGGACGGTCGGGAGACGGCACCGGCGTCGGTATCAGAAACACATTATATAAATACCGATGGTCAACCTATGGATTTCCTTAGCGCTGTTATCGGCGGCCACTCGGTTGGCGTGCCGGGCGTATTGGCAATGCTGAAGGCCAGTCACAAGAAACATGGCAAGCTGCCATGGGCGGACTTATTTACGCCTGCCATTATTCTCGCCGAGCAAGGTTTTGCCATCTCTGAGCGATTGCATATTCTGCTAAGCCGCATGCCTAAGGTAGCGGTGAACCCGCAGATTCGCGAGTATTTCTTTAATCGCAGTGAAACAGGCTGGCAGCCCAAGACTGTAGGTAGTCAACTGCAGAACCCTGCCTACGCGCAAACGCTGCGACGGCTTGCTGCTCTCGGCGTCACAGACTTTTATCAGGGCGAGCTGGCCAAGCAGATCGTCCAAGCAGTCAGCAATGATTCCAATCGGCCAGGCCGTCTTAGTCTTTCAGATATGAAAGCGTATCAACCGAAAAAGCGCGACGCCCTTTGCGGTCAGTTTCGAATATATCGCATTTGCGGCGTTCCCCCACCCTCTTCCGGCGGTACTACAATACTCGCGATTCTTGGTTTGTTGGAGGCTTACGAAATCCGTTATGGAGAGCACGCTGATTGGCACCACGGCTTTATCGAGGCTTCCAAGTTGGCATTTGCAGATCGGAATGCTTATGTGGGAGATCCGGCTTTTGTCAGTGTACCTACGCTAGGTATGATTGATCAGGACTATCTTCATCAGCGCGCGAAGCTGATCCGCAACCATTCTGTACTTAGCAACGTAAATGCTGGTTTGCCGCCAGGCGCTGAGCCCCGTCTTAGCAGCAATTCACCGGAGTTTCCTTCCACTACGCACCTGAGTATTGTCGATACCGAAGGTAATGTAGTCAGTATGACCAGCAGTATTGAAACCGCTTTCGGTTCTCGAATCATGGTCGGTGGATTTTTACTGAACAACCAACTGACTGATTTCTCCTTTATGCCAAGAGCTGCCGATGGCGTACCGCTCGCCAATCGCGTTCAATCAGGCAAGCGTCCGCGTTCATCAATGTCACCTACTATTGTTTTTAAAGACGACAGGGCAATACTGGTGATTGGCAGCCCCGGTGGCGCAAGGATCATCAATTATGTTGCTGGCAGTCTCTATCGCATATTAGTCAAGCAATTACCGGTAGCCGAGGCTATTGCCGACGGACATATTGTTGCCATGGGATACGGTGTTGAGCTGGAAAGCGGTCGTGTTGATGAATCAACCCTGATACGACTGCGCGAACGAGGTCACAATATTGTATTAAGAGATCAAACCAGCGGCTTGCACGTAATTCGTATCGATGAAAAAGTCGGCCTTGAAGGTGGCGCAGATCCTCGCCGCGAAGGTGAAATTAGCGGCTTCTGATTAACCTACAGTCAAGAAATCCAACTTGATTACTTTATAAAATGAGCTGTACTTTATCATGGGCAAGCAAATCGGAAAGACCACGCATAGCTTGATTTTGCAAGTCTAAATCTGTATGACTCCAAGTATGAATACATGCTAGGCACTAAACGGCCTATAGCGTGTTGTTTGAATATCAAGTCCCTGATAGGATGATCGAGAGAGTCAAGATTGCAAATAAGAAAGCAGGGATTTATAAAATGCGAAGTTTTCAGCTGAATAAATCACCCCGCCGCAAGCAGCGGGGTATTAACTGCGCTCTACAATCTGCTGGTTTTCAACCAGCTTTCGCCCCAAGGGGGCGGGGAATTAAACCCGCAGAGATTAAAAAGCTGGCACGAACAAGCCCAACCCAAGCCACGCAAAAGCGGCAAGTAATCTGGAATGCTAAAAAAAACACCAATCGAGCTTGACTTCACTGCTCGGATGTTATTTTGCACCTATCATCGGAGAAAATTGTTATGAATGAAATACTGGATGTGATTATTGTGGGAGGAGGTAGCGCCGGCTTATCCGCACTGCGGGAGGTGCGAAAGCACACTGACCATTTCGTGATCATCAATGACGGACCTTGGGGCACTATTTGTGCCCGAGTTGGTTGCATGCCATCTAAAGCATTGATCGAAGCAGCCAATGCTTTTCATCGCCGTAATTCCTTTGAAGAGTTTGGTATTCGTGGTTCTGATCAGCTCACACTTGATATTCCTGCTGCATTGCAACGAGTGCGACAATTGCGCGATGATTTTGTTGCCAGCACAGTCAAAACAACCGAAGAATTGGGAAAACGTGCCATTTCCGGGCGTGCACGACTCCTTGCTCCGGATAGATTGGAAGTTAATGGTGAAGAGTTGCGTGCGCACAAAATTATTATTGCCACTGGATCGCGTCCGATTATACCCACATCGTGGAGTAATTTATTGCGTGATCGACTGCTCACAACCGATACTTTGTTTGAGCAGAAAACTCTGCCCGCTCATATGGCGGTGATAGGAATGGGCTTTATTGGTGTCGAGATGGCACAGGCACTCTCCCGGTTTGGTATTAAGGTAACGGCATTTGGTGGAAATCAATTCGCTGGACTGACAGATCCACAAGTGATTGCAACCGCGACAGATCTGTTAGGAAAAGAATTTCCTCTGCATCTGGGAGAGAAAGCTAACTTAAACCTCGTACACGAGGGCATACAAGTGCGTGCGGGAAGTGTGGAAATAGTAGTCGATTGTGTTCTTGCTGCTTTAGGACGCCGCCCCAATATCGACCATCTGGGATTAGAAACACTCGGCGTATCGCTCGACCAACACGGCATGCCGCCGGTAAACCGGAATACCATGCAGGTAGCGGATTTGCCAGTATTTATGGCAGGCGATGCTAATGACCAAGCACCACTGCTGCATGAAGCTGCTGATGAAGGATACATTGCCGGACTCAATGCTATGCGCTCTGATCCACTTTGTTTTACACGCCGAACACCTCTGACCATCATTTTTACTGACCCGAACATAGCAATCGTAGGCAGCCGCTTTCAAACGCTTGACTCTGCAAAAACTTTAGTTGGAGAAGTTCATTTTGACCGACAAGGACGTGCACGCGTTAGCCAAAAAAACAAAGGCATTCAGCGACTTTATGCCGACGCGGAAAGTGGTCGGTTATTAGGCGCAGAAATGTGCGCGCCCGCTGGTGATCATATGGCACATCTACTGGCATTGGCTATCGATCGCTCACTCACGGTACAGCAATTATTACGCCTGCCATTTTATCATCCGGTACTGGAGGAAGGCATGCGCACAGCACTGCGCACTCTAGCCGCACAACTTCCTGTGATAAATGAATTCGATTTGTCTATGTGTGGCACCTTTAATACGGAAGCTCTGGATTGATATCTTGCGAGAAACACGGCACGTTGTCATCCGAATGGACAGATGGCTCTGGCTACGCACTTGTTTCTCATAGCAATACGCCACGATATGCGTGGTTAGCAGCGTGGCACATTGCATCAGGTATCAAGAAATGATTTTCTGCTGCGTTTAGAAAAAACGCCTGTGATTTTTGACTTCACTCTCAATCTTTGCTACTTTTCAGCGCAGCGTAAGAGAGGGATATTCTATTTGCCCACACTCAATAGAACCAAGAGGTATGAGATGCATGAAGAAACAGTGATGCATGATTTAAAAGCCAAAGGCTTAAAAAAGGGCTCCGTATCCAAATGGGCTGCAGTGACAATTGGTCTCGCAGCAACCGCCCCGGCCTATTCTTTGACTGGAGCACTTGGTTATGGAGCAGCTGGAAGCGGCTATCAATTACCAATTGTATTCATACTTTCGGTAATTCCAATGTTCTTTGTTGCTTTATCTTACAAACATTTAACTACTTCTGCTCCGGATGCCGGCACTATTTTCACTTGGGGTACAAAAGCTGTAGGGCCAAAGTTTGGTTGGTTTGGGGGCTGGGCGCTTCTACTAGCAAGTGTTTTGGCAGGTGTTGCCGCTACTCAGATTATGGTAAATGCGGCGGCTGTTATTTTTCACCTGACAACTATTCCAAAATGGTTTCATATTGGAGTAGCGGGCCTTTTCATCTTCAGTACAACTTATCTCACCGCGCTTGGTGCTAAAGAATCCTCTCGTACCACTATGATTCTGACAATTGCTCAGTACGGCGTCCTTATCGCACTTGCTGCATTCCTATTATTACGTGTCATGCAAGGAGGCGCGGTCAGTACCGCCCAAACATTCTCGCTCGAGTGGTTTAATCCATTCGCGATCGACTCATTTACTGCTTTTCTGGATGGCTTTCTTATCGCTCTCTTTATATTCTGGGGATTTGATGCATCTTTGGCAATGTCGGAAGAAACAGAAGGCAGTGCTGAACAAGCCGGGAGGAGCGGTATTATTTCAATGATCATTACAGTTATCACGTATGTTGTTTTTTCCACCACTGCATTAGCATATGCCGGTATAGATTTCCATCATCAATCAAGCTTGACGTTCAAGGATAATATTGACTCCAGCATAACTGTTCTTGCCACTGATATCATCGGCACCAAGGGAGCTTCGATTGCCGCATTAATTATCGGAGTTTCTGCTTTCTCCGCCACAATGTCCACAATTATGCCTGCTGCACGCGCTGCCTTGGCAATGGCGACATACCGGGCAATCCCAAAAAGATTTTCTTCAGTTAATGAAGCAACGCAAACTCCCAAATTTGCCACTTGGTTTATCGGCTTAATGACACTGATCATTTACAGTACGCTTAGTTTAATTAGCGAATCAATTATTAAAGATACGATTCATAGCGTCAGTATTGCGATCTGCACTTATTACTCTGTTGCGGCATTATCTTGTGCATTATATTTCCATCGTACGGCCCTTAATCACTGGGGTACAGCTGTATCTCAGGTATTGCTACCCACTATGGCTGCCGTTGTATTAATTGCTGTAGGAATTTTTCAAGTTTGGAATATGATAGATCCGAATTATGGATCAAGTGGATCGATTGCTGGCATAGGCGCAGTATTTTTAATTGGAGTTGTTGCATTATTCTTAGGAATTCCTTTGATGATGTGGTGTTATTTTCGGGATCCTAGATTTTTTCATGGTGAAACATTACCACTTGAAAGAGCTCATATAGTACCCGACAGCAATAGTGACAATACAAGCTATACCACCATCCCGTGTCATCTCAGCGAGAGTAGCTTATCGCGCCCAACCGAACAAATCGAGTTATCGATTAAAGATGAGAGAAATCCATAAAGCTCGCATCATCTCAGTTTGATGATTAACTTCAGTGAATGAGGCTGCAACATACAGCAATAATAGTCATTTTTTTAGATGGATTCATTTCTTTCTAATGGGAAACCCGCATCACGCAATGCTTTGATTCCCCCAACCAACGACAATACATTTTTATAATCCATTAACTGCAACGTATCAGCCACCAGAGCTGATCGATAACCTCCACCGCAATACAATATAATCAGTGTATTTTTCTCAGGTATAACTGATTCAATGTCACGCTCGATAATACCTTTACTAAGATGACACGCACCTGCAGCATGATCTATCAAAAACTCATGATCTTCCCGCACGTCAATAAAATGAAATTGTATTCCTTGCGTCAGCTTGGCTTGTATATCTCCCACTGTACATTCCTTTATGCGTTTTTTTGCTTCCCCAGTCAATTTCAAAAACCCTGGATTATGCTGCATTATTCTTCTCTTATATATTTTCTCAAAAACTATAACGCCTTGAGACCTTTGCAAAATCACAAAGATTTTCTATTTTGCTGTAATTCCCGATTTATTTGCCTGTCACTGGGAATTTTTAAGCTATCTTGCCGTAAATAAGCCGAAATAGTCATTCTAAAGTGACCGTTT